>Ga0335080_10000181_pt1 | contig 55595 bp, 42 predicted proteins | sample Lox_Sample_34_FD_206720 | JGI IMG/M metagenome (GOLD analysis project Ga0335080, IMG submission 206720) | Soil microbial communities from Loxahatchee National Wildlife Refuge, Florida, United States - Lox_Sample_3.4 | ecosystem: Environmental > Terrestrial > Soil > Wetlands | place: USA... | reverse complement strand
TCTCAGGCCGTTCGAACTGCAGCTGAGCAGGTTCGCGCCGACCACGAATTTGCGGTCGCTGTCCAGCCTTATGTTCCCGCACGTAACCCGGGATTCGAGATTGTCAGTGCTCCTCAGATTTTTCTTAAAGCAGCCCGTTTTCAGGATCATCTTTTCATCGCTGGGCCCGCCGGGCTGCAGGAATACGACCCAGGCGGAGTTCTGATCCGACAGTATTCGGTGGGCAGTGAACTGCCGAGTTCGCCGCTGGTTGCTGTTGCCCCATCTGTCCTGTCGGACTCCCACGAGCCGGAATTGCTCGTTGCTACCGCAAACGATGGCATTCTCGCATTCAATGGGCAAGCGTTCCGACAGATATTGCCTGCGAGTGCCGATGCCCGTGGCATCACTGCCATCCTTCCTGTTGCGTCTGGCCATCTTCTGATTGGGACCAAAAAGCGCGGCGTTCTGGTATACGACGGCAAACGCATCAGCGTTCTCCATCCCATGCTGGATAACGTGCACTTGACAGTTCTCGCAGGGGACGAAGCCGACCTGTGGGTCGGAACCCTGAATCGCGGCGCGATCCATTTTCACGGAGGGGAGGCTGAAATCTTAGGCGAAGACCAAGGCTTGCCTGATCCTGCGGTGCAATCGATTGCGATCGACCGCGAGAAGACGTACGTAGGTACGATTGCGGGCGTGGCGGTTTTCGATGGCGGGCATTTTGGGCGCGTGCTGGCTCCGGGTGTCTTTGCCACGGCTTTACTAGCAACGTCCACAGATCTGTATGTCGGGTCCGAAGATCAAGGCGTGTTGGTAATTGCCCTCGGGGGGCGGCATCCGAATCCGAATGTGGGGCAGGCCGGCGAATTGATGGAAGTCCACCAGTTGTTCACCTCTGGTGGTGCGATGTTCGCCGTTGCACGTGGTGGACTCTATCGAATGAGAGCACACGGCTTGGGCTGGGACGGAGTGCTTGCCTCTCGGGATGCCCTATTGAGCGATCGTAACATCTCTGCGCTCGCCGCCGATGCCAGCGGACAACTCTGGATCGGTTACTTCGATCATGGGCTGGATCTTCTGGCGCCCGATGAGCGCCGCGTCCGGCATGTGGAAGACGAGCATGTCTTCTGTGTCAATCGAATTTTTCCGGATTCGAAGACCGGTTCGATCCATGTCGCAACTGCGAACGGACTTGTGCAGTTCAACGATGCGGGGAGCGAGCAGCAGGTCTTGACGCGTTCGGACGGGCTCATCGCCGATCACATCACCGACATCGCGGCTTATGGCGGCGGTTTGGCGCTGGCGACTGCGGCGGGCATCACGTTTCTGGACGCGAGCGGCGCTCATAGCCTGTACGCCTTCCACGGCCTGGTGAACAACCACGTCTACACGCTCGCCGCTTTCGGGGACGAACTAATGGCCGGAACGTTAGGCGGGCTCTCGCACCTCAATCAGGGTGACGTGAAGACCAACTACACGACATCTTCTTCTAACCTGAAGCACAACTGGATCACGGCCGTGGTGCGGGTCGACTCGGAGTGGATGGTGGGCACCTATGGAGCGGGGGTACTGGCGCTCGATTCCTCAGGGCACTTTCATTCGTTCGAGACCGCATCTGTCCCGCTGGAAATCAATCCGAACGCGATGTTGGTCACGCAAAACTACGTCCTCGCTGGAAGTCTTGGCCAGGGTTTATATGTCTACGACCGGCAGTTGCAGCGGTGGTCCGCGATCCGCAACGGCCTGCCCTCGCTGAATGTCACGGCGTTTGCCACCGCAAATGGCTACATCTTCATAGGCACGGACAATGGCCTAGTCCGCATACCAGAACAGAAGCTGCACTCATGAAAAGCATTCTTCTTTCCGTCTTTATTGCAATCATTGGTTCGTCTCTGCTGTTTGGCGATGCGGGAGTGCTCATCCCTCGCGACAAGCAGCAGCCGAATCCCGCCATTCTGTCGCTGGAAGAAATGGAGATCACCATCCGCATCGACAACGGTGATGCTCGCGTGTTCGTTCGTCAGATCTTCACTAATCACACGGGACATATCGAGGAAGGAAACTACATTTTTGCGCTCCCGAGCTATGCGACGATCTCTGATTTCGCCACCTGGGACGGTCCGGTTCGCTTGCCCGCCGTCATTCTGGAACGCAAGCGGGCGGAAGAAATCTATAACCAGTTGAAGCAGCAGGCGATCGATCCCGGACTGCTGCAAATGGGCGAACGCGGTTCAGAGGAGGCGAAAAGAACTTCCGTCTTCAGCGCACGCATTGTACCGATTCCGGCCTTCGGGACGAAGCGCCTCGAGATCGAGTATCACGAGACGATACCGGCTGAGAATCTGAAGTCGTACTTCGCGATCCCGCTGCGGCCCGACGCCTACTCGGCGCAAGCGGCTCGGCACTTGCGCATCAACTTCGAACTTCGCTCCGCTCATCCCATCCGCAATTTCCAGGCACCCGCGAAGACGTTTCCGCTTCAGTTCGAACAGAACACTCCCCATTTAGTCCAAGGACACTTTGAGGGACAGAACATCAATCTGGGCGAGGATTTCGTTGCGACCTACGACCTGGATTCTGCTGCAGCCGACACGCTGCAGCTTTTAACCTACCGAAATCCACTGAGCGGTCAACCGTCGCCCACAGAGACGGCTCCGGTGCGCAACACGAATGAGCCCGGTTTTTTCGAGGCAGCGGCATTAGTTGGGTTCGGAGCGAAGTCGCCTGGTCTCCACAAGGCAGCCAGCGGTGGCCCAAAGACCGTCATCGCTTTGTTTGATACCTCGCTCTCCATGCAGTGGGAGAAACTCGAGCGCAGTTATCAGGCGCTGGAAACTTTGCTGCATTCACTGCGCCCAACCGACCACTTTGCATTGGTGCTGTTCAACAGCGAAACCCAGGTTGTGCCACTCGCTTCGGCGGAGCAGGCAAATATCCAACGCGCTATCGATGCGGTTCGCGCGAGCCGACTGCGTGGTGGCACGGATCTGCAAGCGGCGCTGAAGGCTGGACTGGAACAGGCGGCGGCACCTGGAGGGAGCAATACCTATCTGGTGATTCTCAGCGATGGTGGGGCCACGCGCGGCCCGATTAGAAATGCCAAGCTCGCCTCGCAATATGCGTCAGCGTGGAAGCAACTACCCGATACGCAGCGGCCTCGTACTTACATTCTCGCCGTCGGCGACGATGCCAACCTTCCCCTTTTTCGTATGCTTGCGCAGCAGGACGGGTTGCTTGAGCACGTGCTCTCCACCGAGCCAATGGAATTCAAGTTGAATTCATTCTTGTACAAGATCGGGCGAAGTCCAGTTGAGCAACTTGATCTCTCCGTGAGTCCGCTCGACTCGGTACACGCGGTCTATCCACTGCAAGCCGCGACGTTCGCCGGATCGCTGGCCTCCTGGGTGGGGCAATACGACAAGCCGCGGGAGAATGTCAGTTTCACGGTGCATTGTGTGCGCGATGGAACTCCGGTTCAAATGGCGGACACGATGACCCTGCCGAAGGAGTCTTTCGATCATCCGCAACTGCCGCGGCTCTGGGCGCGGGCCCGCGTCGACGCTTTGCTCGAAAAGATCGAACGAGAGGGCGAGGATCAGGCCACAATCGATGAGATCATCCGACTGGCGCGCAAATACAAGTTCGTTACCCCGTACACCTCGTTTCTCGCCGTGCCTCGAGCGCTGCTGCGCCCGCGTGTCATTCGCCCGGGCGACCCTATTCTGCGAGTCAAAACAGACGAATCGATCATTTCCGTAATCGCGGTGTTTCCGTTCGGGCTCATCCAACCGCTGCGCTATCTGTCGTCAGAAGACGTCTGGCAGACCCGGTTTATCGCTCCGACGGACATGCAGGATGGAACGTATACAGTGCGCCTGATCCTTCGGGACCAAGTTGGTCATACTTATCGCGAATCGAAAACATTCGTGATTGCGAGCAAGCCACCCGTCGTGCAAGTGAGACCAGATCGCACGCGATTGCAGCGCGGGCAGATTATCACTCTCAAAGCCAGCGCCTCAGAGAACACACGAACGCTGGTTGCGCGCATGGATGGTGCGGCTCCTGTTTCGCTCCGCTGGGACTCGAATTCCCGTGCGAACACCGGGGTACTGAGAGTCCCCGAGCAGATGTTTCCCGGCATCTACAAACTGACCGTCACGGCCGAGGACATAGCGCATAACATCGGCACGCAGGAGGTGCAGATTGAAGTGCTTCCTTAATGCATCGAGAAGAAATCGTGCATTGCTGCTTGGAGTTCTGATTGTCGCGGTGGGAGCGACCCTTGCAGCGAGCGGCGAGTTGCCCTCCTGGATTCGTAACATCGAAGCGAACAGTGCCGTCGAGGCAGTTTTCTTCCGCATGATATCGATGCCCGGTGGCGCCGTAGCTTTCCGCAGGCCTCCGAACGAAACCCGGCCAGCGTTAAACGACCTGATCAAGGTGCAGCCGCACAATGCGGAGCTTTATTCTTTGCGCGCACTTGAAGACGAACAGCAGCTTGATTTCACGGCAGCAGAATCGGACTGGAAAGCGTTTGTCGAGAATTCCTCAGACAAGATCAATGCACAGTTGGCACTTGCGGATTTCTACCACCACCGGGTGCGTCCGACGGACGAGATCACAATACTTTCGCTGGTAGGGACTGCCCCGCCCATTGCAACGGAGAAGCTGACGCCTTCTACCCGGCAGCGCAGTTGGCAGGCGTTCGAGCGAATTTTCGGCGTGACTCAGAGTCAGGGACTTCCAAAGGAAATATCGATCGCGCAGTATCGTGCATGGATTGCCCGCTATCCAAAGGAGAATTCACTCTACGCTCGGTTCCTCGAATTTCTGATTGCGCAAAAAGAGTATGCGGCTGCCGGACAACTGATCACCGACTATCGCGAGCAATTCCCCGAAGACCAGATCTTCCCCGTGCGGGCGAAAGCAATGGTCGAATATCAACAAGGTTCCGTTCGCGAAGGATTGGCGGTCTACGAGCAAGCTTTCCAGCCACTCTGGGATCCGGAGCTTGTAAAAGCCTACTTCGCTCTTCTACGGGACACGCAAAACCTGCGCAAGTTTCGCGATGAAGCCCGTGCTGCGCTCGCGGCAAATCCTCAGGATCTGAACGCCACAGCACGTATCTTTTACTACTACCAGCAGCAAGGAAAGACCGAGGTCGCACAGCAGGCGGTTGCCGATCTTCGTGCGCACAAGGATGCGGTAAAGTCTGCTTGGACGTCACAAGAGCTCTATATCTGCGCCCGTCTGCTGGAAGACATTCATTCCTATCCTGAATCAGCTCGTTACTACTTTGCACTCTACAACAGCAAGGAGCTGCCCAACGCGCAGGAAACGGCGATCGCAGGCCTTACCGGCATCCTCCTGACTGCACCGGAGACGCCCATTCGTCTGGGCTCCGGGGAGCTGTCCATGTATCGGGATATCGCCACGCTCGATCCAGGGCCCGGCTATCTGAACGGTATTCTTTCGCTGATCCTGAACACGACGCAGCCCGCCTATCAGTACTCCGATGAAGAGCAACGCGCTGTGCCTTACTTTCACCGATCGCGGGCGGCCGAGCTGCTGGCATTGCTCGACAGCAAGTTCCCGAACGCTACTCGCCGCGCGGAATTGCATGAGCAACTTCTTGAGTTCTACGCCAACTCCGGGGAAAGCGATGCGGTCATCCAAGGCGGAAGAGAATTCCTGGAGGGCTTTCCGAAAGCTTCCCAGCGCACACAAGTGGCCTTGCTCATGGCGGATGCCTTTGCGGGAAAGAACAATACGAAGGACGAATTTGCGATCTATGATTCCGCGCTCCAGGAGTTGGCGGCAAACGCGCAGAACGTGCCACTAGGAAATGCTGAGACTTCGTTCGACTCCAGCGACCCCACAGGCGACAGGGCATACCGGAACGAAAGCAGCGCAGACGGAGAGGAGGAAGGAGGAGAACAGCCGCTAGAGGCACAACGAGGAAACATGGCTCCTCAAGGAAAGCTTGGCCAGACATTCCAACTGGGGGCGCCCGGTGCCCCACAAGAGCCGAACGGCGCCCGTTCACCGGAATACGCGCGCATCCTGGAACGATATTTAGCGCGGCTAGTTGAATTGAAACAAGTCCCTGCTGCTCTCGTCATCCTGCGGCGAGAGATTGATCATAATCCTGACGATCCCGGGATCTACGAACGCCTCGCGGCTTTCCTGGATCAAAATCGACTGGGATCCCAGCAGGAAGAAGTTTATCGACTCGCGATCTCGCGGTTCTCCGACAAATCCTGGTACGACAAGCTGGCGCGTTTCTACCTGCGCTACAAGCGGGACAGCGAGTTCGAACAGGTTACGCGCGACGCGGTTGCAAGTTTCAAGGGCAGCGAACTCGAGCAGTACTTCACCAACGCCGTGGGGGGAAGCCCTGTAATGTATCTGCGACTCAATCTATATGCCCACCAACGCTTCCCGCACAATCCGGTGTTCGTCCGCAATCTGCTGGGTGCCTATCGGTCCCCTCCGACGCACAACGAAGCGGCCTGGGAAGCGCTATTACGGCAGCATTGGTTCGAAGAGGCCGACCTGCGCAACCAATTCTTCAGCTTCCTCTCCAGCCGTGACAGGCTGCAACAGGAGCTCGCTGCGATTAGCGAGAGTACACCGGATGTAGCGGCGTGGCAGAAGAATCCCGCGGCGGCGGAATTCCTTGCATATGCGAACCTGTGGCGCTCCCATTTTGAGGAGAGTGCGCCAGTGCTGAAGTCTCTCGCGAAGCAATATCCGGCCGAGTCGGAGATTGCCGGCACCGCTTCCTCGGTGTATCGGTCACTGGCATATTTCGAGCCTGCGGATACTGAAATCGCGGCCAGAATTCAGGACAACCTACTGCTGGCGAATCCCGCAAAGACTGAGACGATGGCCCGCATCGGCGACATCTATGCCGATCACGAGCAGTTTGCACGCGCCTCGCCTTACTGGGAACGCATCCCGCAAGTTTCCCCCGGTTTGTCCTCCGGGTATCTCGAAGCGGCCACGATCTATTGGGACTACTTCGATTTCGACAACGCGATTCGACTGCTGGACGAAGGCCGCACGCGGTTGCAAGACTCGAATCTCTACGCATATGAGGCAGGAGCCATTTATGAAAACCAGCGCGACTATCCAAAAGCGGTTGACGAATACGTGAAAGGAGCACTCGCTGGCCCAGGGTCGTCTGCTGAAGCACGTCTGTTACAGTTGGCGCGGCGACCCAAATTTCGTGACTTGGTGGATCAGGGTACGGCGAAGGTCGCCGTGCCGCCGAGTCCCTCGATGTCCGCTGTTAGTCTGCGGGTGAAGGTCCTCGATGCGCAGAACCGCAAACCGGAGATGGAGGCATTTGTCGACTCGCTCGCGAAAGGGGCTTCGTCGATCGAAGCAGCGGAAGAAATCGAAAATCTGGCACAGCAAAAATCACTCGAAGCCGTACGCCAGCACGCAATCGAGAGGCAAGCTGCTCTGGCCACCGATCCGGTCACCCGTCTGCAATTGCGCTACGGGTTAATCCGACTCTATGAAGGCCGCAAAGATTTTACCTCGGCACAGAAGAACGTTGAGGCGCTCTACCGCGAGAACCCCAGAATCCTCGGAGTTGTCCGCTCCACTGTTGACTATTACTGGCGCACGAAAATGCAGTCGGAAGCGATTGCCGTGCTGTTGCAGGCCTCGAAAGAGGCATATCCTGCGCTTGCCATGCAGTTCACCTACGAGGCTGCACGCAAATCCACCGAGGCGAAACAATTTCAGCAAGCCCAAGATTTACTTTCGGCGCTGCTTAAGGATTCTCCGTACAACGGTGAATACCTAGCCGCTATGGCCGATACCTATGCTCAGGCCGGAGACGATAAGGGCCTCGAGCGGTTCTATCTCGACAAGATCGCAATGTTCCGATCTGCATCGTTACCCGCCGCCACCCGCAAAGTGCAGATAGCAACCTTGCGACGTGGGTTGATTCCCGCGCTCACGCGAATGAACAACTACTCTGGCGCGGTCGATCAATACATGGAACTGCTCAACAACTTCCCTGAGGACGACTCCCTGGTGACGGAAGCCGCTCTCTACGCAATGAGGTATCAGCGGCAGCAGCAGCTCATCGGTTTCTACGCGAAGACGGTGGCACGGTCTCCGCTCGACTATCGCTGGTCCATGGTTCTGGCGCGGACGCAGACGAATCTGGAAGACTACCCAGCCGCGATCGAGACCTATGGAAAACCGATCACCATTCGTCCGGACCGAGCCGATCTCTACACCGCCCGTGCGGAGTTGGAAGAACGGCTAATGCGGTTCGATGATGCTGCTTCGGACTACGAGCACATCTACCAGCTTGCCTACAAAGATCCGCAGTGGATGGAGAAAGTCGCTGAAGTCCGCGCGCGCCAAGGCAAGGTCAAAGAAGTAGTCGTCGCGCTCCAGGCTGCTTTGATCGAAGGCCGCCCCGATAATCCAAGCAAGTACTTCGAAGTGGCCCGGCGTCTGGAAGGGTGGGGAATGCTCGATCAGGCGCGCAGCTTCGCGGAGCAAGGAGTCTCCAAAGCCGCAGCCGACCTGCTCGCTACCGGTGAGAACGATTCCGGCGTGAAGACCTACGTCCGCATCCTGACGCGCCTCCGCCAGCACGAGCGAGCTTACGCAACGCTCGAGAAGGGTCTCGAAGACTCGGAGACCGAGCTGCCGGTCGTCAAGGAACAAGTCGAGAAACAGGGCGTGACGGGTTTGACCGATGCACGGTGGCGCGAAAACCTGCGGCGCAGGCGAATCGAGACCGCGCGGCATGAGATGGAGAGTGCGCTGCAAGAACTGGGCAGAACCGTGAGCAGCTACTTCACTCCCGAGGAGCGCCTCACTTTCGCAGAGTTCGCAGATTCAACACGCAGTGGAATGAGCCTCGACGATGTCGAGAGGTTCGCAATCCCCCTGGCCACCAATGCTGACCTGGCCGATCAGGAAGCGCGCTGGCGATTCGAGTTGATGATGCAGTGGGGTCCACGACCGAATCACCATGTGAACACACAGCCCTTAATCGACCTGCAACGGCGACGCGGGCGGTTTGCGGAACTTGGCCAGCAAATGGAGCAGTTCGCCTCCGTACTGCCGCCGATAGACCGAGCTCCGCACTTGATCGCGGCCGCCGACGCTTACCAAGCAGTCGGCGACGAGCAAAACGAAATGCGTGTGCTTGGGCGAGTGTTTCCAAGGATGGATCAGTCCAGACAGGAACGCTACTTCAAATTGTTGATCGACAAGCAGCCGCAGGAATTGATTAACATCGCTTCCGCCTGGTCCGATCCCGCAGCGTGGGGTGAGCAGGCGGCGAATTACGCGGTCGCGCACGGCGGCCCCGCACTCGCGCATGAGGTGGTGCAGGCACGCAGCAAAGCGCGTCCAGCAGTGTGGAATAAGGCTTACGACGCGCTAGTCGGATTATATTTCTCAGAGCCAACACCCGACATAAATAGTGCGTTTCTGGGCGCGCTCGGCGACGATCCAATTGGCGCGCGGCTTGCGAAGAATGTCGATCGCAATCAGCAGTTGGCTGGAAACACCTGGTTTTACTACGGGTCGCGCTACGGCGAATATCTCGGAACCTCAAAGCAAGGGAATCCAGAAGACTTCCTGGCGGGAGTTCTGGAGCAGAGTCCGGCGAGTGCCTCCGGATACCTGACGTTGGCTGACTATTACGCGGCTGCCGGAGACGCAAAGAGGGCGATTGCCGACTACGAACATACGCTCGAACTCTCTCCCGACCGGGCCGACGTCTATGACAGCCTCGCCCTTGTTTATTACAGGCAGGGAGACCGCGCAGTGGCTCTGGCGCAATGGAAGCAAGCTTTCGCGGTGCTGGCAAAACAGCTGAGCGCCTCGCGCGTTCCTGAAAGTTTCTGGCGGGATTTCGGTCGCACTTGCGATCAGCTGCGCACTCATCACTTCTTTTCGGAGTTGAGACCGGACGCCGATGCCATCGTGAGAACCTATCTGCTTTACAACGGAACGTGGCGGTCAAACGCTGTGCTTCATCCCGCGTACGTCGCACAGGAGAACACGGTCAGCGCAACGAACTGGCTTCTCGACGTTGCGTCCTCCGCTTCAGAACCAGTTCGCGTGCTCGGTGATGTCGCCGATGCCACCTGGATTCCAAAGATGCAGAGGACCTTGGTCTACAAGCGTGTTCTCGAACTGAAAGAGCGCGCGTTCGGAAAGCTCGACGGCATCGAGCTGCAAAATGCGCAGCACGACCTCAACTACTGGCAGGAACGTTGGATCCGTTACCTGATTATGACCAAGCAATACACTGAAGCAGCTGCAGTGATTGCCGAATTGTCGCCCGAAGCGCGCGCGGCCCGGAGTAACGCCCTGATTCCCCTGGAGCTTCGTGCAGCGGCGCAGCTCGGCACGCTGGATGCAAAGCTCGCATCTTACCGCAGCAATCCGCAAGGCGCACCCTCGGCGGAGCTGCTACGTACTGCTGCGCGTCAACTCTTTGAGGCCGGCGACAAGCCGGCGGCTCGTAAGATCCTGGAGCTGGTTTTCGCCGGCGAGATTGAAGAGCACAAACTCGTGGCGGCGAACTTTCTGGGACTGGCGGAGATCCGCCTGGCGGCGGGAGACACGGCTGGGGCGCTCGACCTGCTCCGTCGTTTGGTGATTGCAGTAGGGGCTCCGTTTGAGAATCTTGATCCGGCGGCAGCCCTGCTCGAGAAAACAGGACATAACATCGACGCACTCGAGTTTCTCGAACAGCTCGTCAAATCAGCTCCCTGGGACGTGTCGTATCGTCTCCGATTGGCAAAAGCGAAACTGGCTGCGGGCAGCGATATTGCGAACGCTGCAGATGTTCTCGCCAACATCGCTTCCAGCCTGACTTCCGCTTATGATCTACGGCTCAAAGCAGCGGCGGCACTTAGCGGCCGCTCCATCGGCGATCTGGGCAGCGGCGAGTTGAACTTGGTCGCGGCGGGGAAGACGGCCCTGTCGGCCCCAGCCGCCGACACGTTCCACTTCTATGAAGCTCGTATTCGTGCTGCCGAAAATGCCGACGATCCTCAGGTTCAAGTACAACTGCTGAGCCATTGCGTCATCGACTTCCCGCGTCGCGACAGTGCGCGCATGGCTTTGTTTGAAGCGGCAACTAGAGCAAGGTTCGACAGCTACGGTCTGGCCATGGTGGAACCGCTCTTCCAGACGCAATACTCCCGTCTCCATGTTCAGCAGACTGGCAGCGAAGAAGAAGAGATCGTCAACTCCGGCGAAGACGAAGAAGACATCGGTAGCGAGTCGAACCGTGTGGGTTTCCGCGAAGAACAGTTAACTGCGGCGCAGCGCGCGCTGGTGTCGAAACTGATCGCCGACAGCATGGTTCGGGTTGGGCGGTTCCCAGACGCGTTGTCGTTCTATCGGTCGGCTAGAAGGCTCGAAACCTCCGCTGAGAATCTGAAGCTGTTGAATCGCAGGATCGCGGACATTACATCCGTACTGCGAATCCAGCGTTCGAATGCAGCACGCCAGCCTCTGCTACATGAGGCCCTTGAGCAGGATCGCGTGGTTCGTCCGAGGCTGCTGGCTCGCTCCATGCCAATCTCATCCATTGCTCCAAAGGGGGGCGTCAAGCAATGAAACGGCAGCTCATGATCTTTTGTATTGTACTGGCCTCTGCGGTCGTCGGATGGGCGGGCTATCGGGCCGTTGCGCCTCCTCACCAGCCTCTGTCGAAGTTTTTTCCAGCCGGGCCCTTGCTCTATCTCGAGGCGCAGGACTTCTCCTCCCTGTTGAACGATTGGAATTCGTCGCCGCAAAAGAGGGAGTGGCTCCGCGGCGACAGCTACGAAGTATTCTCGCGCTCGCGCCTGTTTCTGCGCCTGCAAGGTGCGGGTACACAATTTGCCACCGCGGCCGGAATCCCACCGGATATGAATTTCCTGTTTCAGGTTGCGGGACAGCGGAGTGCACTCGCGATCTACGATATCGGGAACCTGGAATTGCTGTACGTAACCTATCTTCCATCCGCGAAATCCATGCAGAGCTCGCTCTATCAGACTAGCTCGAGATTCGAGCCGCGGAATGCGGGCGGAGTCGACTTCTTCGTGCGCCGCGATCCTGAATCGCAGCGCGCAGTTGCCTTCGCGCTGTCCGGCGATTACTTGCTGCTGGCGACCCGGGAAGACCTGCTGGCCGGCGCTCTGCAACTGATTTCTGGCAAGCAGGACAGGACCGTAGAAAACGAGTCGTGGTGGACACAATCCACCGCGGCTAGTGGCCAAGCGGGTGATCTACGAATGGTTCTCGATCTGCAGACTCTCGTTCACAACGGATACTTCCGCACGTACTGGGTGCAGCAAAATATTACCGATCTTTCACAATATTCCGCTGCCGTTTCCGATCTGTTTCGGTCGAGTGACGAATATCGCGAAGAACGAGTCCTGATCCGCAAAAAGGAACCAGCGCAGCCCCTTTCTTCCGACGGCGCGATGGCTGCCGCGGATCTGTCGCGGCTGATCCCCGATAACGCTGGTGTGTACGAAACGGCTGCGAGTCCGAGCACAGATGTGTGTTTCGCTTTGCTGGAAACGAAGCTCCTTGCTCTGCACCTCGGTCCGGCTCCCGCCCCGCAGATCGTGCCACAGGTCCAGCTGACTTCAGGCGAACAAGGGGGCAGTTCCGATCTGGAGACGCGCATCGATCAGCCGCAGGCTGAGGCGCCCGCAGCGGGTAGTTCAGCAGCCGCTTTAAAAGACTTGCTCGCGAAAACTCCGATTCTCGCGTCGCTTCAACTGCAATCAACGCAATTGGAGCGGGCCGGCGTGTTCGTCAAGATCCGCTCCGCCGTCGTTCTGGCAGCCGCCTCGGATTGGAATGAAGCAGCCGTGCATTCGGCTGTCAACGAATTCGTTCGTCCGGCACTTACCGCAGGTCAGCTGGGGGCCTCCTGGCAGCAGAAGTCTGGCTATCAACAACTGGATGGCTTATGGCCACTGGCGGTCTCCGTCCAAGGTAAGTACGTTGTGGTCAGCGACGATCCCGGCCTGATGGAGTCGGTTGTTGCTAATTTTCCTCGGAAATCCGCGCGCAAACCGTTTGAGTACTTCGCCGGTTTCAATCATAAGCTGGAACGCGAGGACTTCGCGCACCTCACATCGCTGGTAGACCGTCCCAACATACCCGTCGCATCATTGCCTGGGTCTGAACGGCAGCCACAATTCTTCGCGGGGAACATGGCGAGCTTGAGCTCTACTCTGGCCGACGTATCTGCCGAGCGAATTGAAATTCGCAGCGAAGGAGCTAAAGTCAGACAGACAGTTACGTACGAATGGTCTCAGTAAGGCACATCCTGGCATCGGTCCTGATCCTGCTGCTGCCGGCAGTTTCGCGCAGTCGGTCTGCGGCTGAGCCTGTCGGCACCGCTCGTACGTCACTCTTTGCGCAATCTGCAGCAGAAGCGCTAACTCATGACTTTCCGAATGCCGACATTTCCTTCTTACTACTCGAAGCCCATACGGGGCAACTGCTCGCGTCTCGTTGGGAGCAACCCAATGTGCCCATTCCGCTAGGATCGCTTGCCAAACCTTTTACCGCGCTCGCCTATGGCCAACATCACGAGTTTCAATATCCCACCCACATCTGCCGCGGATCGGAAACCGGATGCTGGCGTCCTGGCGGGCACGGGAAGTTGGACCTCAGTTCGGCCATTGCCTTTTCCTGCAATTCCTATTTTCGATTTCTGACAACGGGGCTCAACTCAGCGGATGTTTCGTCTACCGCGGCTCAATTCGGACTCGACCTTCCTGATCGTTCTATTCGTGGTGCAGAACTTGCTGGTATCGGAACCCGTTGGCGAATTACTCCGGTGCATATGGCTGAGGCCTATGCAGAGCTTGTTCATACTCGTCAAGACCCAACGATTGCGCAGATTCTGTTGGGCATGGAGCGATCCGCTCAGCATGGCACCGGCGCTGAACTTGGCCGCGCTTTGCGATCAGAGCGAGCCTTGGTGAAGACCGGAACGGCAGCTTGCACGCACTCGCAACACACACCGGGAGACGGGCTAACCATTGCTATAATTCCGGCCGAGAACCCTAGACTTCTACTGTTGGTTCGCGTGCACGGTGTACCGGGATCGATCGCTGCAAAAACTGCCGGGCAGATGTTGCGCCGGATTGAGCAGTAGGCGAGCTTGATAAGAAACTCTTCCCAGTTGACGCGATTGCTGGCTCTATTTCTGGTCTTGGTGGCCAATTCCACTCCTCAGGTCTTAAGCGCTGGTCACGAAACAGATCTCCCATCGAAAGATTCAGTGGCGATTTCGGTGCTGGGCCTCTTCCATCCGAAGGAGTTCATCGTCCGGGCACCCACGGGGCATGCGCTCATTTTGCAGACCGAGGATCACAGCATCGTGCTGGAGAATTCGCAGGTGCGCTCGGCCAGCATACGGATTAACAGTTCGGAACTTGTCATTACCTTACCGAGCGAACTGTTGCACGCTGAGAGCGTGAAGGTTGTGTCGAGAAGCCATGAGTCGGCGGACTTCATCCTTGAAATACCTGGCAAGATCAAACGAAAGTACCGTGGCGAGCTCGAAATCAGGCCTTCCGCGGGAACATTGCTGGCGGTGGCGAGTCTAGAGCTGGAGACCGCGGTGGCATCGGTGGTTGCGGCGGAAAGCGCACCCGACACTCCAGGCGAGGCGCTGAAGGCTTACGCGATTGCAGCGCGTTCCTACTTCGTTGCGGGTCGTGGTCGGCATCGGTCCTTCGATTTCTGCGACACGACGCACTGTCAATTTCTCCGCATGGCGCCGCCTTCGACGAGTCTCGCCGCTCAAGCCACCGAGGCAACAGAGGGCTTGATCCTGACGTATCAATCCCGACCGTTCGGCGCCATGTACACTCGCAGCTGCAGCGGACACACCCGCACCCCCGCGCAACTGGGCATTCCTTCTGCGGATTATCCCTATTACTCGGTGGAGTGCGATTATTGCCGCCAGCATCCGGCGCATTGGACCTCCTATCTTTCCGTTGCAGAGGCTGCATCCTTGCGCCCGTCCGATGAAGGCGCTCGCTTGGCGGTGGCGAGGCGACTTGGGTGGAGTGCCGTCCCAAGCAATGAATTCTCCGTCTCAAAGAAGGGAGATCACCTTCTGCTTACTGGCGTTGGGAACGGCCATGGCATTGGACTGTGCCAGATGGGTGCAAAGGCGATGGCTGAAGCAGGCGCGAGTTTTCAGGAAATTCTGGATCACTATTATCCCAATGCAAGCATCGTCCAACATTCTAGACGGAATCCTCTGAATTAAGTCCTGGCGGTTTTCTATCAGTCAGCCACAGCACTGAAGAATTTCGGTAACATAGACCCTGCACTGATCCAAGCTTATGGATAGACGAGAAGTTCTGCGGCTGCTCGCTACAGGAAGCCTGCTTCAACTCGCGCCGCCTCACCTGCTCGCTGCACTGCGCGAGGCGCGTGGCCTCATTCAGGCCCAGAATTCACTACGTACCCTAAATCCACACCAGCATGGCACTGTGAAAACGATGGCGGAAATGCTTGTTCCTCGTACCGCCACTCCCGGGGCAACCGACGTGGGCGTCTCCGATTTTATCGACTTGATGCTAACCGAGTGGTATGACGAGGCCGACCGCGCTCGATTCCTCAGCGGCCTTGCGGATGTGGACTCACGCAGCCAGGTGCGATTCGGCAAGGATTTTGTGGACTGTTCATCCGGTGAGCAGTCGGAGATCATGGTCGATCTGGGCCAGGATATGGCCGACGGCAAAGGACACAGCGGGAGCCTACCAGACTGGATTGATTCCACTCCCTTAAGCTTTTATGGGACGTTCCGCGAACTCACGCTGACGGGGTATTACACGTCAGAGGCCGGCGCAACGCAGGAATTGCATTTTGAAATGATCCCCGATCGTTACGACGGATGCCTGACCGAGCCCGGCAAGCCGGCCCAGGAGCCGCAATGAGCGATCAGAATACGTTTGATGCGATCGTGGTCGGCTCCGGAATCACGGGGGGATGGGCAGCCAAAGAGCTGACGGAAAAAGGGCTCAAGACTCTCGTGCTAGAGGCCGGACGGAACATCGTTCCCGAAGAGGATTACGTGGAGCACGTGCCCCAGTGGGAGATGAAGTTCCGCGGAAGGGGGGATCGACGGAAACTGGCGCAGGAACAGCCCATCCAGAGCACTTGTTACGCGTGCGATGAGTGGTCTTCGAAGTTCTTCATCAAAGACAAGGAGCATCCGTACACCACCGATCCCGGCAAGCCATTCAGTTGGATTCGCGGGCGACAGGTGGGAGGACGCTCGATTACCTGGGGCCGACAGAGTTATCGCTGGAGCGATCTCGACTTCGAAGCGAACGCACGTGAGGGCATCGCGATTGACTGGCCGATTCGATACGCCGATCTCGCTCCCTGGTATGACCATGTCGAAGAATTTGCCGGAATCTCTGGCGAAGCACTGGGCCTGCCGCAACTCCCCGACAGCAAATTTCTTCCGCCTATGGCGCTGAACTGCGCCGAACGATTTATACGTTCCGAATTAGCGAAACACTTTGGCGGGGAGCGGGTATTGACAATTGGGCGGACCGCCATTTTGACTCAGGATCATCGCGGTCGTGCTGCCTGCCACTATTGCGGACCATGTGAACGTGGATGTATCACGGGGTCGTACTTCAGCAGCGTGAACGCGACGTTGCCGGCTGCCGAGAAGACCGGGCGCTTGACCTTGCGTCCATTCAGCGTCGTGCACAGCGTAATGTTCGATAAAAATACACGGCGGGCCGCCGGCGTTCGGATCATTGACGCTCAGACTAAAGCTGTCCTTGAGTTTCGTGCAAGACTGGTCGTTCTGTGCGCTTCGACGCTGGAATCGACGCGCATTTTACTCAACTCGTCGACTCCTGAATTTCCGAATGGCTTGGCAAATTCTAGCGGCCAACTTGGACACAACCTGATGGATCACATTACTTCCGGGGGTGCGATCGCATTCATTCCCGGAAATGAAGATCGGTTCGAAATAGGCAGGCGCCCGAATGGGACATACATGCCGCGGTTTCGCAATGTGAAGGTGAAGCAAAAGGACTTTCTCCGTGGCTATGGATTCCAGGGAGGAGCGAGTCGCATGGGGTGGAACCGTGGCATCAGGCAGGCGGGTTTTGGAGCGGATTTCAAAAGAGCTCTGAGTCAACCCGGACCGTGGCAGTTCACCTTCTACGGGTTTGGCGAATGCCTCCCTAATGCTAGCAATTCCATTGAACTGGACAAAGAAAAGCTCGATGCCTGGGGTATCCCAACTCTAAAGATTCATTGCGCATGGGGTGAGAACGAACTCGCCCTGCACAAAGACATGTCGGTGACGGCTGCGGAAATGCTCGATGCGGTCGGTGCAAAAGACATTCGACCCTTTCAAATGGATGATCCCCCAGGCTTGACTATTCACGAGATGGGAACGGCTCGAATGGGGCGCGACCCGAAAACATCGGTGCTGAATGCCTTTAACCAAGCGCACGACCTGAAAAACCTCTTTGTGACCGACGGAGCTGCAATGGTTTCGTCTTCGTGTGTAAATCCCTCGCTGACCTATATGGCCCTGACCGCCAGGGCTTGCGATTATGCCGTGAACCAGATGAAAAAAGGAGAGTTGTAACGCCATGAGCACCCGCAGGCAATTCCTCCAGACTATGTCAGTGGCCGCGGTGTCATATGCGGCCTTGCCATTGTGGGCCGGCCAAAAGAGCCGCATTCCCATCGCCTTTTCAACTCTGGGATGTCCCGCATGGGATTGGACGCGAATCCTGCAATTCGCGCGCATGCACGGGTTCTCGGCGGTCGAATTGCGCGGCTTGCTAGGAAATATGGACCTGCCGACCAATCCGATCTTTGCGCCCGGTCGCATCGACCAAACCAGGAAAGAAATTCACAATAGCAAGCTGCGCATAGCCTGCGTAAGCAGCTCGGCCAACCTGTACATGGAAGACTCGGGCAAGCGCGCCAAGCAGCTCGACGATGCTCGACGATTCATCGATCTGGCGTCTTCGCTCGGAGCTCCCTACGTACGCGTGTTCGGTGGCAAGGCGGAGTCCGACAAGAACACGGTACCAGACGAAGCAACAAAGACTCGAGTGGCCGCCGGGCTCCGCGAACTTGGACAGTACTCAGGTCCGAAGGGCGTCACTGTGATCATCGAATCTCACGATCACTTCACGTCATCCGCGACACTGAAAGATGTCCTCAGCGCAGCGAACTCCGACTATGTTGGCCTACTCTGGGATGCGCATCATACTTTCGCCACTTCCAACGAAGATCCCGAATTTACTGTGAAGCAACTGGGCCAATGGATTCGTCATACCCACCTGAAGGATTCCGTCGGCAAAGGCGACGATCGCAAGTACGTTCTAACGGGAACGGGAAACGTCCCCATTGAACGCCAGATCAAGGCCTTGCAGTCGATCGGATACAAAGGTTTTTACTGCTTCGAGTGGGAGAAGGTATGGCACCCCGACCTGACCGATCCGCAAATTGCCATCCCAGATTTTGCCCATGTCGTCGGCCAATGCCTCGGGAATACCCACACGTGTAAAGGCTAATTCAGCCGTGTATCTGAGAATGTCTCGGTCTTGGCGTCCCAGAAACTTTTCCTACCGGTCCAGTACGATTCCGCCGCCATCATACATGCGACCGAGTGCGCGAATCCCTCGTGCACGGTACAGCGGGGTTGTTGGCGCGACCGCATGCAATCGAACCAGTTCGCCATGTGCTCCGTGCTAAGATCGTCGATACCTATCGGCGGCAACTCTTTTTCTCCCGGCAGCGAAATATATGTTGCCTTTCTCTTCTGATCGATTTCGACGTCGTCTTCGTGCGTTCCCTTTTCTTCGATCACTTGATATCGCGGACTGCCTTCGCCGCCGATGTTGATCAGAGTCGCTCTCTTCCCCATGTATCGCGTGAAGCTGGGCGCGTCGTTGCCGAAGCTGGTCGAGTAGCTAACAAGAAATCCCTTGGGATACTCGAGCAGCGTTTGAAATGTGTCAGCATTCTCACGGCCATCATGCCAGGCGAAAACACCTCCATGCGACATTACTGATGTTGGATAGCTGTCCCCCATGAACCAATGCACAAGGTCGATGGCGTGACTCATCCACTGATCGGGAATGCCGCTGGAAAACTCCTTGTAAAGTCTGAACTCAAAATAGAGTTGCGGATCAAACGGCCGCGCGGGTTTCGTCAGCAACCATTTGTTCCAGTCCGTATCTTGCTCGCGGATCTGCGTCACTTCAGGACGCCCCCGCCATCGCGGTCCATGATAGTTCCACACGATTTCGATCTTGCTGACGTCTCCAAGCGTGCCGCTGCTGGCAACTTTCTGTGCGGCCACCTGATAGGGTTCGCTACGATGCTGAGTTCCGACCTGAACGATTGTCTTAGCTTGCATCACAGCATCCCGCGCGGCTTTCGCCTCAGCAAGAACGTTGCCCATCGGCTTCTCGACATAGGCGTCCTTTCCCGCCTCGGCGGCCATTCTCAGGATGGGCGAGTGTGAATGCTCCGGCGTAGAAATCAACACACCGTCGACATCTTTCATCGCGAGGAGTTCTTCCACGTACTGCACAGACCGAGGGGGCCGACCGTAATAACCCGTATTCGTCGCAACCGCTCTCTCGCGATTCCCCTTCCACAGGTCGCAGACCGCCGTCATCTCGACGTTGTGAGTGCCCCTAAGTTTCGACGCAATCAGATCGAGATCTCTTCCGCGATTCCCGATGCCGACGTGCCCAAGCGAAATGCGATCGTTTGCACCGAGAATTCTGGAGTAAGAGAGTGCGCGGTGGGGCAATACTGCTCCCGCGGCAACTGCGGCGGCTGACTTCTCCAGGAATTCACGGCGATTGATCGGAAAGGAATTGCTCATAGGGACTCCTGGGTGAATTCACAACGACGGCAGGCAGCAGCTTAACTCTTCTTCAATCCGTTCGGTACCAGCGGCAATGCCCTCAATCTGGTTCCGGTCGCATTAAAAACGGCGTTCGCAATCGCAGGAGCCAAACCGACCATGGGGCACTCCCCGGCCCCCACCGACGGGATATCCTTGCGATCAAGAAGCACTGTCTCAAGCACTGGCAGATCGCTAAACCTCGGCACGCGATACTGCGAAAGCCTGCCGTTCAGGATTTTACCGTTTTCAAACTCGATTGCTTCAAACAGCGCACCGCCCAACCCCTGCACATTCGAACCCTCAATCTGATTGCGCAGGTTGTCGGGATTGACAACAGCTCCGCACTCGAATGCCGAGACGACTCGCACAACCTTTACCTCTCCTGATTTACCGTCAACGTTAACCTCGGCGAATGTCGCGATGTTTCCCAACTTTTCATAGCCACCGCCCATGCCGAAGCCCTGACCGGCACTCTTGCTCTTGCCCCACCCGAATTGCTTCGCGGCGGCCTCGAAAACGGCCCGCAGCCGTTCGTTCTTCAGATTCTTGAGGCGGAATTCGAGCGGGTCCATCTTCACCCCGTGCGCCAGTTCATCCATGTGCGATTCGCGAGCAAAGTGATTCGCTGTCGCCGCCAGTGCTCGGTAGGATCCCTGCCGCAGAGGCGAGTCCACCTCGTGAAAGATAATGCGCTGGTTGGCAATGTCGTAGTACGACCGGATTCCTGCCGAGCCAGAATTGTAGTTGTGGAACTCCCATGCGGTGATGGTACCGTCGTTGCGAGCCCCGCTAACGACATCAATCACGCCTGCGGGGCGAAAGTACGCCCAGGTAAACTCCTCTTGACGTGTCCACACGACTTTGACTGGTCGCTTCGCAGCCCGCGCCAGCCGGGCGGCTTCGATCGCCGTCTCCCCTGTATGCTTTCCACCATAGCCCGACCCCATGTCCGGCATTAGCACCCGCACATGCTCCTCGGGAAGGTGAAACGCTTCGGCAAGTTGACTGCGCACGCCAAACGGACGTTGAGTTCCCGTCCAGACTGTCAACTGATCCCCATCCCATTTCGCCAGCGCCGCGCGTGGCTCCAGCGGAACGTGCGCGATGTATTGGACGGTGTATGTGGTTTGTAATTTGTGGTCCGCGGAACTTAGTGCCTGATCGACCGATCCCGTCTCGAAGCGATCTCCGTCACCTGTGGGATCCTTGCTCTCGGCCGCATTTTTTCGCAGATAGTCAACCAACTCTTTGTTCGAAATCTGTGGCTGAACTTTCCAGTCAGCATGAATGGCGGCAATGGCGGTCTCCGCAGCTTTTGAATTCGGCGCGGCGACACCCAAGAAATTCCCATCTTGTACGACCGTGACACCCACCCGCTCAGCGTTCTCTGTTTCTGCTGAGACCAGCGTCGCGTTGAATGCAGGCGGCCGTAGCACCTTGCCGTAGAGCATACCGGGCAGCTTGTGGTCTGAAGGATATCGATGCCTCCCCGTAACGAAATCGCGCCCGTCGACTCGAGAAACAGATTGTCCCGCCACCTTCCACTGAGCGGCAATAATGAGCGGCTGATCCGCAGCGATCGTCTTGGTAATCTGCTGCCCTTTGAGCAGCGCCGCGTAGTCGATTGTCCGGTTAGTTTTGGGATCGGAGATTCTGCTCTCGGCAGCCCGTAACTGATGGCGATCGGTTTGCCACTGCTCGGCTGCCGACGCGAGCAGCGCCTCACGTGCAGCAGCGGCAACTTTCCGTAGCTGAAGGTTCATGGTCGGGGTGGTCCGGCTCCCGAAAGTTCCCATGTCAAATGGCGTGAGCTGCGTGTCGCCCATCACCAGTTCAATTCGCTCGATGGGCACATGAAGCTCTTCTGACACCGCCTGGCTTAGCGAGGTGCGGATGTTTTGGCCAACCTCGACTTTCCCGGTGTAGGCAGTAACCTTACCGTCTTCGCCGATGTGTAGCCAGGCCTCAATCTCCTGCGGGAGCCCCTCTCCGCGTCGCTGTCTGCCTCCGCCGGACTCCTGTGCCGCGATCGCCGGCGTGAGCACAGACACGACGACGATTCCTGCGCCAAGGAAATTAAAGAAGTCGCGGCGATCCAGATCAAACCGGTACGGAGCAGCAGCTCTGAGTTCGTAACGTTCCGGTTCGAGAGGAATCTCGCAGTTAGTCTTCGCGCTCATCGCCCCACTCCCTGAGCCACTGCCGGCGCCTGTGCTTTCGCTGCGCGCTGAATCGCTCGTATGATCCGCGGGTAAGTCCCGCATCGGCAGACGTTGCCGTCCATGAAATTGACGATCTCCTTCTCACTTGGCATCGTGTTCTGCTGCAGCAGCGCGACGGCCGACATGATCATTCCCGAGGTGCAATACGCGCACTGCATCGCGGCTTCGTCGAGGAATGCCTGCTGCACGGGGTGGAGACGATCACCTTTCACGAGCCCTTCGATAGTTGTGATCTGTTTGCCCAAGACCGATCCAACGCTCGTAATACACGATCGCTGCGTTTTGCCGTCGACGAGAACAGTGCAGGCGCCGCACTGGCCCTCTCCGCAACCGTACTTACTCCCCGTAAGGTCGAGATCCTCTCTTAACACGGTGAGCAGGTTGCTGTCAGGATCGGTATCGACTGAATAGCTCTTATCGTTAATCGTCAGGCGAATCGTAGCCATACCTGCACTCCAGGGCGGGACGGTTATAGAAGACGTGCGGAAATGCCGTTCCTAGATTTCATACCCAGTGAAGAATTGTCGATTGATGATTGCCGACCAAACACCGACGCGCACGGTTTTTTGTTCAACAATCCGAATTCGACAATTCTTTCAGTCGTTGATCGCCTGATACGCCAGTTCATGCACCTGCCGGTCGAGCGTCAACTCTCCCGTCGGATGCAACTGCGCCATGAAGATCACGATCATTTGCTCTTTCGGATCAATCGAGAAAGCGGTGTAGAAGAATCCTCCCCAATCGTAGGACCCTTGGGATCCGAGTTCAGCAAGCGGACCCTTTGCGGCATCAATGCCAAAGCCGAGCCCGAATCCCATGTCGGATGAGATCTTCCCCAGTTGGTCATGCGTCATCAGTTCGACCGATTTCCGGCTCAGCAGGCGCGTGCTGCCGACCTTGCCATCGTCGAGCATCATCTGGCAGAACCGTGCATAGTCCATCGCAGTCGAGACGAGACCGGCGCCACCGGAGAAAAGCTTCTTGGGTCCGCGGGAGGGATAATCAGCCGAATAGACGAATGAACCTTCACGAATGGGAGCGTCAGGGAAACGATTCAGGCCTTTTTCCGCGTAGTAGGTATATGCCGTTGCCAACCGATCCAGCTTGTTGTCGGGCGGGAAGAAGTACGTGTCCTTCATTCCCAGCGGCTCAAAAATCCGAGTGCGAAAGAATTCGTCAAGCGACTTCCCGGAAACGACCTCTACCAGGCGGCCCAAAACGTCAACCCCGAGGCTGTATTCATAGTGGTCACCCGGATTGAACAGCAGAGGTTGCGCGGCGAGTTGCTTCACGCTATCGCCGATCGTGCCGTCGTACTGAAGCAATCCGCTGGCCACGTTCGCTTTCTCGTACAGCGGCCCCAGGTCGTCATTCCACTGATACGTGATTCCCGAGGTATGGCGCAGCAAATCGCGAATCGTGATTTCTTTAGTCGCCGGTATTGTGTAAGGCTTGCCGGTGGCAGGTTTGACGAGCACTTTTGAATTCTTGAATTCCGGGAGGTATTTCGAGACGGGATCCTCGAGCAGAAACTTGCCTTCCTCATACAGCATCATGACAGCGACGCTGGTTATGGGCTTGGTCATCGAGCAGATGCGGAACATGGCATCTGTAGGCATTGGCTTGGCGGCCTCGCGATCCGCCATGCCTTGCGCCTTCAACCACGCGATCTTCCCGTGCCTGACAACTATAGTCACGGCCCCGGCAATTCGCTTGTCTTCGATATTGCGCTGGACCGTGGTCGCAATGCGCTCCAGACGGTCAGCGGAAAGCCCGACCGACTCAGGTTTGGCTGAAGGAAGCTCCTGTGCAACCGCGACAAGGTTCAGGAAGAAGAAACCGAGCAGAACCGCAACCAGCCTGCGGTTCCGCCCGGCCAACGAAGTGGAGTCCATGGTTCCTCCCGACAGTTACGACTTGATGGTTTTAGAGGCCGCGTCCCACGTAACTGGCTTCTGGCGGAAGTACGACTCGTTCGCCATGTGGCACGCGATGGCGGCATTGTTGCCGAACACCGCGTCCTCGGTCACTGGTTTGCGCGACTTCACCGCTTCAAAGAAGACGTTCAAGTGTGGACGCATATCGTCCCAGTCGTGTCCCCTATAGATCGTATCCTGGCGGGTCGGCTCTTTTCCGAGCGGCGGATCGTGCTCCGCATGCCACTGTTTCACATACTGTTCACGCATCTTCGCTGGGAAGCTGAAGCTGTAGTAGCTGGGATCTGTGTCCACTCCGGTCTGCTCCGAATGATGAAGCTCGAACTCACCCGCGTCAAGGATGCCCTTGGGCCCCATGAAGCGCGCCAGTTCCGGCGTTTCGCAACCCAAGTCGAGGCGTACATACACCGGGATGCCGTGGTAATCGAAGAGAACGGTGTGGAAGTCAGGCATGTCGCGGCCATCCTTGAAGCGAAAGATCCCGCCCATTGCCGTAGCCGAACGCGGAACTTCATTCCAGCCCAAGGTAGCCATCATGCCGCTGATCAGATGCACCATCAGATCGCCTGCAACGCCGGTGCCATAGGCCCTCCAGCACCGCCAGCGTGCGAAGTGCAGTTTATTGAATGGAATCTTCGGCGCGTCGTTCAGCCAAGTATCCCAGTCGAGAGTCTCTGGAGAAAGATCGGGAGGGGGCGGATATTGCCATGCTCCAGTCGGATCATTGCGGCCGAGCGTGAGTTCAACCATCTCTACGTCGCCGATCGCGCCTTTCTGATAGAGGTCGCGTGCCGTTGCGAGCAGAACGGAACTTACCCGCTGCGAACCAATTTGCACGATCCGATTGTTTTTCTGCGCGGCATCGACCATCGCTAAACCGTCGGCGACGGTGTGCGACATCGGTTTCTCGCAGTAGATATCCTTGCCGGCGTTGCATGCATCCGACACGACCCGGCGATGCCAGTGATCCGGCACTGCGGCGACGATGCAATCGATGTCCTTGCGGTCGAGTAACTCCTGATACCTACGCGTGGTGGGCAGACCTGGATTGCCGGTGATCTCTTTTGCAAGGGTATGCCGTCCGTCATATAAGTCGGCGGCTGCGACGCACTCCACACCTGGAATCGTGATCGCCTGACCGAGCAAACCTGATCCCTGCATGCCGACTCCGATCATGCCGAAGCGCACGCGATCGCTGGGTGCCACCAAACGCGACAATGGGGCGGCTTCCAGTCGGATGGTCTTTGCAACTGCCACGCCGCCGGCCGCGGCCACACTTCCTTGTAAGAATGCACGCCGGGAAAGAACATGTTTCATGCCGAATCCCCTCCTCCTTAGTTTTCATCCTTGGTAATGCGTTGGGCTCGCCAAAACTCGCACTAAGCCCCAGGTCCAGCGCGACGGCGCGCTGGCTTGAGTTACTTTTTCAACGGCTTGATCGCCACTTCTTTGAAGAACACGATGTCATTGTCGCTGTGATTCTGCAGGCCGAACCAACCAAACGCCGGGCGCGGTCCGTGTTGTGGTTCAAAGTCGAACTTTTTCTCCGGAACCGGATCGCCTTCTTTGAAGTCGGTGACCTTCTGCCCATTCAGCATCACAATCGTGCGCGGCCCGTCGAGGGTGATCTCCATGGTGTTCCATTCCGGACCGGGCTTCCATGCGTTCTTCACTAGAGGTTTAGTTAGGGAATAGAGCATCCCGGTCTCGTGATACTCGTCCTCATTCGACTTTTCCGGATGGTTGTCGATCTGCACTTCATAACCGTAGTGCACTGGCATCCACTCCTCCCGAGGTTCGATGGGAATGCGGATGAAGACGCCCGAGTTATCGTTTTCGTCGCGCATCTTGAACACGACGTGAATTACACAATTGCCGATTTTGCCACCAGTCCAGTAAAGCAGCCCCATTCCGCCGTGCGTGCGGATCAGTCCATCTTCTACTGTGTCTCCGCCGGGACCGACATGTTTCCAGCCGGTCAGGTCTTTCCCGTTGAAGAGTTCCTGCCACTGATTCGGGTCGCCCTTGCATGCGTTTTCATCGGCAGCCATCGCCAGCATTGCGAAACCGGCGATCAGAAAAGTGCAAGCCATGAATCGTTTTAGCATTGAAGATCTCCTGGAATGTCCGGCTTCGGTGACATGGGACAGACCAATCTACTCGCCCCAGCGACCAGAATCAATCCAGCGATAGATCTGATTTCATTAGCCGGGATTGCACCACGTCCGTGACCAAAAGCGGAGATCATCTACGAAGATTTTCGTTGACACTACGAATACATTCGTAGTAAGTTGCCGCCCATGACGCATTCACCGCAAAAACCGACCGCATCCGAGCTCGAGATTCTGCGGGTGCTATGGGCGCGAGGGCCATCCACCGTGCGCGAAGTGCATGAGACTCTCAGGGAGAAGAAGTCCCTCGGGTATACGACCGTCTTAAAAATTCTCCAGATTATGACGACAAAAAGCATCGTGCGTCGTGACGAAACCCAGCGTGCGCACGTCTATGAAGCTGGGCGGCCCGCTGAGCAGACCAAGCGCCAGCTAGCGGGAGACATGCTGCAGCGGGTCTTCGAAGGTTCGGCTAGCCAATTAATGATGCACGCCCTCGCAGGCAAGAAAGCTTCCCGTGAAGAAATCGAGGAGATCCGGCGCCTCCTCGACGATTATGAGAGGAAAAGCCGATGACAACTCTGACCAACTGGATCAGTCCGGCGACAATGCAGTCACTGGGATGGGCCCTGGTGCATTTCCTCTGGCAAGGTACGGCATTAGCGGCGCTCGCGGCTGTGGGTATGGCTGTGATTCGGCGGCCTGCTGCGCGATATCTGATTGCAGTCAGCGCGCTCGCCCTCATGCTCGTGGCTCCTGTTGTAACGTTTTTGCTCTATTCAGAACAGCACTCGAATGCCACAGGGTTTGTGAAGTCGTCACGGCTCGTCGCGGCGGCTTGGCCAGTTGCGAGGGGCAATGCCGTGGCAAGCGGGCCGACTCAGGCTCTGGATTTTAAGTCTCTGAATGCATTCCCCAGCCTGGTCGAGATTTGGTTACTGGGAGTTGCCTTATTCAGTTTGCGTTCCGCGGGTGGATTCCTTCTGCTCGAGCGAGAGCGGCGCAGGCAATCTGCGATTGCCCAGGATTGGGTACTTGAGATCTGCTACACGCTGCAAGACCAACTCGGTATCAGCCGTGCGGTTCAGTATTGCGAGAGCGCGTTTCTGCAGGCTCCGTCAGTGATGGGATGGTTTCGGCCAATCATCGTTCTGCCCGCCAGTGCATTGACAGGACTTTCGGAAGAGCAATTGCGATCGGTGATCGCCCACGAATTGGCGCACATCCGACGGTACGACTCGTTCGTGAACCTGTTCCAGGTGTGCGTGGAGACGCTGCTCTTTTATCATCCGGCCGTCTGGTGGCTGAACCGCCGCATTCGCTCCGAGCGCGAGCACTGTTGTGACGAAATCGCCGTAGCAATTTGCGGCAATCCGGTGGAATATGCGCGCGCATTAACTCTGATGGAGGAATGGCGCAGCGCTCCAGCATTGGCGATGGCGGTAAATCGCGGTCCGCTCTCACAACGCATTCGTCATCTACTGAGCATGAGTTCAGGCGGTGATCAACGCAAGCTTGGAGTGGCCGGCAGTGTCGTGTTTCTCGCGACCGCCTTGGTTGCGGGCAACGCTCTCCTGGGGATTGCACATCCTCGACCGATCGCGCTCGCAGCCGGTAACCCGGTTCGCCGTGTCTTGCAAAGTGCAACCCCGCAACCACAGCCTGCTCGTCAGGCTGCGCCAACTCCCGCACCGAAGCCTTCTGCAGCGCAGAATGCCCAACCCGCAGAGCAGGCGGTAGGCGGTCAATCGTACATCGATGGAATGAAGGCAGCAGGCTTGACCGATTTAAGTGTTGATGACCTGATTGCGCTGAAGGTTCAAGGCGTCACTCCGGAATACGTCCGTGCAATGCACGACCTTGGACTTCATCCAGATGCTGACGGGTTTGTAAGCATGAAGGTGCAGGGAGTCACGCCGGAGTACGTGAAGGACCTGCGCGCTATGGGCTTTAGTCCTGACGTGGACCAGATCGTTGGCTTCAAGGTGCAAGACGTTACGGCTGATTATGTACGCGGCATGAAAGAAGTTGGTATTCAGGGAGATGCTGATCAAATTGTCGGACTGAAGGTGCAGGGTGTCACTCCCGAATACGTTCGCGACTTGCAGGCAATCGGAATGAAACTCGATGCCGACGAGGTTGTGGGGTTCAAAGTGCAAGGCGTAACCGCAGCCTATGTGAAAGGACTCCGCGATCAGGGCCTGAACCCGACTGCAGATGATGTCGTAGGAATGCGAGTGCAAGGAGTGACTCCGGAATATATTCGCGAGATTCGCGGTTTGGGGCTGAATCCGAGCGCGGACGAGCTTGTCGGAATGAAAGTGCAAGGTGTCACGACCGATTACATCAAGGCGCTGCAGACAGCGGGATTGAAGCCTGACGTGGACGACATCGTTGGGGCGAAGGTGCAGGGAATTACACCCGAATTCATCGAGGCCGCGCGGAAGCATGGATTCCAAAATCTCACCATTGACAAGCTGATTCAGCTAAAGAACCTGGGGATTCTCGACAGCAAGGGCGATATCTAAGGCGAGGCTCCAGCATCCGCGCCAGGCTTCGCCTTCGCTGAGACAGCCGAAGCGGATGTCGCTACCTAGGTTTTTGCATAAGAGAAGAGATTATGAGAGTGGGTCGAACGCTTGCTTATATTGTTTTCGTATCTTGCATGATCCTGCTCGTCATCAGGATGCGCGCATCGAGTCCGAACACCCAGGTTCACAGCGGGAGTTGGGCGATCAGCAAATCCGACGAAGCTGGCAAGGTCGAGTTTGCGCTGATGGAACATCGTCACGACGGGATGTCGAACCATCAATCCGATTGGTCGATGAGTTCGTTTCCCGGCGTCGACTTCTCGAAGCCGGGAAGACAGGAAGTGCACTTCACCATTGCGCGCGACGCGGGCAAGCTCGATTGCGAGGGCTTTCTGAATGATGGCGAAGGCGCGGGAGTGTTTCACTTCCAGCCGGATCCGAACTATGTGCGTGAAATGCGATCGTTCGGCTTTGACGTCGACGAGGAGAAGCAGTATGCCATGACGGTGCAGGATGTGAGCCTGGCATTTGCCAAGGAGATGAAGAATGAACACCTGCGCGATCTCGACACGGAAAAGTTGATCGCGTTCCGCATCTTCAAGGTGGATGCTGCCTTCATCGAGGCGCTACGCTCCGAGGGGCTCAGTGCCTCGGACAGCGATAAGTTAGTGGCGTTCCGCATTCACGGAGTTACGCCGCAGATGGTGCGCAGCCTGCGTCAGGCTGGATATTCTCCGGATGAGGACACGCTGGTGGCGATGCGGATTCATGGTGCCACTCCGGAATGGATCGCACAGCTTAAGAAAGAGGGCTATGATCATGTGGATTTACAGAAGCTCATCGCCTTCCGGATTCACGGTGTTTCGCCGGAGTTCATCGAGAAGCTGCAGGGATTGGGATATTCGCATCCTGATCCCGATGACTTGATCGCGATGCGGATTCACCATGTCACGCCGGAATACATCGCCGACATGCGATCACGGGGAATGAAAGATCTAAGCATCGACAAGCTGGTGAGTATGAAGATTCACGGGATCGACTAGCCGATTTAGTTTGCCGATACCCTATTGGTTGTTGAAAAGCGTCCCCCGGCGGTTTTCTTTTTGAGCGTACCTTCTGCCGACATCACAGCTCACTAGTCTTGGCATTCTCAGCCGCAGACGCATATGTGCTCATTGTTTCCGGGAAATGCGGTAAAGTATCCGTTTACTCCGGGTCCAGAGATCAACACTCGAGACCAGCTAACGCGCAATAGCACATTAGCGGCTGAATGGCCGGAGATCTGCATCCGAAAATGAAGGCGCTTGTACTTCAGAGCCCCGGCCACGCATCCATCGTCACCGTTCCAGATCCGCCGGTGAGCGGTAGCGACATACTACTCAGGGTGCGCATGGTAGGCTTCTGCGGCAGCGATTTAAATTCCTTTCGCGGTCTCAATCCTCTAGTTTCGTATCCACGAATTCTTGGGCATGAAGTAGCGGCGACCGTTGTGGAAGGAGCCGGCATGGACGGTGCTCTCTCCGTTGGAACCGACGTTGCGTTGTCTCCCTACACAAGCTGCGGACACTGCGCCTCATGCCGACGTGGTCGCACGAATGCCTGCCAGTTCAATCAGACCCTTGGCGTGCAAAGGGACGGCGCACTCACCGAATTTATAGTGATGCCGCGGGAGAAGCTTTATCCGGCGAATCTGACGCGGAAAGAATTGTGCCTGGTCGAGCCCCTAACAGTGGGGTTTCATGCGGTGTCGCGTGGAAGAGTGACCCCTGATGACACGGTCGCGATCTTTGGCTGTGGAGGAGTGGGGTTGGGCGCCGTAGCGGCATCGAACTCCCGAGGAGCCTGTACGATCTGCGTCGACGTGGACGATCAAAAGCTTGAACTGGCTCGGATGGCTGGCGCCGATCACACCATCCACAGCCAGCAAGAAACGGTGCATGACCGATTGCTGGAAATCACAAATGGACACGGGCCGGATGTTGTGATCGAAGCTGTCGGCACGCCGGCTACTTTTCGAGCAGCTGTCGAGGAAGTCGCATTTACTGGCAGGGTCATATACATCGGATACGCCAAAGAACTAGTCAGCTACGAGACCCGACTGTTTGTACAAAAGGAATTAGACATCCTGGGTTCAAGAAATGCACTGCCAGAGGACTTCCGCGCAGTCATCAGTATGCTCGAAGCGCATAAGTTCCCGGTAGAGGAGGCTGTGAGCCTGGTGACTCCCCTTCGGGAGGCACCTGAGGCGTTACGCTTGTGGAGTGAAAACCCTTCAAGGTTTAAGAAGGTTATGGTCTCTATGGATTGAAGTGCGTGCAGCCTAAGGAGAACCGAGATTGCCGATTTCGAAAGCAACGCCCGTGGCTAGTGAGAAGAGATCTGCGGACGCTTCCCTTTTCCCCTCCGGACACCTATTGCCGTTTGTCCTCGTGACATTCCTGTTTTTCCTATGGGGAATCCCGAACAATCTGACCGACGTGTTGATCCGGCAATTTATGAAGTCGTTCGCAATCTCTCGGTTTCAGGCTGCTTTGGTGCAGTCCGCTCAATTCGGCGGCTACTTCATCATGGCGATGCCGGCGGCACTTTTCATGCGTCGCTTCGGCTACAAATCCGGCTTTGTGATGGGGCTGCTGCTTTTTGGTGTGGGTACATTTCTCTTTTGGCCGGCGGCTATGGTGGCGAAGTATGGATTTTTCCTGGCCGCGCTCTTGATCATTGGCAGTGGCCTCTCGTTTCTGGAAACTGCGTGCAACCCTTTCATCGCGCAGCTTGGCGATCCAGCGAGTTCGGAGAGGCGCTTGAATTTCTCGCAGGCGTTCAATCCCTTCGGGGCAATCACCGGAGTTTTGATTGGAACTGTATTCATTTTCTCGGGCATTGAGTTGAGCGGGCAGCAGATTGATTCGCTCAAAATACAGCATCTCTACGAGGCATATCTCCGCTCCGAAACCCTGCGTGTGGTGAAACCGTACCTGGCTCTTGGTGTGCTCGCGGTCCTCTGGGCGCTGTTGATTCTTCGTACGAAGTTTCCAGTAATTCAGAGCGAGCACGTAGAAGGCGGCGACCACGGGCATTTCCGGGACTTGTTCCGTTTTCCGCACTTCTGGATGGCTGTCGTGGCTCAATTCCTCTATGTTGGAGCGCAGGTGGGGACCTGGAGTTATTTCATTCAATACGTGCAGGAGTTCACACACCAGCCGGAGAAAACAGCCGGCTATCTTTTGACCGGGACACTAGTGGCGTTCGGCGTCGGGCGCTTTACGTCTGCCTACTTAATGCGCTTTATTGCACCTTACAAATTACTAGGATACTTCGCGGTTGCCAATGTGGCTCTGGTCGCCTTCGGTGTGTTGCATCCGGGGTGGACGGGATTGTGGGCGATCTTGCTGACCAGTTTCTTCATGTCGCTCATGTTTCCGACGATTTTTGCTCTCGGACTGAAAGGACTCGGTCCCAACACGAAGATAGGCGGATCGCTGATCGTGATGGCGATTGTCGGCGGCGCTCTGATACCTCCTCTAATGGGCAAGATCGCTGACGCGTGCCACAGCATGGCTCCTGCTTACTTTGTGCCACTGGTGGCATATCTTGCCATTGCAGGATACGCGTTCGCTGGTGCAAAGATGCACCACGAGGTAACGCACTAGCAGTTCCATCATGCAGACTTACGAAAGGGAACATTATGCTTTCGCACTGGTTAGTGTTCTTGCAGTCTCGTCGAAAGGTGGCTGCGACGTGGTTGGCCATTTGCATGGCATCAATAACGCATGCACAGACTGCTACGGCCCCAACCTCATCATATGATCCCACGGGCATTGATCAGATTTGGCAGAAGGCGAGCAGCAAATACGACGTGGCTCGGGTGGCACTCCTCAAAGACGTCGACACGGCAGGCCATCATGGCCCGTTTCGGCCGGACTGGGAATCGCTTCGCGCGTATGAAGCGCCCGAGTGGTACAAGGACGCAAAGTTCGGCATCTTCATCCACTGGGGAGCCTATTCTGTTCCGGCTTTTGGCAACGAGTGGTATCCGCGCAATATGTATCGGCCGGGGTCGGACGAATACAAGCACCATGTGGCAACTTACGGACCACCGGATAAGTTCGGCTATAAGGACTTCCTTCCGATGTTCAAAGCCGACCGCTTCGATCCAGTGGCTTGGGCTGATTTATTCAAGAGAGCCGGGGCGAAATATGTTGTGCCAGTAGCGGAGCATCACGACGGGTTTGCCATGTACGACAGTGGCTTGAGTGATTGGACTGTAGCCAAGATGGGTCCGCGTCGCGACACTACTGGTGAACTGGCCAAAGCGGTGCGGGCTGCGGGGCTCCATTTTGGAGTGTCGTCGCACCGGGTAGAACACAATTTCTTTCTCGGTGTCGGACGTGAGATTGCGTCCGATATCAATGACCCGCAATATGCGGCATTCTACGGACCTGCACACACGTGGTTGATGAATCCCTGGGGTATTCCACTCAACGATGATTTCACTTATGTGTCTTCCGCATGGGCCGACGACTGGCTCGCGCGCGGCGCGGAATTAGTCCAGAAATATCGTCCGGACATCGTGTACTTCGATTGGTGGATCGGGCAAGCGTCGATCCGGCCGAACCTGGCACGCTTCGCTGCGTTCTTTTACAACAGCTCGCTTAAGTATGGCGATCATGTCGGCGTCATTAACTACAAGGACTATGCCATGCAGGAACACTCCGGCGTACTCGACTTGGAGCGGGGACAACTGGGTGACATTCGCCCTCTGTATTGGCAGACGGATACGTCGGTGAGCAACAAGTCCTGGGGCTACATTGAGAATGACACTTTTAAGTCTCCGGAATTTGTGGTTCACCAGCTCATCGACATTGTCAGCAAGAACGGCAACTTGCTGCTGAACATCGGACCGCGCTCAGACGGCACCATCCCGGATGAAGTGCAGCGTGTGCTGCTTGATGTCGGTGCCTGGCTCAGTGTGAATGGCGAGGCCATCTACGGCACGCGACCGTGGAGAAACTATGGCGAGGGCCCGACCAAAGTCGCGGCTGGATCATTTCACGATGTCGACACGGCGCGTTACACACCCGAGGACTTTCGTTTCACCACCAAAGGCGACGTGCTCTATGCTATCGGACTGGGGTGGCCAACAACTGGGGAGGCAGTGGTTCGGTCCCTCGCGAAAACGGTGGGGAGTGAAGGTGTGCAATCCGTCGCGTTGGTAGGCAGCAACGTCAAATTGCAATTTGAACAGCGTACGGATGGGCTGCATGTACAAATGCCGGCGCAACCCGCGACGAAGTACGCTTATGCGATCCGCGTGACCTTCGATCATTCGTCCCATTAACTGCAACAGTAAAGCAGCTGAACCCGAATTCTGGACGGTGAAATATGAATCGGCTCACCCATAAGAACGCTCTGGTCACTGGCGGGACTGGCGGCATCGGACTTGAAACCGCCGAGAGTTTCTTAGGGAAGGTGCGCGTGTCGCGATTACCGGCAGGAACCCAAGGCCCTTGAAGCAGCACGCAAGGAATTGGGGGGACGAACTGCTGGCTATCACTTCCGACGCAGGCGATGCAGCGGGGCAAAAGAACGTCGCCGAGACGATTCGTAAGGAATTTGGGCATCTCGATGTCCTTTTCTCAATGCGGGCATTGTCGAAATGGCGCCACTTGGAACGTGGAACGAAAGCATGTTTGATCGCTCCTTCAATACGAACTTCAAGGGACCGTTGTTCTTGATCCAGTCGCTTTTGCCCGTCTTCAGCAATCCAGCCTCAATTGTGCTCATGACCTCGATCAACGCTCATATTGGAATGCCAGTGCCCACACTATCCACGTGGAGGCGGACATCCCATTCAGTTTCATCATCAACGGCGTCACTCTGCCCGCCGGCGGGTACTCGGTAGAATCCGCGGATGTGAGAGGGTAGGTCCTTTGATCAGCAATCTAAACTTCCACACCCACAATCTGACACTCGCAAATTCCTGCCAGTCCACTGATAGAATAGCGAACATGTGGGGAGGTCCGGCTTTCCTGTGCACCCACCGATGCCGGCCGCCATCTGAGAATGTCCAGGTATCTGTTTGTCAATTACGTTCTTGACGTGGACGAGCGCAGGCTTCTTCGTGACGACGAGGAAATCCGCCTTCGGGGCAAGCTGTTCGATACGCTTTGCGTGCTGGTGGAAAACGCCGGCAAGTTGGTGCGCAAAGACGCATTCATGGAATCCGTTTGGCCGGACTCCATCGTGGAAGAAAATAATCTGGATTACTGTATTTCGCAGCTACGCAAGCTCTTACATCCGGCGAAATATATCGAAACGGTGCCACGACATGGCTATCGATTCGTGGCGCCAGTGAAAGCCGTCTTGCGCTCCGCCTCACAAGCTGTAGCAGAACGGCTCCAGCCCATCACTGCACTGCCCCGTCAGGACATAAGGTTTTCGGTCACGGAAGATGGCGTGCGCCTTGCCTGGGCAAGCATTGGAGACGGACCGCCTCTAGTGAAAGCGTCGAACTGGCTCACACATTTGGATTTCGAGTGGGGAAGCCCTATCTGGCAGCACTGGTGGACTGAACTCAGCAAGCATCATCGAGTAATCCGATACGACGAGCGTGGTAACGGCATGTCGCAGCGCGATGTTCCTGACGTCAGCTTTGACACTTGGGTACGCGATCTGGAGACGGTGGTGGACGCGGCGGGACTCGATCGCTTTTCTCTGCTCGGAATTTCAAGAGGCGGCGCGATCGCAATCGCCTACGCCGTGAAGCATCCGGAAAGGGTAAGAAAACTGGTCCTATATGGCGCATTTCCCATGGGGAGCTACCACTACGGCAGTCCGGAAGAACTCGAGGCCCGGCGTGCACTGATCAGCCTGACACGGCTCGGGTGGGGACTTCACCATCCGGCATTCTGCAGAATGTTCACGAACCGCTTCATGCCCAACTCCACGCCTGCCCACGAGAACTGGTTCGACGACCTGCAGCGGGTGTCAACCTCGGCTGAAAATGCAGCACGACTTATTGATGTCGACTCGGGCATCGACGTCCGCACGCTCTTGCGACAGGTGGAAGTCCCGACGCTAGTGCTGCATTGCGATCGAGACCTGGTAGTGCCGCCCGAACGTGGTCGCCAGTTGGCCGCTGAAATTCCCGGCGCATGCTATGTTTCCTTGCCCAGCGCTAATCACCTGCTTCTTGCCGAGGAACCGGCCTGGGAGATCCTGCTACAGGAGTTCTCCGCGTTCATGGGCTGGAAGGAGGGATCCGAAGCGCCAAGCAGGGAGATCTCCGCTTCCTGAAGGATGCACAAGATTGGAAAGACAAGCGGGCGGCGTGAGCCACCCTTCTTGTATTGAGACTATGCAGCCGAACTGCGGGCCTGTGCGATCCGCTCGTCAGGCACGCGGTACTGGGCCAGCGATGGCATCAGCTTCGGCACGCGCTTCTGGTAGTCCTGGTACTTCGAGCCGTGAACGACGATCAGGTCGCGCTCTTCCCAGCGGATCGCCGTCAGGATATAGGCGGACGTTAGCAGCGCAAACAGAAGGTGCGCACCTGTCATCGTAGGTGTGGCCCAGAATGCAACCAACCATCCTACATACAATGGATGACGCACATAGCGGTAGAACAGCGGCGTGCGGAAATCAAGGTACGTGTACGGCTTGTCGGCGAGATACAACGCCACCTGGCGAAGGCCGAACAGGTCAAAGTGATTAATCAACAAGGTGGCAACGAACACCAAGGCGAAGCCCAGACCGAACGCCACGTTGATCGCACTGCGAACCACAGGATTAGTGAAGGTCCAAACGACGCCGCCGATTGGCTGCCAGAGGGCGAACAACGCTATCAGCAACAGGCTGGAACACAATACGTAGGTGCTACGTTCGGCAGCTACGGGAATGATTCGAGTCAGCACTTCCTTGAATGCAGGCCGTGCCATGATGCTGTGCTGTACCGCGAACGTCAGCAGCAACAGTGAATCCATGACTAGAGCCGGCCAGAACGACATTCGGGCTGTGGAGTCCATCGACCTCGGAACGTACAAATTGCCGATGAATCCGACGGCATACACGAAGGTCAGGAAGAACACCAGGTAACTTACCAGCCCGTACACAAACACTGCTAAACGCTTTGCCATACCTACCATCCTCAATTAGTGTTTTTTGGAACCTGGCTGTGACCAGGCTTCTCCGTGAGATGAGGCAAGGTTAACGGCGCACCGACGGGAGTGTCCTTTGACGGTCCTGAAATTTCGCCGAGAACATTCTGAGAAACGGGGAAAGTACATCGTGGAATGAGGATTTAGAAACCCAGGCAGCAAGCACGCGAGGCCCTTGGCATGCGCACCCGAGTATGATCTCCTAGGGAAAAGTCCCATGAGCCGGATGCGCCAACACGGGAAGAACCTGCGAATCGCGCTGGGTGTGAGCGCACTGGCAGGTCTGGGGCTGGCGCTGATTCCGCTGGAAGCGCACGCTCAGCTACAACAACAACAGAACCAGCAACTGGTCATCCGCTTCGTGCGCGATCCCGATCCTGCGCCGGACCTTACTACTAAAGACCTGAACGGAAAAGAACTCAGTCTGGAAACATACAAAGGCAAGGTGGTGCTGCTGAACTTCTGGGCTACGTGGTGCGGGCCATGCCGCGCAGAAATCCCCAGCCTGATCCGAATTCAGGAGGCGTACAAGGACCGTCTGCAGATTATCGGGATGGACGTGGATGACGACGAGGAGCAACTGCGGGCGTTCGTGAAAAGCCAGGGCATCAACTATCCCGTGGCGATGACATCGGTCGCAGTGCGCTTCGCTTATGGGGGCATCGCAGCGCTGCCCACGCTGTTCGTTATCAACCAAGGCGGCAAAGTGGTGCAGAAACATGTGGGGCTGCTCAATCCGGCGCTGTACGAGATCGAAGCGCGCGCTCTGATGGATATGCATGTTCCGGCGAGGGTCGAAACCTTTGAAGATACCGGTGAAGTGTTTCTGAAGCACGCGGATCGCGCAACCATGTTGCCGGGAGTCCATACGTCGAAATTGACGCCGGAACAGCGTACGGCCGCATTGCATAAGCTCAACGCGGAAACCTGCGATTGCGGCTGCAAGTACACGCTCGCGCAATGCCGGATCTACGATCCCCCGTGCAATATCAGCAAAGAACGTGCCGCAGCGATCGTGAAGGAAGCCGCAACACTCCCGGCCAAGGGCGCGGCAGAAAATTCGGCCGCGCCGGGCTCGTCCACACCGTCAGGGCCTGCCGAGCCGACGAAGCCACCCAACCGAAAATAGAGACTGGAAAAAAGCCGTCTGGGTTCTGGTCGCAGATCAAAATCGGTGCACTTCATATGAAAAACTTGTTCCACTACGCGGGCAGACAAAACAGGTGTATAGTTGGTTGCCTTTTTGAAGTTAAAAGGAGATTCCGACTTGACAGCAGAGGCAGGCGTTCGGCCTCGGGTACGGAGAAGGGGATACAGCCATGCCAAGTTTCGTCTACACGATCACCCTAGCTTCAGGAAGTTCCAAGTTTGAGGGAATCCCGGTCTTCGGGTTTGCACCCGTAGACCAAGACCCCGGCGATCCCAGTTTTAGGGCCCAAAGTGCGCATGATGTCAGGGACATCGTCTGGCAAGCAGCCGGCGCGCGCGGGATGACATTGGCGGTACCTTACCCAGAGGTGTACAAGTACTTCAATCCCAAGACGCAATACGAAACCCTGACGATATATCCCAACGACAAGCCCGACGATCAATTCAACAGCATTTCCGAAACCTATACGTTCGATTCCATCGTGGTGGGAACCAACAGCCCCATGGATTTTGGCACATTTAAGGTGTCCCCCCGTGAAATGCAGTGGATCTACTCTTTCGGAGTGAAAAACCTGAAGAACAAATACGGAACCGATGTCCCGGGAGTGGCGGCGATGTTCAGGCCGTTTGCGGTGAAACTGGGCTTCGATCAACTAAGGTAGATCTTTATGCTGGGGGTGGGAAAACCCTACGAAGGTGAGCGCTACGTGCCAGACCCCGAGAACCAGCCGTTGGCTCGGGTACGTCAGGATCGACAGTGCGATGAGCGCGGACCTCGGACACCGCGAAACAGTTCCATGCACGGCTTGTGAGTAAGAGGAGTTGAAAGATGGTAGGCCCGAATGGATTCGAACCATCGACCTCTTCCGTGTCAAGGAAGCGCTCTAGACCAACTGAGCTACGGGCCTGCTGAAGCTACCGTTGAAAACCTACGCGCCGGGCAAACTGCCCGGCTCTTAGCAGTTTACCACGCGATCAGGTCTACTTCCTCACTGCCCACGCCATCCCGTCCGGGCCTTTACCGGTTGCGATCCTCCCGATCACAGAAAGCGTCTTCAGGTCGATGACCATAACCTCGCTATCCGGACTGACCGAGACATAAGCGGTAGACCCATCAGGCACAATCAGGATGCCGGCCACTCCATGCCCCAAGTGAAGGCGTTTCACTTCCTTCCGGGTTCCCGCGTCGACCACCACAAGGTCACCGGTCCCAAGATCAGACATCAGTACCAGTTTCCCGTCGGGTGTGAATTTCACGCGGTTGACGAATTTGGTGTGCAGGTCGAAAGTCTCTACCACCTTCCTGCTGGCCAAGTCGATGATTGAGACTGTCCCGTCGTGCGAATTCGCCGCCCACAATTTCGTTCCGTCGGGAGAGACATCGAATCCCTCCGGCCCTTTGCCAACCGAAATCGGTGTCTCGATCCATCCTGAGGTATCGCCGCTCTTGTCGCGCTCCAAGAGGCTGATCGTGTCTGAGTTTACATTCGAAGTAAAAATCCGGCTCTCGTCTTTGCTCACGACGAGCATGTGCGTCCGATTCTGACCTATGCCAAGCGTCCAATCAATCTGATGGGTATCTGGATCGTAGCGGCCGATTACCTTGCTTCCTTCCGCCGTGAAATAGACCTTACCATTCACGAATTCCAGTCCGTGGGGTGCGCGCAATGCACCGAGATCGACGGCCGGCATCGCTTTCTGTGTCGATAAATCCATAATCGAAATGGTGTGTTGCGGGGTCTGGAAGGCGCCGTAGTTTGAGATATAGGCAAACTTGCCGTCGTCGGAAGCAACTATTTCATGCGGATCTTCCCCCGCGGGAACTCGCGCCACAACCTTTAGTATGGCCGGATCTACAATCGCCATCGATTTATCGTTCTTCTCCAGCACCAGCAAGGCGGGCGTAGGGGTTTGAGCCGTCACGAAATCGGCAGAAAAGATCAGCAACAGGAAGAGCCACCGTATTTTTCTCAGCATCCGCATACCTCGCACAGCAAGGATGGATAGCAATTAGAGCCAAATGCCGAACCTCACCTGTCTGGGCTCCAAACAGCAACTTTCGCAGTCCTGGCTAAGAAGCTGCCCTCGTCGAAACCTTGCGGTAAAGCTCCGTAGATCTCAGGCGTTCACAGCTCTGCTCAAACTTCTCGAGCGGGCCTTTCCAGCGGAGACTGTCAACGGAATCAAAAACGGGCACATCGAGACGCAAAGTAGCCAGCGTTCGATAAAGCAAAGCATTGTCCCAGTCTCCGAAGAGTGACTCTGCCAGCGGACGCGCTCGCCGAATCGTCGAATCCCACGCGTGCCAGTCTTTCGGAATATTCTCAAGATGTCGATACTTCGACAACGCAAGAGACGCAGCTTTGGGCCCCCATCCAGTAATCCCAGGATAGCCGTCTGCGTTATCTCCGATCACGGCCAAAAAATCGGGGATGGATTCTGGCTTCACCCCAAATTTTTCTTCGATCGCGGCCTCGTCGCGGACGATATTGCGGCGACGGTCGACCTGCACGACTCGTTTGCCCACTACGCTTTGTGCGAGATCCTTGTCGGGTGTACAGATCATCACTTGCTCCACGCGCTCGTCCTTCGTGGCCTTGGCTGCTGCCGCAGCGAGCGCGTCATCCGCCTCGAAGTAGGTCATCGGCCAAACGACCACACCCATCGACTGCAGGGCTTCTTCCAAAATGGGGAACTGCGACAACAACTCCGGCGGCACGCCTTCGCTCGTCTTATATCCAGGGTAGAGGTCGTTGCGAAAGGATTCGACCACATGATCAGTAGCCACACTGATGTGCGTTGCTCCGGCCTCGATCATCGAGAACACAGAGATGAGAACACCCCGCACAGCGCCGATCTCCTGTCCGCTGTCGTTCCGCGAGGATGGTACGGCGTAAAAGTGGCGGAACAGTTCGTACGTACCGTCGATCAGATGAACATTCATGCAGAGACGATTGGCGTTCGGTTAAAGATGAAACAAAATATTAAACGAAGGTGGCAGCTATGTATTGTCCATCCATCGCTATGAACAAATTATTAAGCAATCCCGCAAGCGCAGGGTGAGTAAACTTCGCATCGCGCGGCGCGATGCATGGCAGCCGCGAACAAGAACCCTGAAAGTTCGCGCTTCAACTAATTTGAGCCAGCTAGCGGCAACCAAATCTGGAAGCGCGTGTCACCCGGTTTCGAATGCACCTGAATGCTGCCGCGATGTTTTTTCACGATCCGCTGGACGGTGTCGAGGCCCAAGCCCGTCCCCTCGCCCACGCCCTTGGTAGTAAAGAATGGCTCGAAGATGCGTGGCTGCACCTCGGGAGGAATTCCTGGGCCATTGTCTCCGACCTCTACCACCACGCAATCGTCGTCGCGATAGGTACGAATGCGCAACTCACCTTCGCCTCCCATTGCGTCGATCGCATTATCGATAACATTCGTCCACACCTGGCTCAACTCGCTGCCGAAGGAATTCACCAACAGAGGCAACTTCTGGTAATCACGCTGTACCGTCACACCTTTCTTGAGTTTGTGATTCAGAATGGTCAACGTGTTCTCAAGAGTTTTTACAATGTCCACATTCTGGACGGGCGCCTGGTCCATGAACGTGTATTCCTTGATGGCCTTCACCAAATCGGAGATTCTCGAGGTGCTGCTCTCGATTTCATTTAGTACTCCGGCAATTTCTCCCATCGCAGATATCCGGCATAGAGCCATGCGTGCTGTCTCGGGATCGAACGTCGCAAACAGGTGTTCCAATGCTTCTGGCCGGAAATTTCTGCGCGCAAGGTCGGAGGCCAACTGCCACAGATCGTTCTGCCCGTGGCTGCGCAACAAGGACTCAAGTTGGTCTTCGAGGTCGGCAATGGCCAGAGCATCGGGTGGATGCCCATCGGTCTGCATCAGTGAAGCTTCCAACACTTCAATTTCACTTCTCTGTGCGCGGGTCAGTTGCTGCATGCCGAGCTCATGGCTGGCATCGCGGACCCGCTTCAGCAAGTCGCGGAGCTGACTTGTAGCGCGCTTGGCCGCCGATGCCGGATTGTTCAATTCGTGTGCCAGACCGGCCGAAAGCTTGCCGAGAGCCATGAGCCGATCCCGTTGTTGCTCAAATCTCGTCGTTTCCCGAATCCGGTCCGACATTAGCCCAACCAACCGGGTCGCCAGTTCGGGTATCCTCTGCACCAGTTCCGGAAACAAAGTGACGGGAAAGCGCAGGACTCGCGCGTCAGTGGTCGCACGGCCGCTCAGCGAATAGTTCTTCATCCGCGAAAACGGGAGAACGCCCGTCACCTCGCCGGCTTTGAGGTCACGAACAAACGTCTCACCTGAGAAATCACCGCGCCATTGGAACTCACCCTCGAGCAGAATGAACATTGCATCGGCGGGTGATCCCTGGCGGGCGTAGAGTTCACCCGCCTTCAGAGGCACCTCTCGCGACTGACTCAAGAACCATGCAATCTGATCCTCGGGCAGATCGGCGAACACCGGACTTTGTCGCAACAGTTCGAGTGCTTCCGCCATTTAGACCTTGCTCAAGTACTGATGGATGAATTGCACGGCCACGGATCCTTCTCCTACTCCCGAGGCAACCCGCTTCACTGACCCGTGCCTCACATCCCCAACGGCAAATACTCCAGGCACGCTCGTCTCCAGCAGAAACGGGTCCCGATCGAGTGTCCATTTCTTCGGGTGTTCCTCGCCCTGCTTCAGGTCCGGCCCAGTGAGGATAAAACCGCGATCATCCCGCGCGATCGCACTTCCCAGCCAGTCCGTCCGTGGCAGCGCCCCGATGAAAATGAACATCGAACCAGCCGGTACGCGCTCGACCTTATTGGTGTCTGAGCAAAGCACGGAGATTTCCTGCAGATGTGTATCGCCATGCACTTCGGCAACGCTGGCGTGAGTCCACAGCTGAATATTGGGAGTCTCTTTGACCTGGTCAATCAGATATTGCGACATGGTGGCTGAAAGTCCGTCGCCGCGCACCAGGATGACAACCCGTTCTGCATACTTCGAGAAATTCATGGCAGCTTGCCCCGCCGAATTTGCGCCGCCCACCACGTAAACAATTTCCCCTTCGCACGATAGAGCCTCGGTGGTTCCACCTCCGTAGTACACACCCGCGCCCTGCAATCGATCAATCCCGGGAGCCTCTAGCCGTCGCCATTGCACGCCAGTGGCAATCATGAGTGCATGGCAGGAAATTTCGCTGTCGTCGGCCAGCTTGATAATTCGATACGAGCCCTCAATGCGCATCCCGACAACAGTTTGAGGAGCCAGAATCTCCACGCCGAAACGGCGGGCCTGAACAACTGCGCGTCGCGCCAAGTCCCCGCCACTCAAGCCAGTGGGAAACCCCAAATAATTCTCGATCCGCGAACTCATACCCGCCTGTCCGCCAGGAGCCTCGCGCTCTACGATGACCGTATGCAACCCCTCGGACGCTCCGTACACGGCAGCAGCCAGTCCTGCAGGCCCGCCACCAATAATCGCCAAGTCGAAGAAACTCGTTTCCGCCCGAGTGCGTAATCCCACTTTCTGAGCCACTTCTCCTGGTACGCTGTTGAGCATCTTGCCGCCATCAGGAAACAGCACCACGGGCAGTTCGGTTGCATCCGGCCCCAACGCTTCCAACAGACGCTTAGTCTCTGGATCGTTGGCGGATCCCTCCACATCAATCCACTGATAGGGAACGTGGCTCCGCGCCAGAAAATCCCGCAACTCATAACATCGGGGCGACCATCGCGTGCCCAGCACCCGAATCCCCTGAAACGCCGGTCGATACGAAGCTTGCCAGTCGTCCAGCAGGTCATCCAATTGCGGATACAGATGTTCCGCCGGTGGATCCCAGGGCTTCATAAAGAAATAGTCGATGTTGGCCTGATTGATCGCGCTGATAGCCGCGTTCGTATCGGCGTAAGCGGTCAGAAGTGCCCGCTTTGCGTCCGGATAAATCTGTCGCGCGGCTTGCAGGAATCCGACTCCGTCCATGTGAGGCATGCGCTGATCTGCGAGCACCAGGGCCACGCCATCATTGCGCACCTTCAAGCCTTTGAGGAGATCCAGCGCACCCAGGGGGGAATCGCTGCCAATCACTCGATACCCGGCACCGTATTGCGTACGCAGATCCCGCTCAATGGTCCGCAGCACATCCGGATCATCGTCCACCGTCAGCAAGATCGGCTTACCCATAAATGCTCGGCTTTCTGGAATACACGAAGGGGTTAATGGTCCTTAGATACTAGACGGGTTGGTTTGGTCGCGCAAAGTTGCAGCAAGGCGGAAAAACAATGCTCGCTGAAAGCCTAGGCATCCAGTTCCCCGGGCTCGATCTGGTCCACATAGCACCAAACCCACGATTCTCCCGGCTCAATCGAGCGGATCAGCGGATGATTGACTTTGTGAAAGTGTTTGGTCGCGTGTTTATTCTTGGACGAGTCGCAGCATCCCACATGGCCGCACGTCAGGCAGAGGCGCAGATGTACCCACGTGTCCCCCATCTGCACGCATTCTTCGCAGACATGCTTCTCGGCCTCTTCGATTTTGATCTGATCGAGGTGAGTACACTGACTTTTCATGACGCCTCCTGGTGATTTCGAGATCGAGGTCAAGTGACCCAGGTCACGTAACGAAAGGCCACCATCACGACACATTCTCCAGTCTTTCACTCAGAATGGTGCTGGAGGTTTTCTTACGTGCTTCGTCTTGATTATCTTTCTTGCATTTTGACCATCGCTTCCACAATTCTTGTGGGGAGGCGATATTGGGAAGGCTGGGCACTGGCCGGTGTCAACAGCGCGATTATGTGTGTCATAGGATTCCGCACAGCCCAATTGGGATTTATCCCCGCGAATGTCTTCTGCCTAGTCGTGAGCGCAATTAATCTGCACGCCTGGCGCAGATCCAAATCCTGTTAAGCAGCGATGGAATTCGAAGATATTCCTAGCAGCTCTGTCGAAAACATCCCTCGCCGGGTGTCATTCGGATGAAGTCGTTCTTCAGACCGACCGAAGGATGACCCCTCCAAATGCATCTTGCGGGACATCCGTGAAAAAACGCAGAGCTTCCGGTCACTCGGCCACAAGCAAATTCTCCGCAAACGGCCACTGTTCATCGACCCATTGCACTTCGCACCGAAATCCCGCCTGGCGTGCCATTACACCGACCTCATCCAGAGCATACTTATGACTGCTTTCAGTCCAGATCGTCTCACCCTCATCGAATGAAACGACCACATCCGCGGCGGGAATACTCACGACCTGCCGCCGTTTCGACACCAGGTGCATCTCCACACTCCGCGCGACTGGATTAACCCGCGCGACATGGTTGAAATCCGCCACGGAGAAATCAGCCCCAAGCTCCCGATTGATGCGCGCCAGCAGGTTCAAATTGAACGCCGCCGTGACCCCAAGCTCATCGTCATAAGCCCGGACAAGTTCCGCATGGGTCTTCTCTAGATCCGTCCCTAGAAGCAGAGAATCTCCGGGCTGAAGTGTGCCCCGAACCTGAGACAGGAACTTAACACCGGCCTCTCGATCAAAATTGCCGATCGTGCTCCCCAGGAACAGAACGAACAGATACTGACCAGGTTTCCGGTACGCGGCGACTTCCACCAGCCCGTCAAGATATTCGCGTTCGAAACCCACGATGCTGATCGCATCGATGTCGCTCAGCTCCCGCTCACACATGACCAATGCGGAATGTGATATCTCCACGGGATAATACGAAGTTCGCTGGCGCCGGCAGAACGCCTCCAGCAACCAACGCGTCTTCCGCCCGCTGCCAGCACCGAGTTCTGCGACGGCTACCGGTCCACTCACCCGGTCGACAATCTCGTGAGCATTCTTTCGCAAGAGCCGTTCGTCCGCCCGCGTCAACCCATATTCCGGAAGATGGCTGATGACTTCAAACAGGGCCGACCCGACGTCGTCATAGAGATACTTCGAAGGTAGTTCCTTCTGCCCCACCCGGGTTAATCCATCGCGCACATCGGCCGCAAAATCATAATTCACATTGCCGGGGATCGCATGGACCAGCATGAGTGCGCCGTTATTCAGTCTCTTGAGCATCGGAACCCCGCATACACGTATTGATAATGGGATTGGAACCAATTGCGGAACGAAGGCCGCAGCATGCACGCTGCCGTGCGCGCCGAGCCTCCTTTGATCACATAGTGTTTTCCATCGAAGAAATCCGCGGAGTAGCCACGATAGAAAGGAAAAGGCTCGAACCCAGGGAACGGTCCGAAGACGGTTGAAGTCCACTCCCAGCCATTGCCCAGCAAGCCCTCAACACCGAACGCACTCTGGCCGCGTGGGTACGCATTGACAGGCATCGGATTCCAACTCTGAAAATCGAAATTCCCTCGGCCTGAGTCAGCCGCTTCACTGCCCCACGGATAGAACCTCTCCATGTTGTTTCTAGATCCGTATGCAGCGCGCTGCCACTGTGCCTCCGTCGGGAGCGCTTTGCCTGCCCAATGCGCGTATGCAGAAGCCTCCGCGTGGCTCACGTAGACTGGCCAGTCCATCGGTAGAGGAACTTCGTCGAACATGGTGTAGTACAGCCACACGTCTTTCCTCTTTCTCCAAAAAACTGGGCACGATATCTCGACTGTCGTTCTCCATTGCCAGTCTGCATCAGTCCAGAATTCGCGGTTCTCGTAACCTCCATCCTCAATAAACGCGAGGAATTGACCACTCGTCACCATGTATCGGTCTATTTCGAACGCGGGTACATCAACCGCGTGCTCTTCAAACTCGTTGTCCCATCCAAACTCACCACTGCGTCTCGCAAGTCCAAGGCTCGCGGTTCCGGCAGGAACTTGGACCATCGAGGGCTTCACAGGGGACGTGAGTTGAGGAATATCAGCAGGGTTCGGAATTTTCCGGTCGAGAGGCAACTGATGCAGCATGTATGCCAGCGTTTCAACATGCATCAGCCGATGCTCAATGGCGACGTTCAGCAACGTATCGAGGGAGAACCCATCGCGCTGATACGCATCTGCGGAACCCGCGAGCTTGTCGTCCAGCGAAACCCGGATTCGGCGCACATATTCGCGCACGCGATCCAGAGAAGGCCAATCGGAAGGTTGGTCGGTCGGCAAACCACCCCCTACCGGATCGATGCCAAATGCAAACAGCCGATCGAACTCGACATGAAAGCTTCTCAGCCCGAACACATTTTCGTGCAGCAGATTCCAGTCAAACGCCTCCAAGTGTCCGATGTAGAAGACGATCCGGTGTCGTTCTGGAATCGGACGATCGTACAGCGCCTCAGGCCGCACGATCTCAAACAGCGAATCGCTATATCGCCGCGCATCCGAGATTCTGTGGAGAAGCGAGTCCACTACCGCGGATTCTTTCTGGACGCTCACCATTGATTCCTCCGGAATAGTGGATCGCTCAGAAGCCAGAACGGGCACAAAACACGAAGTGGTCAGCCGGTACGCCGCGACAAACCCCAAACGTAGCGCATGACATAGGATGGCGCGTCCAACGAGAAAGTTTCACGACTATATACGCCTTCACGACGGCTCGCAATACGCTGCATTTTTGTTGTACGAAATTGCCTAATCCTGAGCACCGGGTAAAATCGACGTCGTGCGCACACGGCTCTTTCACATTGATGCCTTTACCAAACAGCCATTTCGCGGCAATCCCGCTGCCGTCTGCCTTTTGGACTCGTGGTTAGATGACAGTCTGTTGCGTAGAGTCGCTGCCGAAAATAATCTTTCGGCGACCGCATTCATGGTCACCGGCGAAGACGGCTACGACCTACGCTGGTTCACTCCGCGTTGTGAAGTCGAGTTGTGCGGCCATGCGACGCTCGCCGCGGCCCACCTGCTCATTAACGTACGAAATAGTCAGCTTGATTGCGTGACCTTTAGGACCAGATTTCGCGGACTCCTCTCGGTGAGGAAGTCTGGGGGATTTCTGATAATGGATTTTCCTGCCATGCCGCCAAAGCCTAGCGCGAATGTGTTGGCTGACCTGACAAAGGCACTTCGCCTTGATTCTCGGCCCACTCAAATTCTTGAGGCTAATAACACCTATATCGTGGTCTTCGATTCCCCGGATGTGATCGAGAATCTCCGCCCGAACTTTGCCATGCTTGAGGATCTTCACCCATTTGTCGTTGCGGTTACGGCACCCGGCACCGATACCGACCTTGTATCGCGCTATTTCGCCCCGAGCTACGGCATTCCGGAAGACCCAGTTACCGGGTCGGCTCATTGTCTTCTAACCCCGTATTGGGCAGGCCGCTTTGGGAAAACAAAGTTGCGTGCGCGTCAACTCTCCCAACGTGGAGGCGAACTGTGGTGTGAAATGAATGGAGATCGCGTGCGGCTCGCAGGTACAGCAGTCGTCACGATGGAAGGTTTTCTATCAATCTGAATACCGTTCTAAGGCACCAGTTCCTTGGCTCGGAGAAACTCACGCACAACATCCCGCGTATCGCGATGTTTCGCATCTACCTCGTAATTCATGTGTCGCATTTCCGTATCTGAGATCTTCCCGCCCAAATCCACCAGCGCGCTCGCGACTTCCGGATGCAGCTGCAGCATCTGCCGTCGCATCACCGGCACAGCTTCATACGGGGGAAAGTAATGGCGGTCATCCTCCAGAACAAAAAGATCAAGAGCCGGGATCAGCCCATCGGTCGCATTTCCTCCTGCGAAATCGATCTGTCTCTCCTTCAGTGCCCGCGCCAGTAGACCGAGATCCATGATGCGCGGCTGGTCGGCAAAACGCAGACTATAAGTCGAGACTAGTCCTTTATACCCATCCGGCCGCTCCATGAATTCGTATCCGAACCCGGCTCGCCATTGCGGGGCATATTGAGCCGCCTGCGACAAGGTACGCACGCTCAATCGTCGTGCTTCCTCTCCACGAATCTCCATAGCAAACGTGTCGTTAAATCCGAAGGCCGGCCCAAGGGTGAGCCCAAATCTCTGCTCATATTCGTTCTTCACACGCTGATAAACATCCTGCTTGTCGCGGGAGATGGGCTGTTTCAGAATCGCCGTCAGCGCGGTGCCGGTATATTCCGGATAGATATCGATTCGACCCGCCAGCATCGCCTGCTGACAAATGTAAGTTCCGGCGAGATAGAAACGCCGCTCGACTTTCAGGCGGGTGTGTGCTTCGATCCGCTGCGCCAGCAACTCCCCAAGGATGAACGATTCGGTGAAGTTCTTAGACCCTATGACAATTCGGTCTGAATGCGAAGGAGAACACGACAAAAGGAAAATGCCGAACACGACGAATGCGACCATCGCCAGGGATCTCGTCATCGTGGTCTCAATCGTTTCTCGATCCAGCCCACACCAAAATCCGCAAGCAGCGCCAGCATCGCCGCCGGAATCGCACCCGCCAGGATGACGCGATCGTCGACCATAGCTAAGCCACGGAAAATGAATTCGCCCAGGCCACCAGCACCAATCGCAGCTGCTATGGTAGCCAATCCTACACAAATCACAGCGGCCACGCGGACCCCAGAAAGGATGACGCTTAAAGCCAGCGGCAACTCGACCCTGAACAGCAGTTGAGATTCAGTCAGCCCCATCCCGCGCCCCGCTTCCACTACCGCAACATCGACGCCGCGGATTCCGTCGTAGGTGTTACGGATAATCGGCAACAGTGCGTACAACGTCAGCGCGAGAATTGCCAACCGGTCCACCCGCTCTCCCAACCACGGGACCGGCAGCAAAAATCCAAACAGGGCGAGGCTAGGAATCGTCTGAATGATGTTTGCGCCGGCGAGAACCGGCTTGTTCAGCCGTGTCCGGTGCGCGATCAGAATCCCTAGCGGGATACCGATCAGGGCAGCCAGAAAAGTGGACCACCCAACCAGCCAAAGATGCTCCGCGGTTAGTTCCAGCACCTGCGTGCGGTTTTGAAGCATGAACTGCAGTACATTCATGACGTCCCTCGATTCACTGCCGATTCCAACCCGTCCCCAAATGCACGGATGTAGGCGGAAGCCCATGGATCGGAAGATTTCAGAAACTCCGCTGGGGTCGCCACAGTCACCAGTTTCCCTGACTCCATCAGCGCGATCCTCGACCCTAACCGCAACGCCTCCCGCAGATCATGGGTCACAAACACGACCGTTTTCTGCAAGCGTTGTTGCAACAAGAGAAATTCCCGCTGGACATCGTCTCGTGTAAGTGGGTCTAGCGCGCCAAACGGCTCGTCCATCAGAAGAATCGACGGATCGGCCGCAAGCGCACGAGCAACTCCCACCCGCTGCCGCTGCCCGCCGGAGAGTTGATGTGGATAACGTGAAGCCAGCTCTTCCGGAAGTCCCACCAGTTGAAACATCTCCCGGACCCGTGCTCGAATTCGATCCTCGGGCCAGCCCTCGACTTTCGGCAGCAAGCCTATGTTCCGCTCGACGTTAAAGTGCGGGAAGAGCCCGACTTCCTGGATGACGTAGCCGATACCCCGCCGCAACTCGATAACGTCAATTTGCTCCTGGGGCGTGCCGTGCACGAGGATCTCCCCCGAACTCGGTGACACCAGACGATTCACCAGTTTCAGCGTCGTTGTTTTTCCCGAGCCACTGCGCCCCAGCAGCACCAGCGTCTCGCCGCGCGCCACATGCAGACTCAGATCCCTGAGCACCTGAATTCCATTCACGTGATAGCAGACATTTCGAAATTCGATCACGAGTTCAGGCCCCTTGCTTTCCGGTCAGCATACCGGAGTTTCCACTTGGCCCAAAACTCCGCGATTTAGTGAGCCTTCGATTTGCAATGCGCGCTCCTCCCAGCGACAATCTTGACATGGAGAAGAACGGAACCACTCCTGCCCCCAGTGCGCCGTTTGCACCGGGAGCTCTGGTCATTGCCACCCTCTGCAATCCACGCGAAAAATTCTGGGGGATGATTCTCGCGCTCGAGCCCGAGGGTTTGAGTTTGAGCGGAGCAGAGTTGGCCTCCTTCGAGGATTTGACTGTGATGGTGCGAGATGGCGAGCCTTTTACTCCGGCGGTTGTCTTCTTTCCCATGCATCGAATAGAGCGCGTCGAACTCGATCTGCCAGACGGAACTCTACCTTCGCTCTCACAACGTTTTCTAGCCAAGACTGGCTTGGAGCCTTCCACAGCTCTGGCCCCTCGCCACGAATCCGCTCGGCACGAATCCAAGGAGCCGGCGTGAAGCTCTCGCAAGTCTTCACTGCTCCTAATCAATTGACTTTGCTGCGGATGATCTTCGTCCCGTTCATTGTCATCGATCTGGTTGATGGACATTATGCTCGGGCACTCATGCTCTTTGTTGTCGCCGGTTTCAGCGATGGTCTCGACGGCTTGCTGGCCCGCAGGCTCCATCAACAGACTCTCCTTGGTCAGTATCTCGACCCCATCGCCGACAAGCTTTTGCTCAGTACGTTATTCCTCGTGCTTTCCATCTTGCACAAAATTCCCTGGAAATTCACCGTACTGGTCTTCAGCCGCGATATCTCGATTCTGGCCGCGAGCGCCGTGCTGTTTGCGATAGCCGGCCTGCGTAATTTCCGCCCGAGCATTTTTGGCAAGGCGAACACTTTTTCTCAGATCAGCGCCGTTTTTTTCGTGCTTCTACTGCAAGTGGAGCCCATAGGCTGGATCTGGATCGCCCGCACGGTGTTCCTTCGTGCAACATTCGTCTTCACCATCCTTTCCGCGCTGCACTACGTGATCCTCGTGCAACATCGACTGCGCGAGCATGCCCATACGCTGGCGCCGGCGCCTGACGCACGCTCCTCCTGAAGCGGATTTGACCGCCTTTTCCCCAGCCCCCTAGAATCTTAGGTTCGTTTGGCGAACAAAAATTCATATGCCCCTTCGCCTGTTTAATACGATGTCCTCGCAAATCGAGGAATTCCGTCCTCTCCGTGGCTCCGAAGTCCGCATGTACGCCTGCGGGCCCACTGTCTACGACTACGGACACATTGGCAACTTTCGCACATTCGTCGCTGTCGATCTTCTGTGCCGCTTTCTCCGGCAGAGCGGATACCAAGTCCGCCATGTCATGAACATCACCGATGTCGACGACAAGATCATCCGGAATTCCGCGCGCGACGGCGTCACGGTTCAGCAGTACACGGCAAAATACGAAAGGGCATTCCTTGAAGACTCCGCCATGATCGGAATCGAGCAACCGATCCTGGTTCGCGCTACTGAACACATTCCAGAAATGGCCTCTTTCGTCGCGCAGCTTGTCGAGAGAGGCATCGCCTACCGCACCGACGACGGCTCGTACTATTTCCGGATCGCCAAGTTTCCGCAGTACGGTAAGCTCTCCAAAAAAGACTTCAGCAGCATGCTTGACGGCGCGAGGGTCGACGTCGACGAATACGACAAAGACAGTGCACGAGATTTCGCCGTCTGGAAAGCCCCTAAGCCAGGCGAGGCTTCGTGGGACACGGTGATCGGCCCTGGCCGTCCAGGCTGGCATCTGGAGTGCTCAGTTATGTCCATGGAGGAACTCGGTGAGAGCTTCGACCTTCACGCCGGCGGCGAAGATCTCATCTTTCCCCATCACGAGAACGAAATCGCCCAGTCAGAATCCTTGACCGGCAAGCCATTCGCCCACTTCTGGTTCCATGCCCGTTTTCTTTTGGTCGAAGGCGAAAAGATGTCAAAGAGCCTGGGGAACTTCTTTACTCTGCGCGATCTGGTTCTCAAGGGACACAAACCCTCTTCGATCCGATACCTGCTAGCCTCTGTACCCTACCGCAATCAACTGAACTTCACCTTCGATGGACTCAAGCAAGCCGCAGTTTCAGTAGATCGCCTGCGAAATTTCCGGCTCCGTCTGAGCGCGGGGAATTTCCCGGAAGGCTCCCACGAACAGATGCAGAAGTTGGCTGCTGACACGGTCGACCGCATGCGCGCCGCCCTCGAAGACGATTTGAATACTGCGCAGGCACAGGCCGCAATCTTCGAAATGGTCCGGCAGGCCAACACAGCGTTCGACACTGGCGGTGTTATGAAGGATGATGTTCCGGCGTTGCTTGCAGCCCTCAACAAATTCGACCAAGTCTTTGCGGTTCTACACGACGACGATCTTCCGAAAATGAAACAGGTCCTCCTGTGGGCTAAATTCGAAGGGCGCGAGAAGGACATCAGCAAAGAACTCGAGGACGTGCTGCAGTCCGCACAACTCTGCGAGGCTGACGTCGAGGCGCAGATTACCGAAATGAAAGCAGCCCGTGCCGCTCGCGACTTTAGGAAGTCCGACGCCATCCGCGCCGAACTTGCCGAAGCGGGCGTCCTGGTGGAAATCACGAAAGACGGCATCCGCTGGCGCAGAAAGTGAATCTGTTGCCCTTAGCTAGCCGCCGCGTCATCCTGCGCAGGCCTTTTTCAGGGGAGTGAAAGCGGCGAAGGAATCTATTTGGCCTGAAGCATGTCCGATAGCCCCGATGCTAAGCTGAATGCTTGAGGCTGAGAGCTCACAACTGACTTGTGAAGTCCCTCGACGAATATCTCCGTGATGCCGAACAAGCCCACGGCCACCTCTGCGCCGGGCAAGTCCTGGGTGTGCGTCTCGCCATGCTGGGACTAAAGAAACTTGGCCTCGATGATCCGCATGGAAAGGACCGCAAGCGTCTCGTCACATTCGTCGAGATCGACCGCTGCGCGACCGACGCCGTCGGGGTTGTAACCGGTTGCCGCCTTGGGAAGCGTGCCCTGAAATTTCGCGACTGGGGAAAAGTAGCAGCAACGTTCGTCGATATCGAGAGCGGAAATGCGATTCGAATCTCCGCAAAAGAATCTTCCAAAGCTCTTGCCCGCCAGATGCATCCCGAAGTCGAAAGCAGGAACCAGCAGCAAATGCTGGCCTATCGTGAAATGTCCGACGATGACTTGTTCAACACGCAATGGGTGAAAGTCGATTTACCGGCAGAAGAATTTCCCGGGTACAAGGGCGAGCGGGTGGTATGTGCGCAATGCGGCGAGGGCATTAATTTTCGAAGAGAAGTGCGGCGCGATGGGAAAGTGTTGTGCCGCGCCTGTGCCGGCGAGTGCTACTACGAGCCACTCTGAACAATGGCTAATGGGCGAAACCCAGGATCTATGCGTTCCCGCGCGGCGCGACGGTTCCTGCGCACTGCTCGTACGAGTGGGCCAGGCGCAGAATTGTGGCCTCGTCGAAATGCTTCCCCAGAATCTGAAGCCCAATCGGCAGTTTCTCCCGCGTCTCACCGCATGGAATCGAGATCCCGGGAATGCCTGCCAGATCGGCGGTCACGGTGTAGATGTCTGCCAGATACATGGCCAGAGGATCGTTCGATTTCTCTCCCAACCGGAACGCGGCCGTCGGACTGGTGGGCGTCACAATGGCATCCACTTTCTGAAAGGCCTCATCGAAATCGCGCGTCAGCAGCGTCCGGACCCTCTGCGCTTTCAGGTAATAGGCGTCGTAGTATCCCGCGCTCAACGCATACGTACCGAGCATGATTCGCCGCTTGACCTCTGCGCCAAAGCCTTCATCCCGACTGTGTCGGTACATCTCGGATAACGTTCTGACCTCGCGTGCCCTGTGGCTGTACCGAACACCGTCATACCGCGCCAGGTTCGATGATGCCTCCGCCGTCGCAATCAGATAGTACGTCGGGATCGCGTATGGCGTGTGGGGAAGAGAGACGGGCACAACTTCGCATCCTAAGCTCTTAAGCTTTTCAATTGCATTTTCGACAGCACCACGCACTTCCTCGTCCAAGCCTTCGCCAAAATATTCCTTGGCGACGCCGATCTTTAGCCCCCGCACGGGCTTTTCGAGTTCGGCCACGTAATCGGGCACGGGAACGTCCGCCGAAGTCGAATCCATCGGATCGCGTCCCGCAATCGTCCGCAACACGCAGGCCGCATCCTTTACCGTCTTCGTCAGTGGTCCGATGTGATCAAGAGACGATGCAAACGCTATCAGCCCGTATCGCGAAACTCGCCCATATGTAGGCATCAAACCGATCACTCCGCAAAAAGACGCCGGCTGGCGGATCGATCCGCCTGTATCGGACCCAAGCGCAAACACTGCCATATCTGCCGCCACAGCGGCCGCCGATCCACCCGAAGAACCACCCGGAACTCGCGTCAGATCTCGGGGATTGCGCACTGGTCGGTATCCCGAATTCTCGTTTGACGAGCCCATGGCGAACTCGTCGCAGTTCATCTTGCCAAGAACAACTGCGCCCTCCGCCTCTAATCGCGCGACGGCCGTGCAGTCATATGGCGGGACGTACTTTTCGAGGATTCTTGACCCTGCGGTTGTGCGCACGCCACGGGTGCTCAACACGTCTTTAATCCCAACTGGGACGCCCGCCAGCGGTGGCAGTGCCTTGCCCTCGGAGGCCATCCGATCAATGCGATCCGCCTGTTCCAAGGCGCGCTCCCTCGAGAGCGTCAGAAACGCACCAATCTGCCCATCTTCTTTCTGAATCCGGGCATAGTGCGCTTCTGCCAGTGCAAGAGCAGTAATCCGCCGCTCCTGGAGGGCTGTCCGGGCCGCATCAATGGTCAGTGAAATTGGGTCCATTCTGCTAGCGCTCGATTACCTTGGGAACCCGGAAAAAC
>Ga0335080_10000180_pt1 | contig 56464 bp, 52 predicted proteins | sample Lox_Sample_34_FD_206720 | JGI IMG/M metagenome (GOLD analysis project Ga0335080, IMG submission 206720) | Soil microbial communities from Loxahatchee National Wildlife Refuge, Florida, United States - Lox_Sample_3.4 | ecosystem: Environmental > Terrestrial > Soil > Wetlands | place: USA... | reverse complement strand
GCGTGGCTGGTGCGCGACGAGAAGCGACTGACTCTCGAGCAGGCGCACTACAAGCTGTCGTATCTGCCGGCGCGCGCCGCCGGCTTCCGCGACCGCGGCGCGCTCGCGGTCGGCTGGCCCGCGGACGTGGTCGTGTACGACCTCGCGAACCTGAAGCGGCTGCCCGACTGGTGGGACTCCGAGATCGTGCACGACGTCCCGGGCGGGGAGTGGCGGCGCGTGCAGCGCGCGTCGGGATACCACTTCACCCTGGTGAACGGCGAGATCACGTTCGAGCAGGGGAAGTGCACCGGGGCCACGCCCGGAAGGTTGCTTCGCCACGGCGCCGCCGCCGACGCGAGCGCCGGCCGGGTCACTTCTCCGGGAACAGCAGCGTGACCGTGGAGCGAAGACCCCAGTTTCGGCCCGGCCGCGGGCGTCGTGACGTAGTACGTCGACTCGAGGTTCACCCCGAACGAGGTGGCCGTGCTCGTGGTGTAAACTACGAACGGCTGGAAGAAGGTCTGGTTGAAGCGCGTGCGATGGTCGTTGCCCGCGAAGCTCCAGATCTGGTTCCAGAGGAAGCCCGCAGTCACTGGCCCCGCGACCTTCAGCGCGACCCGATGCGTCCGGAGCCTGGAGGATTTGAAATCTGATGCCCACCCCCCGAAGACGCCCCGCACGGGGTGCAGTCTCGCGTGAGCGGCGCATGGCGTACGGCGAGATCAAGCGCGGCGTTGCGCACCTGGAGAAGTCGATCGCGGAGATCCAGCAGGGTCTGCGTGATGCCGAGCGGCAGGTCGAAGCCGACGCGCGCGCGCGCATTCGCGCGCTGCGCCGGGACGCGCGCAAGCAACTCACGGCGCTGCGCAGCAGGCACCGCGAGGTGGCGCGTATCCTGGACAAGGTGTCCTCCGCGGCGGAGGGATCTTGGCGACAGGTGAAGAAGTCGGCGGACTCGATCCTCGCCGACGCGGTGAACCGAGCCACGGCGGTCGTGAAAGGCCTGAAGAGAGCTCTGCCGCGCTGAGGATCGACTGGCTCTCCGAGGCGCAGGTGCTCGCGAGCCTGGCGAGCGGCCCGGAAGGTCTGTCCCCGGACGAGGCTCGCCGCCGCCTCGGCGAGTTCGGCCCGAATCGCATCGAGGAGCCGCGCCGTGAGTCGATGCTCGTGCGGCTGCTCGGCGAGTTCGTCCACTTCTTCGCGCTCATCCTCTGGGTTGCCGCGGGGCTCGCGTTCTTCGCCGAGTGGAGCGCTCCGGGCCAGGGCATGGCGAAGCTCGGTTGCGCGATCGTCGTGGTGATCGTCGCCAGCGGCGTGTTCTCGTTCTGGCAGGAGTACCGGGCGGCGCGGATCCTCGCGCTGCTCCGCAAGCTCTTGCCCCAGCAGGTCACGGCGCTGCGCGGCGGCAAGGTGGTGCAGCTGCCGCGCACCGAGCTCGTGCCCGGCGACGTCGTGTTGCTCGAGGAAGGAGACCGCGTTCCCGCGGACTGCCGGCTGATCGAGGCCTTCGGCGTGCGCGTGGACGATGCGCTGATCAGCGGTGAGTCGGTCCCGCGCACGCGCGTGGCCAGGTCCGTCGCCGGCGGCGACCTGAGCCACGCCAAGAACATCGTGCTCGCCGGCGCATCGCTCGTCTCCGGCCAGGCGCGGGCGGCCGTGTTCGCGACGGGGGCGCGCACCGAGTTCGGGCGCATCGCGCAGCTCACGCAGACCGCAGGCGAGATGGTGTCTCCGTTGCGGACCGAGATCGCGCACCTGTCGCGGGTGATCGGAGTCGTGGCGGTCGCGATCGGCCTGCTGTTCTTCGCGGTCGGCCGCCTCAGCGGCGTGCCGTTCTGGAACGCCTTCATCTTCGGCATCGGCATCATCGTGGCCATGGTGCCGGAAGGTCTGCTGCCGACGCTGACCCTGGCGCTCGTGCTGGCGAGTCAGCGCATGGCGAAGCGGAACGTGCTGATCCGGCACCTGTCCTCGGTCGAGACACTCGGCTCCACGACAGTGATCTGCACCGACAAGACGGGCACCCTGACGCAGAATCGCATGGTCGTGCGCGAGCTGTTCGTGGGCATGCAGTGCGTGCCGGTCGATGGCGCGGTGGCGGGGGGCGCGCTGGTCGCCGATCACGAACCGCTGTTCGTGGGTGCGGCGCTGTGCCAGGACCTGCGGCCGGTCGAGCACGAGGGACGAACGGTCCTGCGCGGCGATCCGATGGAGGTCGCGCTGGTCGAGCTCGCGCACCGTACACTTCCCGGTGTCGGCGGCCAGCGCCGGCTCGACGAGCTGCCGTTCGATGCCGACCGGATGCGGCTCTCCACTGTGCACGAGATGCCGTCTGGCCCGGTGCTCTGGTGCAAGGGCGCACCGGAGTCCGTGGTGCCGCTGTGCGACCGCGTGCATGTCGACGGCGCCGTGCGTGACCTGACGGCGGAGCTGCGCGCGCGGGTCTCCTCGGCCCAGGAGGACATGGCCGGGCGCGGCTTGCGGGTGCTCGCGTTCGCGCATCGCGCGCTCGCGCCGTCGTGGGAGCACGGAGGCCTGGAGCAGCAGCTCGTGCTGAGCGGGCTCGTCGGGCTCGAGGATCCGCCGCGGGCCGAGGTCGCCGAGGCGATCCAGAAATGCCGGCAGGCGGGCATCCGCGTGATCATGGTGAGTGGCGATCACCCCCGCACGGCCCGAGCTATCGCGCGCGAGATCGGGCTCGTCGCGTCCGCGGCTCCGCTCGTGTACAGCGGCGAGGAACTCGGCGCGCTGAACGACGCGCAGCTCAGCCTCGCGCTCGACGCCCCCGAGATCCTGTTCGCCCGTGTGCGCGCGGACCAGAAGCGCCGCATCGTCGACGCGCTGAAGGCGAAGAAGCACGTCGTCGCAGTCACCGGCGACGGCGTGAACGACGCGCCCGCGCTGAAGAGTGCGCACATCGGCATCGCCATGGGCCGCAGCGGCAGCGACGTGGCGAAGGAAGCCTCCGACATGGTGCTGCTCGACGACAATTTCGCGAGCATCGTGAACGCCATCGAAGAGGGCCGGGCCGTGTTCGCGAACATCCGCAAGTTCCTGACTTACATCCTGTCGCACAATGTGCCCGAGCTGGTGCCGTACCTGGCCTTCTCGCTGTTCGCGATCCCGCTGCCGCTCACGCCGATCCAGATCCTGGCCATCGACATGGGCACCGACTCACTCACCGCCCTGGGGCTCGGGGTCGAGACGCCCGACCCCGCGCTCATGCGCGTTCCGCCGCGGTCCCAGCACCAGCGGCTCTTCGACTGGAGGCTCGCGGGACGAGCCTATCTGTTCCTGGGCCCGATCGAGGCCGTCGCCTCGATGGCCGCGTTTCTGTTCGTACTGCACACGGCCGGCTGGGCGTACGGTACGCCGCTGCTCACGGACGAGCCACTCTATCTGCACGCCACGACGGCATGCCTGAGCGCGATCATCGCGCTGCAGGTCGTGAACGTCTTCCTGTGTCGCAGCCCCGATCGCTCGCTCCGGTCGACGGGGCTCTTCGGCAACCCGCTGATCCTGTGGGGCGCGCTTCTCGAAGTCACGCTGGTCCTCGCGATCGACTACACGGCGCTCGGCAACCGCGTGTTCGGAACCGCGCCGATCGGCAGCGAGGTCTGGCTGTTCATGATCCCGTTCGCCGCGGCGATGCTCAGCCTAGAGGAGCTCCGAAAGCTGGTCGTGAGAGCTCGCCGGGCTCGCCGCTGACTCACTCGCTCCAGCGGCTCTTCCAGTCCAGCAACGTGCCGCGGATCTCGCGCGCGGGGAGCGCGACCCACTCGAGCACGGCGTGACCCGAGCTCCGCTCCACCATGTTCATCTGGCCCGAGTCGTACTGGGCGTTCAGCAGCGTGGCCGCGGCCTTCTGCCCCGTGCTGCCGCGATACCGGCTGTAGATGCTTTGCCCCGAAATCCCACCGCCGCGCCTGGCTTCACGGCCGCGAGGGAAAGATCCCGTAGAGCGCGATCGCGCAGTTCATTCCGAGGTACGGAGAGCGCGTGGGGATCGGCTGGTTGCTGCCTGCGCTCGAGGTGTCGACGGGCGCCATCGGTACCGTGCCCGGACCTGGCGCATACAGGGTGGTGCGTGCCTTGGTCGCGGGGACTCCCCCCGCCGGTGACATCAACGTGGCGTCGGACGGGCTGCCCAAGGGAGTGACCGTGTGAGTGTGCGCGGGGAGCTGTGACACCGAGAGCTGCGTCGTCTCGGCGCCGCCGGGCTCGCCGATGATCACGTTCGAGAGTCCCGGCCCCTGGCCAGAGCCGACCATCGCGCGGCCGCGCAGGTCCGGCAACGCGAAGGTCGTCTCGCCGTTGCCTCCGAACTGCGTCCCGAGCAGCGAGAAGAGCGCCGTGTTCTGCTGGATCGACAGCAGCTGGCCATTCGCCATCGCCCAGCCTTGTGGCGCGAAATTGAAACCGAAGCAACGGATCTCGCCGAGGAACGGCTCCTGCGCCCGCGCCGTGCCATGGAGCGCCAGGACGCCCAGGAGTGCCAGGGCGACGCCGAACGAGCGAATCACGCGTGCGTGCATGTCCTTCCCCTCCAAAGAATCGAAGCAAGGAGTACCGCGAACGCCGAGACACTGAGCGCGGCGCCGCTTGGCTCCGGCGCCGTGGTGATGTCATCGACGCTGAAGGCGAGGAATGCCCCGTCGCCTGCATCGACACCGCGAAGTGTCGCCGAGCTGAACCCGCCACCCGGCGAGGTCTCGACCAGCCCGAGGAACCAGGCCGAGCCGTCGCTGACGGGCCGATCGGCGAGCGCAGCATTGGTGACCGAGCCGCCGCCCACCGCGAGCTCGAAGTCACCTCCAAGCGTATCGCCACCGGCGATCGCGTAGAGCCCGACGGCGCGCACGACCCGCCCGAACTGGATCGTGAGCTGATCGCCCAGGTAGAACGCAGTGTCCGGATTGTCGAGTCCGAGGTAGTTCGAGCCGGACGTGGTGCCGAACGTGCTCGAGACTTGCAGCGAGTAGCCCGGGATGTCGTAGACGAAGCTCAGGCCGTCGAGCCCGCTGCCGCTCGGAATCAGCGTTCCGCTCGGGGCGTCCTCGAAATCGGCGCTCGACGGCGACAGGCCCGCGGTCGCGGCGTCGAACGATGCCTTGTTGGTGTAGCCGACCAGCGTTGCCTGGACCGAGGTGGAGAAGCCGAGCACGACTACGACTGACACCAGCATCCGCAACATCGAGCTCGAGCATATGACAGGAACCCCCCGCGGCGGAAGCGCTTTCTTGAACAAACCGAGACCCGCCCGGCATCTCTGCAAGCAACTACTCGCCCTGGCAGGCGCCTGCGCGACTGACTATTCGGTAGGTCAGCCTCGAGTGACTGCCGAGCGTCTCGCGCTGCGGTTCCGGCGCAGCGCCAACGCCAGCAGCGCGAGCGCGGCGAGCCCTGCGGGCGCGGGCTCGGGCAGGAGCGAGTTCCCCTGCAGGTCGACGAGCGGGATGTCGCCGAGTGACTGCCCGATCGAGTTCGTGAGCCGTGCCCCGGTGATCGTGAAGGTGTGCAGGAAATCGAGGTCCGCGCCCCCGGTCCCGCCGTACACAGTCTCGGAGCCGGATACTCGAGTGAGCGGCCCAGAAGTCAGGAGGCGGTCATGCGCCGGTCACGAGCGCGAGACTGACTGCGAACGCCGGAGTCGACCGCTACGGACACGCCCCCGACGCCCCCGCCGTGCAGGGCAGGGGACAGGCCACGCACTTCGGACCGGCCGGATGGCCGAGCAGGAGCCGGTAACGGGCGGTGTCGGCGGGGCCGATGTTCGTGGTGTTGTCCGTGTTCTGAGTCAGGTTGAGATCGAAGATCGCGCAGGGCACGGTGTTACCCGTGCCGCAGGTATCGGTCGCGCGGCTCTTCCCGATCGACGCCCTGTACTGCGCGGTGTCCGCCGGGCCGACGTTTCCGCCCTGCGACGTGTTCGGGAAGTCGGCGTCGCACACGTTGCCGAAGCCGTCGCCGTCGTCGTCGCGTTGACCCCCGGTGAGCGTGGCCCAGGGATTGTTGATCAGGAAGTCAGCGGGCACCCGCGGGTTCGGCGTATTCTGGCAGTTGTCGCAGGCGTCGCCCACACCATCGGTGTCGGCGTCGGCCTGGTTCGCGTTCGACACCGTCGGGCAGTTGTCGGAGACGTCGGGCACGCCGTCGCCGTCGCCGTCGGCAAGCGGCGTGCCGTACGGGTTCACGGTGACTGAGCCACCCAGTGCGGCGCCGCCAGAGAAGAAGTAGAGCTGGGCGGTCGAATTGAACGGGAGCATGTAGCCGTTCTTCGCCATCGGCTGGATCATCCCGAACATCAATCCCATGTCCTGCGGCCCGGTTGCGCCGGTCTGCACCGTGGTCACCAGACCCGGCTCGGTGCAGCCGCCGCTGCAGCCACCCGCGATCGGCGTGCCGAAGCTGACTCCGGTGAGATTCTGCGAGGTGCCGTACACCAGGTGATCGACCCCGTTGTCGTTCACGAGCGCGATCACCGCCCAGCGGGTCGCGGGGTTCGGCGCCGAGATACTGCCCAGGCCCAGAAAGAGCGGGCTCAGGTTGAAGCCCGACTGGCCGGTGGGAACGCTGAAGCCGGCGGGGCTGATGTTGGCGTTCGCGTTGATCAGGGTCGTCCCAGCTTGCACGAGCACGTCGACCAGTGGATTCCCGGCCGCGTCGGCAAGCCCGACGTATGCGTGCTCGAGCGTGGTCCCAGGGGGGAGATTGAAGGTCACGCCCGTGGTCGATGCGGCAGTCGCAACCCGCTCCAACCCGCACGAGACGCTGAGCGTGAGCAGTACGGCAACGACGGTCTTCAAGGCTTCCTCCTTCGGCCGACACACCATGGTGTCGGGGCCGACACGCTACGGCGTCATTAGACGCCTCGCCGGGCGCGATGTGAAGGAGAAACCTCGTGACGAGCTGGTGTTACGCTCCGCGGCGAAGCGTGAGTGAGTAGGCTCTCATCTGGTCCGCCGCCCTGACCCGCGATTCAGAGCGTAAGTCGAAATTCCTGATCGACTTCCATCTTCATCTCACTCTAAGCTGTCGGGGTTTCGCGAGGGAGGTGCGCGATGGCACTCATTCGTCGTTGGAGTGGGTTGCTCTGCGGGATCGCGCTCGCGTTCTACGCCCACCCCGTGCTGGCGTCTTCGTTCAGCCAAGCGCAGGTCAGCATCTTCCCGCCGTATCCGAGCGATACGATCTCTGCGTCGACGCTGGGGCCTGAGGTCGTGAGCGTGACCGATGGCGTCGCCACGCTCAGCGCGCAGAGCGTGATCGCCACGGGCTCGGTCGGTCTCCAGCTGGGCTTTCCGACGGGCGGCGACGGCAACTCGATGAGAGCGAGCGCCCAGTGGGCGGACAACTGGACGGGCGCATCGTCTCTGTCGCCGACGGTGCCGATCGCCGCGACGATCGCTCTGGACGGCTCGGTCGATAGCGACTTCTACAATGCGTGGCTCAACGGCACGAACTGGAGCAGCTCTTTCTCGCTCACGTTCACCTACAACGCGAGCGGCCACACCTTCCAGCTGGGCATGGGCGCCGACGATACGCCGGCGGGGATCCACGCCACCTTCGACGGCGCGGACATCACGGGGAGTCTCGTCTTCACGCCCGATGCCGCCGATCCCACCAAGACACACTTCGCCATGTCGTACTATTCACCCGCGTTCGCCGTGGACTCCAGCGGCTTTTTCGACTATCTCGTGCTTTCGTACCAAGGCGATGGCCAACCGCCGGGATTCGACGCGATCCATACCTTCAGCTCGCACATCGGATCGACGGATCCCACGGTGTCATTCACTTCCGACAGCGGACGCGCCTTCGGGATCCCGGCTCCCGAACCATCGACTGCGGAGCTGGCAGTGATTGCGATTGCCGGCATCACGCTGGCCGTGGCGCGGCGCCGGACGACTACGCGAACTTGACCCCGCCGTCCTCGAGCGGCAGCGACCGGATCCGCTTCCCCGTGAGTGCGAAGACCGCATTGGCGAGCGCGGGTGCGACGAGCGGCACGCCGACCTCGCCCATGCCGCCGGGTGAGTCGCCGCTCGGCATGAGCACGACGTCGGTGCGCGGCATGTCGGCCATGCGCGGGATCGGGAAGCTGTCGTAGCTCGACTGCTCGACCCGGCCGTTCTTCACGGTCACCTTGCTGCGCACGGCGTTGATGAGTCCACTCACGGCGCCGCTCTCGAGCTGAGCGACCACCTGGTCGGGGTGCACGGCGATGCCGGGATCGACGGCGTAAGTGAGCTTCTCGATCTTCACCCGCTTCTCGGTGCCCGAGATCTCGGCCACCAGGGCCACATGAGTCTCGTAGCACTGCATCGAAGCCAGGCCGAACGCGCGCTTGGGCCCCGCGTTCGCGGTGAATCCGGATTCCCTGACCGCCCGGAGCAGCACCGCCTTCTGGCGCGGCTGCGAAGACAGGAGCTCGGCGCGGAAGTCGACCGGGCTCTGGCCCGCGCTATGCGCGAGCTCGTCGATGAAGCTCTCGATCGCGAAGGCGTTCAGCGCGTTGCTCACCGAACGCCAGTAGCCCACGCGAATGCCGACCTCGCGAATCACCGTGCGCAGCTCGAGGTTCGGGATGTCGTAGGTGAAGTCGACCAGGCCCTCGGTCATGAACACGTCCTTCCCGTCCTTCACGCTGCCAGGGAAGGCGCGGTTCGTGATCGAGGGCGAGATCAGCTTCAGCGTGAGCGCCGACAGCTTGCCGGCGTCGAGCACCGCGCGCATCTGGTGCAGGCTCGGCGGCCGATAGAAGTCGTGAGTCACGTCGTCTTCGCGGCTGTAGATCGTCTTTACCGGCACGCCGGGGAGCTGCTTTGCGACCGCGACCGCCTGGCCGATGAAGTCCACGTCGAGCCGGCGTCCGAAGCCGCCGCCGATGAACTGCGGGTGGATGCGAACCCGATCGGGCTCGACGCCAGCTGCCTGGGCCGCGATCGACCGCGCGCCCTGCGGGAACTGCGTGCTCGTCCACACGTCGACGCCGTCGGGCGACACGCGTGCGAGACAGTTGGGCGGCTCGAGTGACACGTGCGCGAGCATCTGCGAGCGGTACCACTGCTCGATCGGCTTCGACCGGCCCATGACCGCGGCGGGGTCTCCGGCCTGGCGGATGACCACTCCCGGCTCGTCCTTCGCCGAATCGAGGGTCGCGTAGATCGCCGCGGTGTCGAGCTTTGCCGCCGGGCCCTCGTCCCAGCGGATCTTCACGTCGGCGAGCGCCGAGCGCGCGGTCCAATAGCGATCGGCGATCACGGCCACGCCTTCGCCGATGTTCACGACCTTCCGCACCCCGGGTCGGTCCTGCACGGCGCCGGCGTCGAACGACGTGACCTTGCCGCCAAGCACGGGACACTGCGCGAGCGCGGCGTGCACCATGCCCGGCTGCTGCGCGTCGATGCCGAACACCGTCCGGCCGCGCGCCTTGTTGCCGCCGTCGAGCCGCGGAAGTGCCGTGCCGATCACGGCGAAGTCGGTCGCCGACTTCAGCGGCACGCCGCGGGGGACCGGCTGGCTGGCCGCGTCTGCCGCGAGCTCGGCGTAGACCAGTGACTTGTCGCCGTGCACGACCGTTCCGTCCTGCGCGCTGCACTCCGACGCCGGGACCTTCCAGCGCGCCGCGGCCGTGGCGATGAGCATGGTCCGCGCCGTCGCACCGGCCTGGCGCAGCGGCAGCCAGGCGTCGCGAATGCTCGTGCTGCCGCCCGTGATCTGCGCGCCCATGAGCTTGTTCAGGTACACCGGGTCGGGCGGCGCCTCGGCCACCATGACTCGCTGCGGCGAGACTCCGAGCTCTTCGGCGAGCAGCATGGCCAGCGACGTGTGCACATCTTGACCCATCTCGTTGCGGTGACTCACCAGCGTGACGCCGCCGTCAGCTCCGATCGTGATCCAGGCGTTCGGGCGGAAGGGGCCCGCGGGCTCTGCGGCCGATCCCAGGCGCACGCCGAGCATGAGTCCGCCGCCGGCGATCGCAGACACCTTCAGGAACTCGCGCCGCGACCAGCTCATGGCCGCGCTCATGTCTTCGTGTCCAGGCGCGCCGAGGCTTCGTGAATCGCCTTGCGGATCCGCTGGTAGGTTCCACAGCGGCACAGGTTGCGATGCATGGTGGTGTCGATGTCTGCGTCGGTCGGCTTCGGTCTCTTCGAGAGCAGCGCGACGGCGGCCATCACCTGGCCCGACTGGCAATAGCCGCACTGCGGCACCTGGTTCTGGTCCCAGGCCGTCTGCACGACTTCGGCGACGTGACCCTCGAGGCCCTCGATCGTGGTGACGGAATGTCCGCCCAGAGCGATGAGCGGCAGCTTGCACGAGAACACCGCGGCCCCGTCTACGTGCACGGTGCACGCGCGACACAGTCCCTTGCCGCAGCCGAACTTGGTGCCCGTGAGTCCGAGATAGTCGCGCAGCACCCAAAGCACGGGTGTCGTCGGCGGCGCGTCCACGGTCACGGGCTTCCCATTGAGCTGGAATGTGGTGGTCATCCACTACCCCCTTCGGTACTCCGTTCTCACTCGGGCTTCCGACCCCAGACCTGCAGAAACAGCCCCGAGATCACCAGGGTCTCGGGATCCTCCAGGTGAGCGCGCAGCGCCGCGACCAGCGAATCGAGCTCGGCTTCGCCGATCAGGCCCTTCTCGATTGCCCGGCTGCGAACGTTTTCGACGAAGTCGAGCAGCAGCATCCGGCGTCCATGACCCGGCGGGTATTCGTGGATGAGCGCATTCACGCGCACGTTGCTGAGCCCGGCTTCGCGCAGCATGCGCGGCACGCGCAGTCCGATCGAAGGGTCCATTCCGCTCAGCACCCGATAGCGCAGGATCAGGTCCACCAGGCGATCCTGTGCGGGGTGCTCAGGGTCGATCCGCTGCATCCTCGAGTCCGCCTCGTGCAGCGCGACGAAGCCGCCGGGCCGCGCGAGCCGCACCATCTCGGTGACGATCCCCTTCGGCTCGGGGATGTTCACGAGCACCAGCCGTGAGGTCACCAGATCGAACGTTCCGCCCGGAAGGCCCGTGGCACGGCCGTCGACGCACAGGACCTCGACGTTCGTCAGGTGACTCGCGGCGACGAACTGGCGGGCGCGGTCCACCTCCTCCGCGCTCCGCTCGATGCCCGTGACCCGGCCGGTCTTGCCGACGCGCTCGGAGAGCAGCGCGAGACACCCGCGCGGCCCGCAGCCGATCTCGGCGACGCGCCAGCCCCCGCGCACTCCGATCTGGTCGAAGAGCCATGCGGACTCGTGGGCGAGCTCCTCCGCCTGACGCTCCAGGCGGTCTTGCTCCGCTCGCCGGTAGCCCAGCAGATATGGATCCGACTCGGCCATCCGGGCTCCAACCCTACACCATGACCGGCCGAGCGACCCCCGCGTGATCCCCGCGCTACGATTTCGCCTCGGGGGGTTTGCCATGGTTTCGCTGGCGCATCGTCCGCTGCTTCTGCTCGTCGTCTCGTTCAGCGGCCTCTGGCTCGCGGCGTGGGTGGGAGCCGCGCTGTTCCGCCGGCTGCGGCCGGAGATCGACTCACAGCGCGAGGACTACGGCACCGTGCAGAGCGCGGTGCTGACGCTCCTGGCGCTGATCGTGGGATTCACGTTCTCCATGGCTGTGACTCGCTACGACCAGCGCAAGAATCTGGAGGAAGAGGAAGCCAACGCCATCGGCACGGAGTACCTGCGCGTGGGCTTGCTGCCCGAGGCCGACGCCGCGAAGGCGCGAGCGCTGCTCGTGGCCTATCTCGAGCAGCGGATCCTCTACTACACCACCCAAGACGACCAGGAGGTCACGAAGATCGTCGACGAGACATCGAAGCTGCAGGACGAGCTGTGGTCGACCATCGAGCCGGCGGCGCGAGCGCAGCCGAACGCGGTCGCAATGGTGGTAGTGACCGGCATGAACGACGTGCTGAACTCACAGGGCTACACGACCGCGGCCTGGCTGAACCGGATCCCGGACGGCGCTTGGTACCTGCTCGGAGCGATCGCCGCCTGCGCCATGATGGTGGTCGGCGCGGGCGCGCACGCGAGCAAGGTTCGGTTCGGTCTCTTCGTCATCCTGCCGCTCGTGCTCAGCATCTCGTTGTTCATGATCGCCGACATCGACGCCCCGAGGCGCGGCGTCATCCGCGTGCATCCGCTGAATCTCGAGATGCTGCAGAAGTCACTGACGGGGCAGGCGGGCCACTGATCGTATCTCATGGCGATCAGCCCAAGGAGACCTTATATGCGGCGCGCCCTTGCGATCGGCCTTCTCGCACTCGTGACCACCCCGCCGGCGCGGGCCGCTTCGACGACACCGGCGACCTGCGCTCCGACGGTGACATCAACTTCTCCGCTGTCGACTGCAAGACCGTCGTGATTCCGTAGTCTGTGTAGAATGGCGCCTGCGGCTTCGGTATCCGATCGCCGCGGAGGAAGCATGACCCGTCGCGTGACCCCCTGGATCGGAGCGCTCGCGGTCCTCGCGCTGGCCTGGCCTGGCCCGGTGCGCGCGGCGGATCCCAAGCCGGCCAAGCCGCCGGCGGCGCCGACCGCCGAGCAGCGCCAGAAGATGGCCGACATCCACCAGAAGATGGCCGAGTGTCTCCGCTCGGACCGGCCGATCGCGGACTGTCGCAGCGAGATGGCGGCCGGCTGTCACGACGTGCTCGGCGCGGGCGCCTGCCCGATGATGGGCAAGGGCCCAGGCGGCATGGGCCCGGGCATGGGTATGGGCAGCGGAGGCATGATGCACGGGCCGCCGCCCTCGACCACGCCCGCTCCCCCCGAGCCGCCCAAGAACTAACGCGGAAGTCACTCACGGCCTCGCTCCGCTCTCTGACCGGGCGTTCGGGAAAATCGATCGCCGCGCTTCTGTAGACTGCGCGCCATGCTGGATCCCCGAGAACGCGAGATCGTCGAGTCCGTCCGAGACCTGGCCCGCAAACAGTTCGTAGAGCGCGCGGCGGCGTACGACCGCGAGCGGCGCTTTCCGCGCGAGAACGTCGATGCGCTGGTCGCCCTGGGCGTGCACGCGCTGATCCTGCCGCGCGAGATCGGCGGGCTCGGCATGGGCCCGGGCGCGATGGTGCGGGTGATGGAGGAGATCGCCTGGGCCGACGGCTCGACCGCCGTCGCGCTCAACATGCACCTCTTGATCAGTCACTTCCTGCGCTTCCTGCCCATGTTCCCGCACGCGCAGCGCGTGCTCGAGGACATTGCGCGAACCGGTGCGCTGATCTGCGGGCCCGGATCGGTGCCGACGGGCGATCTCGACAACCGCAAGAGCGGCTTCAAGGTGCGCGAAGAGGGCGACCGCTTCGTGCTCAGCGGAAAGGCCGGCTTCGCGTCGATGAGCGAGGGCGCCAGCTACGTGATGCTGGGCGGCTGGATCGAGGGCGGCGAGTCGGTCGAGCCGCGGGTGGTGATGGCGCTGCCTCGGATCGACGCGAAGGGCCTGCGCAACCTGCGCAACTGGGACGCCATGGGCATGCGCGCCACGGCGAGTCACGACATCGAGTGCGACGGGCTCGAGATCCCGCGCGAGGAGGCCTTCGTCGCGCCGCTGTCACTCTTGCGCGAAGGCCAGCGCCAGCTCGGCGTCGACGCGCAGAAGGTGCGCTCGTGGGGCGCGCTCGGCATCCTGGGGATCTGGGTCGGGCTCGCGCAGGCGGCGTTCGACTTCACGCTCGACTACGTGGGCAAGCGGCACGGCTATCTCGCCGGCCCGAACCAGGCCCAGGGGCCGGTCGGCTACCGCGCCGACGAGGCCTGGGCGCAGACCGGCATCGGCCGCATGGATCACTGGCTCGGCACGGGCCGCATCGTGCTCGAGGACTCCGTGCGCCGGCTCGACGGCCCGTTCGACGACGTGGCCGACTTCACGCGCTGCATGGTCCGCACCGTGTATCACCTGCGCCGCATGAGCGAGGAGGTCGCGGGCGACGCCATGCGCATCTGCGGCGCGCACGCCTACGTGAGCGGCTCGCGCCTCGAGCGCATCTTCCGCGACATGGTGGGCGGAAACGTGATGGCCTGGAAGACCGACCAGCTCGTGCAGATGCTCGGTCTCTCGGCGCTCGGCCGCGAGATCACGCTCGCCGGGCCAGCGGGGACGTGAGACACTCCCCACGAAGGAGGACGTCGTGTCTCGAATCGTCCGCACCCTGTCGGCAGTGTTTCTCTTGGGCGTGGCCGGCCCGGCTCTCGGCAAGGACTTCTGCTTCGGCATCGGCGGAGACGTGACGAGCGCCTTCGTGCTGCAGAACGTGCACGTGCCAAAGCCGGGAAAGACGGCGCCGATCAGCGGCGTGTTCATCTACGTCTCGGGCAAGACGAGGGTCCAAGATCCGATGAGCGGCACGATCTACCACGACGTTCAGGACTCGAAGCTCATGATCGGCGTCTTCGTACACGGCATGCACCACGGCCAGCCGAGCTTGAGCAGCACCTCGATGACGTGGGAGGCCGATCCGAGCACGCTCGAGGGGACCGCGGCGATCGATGACGACGGTGATCTCCGAGAAGATCAGTCACTCATCTTGACGAGCGTGAGCTGCAAGTCGCTCACCTTCCCCTGACGTCGCTACCAGTGAATGCGGACGCGCCGGTTCCCCCAGCGCCTGGCGGCCTCGACGTCGTTGCCGAAGTAGATGTCGATCTTGCGGGTCCAGCGCGCGTCCATGCGGTCGCCGACGCGCCAGTCACCGTCGAGGCCGTCGATGCGGATGCTCACGCCGTCGGTGAGGCCGAGCGCCTCGAGATCGCGCGAGACCGCCACGACCCGCATGCCGGGCTTGAGCCGGATCCCGAACGCTGTGACCCCTGGACTCGCGTCGGTCTGTCCTGAGCTCGAGTTGTAGGCCGTCGCGGTGACCTCGAGCTCGCGCGCTGGCCGAAGCCAGGCACAGCCGGACACGAGCACGGCCAGCAGGCACGCGCAGAAGACAGGCTTGGCGCCCAGTCTCAAGTCACCCGCGCCGGCAAGATCACCATCGTCTGCCCGGCGAACTGCAGCCGCTTCTGGATCGCGAAGGCGGTCTCGTTGTGCAGCACGCGCTGGTACCAGCGCTCCTGCTTGAAGATGACCTTCCCGGCGAAGAAGGTGGTGCGCGGGAACTCGCGCTTCAGCGAGAGACACAGGTTCTCGGCCTCTTGCACGGCGTCGGTGCCGAGGCCGAAGCGGTAGGTGGCGGGCACGCCCAGGCGGGCGGCCAGGTCGACGTACTGCTGCAACGTGGCCTCGGTCTGCGCGGTGAGTGACTTCACGGCGTCCTCGCCCTTGAAGGCGCCGGAGTCGATCACGCCGACCGACAGGAACACCAGGTTCTTGAAGTGACCGGGGAAGGTCGCGAAGATGTTCACCGCGGTGTGAATGCCCAGGCCCCCGTACGAGGCGACCCTCTCCTCTGACGCCTACGGGGTTAGCTGACGGGCTCGAGCTCCGAGGATTGCTCTACGCCCGGCCGGCACTCAGGACTGAGTGCGGCCGCGGCGATTCGCCCCAAAAAATGGGTTCCCCCGTTCCACCGGCTCTCTCTCGCAAGCGGTGGATTCGGCGATCGGGCGCATCTTGACGCGCTGCGGCGCGAGTTTCAAGCGCCGGCAACGCGAATGTGACCGGGCTCATGAAGCGGGACCGACCGACTTTCGATCCCATTCTTTAGGAGCGGGGGCTCGAAAGGACGCAATGTCTCGGCGGATCGTGGGGCTGGCGCTGGTGGTTGCGGTGCTGGGCGGCGGGGCGTTCGGGGTGGTCCGGTACTACCCGCAGCTCCTCGACTATCTCCCCTGGCGCGCGGCGAAGCCGGCGCCCGTGGTCGTTGCGACGCCGGATCTGCCGCTGGCGACGCCCGCCGCAGAACGGCTCGCGCGCATCGACGCGCGGCTCCGGCTCCCGCCCGATCAGCGCGCGATCGCGGCGCTGCCCGAAATTCACCGCCTGTTGCGCGGCGGCGCGGCGGGGAAGGCCGACGTCCACTGGGCCGACGGCAGCTGGAAGGTCCGCTACGAGGGTGACTCCGTCGGCGTGCTGTCCGCGTTCCCGCGCTTCAGCGCGCTGCTCTCGTTGCTCGACGAGTTCGCCGCCAAGGAGCGCGCGCACGCCGGCAAGCTGTCACTCGCGGAAGATCCCGTGATCCGGCCCGAGCTCGTGGAGCTCTTGAATCACTTCGACGACGAGGCCGACTTCACGCTCCTGGCCCAGGTCGATGCGCTCTGGGCCGAGCGGAAGGCGAGCGTGGGCGACGTGCTGGCCGCTTCGGAGGCACTCGCCCAGCTGTGTCTGATCCTGCCGCATGACTTCCCGGCCGGCGATCGGCTGGCGGCGCGGGCGCTGGCCGGCCTGGCGCTGGCGCGGCAGGTCGCGCCCGAGCCCGAGCGCGCGCTGCGCGCCGAGGTGATGCTGTCTTACTCACTCGGCTACGTGGAGCACGCCGTCGCGCTCGCCGACCGCCTGCCGCGCGACGAGCCGCTGGCCGCGTACGTGCGCCGCGATCTCGGCGGGCTGGAACGCGTGGCGGAGTGGAGCAAGTCGGGCGACGTGCTCTTCTACTTCGGTGCGCGCGTGGTCTGGGCGCGTTCCGACCTGGATTGGATCGACTGGTACCGGTCACTCCCACCCGAGCGCGCGTTGCACGCGGCGATCGTGCGTACGGCGCTCGACGAACGCTCGCCGGCGCTGACTGAGTTCGTGCCGCAGCTCTATGCCACGATCCTCCTGGCGCGCTTCGGCGTCACGCTGCCGAAGAACGGGCAGGGTAGGGTGGCGCTCACGGACTGCAGCACGTTGGCGGCCAAGGCCGGGGAGGCTGGACGCGGCCTGCGCGGCCCCTTCGCCGATGCTCCGCTCTACCAGGACTCGTATCGCGCGGCCTGTCTCTCCGCACTCGCGCACATGCTGCCGAAGTCCGCGAGCCCCGAGCTCGCGAGCCGCGAGCAGAAGCTCGCGCTCGGGCGGCAAGCGATCGACGCGCTGCCCGCCGACGATCCGCGGCGCTGCGACCTCGCGGACGCGCTCGCGCTCGAGTTGGACTCACGCCCCGCGGACCGCGCGTTCGCCGGTGACTTGGCGCGCGAGGTGTATCTCGACCCGGACCTCGAGGAGCATCTCTACGCGGCTGTGCTCGACGTCGATCGCGCCGAGCGGCCGTTGCTCGCGGCGCGGCTCGCGGGCTTCCGCCGTGACTGGCTCGCGCTCTGGGCCATGGTCGAGCAGGACGGATTCCGGCTCGAGGAGCGCATGGCGGCTCTGCAGAAGCTCGAGCACCAGAGGCCGCTCGAGCCGCAGCGCGTGCGCCGGGGCTATGAACGTCTGCTGGCCGTGAACGCGAGCTCGGAGGAGCTGCGCCGGCAGTTCGCGCGCTACCTGGAGAAGCAGCTGCGCAATCGGAAGGCCGCGCGCGAGGTGCTGCTGCCGATCTTGACCGCGCACGAGGCCTCCGACGCCCCGTCCGACGCGGCGGCCGGGATCATCGCCCGGCTGTATCGCGAGGAGGGCAACCCGACCGCGGCCTGGCAGCTGCTCGAGCCGCGGCTCGCGGGCATGCGCGTGCCCTACGAGGCTGCGCGGGCGCAGCTCGCGCTGGGCGACCCGGCGCGCGCCGAGGAGATCGCGCGCGCGGCGTACGCGCACTATCCGCACTCACTCGCGCCGGCGGCCGAGCTGGCGGCGGTGTTGTGGGAGGAGCAGCGCAACGCCGATGCCGCCGAGGTGATCGCGAAGTTCCCGGTGGCGACGTCCGACACCGATCGGTGTTTCCACTTCTGCCGCGCCTTCGCGCGCACCTTCCGCGCCAAGCCGCCCGAGCATGCGCAGGCCGCCTTCGGCGAGCTGGTCGCGGCGGGGGTCGACGACCGTCTGCTCGAGGACGTGATTGCCATCTACCGCGACACGGGCGATGCCGAGACGGCGCCGGCCACCGCGCTCGCCTTCGCCGAGCGGATGCAGGCGGCGGGCCGGAAGCTCGCGGCCTGGACCGAGTCGTACGAGACCCTGAAGGCGACCCGCGGAGCCGACGAGGCGCTGCGCTGGCTCACGCCGAGGATTCCGCGCACCGAGCTCGCCGAGACGGCGCCCATCTTCTACGAGCGCAACGCCGACGAGCTGCTCTGGACGCTCGTCGACGATCCCGACCACCAGGGCGGCTCCGCCACCTGGCTGTTGCGCGCCGCCGCCTACGCGCGCGAGCCGCACCCGAGATACTCGCACCAGCAGGCGCTCGCCGCGTACTTCAGCGTGCACCGCGAGACCGCCGACGAGCGGCTCGGCGCAGCGCTCACGGGCCTGATCGACGAGACACAGCTGCTCGCCAGCGTGCACAGCGAGCCCGAGCTCGCCAAGGCGGCCTGGGCGCTGGGCATGCGCGACGAGTCACGCCGTGACTACCGCGGCGCCCTGCGCATGTACCAGCTCGCGCGCAGCTCGCAGCAAGCCAGCGACGCGCGCTCGCGCGCGCTCGCCGCCGCGACCCGCATCCACGACCTCGACACGAGCCTCGACGCGCTGCAAGCGGAGCCGTCCCTGGGCGAGGTGGTGGCCGCCGCGCCCTGAAGTTCCCTTGCGCTTTCGCCTCCGTTCCGTACATCCACGAGCATGAAGAAGTTCTTCTCATGCTCGGTTCTGATGTTCCTGCTCGCCACCGCCGCAGCACCGACGTGGGCCGGCACGACTGCGGTGTTCAAGGCCAAGGTCTCGGGCAGCGTTCGGACGCAGCTCCTCATCACGCCGGTGGACGGCCGGATCGAAAGCGCGCCGCTCAACAACAAGCGGATCTTCGACGAGTTCGGTGTATCGCCCGACGACTACGAGCTGGTGCTCACCCTTTCGGGCGACATCTCCGTGCTGCTCATGCCCAAGAGCCTGAGCTCGGGACTGCCGAGCGTGAACGTCTTCACGGTACACGGCTCGAGCATCGTCGACACGCACAAGAACACGATCGGGGCCGGCGGCTCATTGACCAGCGGCGCCACGACCAATCTCTTCAAGGATCTCGCGGGCGAGCTTCAGGGCGCGATCAAGTTCAAAGGAGCGATCCTCTCGCCGCAGTTCACGAAGGTGACTCTCGACGGGCACGCCCGCGGCACGGGCCTCGAGAGCAGCGTCGCGTTGCTGACGATCAAGCTCTCGACCGGAGCCACCTTCGTTCCAGGCCCCTGAGGCCGACGGGCACGAGGCCCAGGGCCACGAGCGCCACTGACTCGGGCTCCGGCAGCGAGCCGCCGAAGGCCAGGCCCAGCGGTGACTTGAGCGCGGACGACGAGATGGTGTTCACGAGAATGCCGCTCGACGAATACTCGGTGATCGTGTTGCCTACGAAGTTGGCGGCGTAGAGGTTGCCGGTGGCATCGAAGGCCAGTCCCTGAGGCGCGCTCAGCCCCGTCGAGGCGAAGGTCGTGTTCACGGTCAGCGTCGGGTCGAACTTCTGAATCAGGTTCTCCTGGTCGGCGACGAAGAGATTGCCCGCGGAGTCGAAGGCCATTCCCTCGGGCCGGAACAGACCGCCATTGACGCTCGAGGTGATCGTATTGAGGAGGACGCCCGTGGGCGAGAATTCCTTGATCAGCGCGGTGCCGAACGAGGAGGCGAACAGGTCGCCAGAAGCGTCGAACGCCATGAAGTGCGCCTCGTAGACGCCCGTCGCGAACGTGCCCAGGTCGAAGCCGGTCGACGAGTACTTGTGGATGGTGTCGTTGTTGTAGTTCGCGACGTACAGGTTGCCGCTGCCGTCGAACGCCAGGCCATCCGGCCCGTCGAGACCCGTGGTGACGAACGAGCCCTTGTTGGTGCCGTCGGGGGCGAACCAGGTGACCGTGCCGGCGTTCTGGCTCGACACGTACAGATTGCCCAGGCTGTCGAAGGCCAGGCCGTCGGGCTGCTGTGTGGAGGCGAAGACTCCCTGATAGGTGCCGCCGGGCGAGAACTGCACGACCTGGTCGGCGAGATACTGGTTGTTCGAGACGAACAGGCTCTCGGCGCTCGCCGGGCCGATGGCGACCGTCGCAGCGACGACCGCGGATAGAGTCAAACAGCAGAACGCACGTCGCCGCAGGCCACCCATCGCAAATCCCTCCCGTCAGCAGGCGTCCAGTGTAGAGCCGTGGCCGCCCCGAATTGAAGCGAAAAACGCTCAGTTGCTGCTGCCGTGCGGGTCCTCGAGCTTCTTCATCGCGCCCTCGATCGCCCGCGTCATGCTCAGGGTGTCGGCGCCCTGCGCCGTCGGCAGAAACTCGTTGCGGTCGCGCAGGTGGTTCTTGCCGAACTGTGCCGTCGCGTAGCCCAGTGACTTGAGCACCTCGGCGAGCCTGGGGTCCTCCTTCTGGATGCCGCGCTTCGAGCCGGGGATGCCGACCGTGGTCATGCCCGTGCGGATCGGGAGGATCCCCTCGCGCGCGATCCGGTCGATGTTCGGCGTGCGGCCCATCATGCCGTGTATATAGGCGCCCACGTTCCACATGCCGATGTCGTCGCCGAAGATCACCACGATGTTGGGCTTGGCGGACTGCTGTGCCAACGCCATGCCGATCAGTGAGAGTGCAGAAGTAGTCTCGCGCGGCGCGGGCAGTGGAATCGGTTCCGCTGTCAGTCGAAAGATCAGGACCCGCTGAAACTCCCTCGGGGTCGCACTGATTCGCGCCTTCCTCGGCGTGACAGACAGACAGGTCGAGCCGCCTTCGGCTACCCTCGGGTGTGGAGGACAAGGTGTCAGAGGGCGGCGCGCGCTCGATCCTCGTCCGTTACGGCGGCGGCCTGCTTGCGGTCGCAGCGGCGCTCGCGGCGGTGTTCGTGCTGCGCTCCTTCGATCTCGAGGGGCTCCTGATCGCGATCGCGGTGGCCGTGGCGGTCTGGTTCGGCGTCTTCGCGGTACTCGAGGCGCGGTATCGGAGGGACCGGGCGATCGCCGAGCTGCAAGCAGGCAACCAGCGGCTGCTCGGCGAGGTCGCCGAGCGGCGTAGGGTGGAGGAGGACCTGCGCCGCAGCGAGGACTTCCTGCTCGAGGCGCAGCGGCTGAGTCACACGGGCAGCTGGCGGGTCGAGCTCGCGACGGGTGAGATGTATTGGACGCCCGAGCACTACCGGATCATCGGCCTCGACGTCGGTTCGGGGCAGCTCCCGCGCGTCGACGAAGTCTTTCGAGACACCACTCACTCGCTCTGGGAGCACGTTCACCCCGAGGATCGCGCGCGCGTGCGGCAGACCATCGACACGTCACTCCGAGACCGGCGCGACTACGAGATGGAGTACCGCGCCGTCCGCCCCGACGGGTCGCTCCGGACCGTCTTCGCCGTGGGGCATCTGGTGGTCGACGCGGCGGGCGAGAGGGCCGAGCTGATCGGAACCACGGCCGACGTCACCGAGGCGCGCGCGGCCGAAGCGGAGATCCGCAGACAGGCCGAGCTGCTCGGGCTTGCGCGCGACGCGCTCATCGTGCGCGAGCGCGACGGTGCGATCAGCTACTGGAATCGCGGCGCGGAGGAGCTCTATGGCTGGACGGCACGGGAGGCGCTCGGCAAGAAATCACACGAGCTGCTGAGCACCCGGTCCCCCATCCCGATCGAGGAGATCGAGTCGATCACGCGCGAGCGCGGCCGATGGAACGGCGAGCTCGAGCAGGTGCGCCGGGATGGCACGCCGATCGTGGTCGCGAGCTCCTGGTCACTGCAGCGCGACGAAGCCGGTCGGACCATCGCCATACTCATGACGAACACCGACGTCACGGCCCGCAAGCGCGCGGACGAGGAGCTGCGCCGTAGCGAGCAGCGCTACCGCTACATCTTCCAGACGGCGGGCGTCGCGATCGTGGAGGAGGACTTCACCGGGGTGAAGGCAGCCCTCGACGAGCTCACGACCAGCGGCGTGACCGACGTTCGGCGCCACCTCGCCGAGCATCCCGAGTTCGCGCGCGCGACGTTGGCCCGCGTCGCCGTGACCGACGCGAACGAGGCGGCGGTCGCGCTGTTCTCGGCGGCCAGCCGGGAAGAGTTCCTCGGCGCGGTGGACCAGCTCACGACGCGCGAGGTCGAGGAGGCCTGGGTCACTCAGCTGGTCGCCGTCGCCGAGGGCCGGAACAGCGTCGAGGAGCTGGTGCTCACGACGCTGAAGGGCGAGAAGGTCACCGCGCTGGTCACGATCGTGCTGCCGACGGACCCGTCGGCCTTCGAGAGCGTGCTCGTGTCGATCGTCGATCTCACGGAGCGAAATCGCGCGCAGGCCGCGCTGAGTCGGGCGCAGGCGGCCCTTGCCCACGTGACTCGTGTGACCACGCTCGGCGAGCTGGCCGCGTCGATCGCGCACGAGGTCAGCCAGCCGCTCGCCGCCATCGTGAACAACACGAACGCTTCTCTGGCGCTCTTGCCCGAGCGCGCCGAGCTCGACGACGTGCGCGCGGCGCTGGCCGATATCGACGCCGACGCCGAACGCGCGACCGCAGTCATCGACCGCGTGCGCAAGCTGGCGCGGCGCGCACCACTCGACCGCGCGCTGCTGCGGCCGTGCGACCTGGTCCGCGAGGTCGCGGCGCTCGCCGCGAGTGAGTCGGTTGCGCGCCGCACGACGATTCGCTGCGAGGTCGCCGAGGACCTCCCCGCCGTGTCGGGCGACCGGGTGCAGCTCCAGCAGGTGCTGCTGAACCTGGTGGTGAACGGAATGGACGCGATGGCGTCGGTGCCCGAGGACGACCGGAGGCTCGAGATACTCGGTCGTGCGGACCTGCAGCACGGACGGTCCGCGGCGACCATCCAAGTGCGCGACCGCGGCGTGGGCCTGGTCGGCGTCGATCAGGAGCAGCTCTTCGACGCGTTCTACACCACCAAGCCCAATGGCCTCGGCATGGGACTCGCGATCAGCCGCTCGATCGTCGAGGCGCACGGTGGGCGCCTGTGGGCCGAGGCCAACCCCGGGCCCGGGGCGACCTTCTCGCTCACGCTTCCCGGCGCGTAGCCGGAGCACTCACTCTGCGCGGCGGCCGGTTTCGTACAGGAACCAGACGCGCCGTTCGGCCTCGTCGATCCAGATTTCGATCAAGCTGGCGGTCGCCACGTCGCCGTGCTCGTCGCACACGACGTGCACCTCGCGCATGGCGGTGACCAAGCGCTGGTTGTCGTCGCGCAGCTCCGCCAGCATGTCCGGCGGAGTCACGTAGTCCGCGTCGTTGTCGGCGAGCCGCTGCAGGCGGTGGATCTGTCCGACCGAACGCAGCGTCGGGCTGCCAAGCTTGCGCACGCGCTCCGCGATCGGGTCGGCCGTGGCGTAGATCTGCTCCGCCTGCTCGTCGAGCAGGAGGTGATAGTCCCGGAAGTGCGGTCCCGACATGTGCCAGTGGAAGTTCTTCGTCTTCAGGTACAGCGCGAATACGTCCGCGAGCAGGAGATTCAGCGCCGCGGAGACGTCCTTCGCCGCCTGCGCGCCAAGGCCGTTGGGGGTGGCTAGGGGCGCCAACCGGCGCGCCTTCGGATCGAGCTTCTTCATCTCACTTCCTCCTTCGTTGCGAGCTCTACCGCGCGATGCCGAGCTTCTGCATGCGCGCCTGGAGCGTGGTGCGCTTCAGCCCCAGCAGGGCAGCCGCGCCGTTCGGACCGCCGATCACCCCGTTGCGCAGGTCCAGGGCGCGCACGATCGCCTCGCGCTGGACGGCGTCGAGTGTCGACGACTCGAGCGAGCGACGCTCCACGAGTGACTGGCCGTCGGACGCTGGCCCACTCTCGGTCCAGCTCGGGTCGACGGTGAAGAGCTCCGAGTCGCACAGGATCACCGAGCGCTCGACCAGATTCTGCAGCTCGCGCACGTTGCCGGGCCAGGCGTAGGCCTCGAGACGCGCGAGCGCGGCGGGGTCGCAGCCGCGGATCGTCTTGCCGAGCTTCGCGGCGTAGCGCTGGACGAAGTGCTCGACGAGCAGCCGCACGTCGCCCGTGCGCTCGCGCAGCGGCGGCATCTCGAGCGGGAAGACGGCGAGCCGGTAGAAGAGGTCACTGCGGAAGTCGCCGTCCGCCGTCGCTCGATCGAGCACCCGGTTCGTGGCCGCGACGACGCGCACGTCGGCCTGCACGGTCGTGGAGCCGCCGACGCGCTCGAACTCGCGCTCCTGCAGAACGCGCAGCAGCAGAACCTGCGTCTCGGGCGACAGCTCGCCGATCTCGTCGAGAAACAGCGTCCCACCGGCCGCAAGCTCGAAGCGACCCAACCGCCGCTGCTGCGCCCCGGTGAAGGAGCCGCGCTCGTGGCCGAACAGCTCGGAAGTGATCAGGCTCTGCGGGATCGCAGCGCAGTTCACGCTCACGAACGGTCCGCTCGCGCGTCTCGACCCGCGGTGGAGCATGCGCGCGAGCAGCTCCTTGCCCGTACCGGTCTCTCCCGTGACGAGCACGGTGCATTCCGTCGGGGCCACCTTGCGCGCGCGGTCGAGCACCGATCTCAACGCGGGCGACGCGCCGACGATGCCGCGCTCGCGATCGCGGACGAAGCTCGCGCGCTCGCGTGTGCGCGGCGCGGCGGCAAGGCGCGCCGGCCAGTGACTGGCACCGTCGAGGGCCGGACCCAGGACTCTCTGTTCCATCGTCTCACCGTCCAAGACGATCTCCTCGAGCGAGCGCGTTCTCGATCGCCTGCCGCAAGCTGGCCTCGCGGACGGGCTTGCGCAGGAACTCGGCAGCGCCCGCGGATCGGCCGCGGAGCTCCTCACTCTCACTCGCTCGACCCGTGACGAATACGATGGGCGTGCGGGATCCGAGCTCGGTAAGCCTGCTCTGGACGGCGAGGCCGCCCATACCGGGCATGCGGACGTCGAGCACCAGACAGTCCGCGCCTTTTAGGACTCCGGAGCTCAAGAGCTCTTCGCCTGAGCCGAAGACCTCGGTTCGGTAGCCGAAGCTGCGAATCAGTCGAGCGGTGGACTGCCGTACCGAGGCGTCGTCGTCGACGATCGCCACGAGCGGCGCTTCCTGGATGTCTGCTTCGGTCACACCCGGAGAGTAAGCGCCGAGTGGAGCCGCGGACGAGCTGGCTCTTGGTGCAGGCTGCTACCTGTCCTGGAGGACAGGCCCGGGCCGGGCTTTCGAATCGAGGCCGAGCCGCTCGGCCATGCGCACGAGCTCCGCGAGTGAGTCCGCCTGCATCTTCTTCATGATGTGGGCGCGGTGGAACTTCACCGTTCGCTCCGAGGACGTGAGCTGGCCGGCGATCTGCTTGTTGAGCAGACCCGCGACGACGAGCGGCAACACCTGGCGCTCGCGCGGCGTGAGCGTCTCGTAGCGCTCACGCAGCAAGTCGGACTCCCGTCGCGCGCGCTGCGATTCGCGGCCGCGCTCGAGCGCCGTGCGCACGGCAGCGAGCAGCTCTCGTGGCTTCACGGGCTTGGTCAGGAACTCGACCGCGCCCGCGCGCATCGCGCGCACGGTCATCGGGATGTCGCCGTGACCGGTCAGGAAGACGATCGGCAGATGGATGCCGCGCTGCGTGAGCTCGTCCTGAAGGTCGAGCCCGGAGACGCCGGGCATTCGGACGTCGAGCACCAGGCAGCCTGGCCGCTCGACCCGCGCGCCGTCGAGGAACTCGCGCGCCGACGCGAAGGTCTGCACGTCGACGCCTAGAGAGCGCACCAAGCGCTCGGTCGAGCGACGCAGCGAAGCGTCGTCGTCGACGACGAATACCACGGCACCGTCGATCGGCGCGCCCACGGGGCGACGAGTCTACCTGACTCGAGCCGCCCGACCAGCCCTGAGCCGCCTGCTGCCGTCACGTCGGCACGGCTGACGGCGGGCCGGCGCTCGAGCGCGCGCCCGCCACGCAGAACCGCGCGCAGAGTGGCATCGCCCTTGCGCGGGGGACGCTCCAGCGGAGGAAAACCATGACTCGTTCACCAACACCCATCATCACGTTCTTGATAGGAGCCATGCTCATGACTCAAGCCACGTTCGCCGAAGATGTCTCGAAAGACTCGAACCTGGACCCGCAGGTCCGAGACTTCCTCACGGAGCTGAACAAGGACAGCAGCCCGTTCTGGGAGCTGCCGCAGCCGAAGCCGCAAGAGATTCTCACAGGTCTGCAGAACAAGACCGCCGTCGACATGTCGGGCGTGACGACCCACGAGCGCACCATCACTCAGGACGGTCGCACGGTGAAGATCTACGTCATGAAGCCCCAGCACGTCTCGGGCAAGCCGGGCGTGCTGCTCTTCCTGCACGGAGGCGTCTGGATCGTCGGAAACTTCGCGAACCACCAGCGGCTGCTGCGCGACCTCGTGGTCGGCTCCGGCCAGGTCGGCGTCTTCGTGGAGTACACGCCGCTGCCGCAGGCCGTATTCCCGACTCAGCTCGAGGAGTCCTACGCCGCCTTGAAGTGGGTTGCGGCGCACGCCGGCGAGCTCGGTGCCGACGGCAGCCGGATCGCGGTCGCAGGCAACTCGGTCGGGGGCAACATGACGGCGGCGCTCGTGCTGATGGCCAAGGACCGCCGCGGTCCGAAGATCAGCTACCAGGTGTTGCTGATCCCAGCCACGGACGCGAGCGTCGACACCGAGTCGTACCACGAGTACGGAACGGGTCGCTTCCTGGCGCGTGACTTCATGAAGTACGGCTGGGACCTGTACGCGCCCGACGCGACGACGCGCGACAATCCCTACGTATCGCCGTTGCGCGCGAGCACCGAGGAGCTATCGGGCCTGCCGCCGACGCTCGTGATCACCGCCGAGAACGACCCGCTGCGCGACGAGGGTGAGGCCTACGCGCGCAAGCTCAAGGCGGCTGGAGTCAGCGTGGCCGCGGTGCGCTTCAACGGAACGATCCATGACTTCGTGCTGTTGAACGCGCTGCGCCAGGTCCCGTCGACCCAGGCAGCGCTGCAGGAGATCAGCGACGGCATCCGGGCGCACCTCGGCGCGTGATCTGCCCGGCACCACTCGAGGCCGGCGCGCACGGACGACTCGCGAAGGCGAGCGTTCCGTGCGCGCCGGCCTCGCGCTACGGCCCGCTGAACACCTTCCCGGTCGGCGCGTCCTTGGGCCGCGACAGGAACTCGACCTTCGGGTCGTACTGACTCGCGCCTTCCTCGGTCCAGCGCGCGAGCTCCGCGCGGCCCACCACGAACCAGTGCACCTCGTCCGGTCCGTCGGCCAGGCGCAGCGTGCGCTGACTCGCGTACATGTCGGCGAGCGGGGTCCACTGCGAGACACCGGTGGCGCCGTGGATCTGGATCGCCTCGTCGATGATCTTGCACACGCGCTCGGGCACGAGCGCCTTGATGGCACTGACCCAGACGCGCGCGGCCTGGTTGCCGAGCACGTCCATGGCCTTGGCGGCCTTCAGCACCATCATGCGCATGGACTCGATCTCGACGCGGGCGCGCGCGATCACCTCGGTGTTCTTGCCCAGATCGGAGAGACGCTTGCCGAACGCCGTGCGCGTGAGTCCGCGCTTGGCCATGAGCTCGATCGCGCGCTCGGCCGCGCCGATCGAGCGCATGCAGTGGTGGATGCGCCCGGGGCCGAGCCGCACCTGCGAGATCTCGAAGCCACGGCCCTCGCCGAGCAGCAAGTTGTCCTTCGGCACGCGGCAGTTCGTGAAGCGGATGTGCATGTGACCGTGCGGCGCGTCGTCCTTGCCGAACACGTGCATGGCGCCCAGCACCTCGTAGCCCGGCGCGTCGGTCGGGACCAGGATCTGTGACTGGCGCAGGTGCGGCGGCGCGTCGGGGCTGGTCTGCACCATCACGATCATGATCTTGCAGCGCGGGTCACCGGCGCCCGAGATGTAGTACTTCTCGCCGTTCAGCACCCACTCGTTGCCCTCGAGGTGCGCCTGGCACGAGATGTTCTTCGCGTCGCTCGACGCCAGGTCGGGCTCGGTCATGGCGTAGGCCGAGCGGATCTCGCCCGCGAGCAGCGGCTCGAGCCAGCGCTTCTTCTGCGCAGGCGTGCCCACGCGCTCGAGCACTTCCATGTTGCCCGTGTCGGGCGCGGAGCAGTTGAGTGACTCCGAGGCGAGCGGGTTCTTGCCCAGCTCGGCGGCAATGTAGGCGTAGTCCAGGTTCTTCAGCCCCTCGCCCGTGTCGGCGTCGGGCAGGAAGAAGTTCCACAGGCCCTGCTTCTTGGCCTTGGCCTTCACCGCGTCGAGCAGCTCGAGCTGCCCCGGCGCCCACGACCAGCGCTCGCTGCGGCTCGCACCCAGCCGGAAGAACTCGAGCGTGATCGGCTCGACCTCCTTCTTCACGAAGTCCTTCACCTTCGCGAGCAGGGGCTTCGCGCCTTCGGACATGCGCAGGTCGAACAGCTCGTCGGGATTCTCAAGGCCGGCCATCGTGGGTCTCCTTCGGTGGAGGCCCCACGATACAACGGCCGGGGTACGGGATTCAGCGCCCCGACATCCAGCCGAAGAGCCGGTCCCGGAGGCCGGCCTTCCCGCCCGAGTGCGAGACGCGATCGGCCGCGGCGGCCAGGTTGAGCGCGCTCTTCACCGCCAACGAACGCAGCGGCTCGGGCTCCCACGGGCGTGAGGGCGCACCCACGAAGGCCAGGCTCGTGCGCGAGCTCTCGAGGCCCGCGATCAGCTCGGCCAGCGTGTGCCCGGCCAGGTTCGAGGCCGCGACGCCTTCGCCGAAGTAGCCGCCGAGCCAGGCGAGGCCTTGCGTGCGGTCGACGCCGACGCGGGTCTGCAGGTTTCGGGGCACGCCGAGCGTGCCGGCCCAGCGGTGAGTGATCTTCGCGCCGCGAGTCGCCGGCAGCTGCTCGTGCAGCTGGCGCTCGAGCTCGACGAAGTTCTCGTGAGTCACCGGGAAGTCGCGGATGATGCCCGAGCCGTAGCGGTAGGTGCCGCAGCCGCCGAACGCGATGCGACCGTCGGCGGTGCGCTGTCCGTAGGTGGTGACTCGCCGGCCGTCGCCGAAGGTCTCGGCGCTCGCGAGCCCGATCTCCTTCCACACCGGGTCGGGCAGGGGCTCGGTCGCGATCATCCAGGAGTGCATCGGCACGAGCGCGCGGTGATGGCCGGGGAGCTCGGCGGTGTAGCCCTCCGTGGCGCGCACCACGAGCGGCGCGCGGATCGTGCCGCGCGCGGTCTGCGCGAAGCCGGGCTCGAGCCGCAGCACCGGTGTTTCCTCGAAGATGCGCACGCCGCCCCGCTCCACACACTGGGCGAGCCCGCGCGCCAGCCGCGCGGGGTGGAGCGCCGCGCAGTGCGGCGTGTACAAGCCGCCGAGCGCGCCGTGAATGCGCACGTGCGCGTTGCACTCGTCGGCCTCGATCCAGCGGAAGTTCTCGCGCCCGAACATCTCGGCCAGTGACTCGCTGTGCTTGCGCAGCTCGTGGAGCTCGGATGCGTTCACCGCCACGCGCACGGACCCGCCCTTGCGGTAGTGACAGTCGATGCCCTCGGCGGCCGCTACGCGCCCCACCTCGTCGACCGCCGCGTACATCTCGCGCTGCAGCTCGAGCCCCTGCGCGCGCCGCTCGGGCCTGGTCATGAGGCCTTCCACGCCGGCCAGAAGGCCTACACACCAGCCGCCGTTCCGGCCCGACGCGCCGAAGCCCGCGACCTCGGACTCGAGGATCCCGATGCGGAGCTCGGGCCGCAGGCGATTCAGGTAGTACGCGGTCCACAGCCCCGAGTAGCCGCCCCCCACGATCGCGACGTCGAGCTCGAGGTCCCCCTCGAGCGCCTTGCGCGGCTCGATCTTGTCGGGCAGTGAGTCGAACCAGAACGAGAGTTCGCGGTAGCGCGCATCGGGCGATCGGGGCATGGATCGCAGGCTACCACGGGACGACGAGCCCGTAGTAAGCTACGGGACGCGATTCCGATCGGGCTCGCCGTCACGCTGATTCACCTGATCAGCATCCCCGTCACGAACACCTCGGTGAACCCCGCGCGCAGCACCGGCGTGGCGCTGTTGGTCGGTGACTGGGGCCGTGGCGCAGCTCTGGCTCTTCTGGGTGGCGCCGATTGTGGGCGCGTTGCTCGGCGCCGCGGTGCGACGGCCGGAGCAATGCCAGTGAGTGTCGAGGGTCGGCATGTACGGGCCGATTGTTGTCGCCCCCCGCTTTCATGGCCAGAGGAGTAAAAGTCGGGGCGGAGGTCGGCATCCATGGCAGACGGCGAATCGACGACTCCGGCTCAGCCAGCGGAGAGCTGGGTTGCGCGGCTTCGCATGTCCCCGCGGCGCAACGCGATTCGCGCCGGCGCAGTGCTCGCGCTGCTGCTGGGAGTCTTCGTGGTCGTGCCCTGGCTCCACCGCGCCTTCACGACCGTCTCGACCGACGACGCCTACGTGAGTGGCCACGTCACCTTCGTGGCCGCGCGCGTGCCGGGCCAGGTGGCGCGCGTCCTGGTCGACGACAACAACCGCGTGCACAAGGGCGACGTCCTGGTGGCGCTCGACCGCGAGCCCTACGAGGTGCGGGTGGGCATTGCCCAGGCCGCGGTGAATGCGGCGCAGGCGAACTTCGACGCCACGCTCGCGACCACCCGCGGCCTCGCGGGCGAGGCGCGCAGCCTGCGCTTCACGCTGGAGCGGGCGAGTGAGAACGTCGACGACCAGGTCGCGCTGCTGCACGCCAAGGTCGCGGTGCTGCAGTCGAAGAAGGCCACGCTCGAGCGCACGGAGGTCGACTACAAGCGCGCCGAAGCGCTGCTCAAATCCGACTTCGCCAGCCGCCAGCAGTTCGACAACGCCACCGAGGAGAAGCGGGTGGCTCAGGCCGAGGTCGAGCGCGCGCAGCAAGAGGTGTATCAGGTGCGCGTCAGCCTGGGTCTGCCTCCACAGCCGGCGCCGGGCCAGGATCTGGCCGCGGTCCCGGGTGACCTGCAGCAGACCTACTCGGCGGTCAAGGAGGCGCAGGCCAAGCTCATGCAGGTGGCGGCGCGGCTCGGCGTGGTGCAGCCGTTCAATGCCACGCCCAAGGACATGCTCGACGAGTTCTACCGCCGCGATCCCGAGGGCAACGTCGACCGCATCCTCGAGGCGTTGATTCGCAGCGCGCCCGCGGTGAAGCAGGCCGAGGCCAAGGTGCAGGAGGCGCAGCGCAATCTCGACGAGGCGCAGCTGCGGCTGCGCTACTGCGACGTGGTGGCCGAAATCGACGGCGTGGTCACCCGCCGCAGCGTGAACCCGGGGAACAACGTGGTCGAGGGCCAGTCACTCATGGCGCTGCGCTCGCTGACCGAGATCTGGGTCGACGCGAACTTCAAGGAGACCCAGCTCGCCGCGCTGCGCATCGGCCAGCCGGTCGACCTGGACGTCGACATGTATGGAAGCTCGAAGAAGTTCCGCGGTCGGATCAGCGGATTCACGTATGGCACGGGTGCGAGCTTGGCGCTCCTGCCGCCCGAGAACGCGACTGGGAACTTCGTGAAGGTCGTGCAACGCCTGCCGGTGCGGATCGACCTGGTCGACTACGACCCCGAGCAGCTGCCGCTGTTCGTCGGTCTATCGGTGACTCCGCACGTGCACGTCCACGACATGCCGACCGGACCCGATGCGGGCAAAGTCCTGCAGCCCTATCCGGCGGTCACGGCTCCCGTCGCAGCACCGGCCAAGAGCGGCCAGTGACCGTCGCCGCGCTCGACGCCGCGCTGCCGCAGCGCAGGGCGGTGAGCCCTTGGCTCGTGGCGGCGGCGGTCGTGATTCCGACGTTCATGGAGGTGCTCGACACCACCGTCGCGAACGTAGCGCTGCGCTACATCGCGGGCGGGCTGTCCGCGCCGGCCACCGACAGTGAGTGGGTCGTCACCAGCTATCTCGCGGCCAACGCGATCGTGCTGCCGATCTCGGGCTGGCTCGCGGCGCGGCTCGGCCGGCGCAACTATTTTTTGGGCTCGATCGCGGTGTTCACGATCGCGTCGGCCCTTTGCGGCATGGCACCGAGCCTGGGCGTGCTGATCGCCGGGCGCGTGCTGCAGGGTCTCGCCGGCGGCGGGCTGCAGCCTTCCAGCCAGGCGATCCTGCTCGACGCCTTTCCGGTCGAGAAGCAGGGCGCGGCGCAGACCATCTTCGGCGTGGCCGCGCTCCTGGCTCCGGTCGTCGGCCCGACGCTCGGCGGCTACATCACCGACAACTACGGCTGGGAATGGATCTTCTACCTGAACCTGCCCGTTGGGCTCCTGGCGTTCTTCGCCTGCCGCGCGGTGGTCGAGGACCCCCAGTATCTCGTCGCGGAGCGCGCGCGCAATCGCACGCAGCGCCGGCCGTTCGACACTCCGGGGCTTGCGCTCCTGGCCGTCACGATGGTGAGCTGGGAGATCCTGCTCAGCAAAGGGCAGGAGTGGGACTGGCTGGGCGATCCGTTCTACCGGATCCAGACACTTCTGCTGTTGTTCGTGCTGGGGCTGTCGGGCCTGGTCTGGCGCGAGCTGCGGGTCGAGAACCCCCTGGTGAACTTCCGCACGCTGGGTGATCGCAACTTCCGGTCGTGCTGCATGATCATCTTCGTGCTCTACGGCGTGCTCTACGCCAACACGGTCACGCTGCCGGCCCTGCTCCAGTCACTCTTCGGCTACGACGCCACCACTTCGGGTCTGGTGTTGTCGCCGGCCGGAATCGCTGCCGTGGCCATGCTCGTGGTCTCGGGCACGCTGCTGCAACGCGGCGTCGACGCGCGCTATCTGATGGGCACGGGGATCGTCGTGCTCGGGATCGGCAACTTCTGGCTGGGACATCTGAACCTGGACGTCGGCCCGTGGCACGTGGTGTGGCGGCGCGTGGTCGTGATCGCGGGGCTCTCGATGTGTTTCCCGCCGCTGAACGTGGCCGCGTTCCTCTATCTGCCCAAGGAGATGCGTGGCGCCGCGGTGGGGCTGCTGGCCCTGCTGCGCAACGAGGGCGGCAGCGTCGGGACCTCGGTCGCGCAGATCATCGAGCAGCGCCGGGAGCAGTTCCACACGCTGCGGCTCGGCGACGCCCTCGATCCGCTGAACCCCCAGCTCGGCGAGTGGCTCCACCGAGGCCAGCAGTTCTTCATGCAGCAAACGGGCGACGGCCCGCTGTCGAACCTGCTGGCGCTCGAGTCACTGGCTCGGTTGCGCCAGCAGCAGGCGCTGGCGCTCGCGTTCTTCGACGTGTTCGTGATCCTATCCGCCGCTTCGGTCGTGCTGCTGTTGCTCGTGCTGCAGATGCGCCGCTCCGTGGCCGCGGCGGGCGCTCCCGTGGCTGGGGAGTAGCTCTCGGCTATTTCTGCTTGCAGCAGTGGTTGTCGGCAGGGGCGGCCTTGCCGACGGCAAGCTGCGTGCCCTGCGAACAGAAGCCCAGCGCGGGAGTGCCGCTGACCACGAGGCACTGGTTCGCGGCCGCCGAGTCACTCGTGAAGCTGTAGCGGTTCCCCTGGCTGTCGGTCAGGACCCAGCAGCCGGCCTCGACGCCCTTCGAGACACAGCCGGTGACGGTGACTTGCTCGCCGTGTGCCGCTGACTGGGCGCAGGCGACCGGCGGAAATCCGGCAAGAGCTGCGCACGCGAAGCGCAAGCTGGCGGTTCGTCGCATGACTTGAATTGTCCCATCTTCTTGCGCCTAGAATCGCGACGGAGGCCCTCCGATGCCGCAGCTCGCCCCGATCCCCAACGACGACGCCGCGCTTCGCGCCGCGCTGAAGGACGCCCACATCCCCTCGCTGATGGCCGCGCTGGTGCACATCACCGGCGACGCGTCGCCGATCCGCGGCGAGATCCGGCCGAAGAACGACTTCCTGGCCGACGCGCAGGGCGGGCTCACTGCGGAGCAGCAGGAGCAGGTGCGCGCGCTGGCATTCGACGCACTGAAGCGGTTCCGTGACTCGGGCCAGCGCCTGCCGCCGCCGCCGAGCCAGGCGCTGGTGGGCGAGATCGTGAGCTTCATGATCGGTCAGCCGGTCCCGCGCGGCTACACAGAGTTCCTGACCTCGGAGCTCGCGCTCGAGAACGAGGATCCGTACGCGGTGCCGGGGCTCGACCAGATCCCGGCGAAGACGCGTGCGGGCTTCCAAGTCGTGATCGTGGGCGCGGGCATGTCGGGGCTGCTCGCGGGGATTCGGCTCAAGCAGGCCGGAATCCCGTTCACGATCGTCGAGCGGCACTCCGACGTGGGCGGCACCTGGTGGCAGAACACCTATCCGGGCTGCCGGGTCGACAGCCCGAATCACATCTACTCGTACAGCTTCGAGCCGGCCGACTGGCCGCAGCACTTCTCGCCGCAGCGCGTGCTGCAGGGCTACTTTGCGCACTGCGCGAACAAGTACGGACTGCGTCCGCACATCCGCTTCGACAGCGAAGTGCGCGAGGCGGTGTTCGACGACGAGAGTTCGACCTGGCGGGTCGAGCTGGTGTCGAAGGACGGCCGCGCCGAGACACTGCGCGCGAACGCGCTGATCAGCGCGGTGGGACAGCTGAACCGGCCGAAATGGCCCGAGATTCCCGGGCGCGATCGCTTCCGGGGAATTTCGTTCCACTCCACGCAGTGGCAGCACCAGCACGACCTCACCGGCAAGCGCGTGATCGTGATCGGGACCGGCGCGAGCGCGTTCCAGTTCATTCCCGAGGTCGCCAAGCGGGCGGGGCGAGTCACGGTGTTCCAGCGCACGCCACCGTGGGTGCTGCCCACGCCGGAATATCACGACGACGTGCCGGCGGGGAAGCACTGGCTCCTGAACCACATTCCGTTTTACGCGAAATGGTTCCGCTTCAACATGTTCTGGCGCGCAGCCGAGGGAATATTGTCGTCGGTCGAGAAGGACGACGCCTGGGAGCACCCTGAGCGCGCGGTGAGCGCCGCGAACGACGCGCTGCGCGAGATGCTGACGCAGTCGATGATCGAGACGGTGGGCAAGGACTCACCGCTGGTAGAGAAGATCATCCCGCAGTATCCGGTGGCGGGAAAGCGGATCCTGCTCGACAACGGCAACTACCTGAAGGCGCTCGGGCGCCCGAACGTGGAGCTCGTGACCGAGCCGATCCGCGAGATCACCGAGACCGGCGTCGTGACTCGCGACGGCACGCGCTACGACGCCGACGTGCTGGTCTACGGCACGGGCTTCCAGGCCAGCCGCTTCCTGTGGCCGATGAAGGTGGTGGGCCGCGGCGGCGTCGACCTGCAGCAGCACTGGGCCGGTGACCCGCGCGCCTACATGGGCATCACCATCCCGGGCTTCCCGAATCTCTTCTGCTGCTACGGCCCGAACACCAACATCGTGGTGAACGGCAGCATCATCTTCTTCTCGGAGTGCGAGATCCGCTACACGCTGGGCTGCGTCAAGCTCTTGCTCGAGCGCGGCGCCGCGGCGCTCGACTGCAAGCGCGACGTGCACGACGCGTACAACCGCCGCATCGACGCGGGCAACCTGCGCATGGCCTGGGGCGCGGCGAACGTGCCCACCTGGTACAAGAACGACAAGGGCCGCGTCACTCAGAACTGGCCGTTCACGCTGGTCGAGTTCTGGAGCCAGACGCGCGCGCCCAACCCCGCGGACTACGAGTTCCTAACGCGCTGACTTCGCTCGGCTGCCTCCGGGCGTGAACTTGCACGGCATGCGTTTGATGCCGTGGATGAAGTTCGACTGCAGCATCGCCGGCGGGGCGGTGATCTCGAGGTCGGGCAGGCGGCGGAAGAGCTCGCGGAACACCACCGTGATCTCGCGCCGCGCCAGGTTCGCGCCCAGGCAGTGGTGCGCGCCCGGGCCGCCGAAGCCCACGTGCTCGTTCGGCTTGCGAGTCACGTCGAAGCTGTACGGGCGCTCGAACACGAGCTCGTCGCGGTTCGCGGAGTTGTACCAGAGCACGATCTTCTCGCCCTCGCGCAGCTTCTGACCGCCGAGCTCGGTGTCCTGGGTGACGGTGCGGCGGAAGTGGATCACCGGCGTGGCCCAGCGCACGATCTCCTCGACCGCGCTCGGCGCCACGCCCTCGAAGTCGGCGGCCCACTTGCGCCGTTCCTCGGGATAGTCCGAGAGCGCCTTCATGCCGTGACTGATCGCGTTGCGCGTGGTCTCGTTACCGGCCACCACCAAGAGCACGAAGAACGACGCGAGCTCCTGGTCGGTGATGGTCTGGCCATCGACCTGCGCGTGCAGGAGCTGACTCGTGAGATCGTCCTTGGGGTTCTTGCGGCGCTCGGCGCCCAGCTCGTTCATCAGCTCGACCAGCGCGCGGCCCGCGGTGATGCCCGCGATGATCACGTTCGTGCCGGGCGCCACGTACTCGGGATCGCCGAGCCCGAGAATGATGTTGGTCTGATCGAAGACGAACTGAGTCTGGCTCTCGGGGATGCCCATCATGTCGCAGATGATCCCGAGCGGGAGCGGCGCGGCGATCTTGCCGACGAAGTCACACTCGCCCTGGTCGATCACGTCGTCGACGAGCGCCTTCGCGCGCCGCTCGACGTCGTGCTGCAGCTTGCCGAGCGCCTTGGGCGTGAAGCCGCGCGACACGATCCCGCGCAGCCGCGCGTGGCGCGGATCGTCCATCGAGATCATCGAGCCGAAGAACTCGTTCATCTCGACCGGCAGGTCGGCGATGTTCACGCCCTTGCCCGAGCAGAACAGATCCGAGCGCCGGCTGGCCGCGATCACGTCGGCGTGGCGGGTGACCGACCAGTAACCCGGCCCGCGCGGCAGCGGAATGTTCGGGGGCGGCTCGAACTCCTTGTGGAACGACATCGGCCGGTCGCGCCGCAAGAGCGCGAACGCGCCCTCGCGCTCCTCGAGCGGTCGGCTCCAGAACAGCGGATCGTCGAACTGGATCTCGTCCACGTGGCCGGGAAGCTTGGGCTTGAACACGGGTACCTCCTGGAGCGGTCAGTCTATCGGAGTGCGCGAACCAAAGCGGACAGGTCGGTCGGGGCGCCGTGCGCGGGCAGCACGAGCTCGACCGGTCGGCTCAAGAGTGGCTGCAGGCGCGCGATGACGTCTTTGCGAGTCACCCCACCGCGCAGGCGCTCGTTGACCTGCAAGCCCTTGCCGTAATCGACGAGCGTGTCACCCACGATCACCGCGCGCCGACTCTCGATCCACAGCACGAGATCGTTCTCCTCGCGTCCGCACAAGACGTCGATGCCGGACGGCAGCTGATCGCCCGGGGCGACCAGACGCGCGTTGCTGCGGTCACCGGCCAGCAGCCAGGCGACGTCGGGGCTGCCGCGGCCGGTCTGCTCGCGCGGGATGCCAAACTTGCGCACCAGGTCGTCGGCGGTGTCGGGCGGCGGCACGAACACCGGCACGTCGCCCAGCCGCGCGACCAGGCTCTCGGTGTCTCGCTCGTGCCAGGGCGCGGTCAACACCACCATGGCCTCGCGCTCGGCGGCGAGCTCGAGTAGCTCGTCCGGCACGTCCAGCGGATCGAACAAGACGAGCCGCGCGCCGTCGTCCATGGCGTACGACGACACCAGTTGTGGCCACGGCTCGGCAGACGTCCAGTCCGGGTGAGGCGCCTGCCAGTGCCACAGTCCCCATTGCAGCTCCCGCACGCCCTGATGCTAGCCGTACACGAACTCCGATGCGTCGAGATCGATCGCGGGGATCTCCTTGCACTCGCGCCAGTAGTCCTGGGTGTGCTGCCACTCCGGCTTGTCGCCGCGGCGCGGCAACAGGTGCATCGCGCGCATCAGATAGCCCGGGTTGAAGTTGTTCGGGTCCATCCAGTCGAGGAGCGGCATGTCGAGGTCCTCGCGCCGGAGCGTCACCTCGACCCTCTTCACGCGCTTCTCGCGCATGTGATTCAAGAGCCGGCACACGAAGTCACTCAAGAGATCGGCGCGCAGCGTCCAGCTGGCGCGGAAGTAGCCGAACACCCAGAGCAGATTCGGCACGCCCGTGAACATCATCCCGCGATAGGTCACCGACTCGTGCAGGTCGAGCGACTTGCCATCGATGGTGAAGGCGATGTCGCCCAGGATGCTGATGTCGAAGCCGGTCGCGGTGACGATGATGTCGGCGCGGAGCTCGCGGCCCGACTTCAACAGCACGCCCTTCTCGGTGAAGCGCTCGATCTCGTCGGTCACCATCGAGGCCTTGCCCGCCTGGATGCCCTTGAACAAGTCGCCGTCCGGCACGTACGCCAGGCGCTGCTGCCACGGGCGGTACTGGGGTGTGAAGTGCTCCTTCACCTGGTCTTCGGGCAGGTAGGCGCGCACGCCGGCCAAGAGCTGCTCCTTCGCGAGGTCACCGTGCTCGAGACACAGCTTCGTCAGCAGCTCCTGGTCGTGCAGGATCTTGCGCCGCACGATCTCGTGCACCCAGGTCTCGTCGACGTCGAGCTCGCGCAGCGTGTCGGCCAGCTCGTTCTTGTTGGGCGCCGGGAAGAAGTAGGTCGGCGAGCGCTGCAACACCGTGGTGTGTCGGGTCTCGGCCGCGATCGCGGGCACCACCGTGGCGGTGGTCGCGCCCGAGCCGATCACCAGCACCTCCTTGTCCTTGTAGTCGAGATCCTTGGGCCAGGTCTGCGGGTGGACGATCACGCCGCGGAACTTCGCCATGTCCTTCCACTGCGGGGTGTAGCCCTGCGCGTGCCGGTAGTAGCCCTGACACATCCAGAGGAAGCTCGCAGTGAAGCGGCGGGTCTCGCCCCTGTCGCTGCGCAGCGCGTCGATCGTCCAGCGGTTCTCGGCGCTCGACCAGCTCGCCGACTGGATCTTGTGGTTGTAGCGGATGTGCTTCGCGAGGTCGTTCTCGGCGATCACCTCGCCCATGTACTTGCGGATCTCTTCCGCGGTCGCGACCGGCGGCCCGATCCACGGCTTGAAGCGGTAGCCGAAGGTGTACAAGTCACTGTCCGATCGGATGCCGGGATAGCGGTGAGTGAGCCAGGTACCGCCGAAGCCCTCGAGCGCATCCAGCACCACGAAGCGCGCCCAGGGGCACTGCTTCTGCAGGTGGTAGGCCCCGCCGATTCCGGAGATGCCTGCGCCAACGATCAGGACGTCGAAATGCTCGGGTTGCGAAGTGGTGTTCGTCACGCGTAGGGCACAGTGCATGCGCCGTGCCCCGCGCGGCGCGCGCTGCGTGCCGCGCGCTGCGGCAGATCGTCACACTGAGGCCGCGAGCCGCGCGTAGTATCTACGCAGCAGCAGCACCTGCGCGGCCACACTCACGAACGCAAGCAGCATCAGCGGGGCGAGCGGCAGGCCCAGCGCGAACAGTCCGGCCGCGGTCAAGCAGCCGGCGCAGCAGCCCAGGTCCCACCCGCCCTCGGCCGCGACGTGGAAGCGCAGCGTGCAGGGCGAGAGCTTCGCCAGGTTGTACACGGGCACCATCTGCACCGGTGCGAGCAGACACATCGCGATCGCGCTGAGCGCGTTCATGGCGAGCGCCAGCCAGGGCGTGTTCACGCTCAGCACGCGCCCGACCAGGATCAGCGAGATGGCCGAGAAGGCGAGCGCCACGCCGCGGCGCCAGTGACCCAGGTCGATGTAGCGGCCGACCACCATGCCGCTGACTGCGCCCACGAGCGCGGCCAGCGCCATCGCGCCGCCGTACGCGGCGAGATTCGAGCCGAGTGACAGGTAGAGCACGATCTGCCAGACCAGGTCGTAGCCCACCTGCAGCCAGCCGTCGGACATGAACAGCCACACGCCGGGCAGCGCGGCGCGCAGTGCGCCCGGGGCCTCTTTCGGGACCTCGAGCTTGGGCAGCGCGAACAGGGGCAGGGCGGCCAGCGCCTGCACCGCTCCCACCGTGCCGAACGCGACGCGCGGGCCGAACGCAGCGAGCAGCCATGCGCCGGCGAGCGGCGCAACGATGCGCGCGACCGTCGAGAGCGCCACTCCGGCGCTGATCTGGTGGCCTCGGTGCTCGCTGTCTCCCACCGAGGCGTAGTACGCGTGCTGCGAGGTCCAGTAGAGCGTGCCGCCGAGCGCGGCCACTGCGCAGTACGCCAGGAGTGACTCGTCGACGCCGTGGACGCGCGCCAGCATCGGGTACTCGAGGGCGATCACGAGGTCGCCGGCGACGATCGCGGGTCGCAGCCCGAAGCGCCGCGCGATCGGCAGCACGCCGGGACGGATCGCGAAGCGACCCGTCACCACGAGCGCGATCGCGCACAGACTCGCGGGAATCGAGAAGCCGGCGCGCAGCAGATAGATCAGTACGAACAGCCCGCCCATGCCTTCGGCCATGGAGCGGATGCCCGCGTGCAGGTTGAGCCAGTTGATCGCGCGGTTGCGCAGGAATGCCATTGGGAGCCGCCTTGCCTGAGGGGAACGGAAACGGACTCGAGCGCTCTTCTAGCTGCGAGTGTTGTCCGTGCGCATCAGCGGCACCTCGTGTGGCGCACGCAGTATACGCGCTCACGACGGAAAGTCTTCACCTGCCTGTAACGCAGGTTCGTGCGAGATTGGAGCGTCGAAACCGGGATGAGGTCGGAGCGCATGGCGAGCGGGGCGAAGACGAAGCGTAACGACGACGCGATCCAGGAGAGCGAGCTCGCTCGGATCGATGCGCTGTGGCGGGCCGCGAACTATCTCTCGGTCGGGCAGATCTACCTGCTCGACAACCCGCTGCTCCAACAGCCGCTCGCGCGCGAGCACATCAAGCCCCGGCTGCTCGGCCATTGGGGTACGACGCCCGGGCTGAACTTCCTGTACGCGCACCTGAATCGCGCGATCCGGAAGCACGACCTGGACATGATCTACGTGATCGGCCCCGGACACGGCGGGCCGGCGATCGTGGCGAACGCCTGGCTCGAGGGCACTTACAGCGAGGTGTACCCGAACGTCAGTCAGGACACGGAGGGCATGCGCCGGCTGTTCCGGCAGTTCAGCTTCCCCGGCGGCATCCCGAGTCATGTGGCGCCCGAGACACCGGGCTCGATTCACGAAGGCGGTGAGCTCGGCTACGCGCTGTCTCACGCGTTCGGCGCCGCGTTCGACAATCCCGACCTGATCGTCGCCTGCGTGATCGGCGACGGCGAGGCCGAGACCGGGCCGCTCGCGACCGGCTGGCACGGGAACAAGTTCCTGAACCCGGCCGCCGACGGCGCGGTGCTGCCGATCCTGCACCTGAACGGCTACAAGATCGCGAACCCGAGCTTCCTGGCGCGCATCCCGCACGCCGAGCTCACGAAGCTGCTCGAGGGTTACGGCTACAAGCCGCACTTCGTCGAGGGTCACGAGCCCGCGAAGCTGCACCGCGAGATGGCCGCGACGCTCGAGCGCGTGGTGGCCGAGATCCACCTGATCTGGGAGCAGGCGCGCGCGCACGGGCAGCGCGAGCGCCCGATCTGGCCGATGATCGTGCTGCGCACGCCGAAGGGCTGGACCTGTCCGCACGACATCGACGGCAAGCTGTGCGAAGGCTATTGGCGCAGTCACCAGGTGCCGATGGGCGACATGAGCTCACTCGAGCACGTGGCCGTGCTCGAGGGCTGGATGCGCAGCTACCGCCCCGAGGAGCTGTTCGACGCCGACGGTCGGCCGAAGCCGGAGCTGCTCGAGCTCGCGCCCAAGGGCGAACGGCGCATGAGCGCGAACCTGCACGCGAACGGCGGGCTCCTGCTCAAGGACCTGCGCCTGCCCGACTTCCGCGAGTACGCCGTCACGGTTCCCAAGCCGGGCGCGGCGACCGCCGAGGCAACCCGGGTGCAGGGCAAGTATCTCCGCGACGTGATGAAGCAGAACCTCGAACGGCGCAACTTCCGCCTGTTCAGCCCCGACGAGAACAACTCGAACCGCTGGCAGGACGTGCTCGAGGTCACGAACCGCGCCTTCGTGGCCGAGATCCTGCCCGAAGACGACCACCTGGCTCCGGACGGCCGCGTGATGGAGGTGCTGTCCGAGCACCAGTGCCAGGGCTGGCTCGAAGGCTATCTGCTCACCGGCAGACACGGCTTCTTCAGCTGCTACGAGGCCTTCGTCCACATCATCGACTCCATGTTCAACCAGCACGCGAAGTGGCTGAAGGTCACGAATCACATTCCGTGGCGGCGGCCGATCGCCTCGCTCAACTACCTGTTGAGCTCACACGTCTGGCGCCAGGATCACAATGGATTCAGTCACCAAGATCCCGGCTTCATCGACCACGTGGTGAACAAGAAGGCCGACGTGGTGCGCGTGTACCTGCCGCCCGACGCGAACACGCTGCTCGCGGTGACCGATCACTGCCTGCACACGCGCAACTGCGTGAACGTGATCGTGGCGGGGAAGCAACCCGCGCCGCAGTGGCTCACCATGGACCAGGCGATCAAGCACGTGAGCTCGGGCATCGGCATCTTCGACTGGGCGAGCAACGACCAGGGCTGTGAGCCCGACGTGGTGATGGCCTGCTGCGGCGACGTGCCGACGCTCGAGACGCTCGCCGCCGTGTCACTCATCCGCAAACACTTGCCCGAGCTCAAGATCCGCGTCGTGAACGTCGTGGACCTGATGCGCATCCAGCCCCCCGGCGAGCACCCGCACGGGCTCTCCGACCTCGAGTTCGACGGCCTGTTCACCAAGGACAAGCCGGTCATCTTCGCGTTCCACGGCTACCCGTGGCTGATCCACCGACTCACCTACCGGCGCACCAACCACGACAACATCCACGTGCGCGGCTACAAGGAGGAGGGCACTACCACCACGCCGTTCGACATGGTGGTGCTGAACGACCTCGACCGCTTCCACCTGGCCCAAGACGTGATCGACCGGCTGCCGCAGCTCGGCGCGCGCGCCGCCTACTTCCGGCAGGGCATCCGCGACCGGCTGATCGAGCACAAGCAGTACATCGAAGAGCACGGTGAGGACATGCCGCAGATCTCGGGCTGGCGCTGGGAGCACGAGCCGGGTCAGGCCTCCCCGAGCGCCGGCACCTCGACGGAAGGCGACAACGCGTGACCCGGCGCGAAGCCAAGATCGCGAGCGCGCGCGACCTGGCCGATCTGATCGCGCGCTACGGCTGCGGCCCGGTTCCGTTCAGCGGCTCCGAACAGGGGCTGTACGAGCGCCACCTGGTCTTCGACGGAGTCATTCCCGTCGCGGACGCCGGTCCCCGCGAGCGCTTCGAAGCCTTCGCGCGCTCGGTCCGCGACGTGCTCTCGCAGCGCTGGCTGCTGACCGAGAAGACCTACCAGGCCGAGAATCCCAAACGCATCTACTATCTCTCGCTCGAGTATCTGATCGGGCGCTCGCTCGCGAACAACGTCGAGAACCTGCATCTCGCGCGACACCTGGCGCCGATCCTCGAGCAAAAGGACCTCGACTGGCTCGAGCTGCTCGAGCAGGAGCCCGACGCGGGGCTCGGGAACGGCGGGCTCGGCCGCCTGGCCGCGTGCTTCCTCGATTCGATGGCCACGCTCGGGCTGCCCGCCATGGGCTACGGGCTCCGCTACGAGTACGGGATCTTCAAGCAATCGATCCACGACGGCTGGCAGCAGGAGCAGCCCGATCACTGGCTGCACCGCCGCGACCCCTGGGAGGTGGCGCGCCCGCGCGAGCTGGTCGAGGTCCGGCTCGGCTGCTCGTTCGCGCTGCGCGAGGGTCGGCTCGAGCTCGTGCGGGGCGTGCCGACGACGCTGATCGGTGTTCCGTTCGACCGTCCCGTGGTCGGCTATGGCGGACGGACGATCAACACGCTGCGGCTCTGGGAGGCCGCCGCGCCCGACCAGTTCGACTTCGCGCGCTTCAGCCGCGGCGAATTCGTGGAGGCCCTGCAGGAGACACTCGCGGCGGAGTCACTGACGCGCGTCTTGTATCCCGACGACTCCACGGTTCGGGGGCACGCGCTCCGGCTGTTGCAGGAGTACTTCCTGGTGGCGTGCTCGCTCGCCGACCTGGTGCGGCGCTTCCGGGCGGGGAACTCCGACTGGAGCGCGCTGCCGGAGAAGGCGGCGGTGCAGATGAACGATACTCACCCGGCGCTGGCCGTGCCCGAGCTGATGCGGATCCTGCTCGACGACGCGCAGCTGGGCTGGGACAGCGCCTGGGATCTGACCACGCGCACGCTGGCGTACACCAACCACACACTCCTGCCCGAGGCCCTGGAGCGCTGGCCGCTCGAGTGGCTGGCGACGCTCCTGCCGCGCCAGCACGAGATCACGCTCGAGATCAACCGCCGGCTGCTCGACGGAGTGCGGGCGCGCTTCCCCGGAGACGAGGCGCGTGCGAAGCGTGTGAGCCTCATCCAAGAGCAGCCGCGGCTGGTGCGAATGGCGCACCTGGCCGTGGTCGGGTCGCACAGCACGAACGGTGTGGCGGCGATCCACTCGGAGCTGTTGCGCGCGACCACGCTGCGCGACCTGGCCGAGCTCTTCCCGGAGCGCTTCAACAACAAGACGAACGGAGTCACACCGCGCCGCTGGCTCCTGCTCGCCAACCCCGAGCTCGCGCGCGTGATCACCGAGGCGATCGGCGACGGCTGGGTCACCGACCTGGCCGAGCTGCAGAAGCTGGCGCCGCTGGTCGGCGACCACGGCTTCCGCGACGCGGTGCGCGCGGCGAAGCACCGGGCCAAACACCGGCTCGCGAGCTGGCTCGGGTCGAGGACCGGTCAGTCGATCGATCCCGAGACCATCATCGACTGCCAGGTGAAGCGCATCCACGAGTACAAGCGCCAGCTCTTGAACGCGCTGCGCATCGTGGTGCTGTACCAGCGGCTGCGCGACCACCCGCACGCCGACGCGCTGCCGCGCACGTTCGTGTTCGCGGGCAAGGCCGCCCCCGCGTATCACGCCGCCAAACGCATCATCAAGCTGCTCTGCAACCTGGCCGGCACGATCGAGGGTGACCCGGCGGTGCGCGGGCGGCTCAAGCTCGTGTTCGTGCCCGACTACGGGGTCTCGCTGGCGGAGCGCCTGATTCCCGCGGCCGACGTCTCGAACCAGATCTCGACCGCCGGCTACGAGGCCAGCGGCACGAGCAACATGAAGTTCATGATGAACGGCGCGCTCACGCTCGGCACGCGCGACGGCGCCACGATCGAGATGGCGGCCGAAGCCGGCGAGGAGCACTTCTTCCTGTTCGGACTCACCGCGCAGCAGGTCGCCGAGACGCGCCCCTGGTACCAGCCGCGCTGGCACTACGAGCACGAGCCCGAGACACGCGCGGCGATCGACCTGATCGCCTCCGATCACTTCAGCCGCAACGAGCCCGGTGTCTTCCAGCCACTCGTCGATACGCTGCTCGAGCCGAGCGAGCAGTACATGCACCTCGCGGACCTGCGGTCGTATCTCGAGGCGGATGCGCGGCTCGTCGAGCTCTACGCCGACCCGCAGGCGTGGGTGTGCAAGGCGATCCTCAACATCGCCTCATCGGGCAAGTTCTCGAGCGACCGCACCATTGCCGAGTACGCGAGCGACATCTGGGACGCCGAGCCCTGCCCGATCGCCTAAGAGGCCGCGCGCGGCCCGTCTCACTTCCGGAGACGAGAAGCGGAAGGCGGCGCGATCGAGCAGGTAGTGGACGAAGCCGGTCGCGAAGCCGAACGCCAGCAGCGCCGGCGCGAAGGACGCGTTGCGCAGCCACCAGGCGAACGCTCCGAAGATGCGGTCGGCGTAGACGAACTCGTCGGTCACGGCCTCGACTTCGAGCGCCGGGAGCAACAGCACCGAGATCACCGCCAGCGCGAGCAGCACGCCCCAGGCGCGCCGGTCACTCCCGCCCGATGCGGCGAGCGAGCTGACTCCCATCGCGGCGCTCCAGTGCTGCACGCTCCAGGGGACGACGAACACGAACGGGTCGCGCGTGAGGAAGGCGAGCAGCGCCATGCCCGAGACACCCAGCACGTACGCCACGCGCTGCGGCGAGCGGCGCTCCACGGCCAGCATCGACACCGTCAGGCCCGAGACGAGAACGATGCCGCCCATGTGCAGCGTGCGTGTGAGCGCGTGCGACAACACCGGATCGAGCCAGCGCTCCTGTGAGGGAATCGCCCCCGCGAGCGCATCGGCCAGCACGACCAAGCCGCCGCCCACCACGAGTGAGAACCACCAGTCGACCCGCCGTGTGACTCGATCGGACGCGCCTCCGGCCCGCGCACGGTACAGACTCAACAGCCCGAAGTGCTGCGCCGCGAAGTGCTGACTCACGAACGCGTAGTCCACGAGCGCCAGCCAGACCAGGCGCTCGCCGAGCGGCATCGGCAGCAGTCGCTCGGGCGCGAGCACCACGGCGAAACATCCCACCACGATCGCCAACGGGGCCGCGATGAACCGGATCCATTGCCTGCGGAGCAGCGGCCGGTAGCCCGGCGTCGCGTATGCCAGCCAGGTCGACGAGATCCGGTGACCCGCCCAGAGCGGCACGGTGAGCGCGAAGTACAGCGCGTCGACCGGGCTGGTGCGCGCGTCGGCATGACCGTGCGCCAGCCAGAGTACGAGCGGAGTCAGCCAGAGCGCGTTCAACACCCAGACGAGATCCCAGCCCGGGCTCTTGATCCAGCCTCTCACTCGTCCGGCCGCCAGGCGCTGATGCAGTCCACCTCGCCGCCCTCCGTGAAGACGTGGAGGATCGGGTAGAGGCACGGGTCTGGCAGCTTGCGGGCGGCAGCGAACGACTGGATCAGGAACCGGCCGGTCTTCTTGTGGGGCTTCACTTCGCCGCACTGCGCGCCGCCGTTGTAGTCGACGCCGAGGTTCGCGCCGCAGAAGAACGAGCACTGGAGCACGAAGTGGAGCGGGTTGGGGGAGTGCAGATTCACCGAGCCCGAGATCTGACCCTTGGGGCCGAGGACGGCCTGGGCAGTCACTGGGTCGGTGCAGATCAGCGGCGCATCGCCCTTGTTGGCCTGGCTCGGCGCGGCCGGCGCCAGCACAGCCAGCGCGGTCAGGAGCGAGACGGCGAAGGCGTGAGATAATCGTGGGCCGTGATTCGTCGACATCGCCCCGTATTCTGGACCTGCGCCGTGCTCTTGTGCATGGGCTCGCCGGCCGGGGCGGCGATCGTCGAGGTGAAGCCGATCGGAACCACCGCGGCGGGACCCGGAGCGGTGGCGGTCGACGCCCAGAACCGGATCCACGTCACCTGGCAGTCGGCGGTCGATCACCAGCTCCACCACACGGTGGTGGCGGGGAAACGGAAAACCGACGAGCTGGTCGACGCCCAACCGGAGAGCGGGGCAGGGAGCTCGCTCGCGATCGACTCGGAAGGCCACCCGCACGTGGCCTATCTCGTGTTGCGCAACCAGCAGCAGCGGCTGGCCTATGCGGAGTTCGATGGCACCGCCTGGCACACCGAGGAGCTGGGCTCGGGCGGCGCTCCGCTCGCGCTGGCGCTCGACGCCGACGACCAGCCGCACATCGTGCAGCAGGCTGACTCCTTCGAGTACGTGCACCGCGACGAGTCTGGCTGGGAGCACGAGGTGCTCTCCGACACGGACGCATTGAACGGCGATGCGCTCTCTCTGGCCATCGACGCGGACGGGCACGCGCACCTGACCGCGAACTCCAGCGGGCCGCTCGGGCCGCTCTACGCGACGAATGCCTCGGGTGACTGGGTCCGCACGACCCTCGCCCCCGACGGAGGAAGCGAGCAGACCGTGGCGCTCGGCGCACTCGCGCTCGACTCACAGGGCCAGCCGCACGTCGCGCTCTCCGCGGCCAACCCCACCACGGTGCGCCATCGCCACTTCGACGGCGCCGCGTGGCAGTCCGAGGACCTGTACGACGCGAACTCTCTGCCGCCCGGCACGACCGACAGTCCGCAAGCCGCCTCGATCGCCATCGGTACGAGCGACCGGCCCGCGATCGTCTTCCTCGATCAGTTCTCGCAGAGCTCCAAGCGAACCGCCTCCTTCCTCGCCTACGCCTACAAGCGCGGCGCCCACTGGCTCGAGCTCGACGTGGCTGCGAAGGCGGACTTCGAGCAGTGGACGCGCATGGCCGCCGCGCCCGACGGCTCGGCCGCGGTGCTGTACGCGACGAAGCGCACCCTGGAGAATACGACGCAGAGCCTGCGCGTGGCGCGGGTCGGCATCCCCGACCTGGCCGGCTCGTGGACGAGCCTCACGGTCACGCCCAAGGGGCAGATCTCGCGAGTCACCGGCGTGCTCGAAGTCGCGAACCTCGGTCCCGCCAAGTCGGGCAGCCCGGCGATCACGCTGTACCTGTCGAGTGACGCCGCGCTCGACGGCAGCGACAGCGTCATCGGCTTCCGCAAGCCGATCGGCACGGTCGGCGTGGGCCACACGCGCTCGGTGAAGATCGTGCTCAACCCGCTGGTGCCCGTGAGCGGCAAGTATCTGATCGCGGTGATCGACGCCGACGACCAGCTCCACGACCAGGATCCCGCGAACAATGTCGTGCCGGGACTCTTGAACTAGGCTGGAGGGCCATGAGCACCGCCACCTCGGACCTGCCGCCGTTCGAAGTCCCCCGGCTGCAGCGCGCCGCGTTCCCGGAGCGCGTGCGCTTGATCTGCCTGACCTGGGCCTCGCAGGTGGCGCCGAACCCGCCCATCGTGATGGCGCTCTACTGGGCCAAGTATCTGTTCGTGTATGTCGGGGGCTGGGCGGTGTTCGTCGCCTTCGACGCTGGCTATCCCGGAGTCATGTCGCCGCTCTCGTGGGCCTTCACCGCAACCGCGTTCCAGAAGGCGATCGCGTGGTCGATCCTGTACGAGCTGCTCGGCCTGGGCTGCTCGTGGGGGCCGATGAACGCGCGCTTCAAGCCCATGATCGGGGGCTTCCGCTACTTCCTCCGGCCCGGAACGACCAAGCTTCCGCTGTTCCCGGGCGTGCCGCTGATCGGCGCGTACCGGCGGAGCTGGCTCGACGCCGCCGTGTATCTCGTGAACGCGCTCTGTCTGGTGCGTGCGCTGGTCGCGCCCGAAGTCACGCCCGGTCTCCTGCTGCCGAGCCTGATCCTGATCCCGGTGATGGGCGTGCTCGACAAGACGCTCTTCCTCGCCGCCCGCGCCGAGCACTACTGGGTGGCGCTCTCGTGTCTCGTGCTCGCGAGCGGCGACGGGCTCTGGATCTCGGGCTGCAAGCTCCTGTGGTGCTTCATCTGGTTCTGGGCCGCGACCTCGAAGCTGAACGAGCACTTCCCCTCGGTGATCCAGTTCATGATGAACAACGGGCCGTTCCTGCCCAAGGCCGTGAAGCAGCGGCTGTTCGCGTCGTACCCGAGCGATCTCCGCCCGTCGCGGCTGGCGCGCCTGATGTCGCGGATCGGCACGGCCACGGAGTACTCACTGCCGTTCCTGCTGACGTTGAGCCCGAACGAGACCACGACCGTGCTCTTCCTGTGTCTCATGGTGAGCTTCCACGGCTTCATCTCGCTGAACAACCCGAGCGGCATGCCGATCGAGTGGAACATCCTCATGATCTACGGCGGGATCTTCCTGTTCGGGGTGCAGCGCGCGGTGCCGATCGCGGCACTCACCGGCGCGCCGCTGCTCCTGGCCTTCCTGCTCTTCTGTCTGTTCGTGGTGCCGTGCTTCGGGAACTTCTTCCCGGCGCGCGTCTCGTTCCTGCTCTCGATGCGCTACTACGCGGGGAACTGGGCCTACAACGTGTGGCTGGTGCGGAAGAGCGCGCTCGCCAAGCTGAACCGGCTGGTGAAGCCGGCAGGGACCATGCGCGAGCAGCTCGCGGCCATGGGCCTCGACGCGGATGCCGTCGACATGGGCACGATGCTGTCCCTCGCGCACCGCTTCATGCACTTCGAGGGGCGCCCGCTGCTCGAGGCGCTGCCGCGCGCCGTCGACCGGATCGACGACTACGAGTGGATGGATGGCGAGGTGATCGGCGGCGCGATCATCGGCTGGAACTTCGGCGACGGTCACTTGAACGGAAAGCTCTTGCTCGACGCGATCCAGCCGCAGTGTGAGTTCGCGCCGGGCGAGCTGCGCGTGGTGTCGATCGAGTCGTCGCCGCTCTTCGCCTCGACCATGGCCTGGCAGATCTTCGACGCGGCGAGCGGCCGGGTCGATCAGGGAGTCACCGACTTGTCGGCGATGCGGAACGAGACACCCTGGCCGAGCGGGAGATATGCCGCGGCGCTCGAGGTCGATGGCTTCCGACAGCGTGCTTGACGCCGTCGTGATCGGCTCGGGCCCGAACGGGCTCGCGGCGGCGATCGAGCTCGCGCGCTCGGGCGCCAGCGTCGCGGTGCTCGAAGCCGCGGACGAGCCGGGCGGCGGCACGCGTTCGGCCGAGCTCACCGAGCCGGGCTTCCTGCACGACGTGTGCTCGGCGGTCCATCCCATGGGCATCCTGTCGCCCTTCTTCCGGCAGCTCCCGCTCGAGAGACACGGCCTGGTCTGGATCCGACCCGAGGCCTCCGTGGCGCATCCGATGTCCGACGGCCCGGCCGTCATGCTGTACCGGTCGCTGGCGCGCACTCAGGAGCGACTGGGCCGCGACGCGCGCGCCTGGGCGCGCCTGGTCGAGCCGTTCCTCGAGTCACCCCACGCGCTGCTCGAAGACGCGCTCGCGCCGCTGCGCGTTCCGGCGCATCCGCTGCTCTTGCTGCGCTTCGGCCTGCGCGGCGCGCTCTCGGCGAACCGGCTCGCGCGTCTGGCCTTCCGCGACGCGCCGGCACGCGCGCTCTTCGCGGGCTGCGCGGGTCACTCGATCCAGGCGCTCAGCGCGCCCTTCACCGCGGCGCTCGGGCTCCTGTTCGCGATCACCGGTCACGTCGAGGATTGGCCGGTGGCGCAGGGCGGATCGCGCGCGATCGCCCGGTCACTCCTGTCGTACCTCGAGAGCCTGGGCGGTCGGGTCGAGACGGGTCGAAGGGTAGAGCGGCTCGGCGACCTTCCCCCAGCGCGCGCGGTGCTGTTCGACACGTCGCCCGACCAGCTCTCCCGCATCGCCGGCGATGCGCTGCCGGCGGGCTACCGCCGCCGCCTTGCCCGCTACCGCTACGGTCCCGGCGTATTCAAGCTCGACTGGGCGCTCGACGGTCCGATTCCCTGGCGCGACCCGAGCTGTCTCGAAGCGTCGACCGTGCACGTCGGCGGCACGCTCGAAGAGATCGCCGAGTCCGAGGCCGACATGGCGCGCGGCCGCCACAGCGAACGTCCCTATCTCATCGTCTGTCAGCAGAGTCAGTTCGACCGCTCGCGCGCGCCCGACGGGCGGCACACCGGCTACGCCTACTGTCACGTGCCGAGCGGCTCGACCGTCGACATGACGAACGCGATCGAAGCTCAGATCGAACGCTTTGCGCCGGGCTTCCGGGACCGCATCCGCTCCCGTCACCGGATCGATCCGGCCTGGCTCGAACGGCACAACCCGAACTACAGGGGCGGGGCGATCACGGGCGGCGCGGCCGACGTGCTCCAGCTCTGGACCCGCCCGGTGACTCGGCTCGACCCCTACGCGACGCCCAACCCGAGGCTCTTTCTCTGTTCGGCCTCGACCCCGCCCGGCGGCGGCGTGCACGGACAGTGCGGCTACTGGGCGGCGCGCTCGGCGCTGCGCTCACTCGGCGGCTGAGGATCCTTGCTCGGCTCTTTCTGGATCGCCCATTGGAGGTCGGTGTTCGTGGAAATGCCTTTGTCGCTGTCGATGCGGCCAAACTCGCGCGGAACGGCCTGGTGGTGAGCGCAGGCGCCGAGCGTGAGTGACGCGAGGATCCAGGTCAGGGCAAGCGCGCGCGGCTTCACGGCTCGGCGACCTCCAATGTCAGGGTCTTCTGCTCGCTCTGTCCGAGCTGCGGATACTTGTCCATCAGCTCCACGACCGCGCGAACCATCTCCTCGAGCGCCTGCTGGGTCGCACGGTCCAAGGCGATCTCGTAGGGGCTCGTGCTCGACCATGCCGTACCGCGCCAGCCCTTCACGAAGAAGCCGCGATCCGCTTCGAGACCCGTCTCACTCGACACGCGCAGCCGCAGGAAGAGGTCGGCTTCGAGGCTCCCGGTCCAGAAGCCGTGGATCGGCTCGACGAAGAGCTTCGCGAGCGAGCCCTCGACGCGCAGCGCACCCGGGTGGTGCGGCGCGTCGGCGCTGAGCACGGTGAATCCCGTCGTGCGCAGCTCGTTGGCCAGAAGCTGTGCGATCCAGGCATTCGGGTCGCCCTGGCAGATGGCGTCCGCGGTATCCATGTCGTAGCCGTTCGTCTGCATGCCGCAGCGCCACTTGATCTCGCGCTCGTCCTTGAACGGAGTCACGACCACGACCTGCCGGCCATTGCCCCCCGTGACCGGCTTCTCGAGCCCCCGGGTGGGCAGGGTCAGGTCGATGTTCGAGAACGCACAGGCGCTCGTGAGGAGAGAGACACCCATCAGCGCAATCACCGAGCAGGGCTTTCGAGTCAGCACAGTCACTGATTGTGTCTGGAAGAGTCAGCTCAGGTCAAGACCGATCTAGCGGAATCTCCGCCGGGTCGGATCCCGCTTCGCGAGCTCGGCCTCCACCTGCGCTCGGGTTCGCTCGTAGGTCACGTCGCGCCCGCGCACGGTTCCGACGTAGGCGAGACCGTTGCGCGTCGGCGTGAGCGAGCAGCGGACGGTCTCGGCGATCACCACGTCGATGCGGTCCGCGTGCTTGTTCAGCAGCACGGCCTCGATCGTCTGGCCGGTCTCGGTCTTGAGCTGGATCTTCTCGTTTTGCATCGGGGCCGACATGGTACCTTTCCCGACGTGAAACGCCGCGTGACGCTCAGCTTCGACAACGGCCCCACGCGAGTGACCGCGCAGGTGCTCGACCTGCTGGGCGAGCGCGGGCTTAGAGCCAGCTTCTTCCTGGTGGGCGAGCGGCTGCAGCGGCCCGGCATGCGCGACCTGGCCGAGCGCGCGCTGCGCGAAGGGCACCGGATCGGAAACCACAGCCTGAGCCATGCGACACCGCTCGGTGTCGCCGACGATCCGGCCGAGGCCGCGCGCGAGATCGACGGCATGCAGGAGCTGCTCGGCGACCTGGTCCCGGGTGAGCGCTGCTTCCGGCCGTTCGGCGGCGGCGGGAACATCGACCGCAACCTGCTGGGGAAGCACGCGCTCGAACGGCTGGTGCGCGGCGCGTACACCTGCGTGCTGTGGAGTTCGGTGCCGCGTGACTGGGAGAATCCCGCCGGCTGGCCCGAGGTGTGTCTGTCGCAGATCGAAGCGCGCCCCTGGTCGGTCGTGGTGCTGCACGACCTGCCCACGGGCGCGATGGAGCGCCTGCCCGATTTTCTCGACGCGCTCGCCGCGCGCGAGGTCGAGATCGTTCACGCGCTCCCGGACGACTGCGTCCCGCTCCGCTGGGGTCGGCCGACGCCGAGCTTCTCCGCGCTTCCGATCGCGGGCTGAGACTCGAACCCCCGGGGCTTGCGCCCCGGGGGTGATCCCTTCCGCGAAGTCGAGCTAGGCGGTCTTGCGCCGCCGGGTCACGAGTGAGAGAAGCCCGAGGCTCGCTCCTACGAGCACGAGCGCTCCCGGCTCCGGCGTGCTGACGTCGGATTGGACGAAGATCCTGAACTGACCCGAGGTCGGGGGCCGTTCAGGATCGAGGTCACGTCCTGGAGCGTCCCGGTCTCTTCCAGGAACTTCACGCTGCCGGGCGCCAACGAGGCGAGGATCGGAATGATGTTCTGGAGCTCCGGGTCGCCGTCGGACAAAAGGCTGATGAAGCCGGGGATGCCCGTGCCGCCGCCCGTGACCGGAAGCGTCGAGACCAGGACGTCACTCACGGGCACCTCGCCGTTCGGGCCCGGCAGGAAGATCGGGGGCTCCGTGGGATCGGGCGGCTCGCTCGCGGGCTCCGTCAGCACGAGGATCGCGACGCCGGGGATCGTGATCGCCTGAGCGATCGGAATCGGCGGCGGGCTCACCGGCGCGGGGCCGCCCGCGAAAGTGAGCGTGGGCTCGCCGTTGGGCGTGCCCTCTGGGAGCGACTGATCGAAGATGGGCGCGCCGCCCGCCGTGTCGGTGATCAGTGGCCGATCGGACAGCGTGCTGGCCGCACGGGCGACGCCTGCGTGCCCTGCAGTCACGAGTGCGAGCGAAACGATCGAGAAGCGAAAGACTCGAGATGCGAACATCGAGCAACCCCCCTTGTTTGCCACAGAGAGGAGCCCACCCGGGTCCCCTCCCGAGCGCGATCGTATGTGCTCGAGTCACTCACATGAGTGACGAAAGAATGAGGACAGACCAATCACCGTGGATTACACATAAAAGTGTTGATTGCTTCGCCAACCCTTCGTGATTCCAGTGCCAACGCAAAGCAGTGACTCGATGGCACAGCATCGCGGGGCCGGGCTTGGTCAACGTGCCCAAGACCACCATGCATCGGCGCGACGGACCTCACGGTCGAGACGGCGGGATCGGGCCCGAGCTCGACGATCGTGCGCGCGCACCAGAGCGGCTCGCCGCGCTGACCGGCGTGTCGATCACGTGCTCCGGCTCGCAGTCGGGCGACTGCCACGCCCTGTGGCGCGCCGACCGCTAGCTACACGCGCGCGCGCCAGCTCTCGATCAGCGCGCCGTCGTCGATCTGGTTCGGGTGGAAGTCACGCCGGAACCAGGCGCGGTAGTCGCGGCCCAGGCCGCGCAGCAAGCCGCCCTGCCCGAACAGGAAGCGCCGGCCGCCGCTCCAGCTCGCAGCGCGCCAGAGCTCGCCGTCCTTCCACAGCATGTAGGCCGTGCGCACGAGCATCTCGGTGAAGAGACCGAACGAGTTGAAGAGCAGCGCGAACACGCGCAGGAGATAGCTCGGCGCCACGCGCTGCAGCACGTCGAAGGCCACGCTCTTGTGCTCGGCTTCTTCGAGCGCGTGCCAGCGCCAGAGCGGGCCCATGCGCGGGTCCATCGGCGCGGTGAACTCACTCTCGTGCTCGAGGATTCTACGCGCGAGCAGCGCCGTCAGATGCTCGAGCGCGGCGGTGGAGGCGAGCGCGAAGTAGGGCAGGCGCCGGTTCACGAAGCGCATGATCGAGTCACCCGCGCGGTTCATGCGCGAGAGCGCGGTGTAGCCCTGCGCGTCGAGCAGGGTCAGGTGGAGGTCGTGCTGGTGACTGTGCTGGCCCTCCTGGCCCGCGAAGCCCTGGATCGCCTGGCGTAGCGCCGGGTCTTCGATCCGGTCGCGGAAGCGCTGCACCGAGCGCACGAAGAACGCCTCGCCGTCCGGGAAGACCGAGGACAGCGCGTCCAGGTAGTGAGTCGCGAAGGCTTCGCCGCCGTACCAATGGCGCGGCACGTCGGGGCCGAGCCCGAGCTTCGGCCGGCGGACCTGGAGCGCGGCGGCGGTCACGACGTCATTTTGTCCGAATACGGCTCCGTACGCAAGATCGTTCCTGTAACCGCTCCCCATGCGCCCGCGTAGAGAAGTGCGTGACGAGAGCTTGGTTCCAGCACGCAGATCGGGCAGCGGGTGCCCTCGAGCGCTACCTCGGCTGGCTTCCGCCCACCCTCGCGCGGGTCACCGTGGGTTGGATCTTCGTGCAGAGCGGGTGGGGCAAGCTCCACCACCTGGATCAGGTCGTGAAGTTCTTCAGTGACCTCGGGATTCCGGCGCCGCAGATCCAGGCGCCCTTTGCCGCGGCGACCGAATTCAGCTGTGGGTCACTCGTGCTGCTGGGGCTCGCCACGCGGCTCGCGGCCCCGCCGCTCATGGTGATCATGGCCGTCGCCCTCTCGACGGCGCTCCGCGACCGGATCGACGAGCTGTCCGATCTCTTTGCGCTCGCCGAGTACTGCTACGTCGTGCTGCTGGTCGGGCTCGCGATCTACGGCGGCGGGCCCCTGTCGCTCGACGCGTGGATCGCGCGGCGGCTGCGGCGGCCGGAATGAATGTCACGCGGGTCATTCCGGCCCGTGTCGCAACCAGGAAAGAGAAACGTCCATGACTCGAACGAAGAACACCGCCCTCGTCAGCGCCGTCGCGCTGCTGTTCGCAGCGAGCGCCGGTCACGCGTTTGCCGCCGACGGCAACGCGGCAGCGGACTCGGGCAAGGTGAAGTGCGAAGGCGTGAACAGCTGCAAGGGCCACGGCTCGTGCAAGTCGGCCAAGAACGACTGCGCGGGCAAGAACGGCTGCAAGGGCCAGAGCTTCTCGATGATGACTCCCGACGAGTGCGCCGCCGCCAAGGCGAAGATGAGCGACAAGAAGAGCTGAAAGGGCGCGGACGCCCGCGGGCGGGCCTCGGGCCTGCCCGCGGGCTCCCGGCGCGAACGCGAGCATGACACCACGCGATCTCGGGGTCGGCATCGGGCTGCGCCCGACTCACTACGCGGAACTGCTTCGCGATCCGCGCGCGGTAGCGGCGGACATCGACTGGTTCGAGGCGATCTCCGAGAACTTCATGGTGCCGGGCGGCCGTCCGCCACGCGTGCTCGATGCGGTGCGAGGTCACTTCCCGGTCGCCCTGCACGGCGTGTCGCTGAACGTCGGCTCGGTAGACCCGCTCGATGCGGCCTATCTCGATCGGCTCGCCGAGCTGGTGTCTCGGGTCGAGCCCGCTTGCGTGAGTGACCACCTGTGCTGGACGGGCGTCGACGGCCATCGGCTGCACGACCTCTTACCGTTGCCGCAGACCGAGGCGGCGGTGCGGCACGTGAGCGAGCGGGTGGCGCGCGTGCAGGATCGCCTGGGGCGCCGAATCGCACTCGAGAACGTATCCACGTATGCTGCGTTTCGAGCGGACCAGATGCCGGAGTGGGAGTTTCTGGCCGCGATCGCCGAGCGCGCCGATTGCGGGATCCTGCTCGACGTGAACAACGTGTTCGTGTCGG
>Ga0335080_10000179_pt1 | contig 56768 bp, 51 predicted proteins | sample Lox_Sample_34_FD_206720 | JGI IMG/M metagenome (GOLD analysis project Ga0335080, IMG submission 206720) | Soil microbial communities from Loxahatchee National Wildlife Refuge, Florida, United States - Lox_Sample_3.4 | ecosystem: Environmental > Terrestrial > Soil > Wetlands | place: USA... | reverse complement strand
GGATGGACGCGGGCAAGGATAGCGGGAACTCTGTGGGGCGGCCGGAAAAACAGACGTCGGGCCCGGGAACGTCGGCGCTTCGGGCCCGGCGCTGCTTGGATCTGGCAAGAGGCTAAAGGTTATCGGTTGTCGCCACCGCGATTGACCGTACTCTCTCTCGGTGGCGTACTGATTTTCACCTGGTCCTTGGGCAGCGTAGACTGCGGGGAGCCAGGGGGCTTGGGTTGGGGCCTGGGGGTGGACAGGTCCGGCACGACCGTTGAATTGTGAACTGGACTTACCATCGAAACACCTCCACTTTCACGGTCTCTATCGGCAAGTCGAAAAAAGACTTTAGAGGCTCACCCGTCAGCGCGCCTGAGGGCCATGCGAAATTGCGAGCCAGCGAGCTAAGTCTAACAATTTACGAAGAGATCGCTGCACGCGGAGGCCTCGAAGCCGCTTCGAGGCTTGTATAATCTAAAGATAAATCCCTATGAGTTTGACCTCCGTTGATACCAACCCGGTGACGGAATTCGGCAACCTTCGCGAAGAGTTCAGCGCGATCACTTCCGGCTGCGCAGTTTGCGACCTTGAGTGGCGGGCGAAAATCTCGGTGACCGGCGAAGATCGTACTCGCTGGCTGAACGGCATGGTCACCAACAATATCCGCGACCTGGCCATAGGACACGGCGTATATGCGTTCCAACTCAATCCGCAGGGCCATATTCTCGGCGATCTGTATGCATACAACCGAGGCGACTTCCTCACCCTCGATACTGGCCAGCCCCAGGTTAAGACACTGATTTCGACATTCGATCACTACATAATCATGGACGATGTGCAGGTCAAGGACGCCAGTCAGGAACTCGCCGCGATCGGCGTCGTTGGGCCGAACTCCATCGAGACTTTGCGCGCCGCGAAATTTGACGTGCCAGAGCTGGAACCATTGCAGCTTGCCGATCTCGACTGGAACGGTTCGACTGTGACCCTGGTGCGCACGGACATGCCAGGCGTCCCGGAGTACGAGCTATGGTATTCGCCGGCGAACAGCCCGCAAATTCATGGGGCTTTGATTAAAGCCGGCGCGAAACCGGTCCGTGCTGCAGCCCTGGAATTGCTTCGTGTCGCCCAGGGCGTTCCTCGCTATGGGCAGGACATCCGCGAGCGTGATCTGCCGCAGGAAACCGGACAGCAGCGGGCCTTACACTTCAGCAAAGGTTGCTACATCGGCCAAGAGATTGTCGAGCGCATACGCTCGCGCGGCAGCGTGCACCGCGCGTTTGTGGGATTCGGAGTCGACGGACCCCTCCCTGCACCGGGAACCAGGATCCAGGCGGATGGCAAGGAAGTAGGCGAAATTACGAGCGTAGTGGAGATTCCGACCGAGAGCACCAAGCGGGCGGTCGCGCTGGGTTATATTCGCCGCGATTTTGCCGCGCCGGGAACGATAGTTCAGGCCGGCTCTGCGCGGCTTTCGATCGAGTCGCTTCCTTTCGCCGGATGACACTCTAGGGAAAATATCTTATGCCTGAGAAAAAGCAGGAAAGCTTCACCGTCACCGATCGGCGGCTGTTCACCCCCGAAGGAGAGATCCGCAAGGACGCACCTCCAGAGGAAACGCCTTCTTCCGCAGCGTTCGCAGTCCAGGCCGAGCCCGAAAAGTCAGCGGTCCCGGCGGACGTGAACATTCCGCCGCTGCCAACCGCCGCGGAACAGCAGGCGCAAGCCAACGCGTATCGCCAATCGTCCAGGGATCTGGACTCCCGAGTAGAACTGAGTGGTCATTCCGCCAAAGACCTGGAGATGACCTTCGAACGTTTTATGGCCTCGCTCTACATGACGGCGATGCTGCAACTGGGGCTGATGCACGAGCAGGGGGGACAGCCGCGCGTGGACCTGATCGGCGCCCGCCAGACGATCGACACTTTGCAACTGCTGTCGGAAAAGACCAAGGGCAATCTCACCACTGTCGAAGACAATTTCCTTCAGAACTGCCTGTACGAGCTGCGCATGGCCTACGTGGAAGTGACGAATGCGCTGTCTCGCCCGCCACAGACTCCAGCGTCAGCCGCTGGACCGGCAAAGTCATGAAGGCAAGGCTGACCGTTCTGGGCAGCGGCACCTCCATGGGCGTGCCCACCATCGGCTGCGATTGCGTGGTTTGCCACTCTTCCGATCCCCGGGATCGCCGGACTCGGCCCTCGGTGCTTATCGAATACACCGGCAAGGCGGTTCTGATCGATACCACCCCGGACTTTCGTCAGCAGGCCATCCGCGAGGATCTTCGCCAGCTTGATGCCGTCCTGTACACCCATGCGCACGCCGATCACATTCTGGGTCTCGATGATCTGCGGCCACTGAGTTTCGTTCATCGGCCGGACCGGCTTCCGCTCTACGCGCGTGCGGAGGCCGCGGAGTTCATCCGCAACATGTTCCGCTACATTTTCGACTCGGACTACAAGTTCGGCGGTCTGGCGCAAGTGGAACTGAAGGAGATTCGAGGCCCTGTCGATCTCTTCGGCGCCTGCTTCGAGCCGATTCCTGTAATTCACGGCGAGACTGAGATCTATGGCTTCCGTTTCGGCAGCGCCGCCTACCTGACCGATCACAGCGACATTCCGGAGGCATCCTTCGCGAGACTGAGGGATCTCGATATTCTCTTTCTGGATGCGCTGCGACATAAGCCCCATCCCACGCACTCGACCGTGGAGAATTCGCTGCGGATCGTGGAGCGGCTCAAACCCAAACGCGCCTTGTTTACGCACATCTGCCACGATTTGCCCCATGAGAGCACCAACGCTTCCCTGCCGCCTCACGTGCGCCTCTCCTACGACGGAATGAAACTGGAGTTCGAAATTTGAGCCGGGGCCGCCCATGACAGCTCCTGGACTCATGCGGGTCTTTCACAGGCTGGAGGACGTGCCTGTTCAGTTTGGGCCAACGATCCTGAGCGTCGGCAATTTCGACGGCGTACACCGCGCCCACGCCCGCGTGCTCTCTGAAATCGTAACTCGGGCGCGGAATCAAGGTCTGCGCTCTCTGGCGGTGAGTTTTGAGCCTCACCCCATCCGCATTTTGCGTCCCGATTCCGGCCTGAAGTTGCTCAGTCCGACTCCGGAAAAGCTGCGCCTGCTGGGGGCCACCGGACTGGATGCCGTGCTTCTTCTTCCTTTTACTCGCGACCTTTCGCTTCTGACCCCGTACCGCTTTGCCCACGACATTCTGAAGAAGGCACTGAAGGCGTGCGAGGTGCACGAAGGTTTCAATTTCCGCTTCGGCCACCAGGCCTCCGGAGATGTGTCCATGCTGCAGGAATTTGGCCGGGAAATGGGCTTTGCGGTGACGGTCTATTCCGAGCTGCGTTTGCGCGGGGAGCCGGTCTCGAGCAGCCATATACGCAAACTGGTGGCACAGGGCCGCGTCAGCCGCGCGCGGCATCTCCTGGGGCGGCCATTTGGTGTGTTATCGACCCCCGGGCGCGGTCGTGGATACGGTTCGAAGTACACGGTTCCCACCATCAACCTGAGCCACTACGAAGAGCTGGTTCCCGGGCATGGCGTGTACATCACGCGGGCGCGTATCGGCGAAGAGTGTTTCGATTCGGTCACAAATATCGGAAACCGTCCAACGTTTGGCACAGAGTCCTACGCCGTGGAAAGCCACGTGCTGAATTTTCATCCGATTGAGCTGACCGCCCAGACTGAGATTGAAATTCACTTTCTCCAGCGGCTGCGGGATGAGATCAAGTTTCCCTCGGTGGAGGCCCTGCGTCTGCAGATTGGAATGGACGTGAAGAGAGCGACCCGCTATTTCCGCTCCCTGAAGCTGAAGCCACAAGCCGTCTGAGTAACCTCAGGCACTCAGTGCGGAAGATAGCCTTCTTCCAGGGGAAGTTTTCCGTCCACCTTCAAGACCCGCACCTGGTCGTTGATGGAGCGAACGTTGACCAGGCCGATGGCTCCGGGCAGTGCCTCCACCACCTTCAACACGTCGTCGTCGTTCTCGACGGTGGTAATCGACTCCTTGTGGGCGGCCACAAAGGCCCTGAACTCCCTGAGCGACATATTGCTCAAATGCTCGAGCGTTGCCGCTTCTCCGCTCGAGTCCTTGTGCAGCACCAGCACTACCTCTTTTCCGTCCGGCCACTTTCTCAGTTCGGCGCGAAAGATTTTGGCCAGCTGCGAAGAGGGCACGGCGCCAACACTGTTCTCGTGGTTGACCACGACGGCCATGTGATGAGCATGGCATGCGGCGACAGAAATTAGGAAGAAAGCCAAAAGACGGGTAAAACGCATTACAGTTCTCCAGCAGGTTAAAATCGGGACGCAGACCATCCCCAGTAGAGCATCTCACCCGGACGCCGATAATTGAACCCGGAAGGAGTGCGCGGAGGTTACGTTCGTGTAACCCAGCCCCGGGCTATTCGATCGGTTCAATGACCGAGATTGACTCTTCGATCCGCCGATCCGGAAGTTGGACAACCACAATGGCAATCAGCACCAGCACGATCCCGGCACTCTGCAGCGGCCGCATCACTTCGCCCAGCGCTACTGCTGTGATCACAATAGAAAACACCGGCTCCAGGCAGCTGACAACGATCGCCCGCGTCGGTTCAAGGTGCTGCAGCCCGGCAAAATAGAAAGAAAACGGGCCCAACACGGAGACCAGCGAAAATCCGATCATGAACAGCCACTGGTCCCGGCTGTAATGCGCGCCGATGACCCTCCATGGGGGGTTCACGAACATCCAGAACAGAGATGCGCTGAAGATTACGTACAGAAGAACTGTCCATCGATCGTAGCGCAGCAGGATGCTATGACCACCGATATTGTAAAAAGCGAAGGAAAAGGCGGCAAGCATGGCCGCCGCAACTCCGATTTTATCCAGCCGAAGTCCGGCGGAGCCGAAGACTCCGATTACCAGAGCGATTCCTGCCAGGGCCAGCCCTACCGCGAGTACGCGCTGCAGTGAGGCTCTCTGCAGGCCCCGGGTCACCGCATACAGCAGCACCCATACCGGCGCCGTGTACTGCAGGATGATGGCCGTGGCCACGTTGGTGCGCTGAATGGCCAGGTAGTAAAGGTAGTTTGAAGCCGCAACTCCCAGAACGCCCAGCAGCAACATGCGGCCGGCGTCGGCGCCCGGTATCCTCAGACGCTGCCATCCCCTCATCACCAACAGCGCCGGTAACAACAGCAGGAACGAAAATGTGGCCCGGCTCTGCGACAGGATCAGCGGCTCAATCGGGCGCAGGGCCTGTCCGGCGGGCAGCAATCGTCCGGTAAAGGCTGCCCGTCCCAGAGTCGCGGCCAGACCCCAGAGAAAGGTGGCGGCGGCAATATAGAGATATCCGCGGAGAGGCCGTTTGTAGTCTCTGTGCAATGGTCAAGGACCCTGGTCCGATGAGATAGGCCGAGCGCCCGTCACTCCCGATACTCGATGGTATAGCTGATCTTGGCCGTTTTCTGCAGCATAGCGGAGACAGAACAATATTTCTCTTCCGAGAGCCGCACCGCGTCTTCCACCGCCTTGTGTGACACACGGCCCGCAACACTGTAGACCAGTCGAATGTCGGTGTACACCGAAGGAGATTCCTTCGCCCGCTCGGCTTGCGCTCGGACCTCCAGCCGGGTAAATGGTTCGCGTTTCTTGCGCAGAATGCTGACCACGTCATAGCCCGTGCACCCGCACAATGCGATCAGAACCAGTTCCACGGGACTGTTGCCAGTTCTCTTGTCGCCATCCACGACGATGGCATGGCCACTGTCTGCAATTCCGATGAATCGCTGATCTTCAATCCACTGCGCGCGCGCTTCGGTCATATACCTACCTTCGATTATCGGTCTGTGGTTCGGGATGAATCAGAACGCGGAACAGCTCGGGGGCTGCCAGCTTGAAGCGGATCTCCAGGTCCGTCTGAATATCGTGGACCCTCGAAAGCGGCAGATTATCGGAGAAGGTACAGTGGCAGGAAACATAGGTGCGGCCCCGCACATGCTTCACCTCGACGTCGTGCACATCCAGCACCTCGCCAAACTCCGCCGCAATGCCCTTGAGCTTCTTTTCCAGGGCGGCATCGCGGGTGATTTCATCTCCCGGCTCAATAGTTGCCGGCTCACTTTCAATGTGAGTGAGGATCGAGGAAATCTCGGGCACCTCGTGCCGGATTTCCGCCTCGAGCAACGTCACGCGATCATGGGCTTCCTTCAGGTTCAGGCTCTCATCGAGCTCGAGATGTTGCTCGACGTGCAAACGGCCTTTCAAGTCCTGAATGCTGACGTCATGCACGTTAAAATTGTGGCGGGTGGCGACGGCGCGCACCCGGTCAAAAATGTTCTCCCGCCGCGCCGGCCGGGGCACGGGATGAACAACGACGTCGGCGTCGGGCAGAATGTCGCGCACCGCGGCCGTGACCGCGTCCACGACCTGCTCCGAGCGTTGGAACGTCACACTGCGAGCCAGTCCTACGGAGAGGTCGGCAAAGTACCGGTTGCCGGCGCGACGGATGCGGATGCGGTCGACTTCGAGCAAGCCATCTACGGCGTTCAGCGCCGTGAGAATCTTGCTGCGCACTCCCGCCGGAGCAGCGTCCAGCAGGGCGTCGACCGTCCTGCCTGCCAGTCTGGAACTGACGTAGACCACCACGCCGGCGACAAAAAGGGCTGACACCGGGTCGGCCGCGCGCAGCCACGCCACACCCAGAGCGCGCCCCATCATAACCAGCAACAATCCCAGGATCACGACGCCACTCGACCAGATATCGGTAGAGAAATGGAGGGCGTCGGCTTCCAGGGCCTGGCTGTCGTACTTGACAGCGATTCTTCCCAAGGCACGCGAGCGCCAGAAGTCGACGATCATGGAGATGAACATGACCAGGAAGGCCGCCAGGCTCGGCTCGATTTCAACATGCTGGAAGAACAGCCGCTTGATGGCCTCGTAGATGATCCAGATGCAGGTTAAGAGCAAAAGACCGGTCTCGATGAAGGCGGAAAAATTCTCGACCTTGCCATGCCCATACTGGTGGTCCGCGTCCGCGGGCTTGTCCGAAACCCGAACCGAAAACAGCGTCACTGCTGCCGCCACCAGATCGAGGCCGGAGTGCGCCGCCTCCGAGAGAATTCCCAGGCTGCCGGTCGTGATCCCCACCACGACTTTCAAAATAGTGATGGCAATGGCCGCCAGCAGCGAGCCTTGGGCAACACCGCGCTTCTCCGCGCGCATCGACTCCGGACTAAAGGCTGCTGGCAATCCTGCCATGTTGGCATTATCGCTGCCCTCGGCTGACTCCGCCAACCATGGTTTAACTGGCATCATCAGAGGCTACTCTACCAACACCCCGGCCGCTCTGTGCTAGGATTCTGGGTACGCACTTTTTCGATCTTCTCAGGAGGAATCACCCTTATGATGCGATACGGCTTGGTCTGCCTGCTGCTTGGAGGTCTGGCATGGAGCCAGGCGGCCAACCCTGCTCCTTCCCCTTCTCAGACGGCGCCGCCTGGCGCGAACTCCAGCGCGACCGCTCCGGGCGCTCCCGCTGCCGGCGACGTGCCCGATGCCTCCAAGGTTCCTATGGATGAGGCGGTCATCACGATTACGGGCATTTGCGACCAGCCGGCGGCAGATAAGGGTGCCGATTGCAAGACCGTCATCAACCGGGCGGATTTTGAGCACATGATTAACGCGGTGCAGCCCTCCATGCCGCAGCGGGCCCGCCGGCAGTTTGCCACCCGCTACGCGGACGCCATCGTCAGGGCCCACAAAGCGCATGAAATGGGGTTGGATCAGGGACCCGACTTCGACGAACATCTGAAAATCGCGCGCCTCAGCATCATGTCACAGCAACTGGGCCAGGCCCTCCAGAAACAGGCCGCGCAGATCTCCGACAAAGATATCTCCGACTATTACGAAAAGAATAAAGCGGAGTTTGAGGAGGCCGACCTGCACCGCGTCTTCATCCCTCACCAGCAGCAATCCAACCCGACCAAGCCGAAGCCCGTCACTGCGGCCTCGAAAACAGCGGCCAAGGCCAAAGATAAAGATGACGACGATGACGACAAAGACGACGACAAGGGAACAGCCAACGGCGAGCAGGTGATGAAGGCTGAAGCGGCCAAGCTGCTGGTTCGCGCCAAGGCGGGGGAGGATTTCGACAAACTGCAGGCGGAGGCTTTCCAGGTGGCCGGGATCAAGATGAAGTCCCCGACCACCAGCCTGGGAAAGGTACGCCGCGGCAGCCTGAGCCCCAGCCAGGAGTCGGTGATGGATCTCAAGACGGGTACGATCTCCGGGCTGATTTCCGACCAGTCCGGATACTACATTTTCAAGGTCGGCGCGAAAGATACTCCGACGCAAGACAAAGTAGCCGATGAAATCCGCGGCACCCTGACCTCAGAACGCATGCAGGCGGCGATGGAGGCCGTGGAACATTCTGGCACCCCAAGCTTCGACGATACCTATTTCGGCCCTGCTCCCCCGACCGGGCCTCATGGCGGTATGCCGATGCCTATGGGCAGGCCCACGCCGCCGCCCCCACCCGCCGCCGGACCCAAGTAATGGTCGGTGACAGGCCATGCGTCCTGGTGACGGGAGTGTCCGGGAACCTGGGGCTGCGGTTGCTGCCGCTGCTGGCGGATTACCAGGTGATCGGAGTCGATGTCAAGCCTCCCCAGACCACCCAGCCGGTACGCTTTGTGCGCCTGGATCTTGGCCTCGAGGAATCGTGCCGGGAGTTATTTCTGCTCCTGAAAGAGACCCGGCCACTGGCCGTCCTGCACCTCGCCTTCGTCCTGGATCCAGTCCGTGCCGGGGTAATTGACCTGGACCCCATGTGGCAGATCAATGTCGCGGGATCGGCGCGGGTGATGGAGGCCATCACCGAAGCGAACCGTGAAGACACCATCGTTCGCAAGTTCGTCTTCCCATCCAGCGTTTCCGTCTACGGGCCCAGCCTGCCCGGGCCGGTGGCCGAGGATTTTCCCCTCGGCGCCCATACCCTGCCTTACGCCTTCCACAAAATGGAGGCTGACCGCGTGGTACAGCAGCGTTCGCCAGCCCTGCGAGGCTGTAGCGTTTACATGCTCCGTCCCCATATCTACGCCGGAGCCAGCGTCGAGAACTACATGATCGGAGCGTTTCGCGGTATTCCCAACGGCAGGGGGCCGCGGGCGGCGAAGATGCGGGCGGCGGGAAAGCGCCTACCCTGCATGCTGCCCTATGGATCGAAGTATCTGCAGAATCGGCTTCAGTTCGTTCACGTCGACGACATGGCGCGCCTTCTGACCTGCCTGGTGCGCAAGGCGGAACCTGAGTCGCAGCGTCTCACCATTCTGAATGTTGCCGGCCGCGGCGAACCTTTAACCTTCCAGCAGTGCATTGAGGCTGCGCACGCCAAGCTGATTCGGGTGCCGGGGAAGCGAGCCTTTAGCCTGATTCTGCAGTTTATGTGGAAATCGGGGATCTCTGCGATTCCGCCCGAGGCCATGCCCTACATGATCGGCGAGTACACCATGAAGACCGACCGGCTGCGAGCTTTCCTGGGCTCAGACTACGAGAACGTTATCCGCTACACCATTGCCGATTCATTCGCTGACAGCTTTGCCGCAACTGCTCAACACGCCGCCGCTGCCCAACCCGTGTGACTTCGGGCGCGGTCTTCCCTTGAACATTCCGGCCGGCCTTACTAACCAGCGCTACTTAACCCCGCGATAAAGGCCGGCAGTCCCGAATGTGTAGGGTGTCCAGGAAACCCTCTGTAATCCTGCGCGGCGCATGCGCTCCAGCATCTCTTGCGGCTGGGGAAAGCGCTCGACCGATGCCGGAAGGTACGCGTAGGGTCCCCGAACACCGGATATCATGGTGCCCACCCGGGGGAGAACACGTTTGAAGTAGACGCGATACAGCCTTCCCATGAAGCCGCCGGGCGCGCCGAAGTCGAGGATCCCACACGCTCCGCCCCGGCGCAAGACGCGCACGATTTCAGCGAGGCCTGCATCGTAGTTGGCGAGATTGCGGAACCCGAACGCCGAGGTAACCAGATCGAATTGCGAATCGGCGAAGGGCAGGAGCAGGGCGTCAGCCTCAATCCAGCGCAGGTCCGTAGCGCCCGACTTTGCCCGCGCCCGCTGCAACATGGGATGCGAGAAGTCTGCGCCAACGATCTTAGCCGAGTGCCCAGCCTGTCGTCGCAGGGCGAACGTCATATCGCCTGTACCGCAGCACAAGTCCAGCACGCGTGCGTCGGGGTGAGACAGAATTCCGGCAAAGCTTCGCGCCGTCGCCCGCCACCACCAACGGTCGACGCTGAGTGAGAGCAGATGATTCAGCAGATCGTATCGTGGGGCGATCGAGCTGAACATCTCCCGCACCGCGCGAGCGGATTCGCGTTGGTCCCCGGCGCCAGCCGGAGCCGCCCCGATCACCGGTGATTTCTCCGGCTCGCCTGAGCTCATCTGGAATCGCTCCTCGAAGCCCGCCGCAATTCGTTGATCGCCTCAAGCACCACTCTCTCCGGCACATCGCTCACAACCTTGACTTTGCCAATTTCCACGGGAAGAACGAAATGGACGATGCCGTGACGCGTTTTCTTGTCTGTCTGCAGAAGCCGCAATATGTCTCGGCTTCGCGCCTCTATTTTTGGCAGCGGGCCCAGACCCAGCACGGCTTTTCTGATTCTGCCCGCCGTAACGGCGCTGCAGCACTTCACGGCTTCGGCAATGTGAGCGGCCGCGATCATGCCCCAGGCCACTGCCTCCCCATGCAGGAACCAGCGATAGCCGGATTCGGCTTCCAGAGCATGTCCAATCGTGTGGCCAAAGTTCAGCACCCGGCGCAGGCCGCCCTCCTTTTCATCCTGAGAGACCACCTCGGCCTTCAGGCGGGCCGATTCTCCGATAATCCGCTCCAGGTACGCCATGTCACCGCGCAAAGCCTGCAGGTTGATCCTGTCCAGGTCGCGGAAAAGCTCCGGCCGACCGATCACTCCGCATTTCAGCGCCTCATACAGCCCGGCACGGAATTCTCGATCGGGGAGCGTCGAGAGCACGGCTGGATCGATCAGCACCGCAAGGGGCTGATGGAATGTACCAATCAGATTTTTCCCGGCGCGCAGGTTCACTCCCGTCTTGCCGCCGATCGAGGCATCCAACTGCGCCAGCACCGTCGTCGGAACCTGTACCAGATCCACTCCGCGCATGTAGAGCGAGGCCAGCAAGCCGGCGACATCTCCGACGACGCCGCCACCGAACGCAACGATAACCGCGTCGCGATCAGCGCCTGACTTCGTCAGTTTCTCCGCGAGTGCGTCGACTGTCGTCGCCGTCTTATAACGCTCGCCATCCGGCATCTCGATCCACTTCGCTTTGAAACCGGCCGTCGCGAGGGACTTCATCAGCGCCCCACCCCAGCGCCGGCGAACCAGAGGGACGGTGACCACGAACAGCGCAGGCAGCGGCCGCGAAGGCTCCAGAATGCCGCGTAATTCGCTTCCAGCACCCTGCAACAGGCCGTGTTGAATCACGACGTCATAGGAGCGGGCAGGCGTCGTTACAGTCGCGCGGATCATGGAATCCCATGATAGCGTAAGCTACTTCCGGCCGATCCGCGGCACACCTCGCCGAGTGGTAACATTTTTGCTTGATGGAGCCCCTTCCAGACCAGACCGATTTCCTGGTGATCGGCGCCGGTGTGGCCGGACTGCGCGCCGCCATCGAACTGGCTTCCGCGGGCAAGGTGGTGGTACTGGCCAAACGCGAAGTCACGGAGTCGAACACTCAGTGGGCCCAGGGCGGCATTGCCGCCGCTCTCAGCGATGAAGACGAGATCAGCCTTCACCTCCAGGACACCCTCCAGGCCGGCGACGGCCTGTGCAATCCTGACGCAGCCAAGGTGCTGGTGGAAGACGCTCCCGAGCGGATCGAGGAACTGCTTCAATGGGGTACGGAATTCGATCGCCAGGGAACCAGGCTGACGTTCGGCCGGGAAGGCGCCCACAGCCGCAATCGGATTCTGCACGCCCATGGCGACTCCACCGGCCGCGAGATTCTGCGCGCGCTCTATGCCAAGGCCCGGAGCCTGCCCGGCATCAGCGTGCGCGAGTTCGAGTTCTCCACCGATCTCATTATCGACGGCGGCCGGGTTCGCGGCATTGAGTTGATCGATGAAAACGGCCAGCAGCGTCCTATGTCCGCGTCGGCGGTATTGCTGGCCACCGGAGGACTCGGCCAGCTCTACCGCAATACCACCAACCCCGGCGTGGCCACCGGAGACGGTGTCGCCATGGCATTTCGCGCGGGTGCCGAAATCAGCGACATGGAGTTTATCCAGTTTCATCCGACCGCCCTTTACTTGAAGAACGCGCCGCGATTCCTGCTCTCCGAGGCGCTACGGGGCGAAGGAGCCTACCTGCGCAATTCGGAAATGGACCGGTTCATGCCCAAGTACCACCCCATGGCGGAACTGGCGCCACGCGACGTGGTGGCTCGAGCGATTGTGCACGAAATGGACGTGACCACCGTGAAGGACCCGGTTGTTTACCTCGACCTGACTCATCTCGATGGCCAGCGGCTGAAGAAACGGTTCCCCCGGATCTACGCGACCTGCATGCAATACAACATCGATATGACCTCGGAATTGGTGCCGGTGCGGCCGGCTGCGCACTATGCAATGGGTGGCGTGCGTTCGGACCTGCAGGGCGCGACCACTCTCGCCGGACTCTATGCCGCCGGGGAGGCCGCCGCGACAGGCGTGCATGGCGCCAATCGGCTGGCAAGCAATTCCCTGCTCGAGGGTCTGGTTTTCGGCGCAAGGGCGGGCGTGAAGATGCGCGACGAACTGCGCCAGGCGCGGCCTGCGTCCACCGCCGCCCATCGCGCGATCTCTAACGGACCCGTGGACATGGCCACAGAACAGGTCATTGTCGAGATTCAGGACCTCATGTGGCGTGACGCCGGCATCGTGCGCAATGGATCAGGCCTGAAGCGCGCTCTCGAACAACTGAAGCAGATTGCTCCTCGGTTGGCGCATCCGAAGAGCCGACGCGCCCACGAAGCCCTGAACTTGCTCACTGCCGGGCTGCTCGTGGCCCGTAGCGCGCTAGCTCGAGAAGAAAGCCGGGGCGCTCATTACCGCACCGACTTCCCGGCGCACAATGACTCCAGGTTCCTTAGGCATTCTGTGGTGCGCGGCGATTCGGTTCAATTCGCCTGACAGCGTCTAGGTTTTCGTCTCGACTCTCCTGGGATTCAGGAGCGAGGCTAATACCGAGAGCACCAACACCCCACCCACCACCGCCAGCGCCACAAAAGTCGGAATGGGGTAGTAATCTTCCACCAGCATCTTTGCGCCGATAAAAATCAAGACGATCGAGAGGCCGTAATGAAGGTAGTGAAAGACCTCCATGATTCCCGCGAGCACGAAGTACATGGATCGCAGACCGAGCACTGCGAACACGTTGGAGGTGTAAACAATGAATGCCTTCCGCGTAATACCCAGAACCGCGGGGATCGAGTCGGTGGCAAAGACAAGATCGGTGGTCTCGACCACCACCAGCACCACCAGCAACGGAGTCGCGTAAAGACCGCTCCTCGATACAAAGAAGCGATCCCCGTCGTAATCCTCGGTCACCCGAATCCATCGGCGAAATAATCGCAACACCGGGTTCTTCTCGGGATGGATGTCGTCGTCCTTCTGGCGAAAGAGCTGGATACCGCTGTAGACAAGGAACAGGCCGAAGATATATATGATCCAGTGGAACCGGCTGATCAGTCCCACCCCCAGGAGAATGAAAACGGCCCGCATCACGAGCGCGCCAAGGATCCCCCAGAACAGCACTTTATGCTGGACTTCAGAGGGGACTCGGAAGTAACGGAAAATCAGCAGGAAAATAAAAAGATTGTCGACGCTCAAGGAGAGTTCGACCAAATACCCGGCGCTGAACTCGACGGCGGAATCCCGCCCTTGCCAAAACCAGACGAGCACCGCGAATCCGCCCGCGAGGACGAGCCAGGCCAGGCTCCAGGTGAGAGCTTCGCGGAACTTTATGGTGTGACCGGGACGATGAAAGATCCACAGATCGATCCCCAGCATCGCCAGCACGAAAGCGTTGAACAGTATCCAGAAGAGGAGCAATCGCCGCCCCGGGTGCCACTAGTCAGTCCGGCCGATCTTGCCATCCTGCCATGCCTGCCACATGCCAAAACTCTTCAACAGGTCGTCCATATGGGTCTCGTGAAGCGTCTGCTCAATTTGTGAACGCGTCAGGCGCGGACCGACCCTTCTCTGATCATCCGCAAGTTCGAAGGAAAGCGCGGCGGTTTCGGCAACGTGCTTCTTGAGTTGTGGCATGTCGACTTTGTCGAACGTATCAGAGGTGGCGTGGTAGTTGATCAGGTAATTGGCCTCGCGCTGCGTTGCCAGGAATGTCGGGACGCCCTCCAGCATGAAGTCCCAGTTGTCGGTTCCCCATTCGGCGTCGGCGGTGACGGAATCGGCGCCGAATTGCTTGAATGGAGCCACCAGCCCGGCCGCTGTGGAAAGCACATCCTTGCGCCCGCCCAGGGAAAACCCGGTGACCGCGCCGGTGCCGGAGTCGATCACCACCATTCCCGCGGCGTTGTCCAATTCTTTACGATGCGCGAGCACATAGGCATGCGACCCCAGCAGGCCCTGTTCCTCGCCGGAAAACAAGATGAAGCGAATACTGCGTTTCGGACGTACACCTGCAGCTTTGATGGAGCGCAAGGCGTCGATGACCAGCGCCGCGTCGCAGCCGTTGTCGAGCGCTCCCGTGCCCAATTCCCACGAGTCCAGGTGTGCTCCCAGCACCACGAATTCGTTTGGCTTTTCGCTGCCTTGCAGTTCGGCCACGACGTTGGCGGCTTGAATGGGGCCGCCGATGCGATTAGGAACCGCCAGGTCGACATAGAGATCCTGCCCCGATGCGATCAGGCGCGCTATGCGCGATGCATCCTCCCGAGCCACCAGCACCATGGGCAGACGATCGATCTCGCCGCTCAAGGAGTTATTGTGCCGGTACAGCACGTCATAGGGACGCGTGGACTGGAAGGCGATCGCCATAGCCTTCCCCCGGACTGCCTGATCGATAATGGCTGGTGCCCGCAGATACTCCGCGAACAAGTCGTCCCAGGTCTTCAGCTCATCGCTGTGGACCAGCAGAATAGCCCCCGCGAAATTGCCCGCTTTAGAGAAGGCTTCCGCGCTCCCGTATCCAACGTCGACGATCGGTACATGGCGCTGGGGCGGGAGTGCGGGCGTCCAGGCGAGAGATATCGCCCGTACTCTGAAATGCTCGGGAGATACTACGCCCATCTCGGTGCTGCCCTCGGCCCACGAGGACTGAATGGTAAATTCTTCCGTATGAACGCTGTCCGCGCCCGCTGCCTTGAAAGCGGCCACGCCCCAGTCAACGGCCTTCTGCATGGCGGGCGTGCCCGGCACGCGCCCGCCGATTTGATCGGTCAGGCGCTCCAGGTTGGGTTCCAGGGAAGGTGACTTCAGGGCCTCGGCGATGATGCGGTCGGCCGGGCTCTGCGCCTGGGCGATAGAGAACAGAAGGATCCAAACAAAGAAGGAGTACATGACAGTCCGCATCGCCGCATTAGAAACGAAAATCAAGAAAAGCGCAAAAGCCTGAGGGAACAGGACACGGCGCGAGCCGGCACCGGTGAGATTTCAAGTCCGGCCCGGGCGGATAGCGGCTGGCGTGCAAGCTTATCTCTTATCGAGCATTCGGACCGTCTCCAGGGTTACGGACCCGACTATTTCCAGGCTCCGCGGACTTAGTTTGTCCACCGTGTCCTCAGACGTGTGCCAGAAGACGTTGTTATAACCGTAGACGAAGTCGATCAGGTCGGCGCTTGGCACGCCGTGCTGCAGGAAAGGAATGTGATCGTCCTTTACGTCGTTGCGGCGGCCGTAGAAGTGAGACTGATAACCCATCCGCGTCGCCGCCTGATAAATCAGATCTTCCAGCCAGGGAGTGGAGTTGATATCGCGGTCGATATTCAAGTCCGCATCGCCGATCATGTCTTCCAGCAGGAATGCCTTGGTCTTCTTGAGAGTTCCATCCGCCTGCCATTTGTCGGCCAGGTGCCGGACTCCATAGAGGCTTTCATTGTCGTCCCAGGGTTCCCTCATGGATTCCTCGGCGTCATCCCAGATCAGCCAGACGCTGTAGCCATCCCGCTTCTTGCCGCGCAGCTGGTTGGCAAGTTCAAGCAGAAGTCCGCTCGAGGAACCGCCATCATTGGCGCCAACGTAGTTGATATTGCGTAAAGGATAGTTTGTGTCGTAGTGGCTGGCAATCATAATGATGCCGTCGCGCGTGCCGGCAAACTTCGCGATGATGTTGTGCACCGGAAATTTGCCTTCGAGAGTATCGACGGTGAAAACGTCATCCTCCACGTCGTCGCCCTTGAGGTGCGCGTGAATGTAATCCTCCACCTTCTTGTGGTTCACACTTCCGATCGGCCGCGGGCCGAATGCCACAATTTCTTTAACGAATTGCATGGCGCGGCCTCCATCCAAGACGGGAGCCGGCCCCAAATCGGGGTTCCCTGCCGCAAGGTCAGCTGGGGACTGAACTTGTGCAGTGTCGGGTGCCTTGGCGGCGGACGTTGCCTTCTCTCGGGCACACCCGAATAGGCAGACCGCCGCCGCCGTCAAGCAGGTGAGCCAACTCAATTTCATGATCCCTTTTTCGCTCTGCGCGCCTGCCTCTGTTTAGGATGCACTGCCCAGGCGATTCCAATGCTCAGCAAATAGAGCGCGACCATGGGCGCCGCGAAGATGCACATATTGAGGATGTCGGTCGTGGGTGTGAGGATAGCGGCAATGATGAATATCACCAGAATGGAATAGCGGATATTCCGCCACATCCATCCCGCGCTCACCACTCCCATCAACGCCAGAAAGAAGACAAGAATCGGCAGTTCGAACACCACGCCCAGACCGATGATGACCGTAAGGAACAGGTCGGTGTACTCGCCGATCGTGATCATCGGCTGGAACTGCCTCCCGTAGCCGATCAGAAAATCCAGGGCGGCCGGGTACACGAGTTTGTAACCAAAGAAACCGCCCGCGAGGAAAAGACCGACCGTCGAGAACATGAACGGCGCCATGTATTTCCGCTCATGGCGATACAGCCCTGGGGAAATGAAGAGCCAGATCTGGTAGAGAACGAATGGCGAGGCTACGAACAGGCCGGCCAGGAATCCGATCTTCAGGTAGAGATTGAAGGGCTCGGTCGGGCTCAGATAGACGAGCTTTTCTTCAATCCCATTGCGTTTCAGCGCCTCCATGATAGGACGCTGCATGAGTCCGAAAATTCTCTCGGCATATCCCCAGCAGGCAAAGAAGCCTACGGCCACCGCAATGAGCGAATAGATAATCCGGCGCCGCAACTCCTCGAGGTGCTCGAGAAAGCTCATGGCCGGCATAGGGTCCTGCGGGCCGGCGGGAGGTAATTCGGCGGCAACTTCAGGCATCGGGAGCCTTGGCTAACGGAGGAGTCTGAGGGGAGGTCCCGGTAACCGGCTCGGATGGCTCGAGTGGAACCGTGAATTCCTGCGCCGGTCGGGTTGCCGAAACCGATCCCTTGGGCTCATGGAGCGGCGGCAAGATGGTCTGGCGGTTGGTCTCGACGTCCAACTGATCGATTTCAGATTCAATTTGCGCCTTGAACTCGTTTGACGCGCGCTTGAACTCATTGAGCGCCCGGCCGATTTGCCGTCCGATCTCCGGCAACTTCTTGGGCCCAAAGATGATGAGCGCCAGGAAGAAGAGAAAGATCATCTCCGGAAAACCCAGATTCATATGCTCATCATACTGCCGACCGCGGGTTTCGCGAAAGTAAGGGCAGGGCCTCGGATGCCTCAGAGGAAAATCTTACGCCTCGCCCACGACCGGAGATTACTTTGGGAAGAAATTCGCTGTATTGCGGGCCTGGCACTCAGCATTTGTGTTTCATGCTTCGTCCCCGGGTGTAGAATCGGCTTGTAAGGAAGCGGAAATCTTCGCGGGATCTGCCCCCGTGATCCGAGGCCTGACATGAATGTCCACATCAGCTACAAGGATCGCAAGCCCTCTGAGATTGAAAAAGAAATCAACCACCTGATCGAAAAATTGCGCAAGCGGCTCCAGGTCTTCCGCCCTGAGCTGGTGCACCTGAAGTGCGCGGTAGAGCAGAGCTCCGGCCGGGAGGGAACGACTGTTTCCATCAACCTGCGCCTGCCTTCCGGGCAGCTGGCGGTCCAGAAGTCTGCGTCCTCTCCCGCAAGCGCGGTCAAAGCCGCCGCAGACGACCTCTTGCAGCAGATCAACCGACACAAGGAGCTGCTGCGGAGTTCCCATAAGTGGCAGCGGAGGCGGGTGGCTGATTTCCGTGGCGTCGCCCAGGTCCCTTTCGAAGAGACAGTCGCCGCCGTTCAGGTTCCAGCGGCGTCCTCGGATGATATCCGTTCGTTCGTAAACGCAAATCTCCGGCGCCTGGAGCGCTTTGTGGAGCGGGAAATCTACTTCAGGGAGACCGCGGACGAACTCGTCTCCGACTCCGTCACCAAAGAGGAGGTCATCGACGAAGCGATCGCCCGCGCGCTCGCTGTCGACGCGGAAAAGCCCGAGCGACTGGCCATTGAGCCCTGGCTTTACCGCCTGGCCATTCTCGCCCTCGACGATCTTTGCCAGAATCTTCCCGAAAGCGCAGCTCCGTTTCATCTCGAGGATTCGGCCCGGCGGCCTAATGTGCGCGCCAGCGACGAGCCGGAACTCCAGTTTCATCAGCCGGACGAAACCCTGACCGGAGAAAACGTGATCGCCGACCGGCGCACTTCGACGCCCGAAGAGATCGCCTACTCGGACGAGATGATCTCGCTGGTGCAGCTTGCCCTCGACGGAGCCGATCGCGCGGACCGCGAGTCTTTTGTGTTGCACGCCCTCGAAGGATTCTCCGTGGAAGAGATCGCCGCCATCCGCGATTGCCGGCCCGCAGATGTGCAGCGGTCAATCGCCGCCGCGCGCGAACATTTGCGGAAGTCGACATCCCTCGCGAATCGCTTCAAGGACAATTTCATACAGGCATCGGCAAGCGACTGAACGTCATCTACAGCACTCAGGAGAGAGTCTGATGATAACGCGCGAAGATATCCGTGAGCTGGCCCAATTTCGGGCTGATGGCGACGGCCAGCGCGCGCTGAGCTTTTATTTTGAGCCGCGCACGCCACAGAATAAATCGCACCGCGAAGAGGCGATATTAGCCAAGGACCTTGTCCGCGACGCCCTGCGGGAGGCGGAGAGGAATGGCAAGAATGCCGAGGTTCGCTCCGACCTGAGGCGCATTCTGGAACTGGCGGAAGGTCTGCACGGCAACCAGGCTCGCGCCAAAGCTGTCTTCGCCTGCGGGGCACGCGGCTTCTGGCGGGAATTCGACCTTCCTTCCCAGCTCCCCTCGACCCAACTCTTCGTGAATCGTCAATTCCACCTGAAGCCCCTGGCCCGTTTGCTGGGCGCTCAGCCGCGGCTCTGCGTCGCTCTGGTGGATCGTCATCGGGCACGATTCTTCGATCTTCGCCTGGATGCCCTGACCGAGCGTGAGGCCCTGTTCCGGACCTTGCCCGCCCGCCAGGGCCGGGGAGACGGCTACGCCGGATACGATGGCGGGCACGCCCAGCGGCGCGTGCAGGACGAAACCATGCATCACTTCAAGGAAGTGGCTGGGCACCTGAAGGAATCGCTGGAAAAGGGATGGTTCGATAAGCTGATCATCGGCTGTCATGACACCAACTGGCGGGAACTGGAATTGCAGCTGCACCCCTACGTCAAGCAGCGGCTGCTGGGACGCTTCTCCGCCGATGTCGCCAAAATGAGCAACGAGGAGATTCGTGAGCGGGCTGGCTCGCTCCTGGAAGACTGGATCGAGCGCCGGCAGCGGGAATTAACCCGCGAAGTCCTCAGCCAGGCCAAGAGCAACAGCCGCGGCGTGACCGGACTGCGCCGCGTCCTGCGTTCCCTGGAAGTGGGTGAAGTGCAAGCCTTGTTATTGGGAGAATCATTCGCGCATCCGGCCGTCGAGTGCACGGCGTGCGGGCATTTGGACGCGCACATCGTGCGCTTTTGTTCGGTCTGCGGCCATGCCACCAGCGAAATGGACGACGTGTGTGACGCGGTCATCCCTCGGGCGATCCAGCGGGATATTGAACTCTTTTACGTGAAAGACGACCCGGAGTTCGACCAGGCCGGCAACATTGCCGCCTTGCTGCGATTCCGCGCCGATCAAAGTAAAGGAACCATGCTCGCGGCGTCATAGGTTGGCTGATCCAGCCGAACTCAACGACGAGGCGGTAATCCTGCCCGGTCCGGGAATGAGGGCATGTGTCGATGAGAAAGTCCGGACCGGTTCCTGCCGGCGCGTGATATTCTGGCCCACGCTTTCCCAGGAGAATAAGCATGACCGTCTCTCGCCGCGATTTTCTTGCGCGCGCGGTTGCGGGTTCGTTTGCGCTGGCTGCCACCGGGCGCAGCACAGGGCAAGAGGACCCCAAACCCTCCAGCGGCAATTCCGCCAGCCGGCGGCCGATCATTGTCTGCTCTCATAACGGCTACAACTACCTCGACGACGCCTACGCCTTCCTGGCCGGCGACGGAGATACCCTGGACGCGGCCATGAAGGTCGTCAAGGGCCCGGAAGATGATCCCAACGACACCAGCGTTGGCCTTGGAGGATTGCCTAACGAAGAAGGAGTCGTAGAGCTTGACGCCTGCTGCATGCACGGGCCCACCCGGCGCGCCGGTTCGGTCGGCGCAGTGCGCAACATCAAGAATGTGTCCTTAGTCGCCAAGGCGGTGATGGAGCACACCGGCCACGTCATGCTGGTCGGCGAAGGAGCGGAACGCTTTGCCGTGGCCATGGGCTTTCCCCGAGAGAATCTCTTGACCGAGCATTCGCGCAAGGTCTGGCTGCTGTGGAAGGAATATCACTCGTCCCAGGACTGGTGGGGGCCGGGTCTGGTTGACCCGCATTGGCAAGCCCCTCAGTCCAAACCTCAGACTGAGCTTTGGCAGGAACGGTATCGCCGCCTGGAAGAGCGCGCCGCTGACCTTGGGATTCCGCCCGAACATCGCGCCGAGGCCGCGTACAAAGTACTCTTCCCTCCTACCGGCACCATTCACTGCTCCGCGCTCAACCAGAAAGGCGAGATTTCCGGCTGCACCACCACCAGCGGTCTGGCTTACAAGCTGCCCGGCCGCTGCGGAGACTCGCCCATTATCGGCGCCGGCTGCTACACCGATCAGGACGTAGGCTCGGCGGGCGCCACCGGAAGCGGCGAGGAAAATATCAAAGTTGCCGGCGCTCACACCATCGTCGAAAACATGCGGCGGGGAATGTCTCCACAGGAAGCCGGTACGGACGCGCTTAAACGTATCGCCCGGAACTACAACAACGACATGAGCCGGCTGATTTTCGTGGACATGGTCTACTACATCCTCCGGAAAGACGGAGCTTACGCCGGCGTGTCGCTATGGGACAGCTACGAGGCCTCTAAGCCGCATGCCATCGCGGTTCACGATGGCACCCGGCGAAAGGAAAAAGCTCTGTCACTGTTCAAAGGCCCTTCCAAAGACTTCCCGGCGAATCCGAAGGTCCCGCCCGAGGTGAGAAAGCAGTTCGACTAGCCTGGGCTGCGCGTCCGGTCGGTCTCCAGGCGATTTTATCCCTCTCCAGGCGGCAGGCTGGTTGTTTTGGGGACGCAAAGCAGCAATCCGCCGGCGGTGGCTGCGCACAACAACATCAATACCAGCCCCGAGGCATAAGAGCCCGTGCGTGTCGCGAGATAGCCGAATGCGTACGGTCCGGCAAAGCCCGCCACGCTGCCCACCCCGTTGATCAGCCCCACGGCCACGGCCGCAGCTGACCCGGTCAGCAATTCGCTCGGCATCGCCCAGAAAACCGGAAGAAACGAATAACAGCAGCAGACCAGGGAAAATAGGCCCAGGCTCACGGGCGTGCCCGCCCGGGGAAGCACGAGAAGGCCGAGCAGCCCGGCTGTGGCCAGAAACACCGGAGTCGCCGCGTGCCAGCGCCGCTCCTGCATCTTGTCGGAGTGCCAGCCGTTCACCTGCATCGCCACCAAGGCCACCACATAGGGAATGGTCCCGAGCCATCCGACAGTCGCATTCGGCAAGCCGGACATCCGCTTCAGCAAAGTGGGAAACCAGAACACAAAAGTGTAGGCGGCAAAGTATTCCAGGAAAGCGATGGAACAGAGCATGAGCACGCTGCGCGAGCGCAGCGGCTGCCACGCGCTGTCCATACCCGGGTTGCGCGGCTTCTCCTCCTCGAGTTTTTCGCTGACCCAGCGTTGCTGTTCCGCCGTGAGCCAGCTGGCCTGGCGCGGCCAATCGGTCAGAAAGAAGAATGCCGCCGTGCCCAGCAGAACCGCAGGCAGCCCTTCCAGGATGAACAACCAGCGCCAGCCATCGAAGCCAAGCCAGTGGCGGCCGAGAATCCATCCCGCCAGCGGCGAGCCGATGATGAACGAGAGCGGAATTGCGGCCATGAAGTCGCTGCTGGCCTTGGCCCGGTCTTCCTGGATAAACCAGTGACTCAGGTAGACCACCACTCCGGGAAAGAATCCGGCCTCCGCGGCTCCCAGCACAAAGCGCGCCGCGTACAGCTGGGGAGCGCTGTGGACCAGGGCCGTCAACGCTGTCAGCAGCCCCCAGGCGATCATGATGGAAGCAATCGCCCGGCGCGCGCTCCAGCGCTCCACCAGCAGGGCTCCCGGAACCTGCAAGGCCACGTAGCTCACGAAAAATATTCCCGCGCTCAGCCCGAAGACGCGGTCGCTCAAACCCAGGTCGTGCGACATTTCCAGCGCCGCGTACGCCAGATTCGTGCGGTCGATGTAGTTGGTGATGTAGACAACGAACAGGAAGGGCAACAGCCGCAGGGCGATCACATGGCGGGTGTGATCGGCAAAGTCGCGGGCGGGTTTGCGGAGCTTGGTAGCGACGATCGGCATGGAGCAACCGCGCCCACTTGCGGCGGCAGCGCGGCCATTATACCCGCCAGCCAAGCTCTAAATTCAGGCGAAAGCCTCTGGTTACGCGAACCTGACCTTTACATCCGGCCCTTTCTCCAGGTGGATGCTGTCGATGAACCGCACCTTGCCGGTGCGCAGCGTCATGATCACGGATGAAGTCCGTACGCCTTCGCCGAAAAAGCGCACGCCGCGCAGCAGAGCGCCTTCAGTGACGCCCGTAGCGGCGAAGATGAGTTGTCTGCCGGGCGCGAGGTCCTCGGCTTCGTATATCCGGTTCTTGTCCTTGATGCCCATGCGGGCAATGCGCTCTTCCAGTTCCGGCTTGTTGATCACCAGCCTGCCCTGCATGTAACCGTTCAGGCAGCGAATCGCCGCGGCCGTGATTACGCCTTCCGGCGCGCCCCCCGATCCCATGACCGCGTGCACGCCCGTGCCGATGACGGCGGCCGCGATTCCGGCCGAGAGATCGCCGTCGCCAATCAACCGGATCCGGGCCCCTGCCGCCCGAATTTCGGCGATCAGCTTTTCGTGACGCGGCCGGTCGAGCACGATGACGACCAGGTCTTCCACGTCGCGCTCCAGGCGTTTGGCAATATTCTTGAGATTCTCGCTCACGGGTGCATCGAGTTCGACGGCGTTCTTGCACGACGGCCCGACCACGATTTTTTCCATGTAGCAGTCGGGAGCGTTCAATAATCCCCCGCGCTCGGACGCAGCCAACACGGTAATCGACCCCGGCGCGCCAGTAGCGCACAGGTTCGTGCCTTCCAGCGGGTCGACGGCAATGTCCACCTCGGGCCCTTCGCTGCCGTCGGGGAAGCCGGAGCCGACCTTCTCCCCGATATACAGCATGGGGGCCTCGTCCCTTTCGCCCTCGCCGATGACGATGGTGCCACGCATCGGAATCGAGTCCATGGTCTGGCGCATGGCTTCGGTGGCCACCTGGTCGGAGAGCTTACGCTCCCCCTGGCCCATGGTATGGGCCGAGGCGATGGCCGCGGTTTCCACCACGCGCAGAAATCGCGATGCCAGATCGCTCTCAATGTTCTCGCCAAAGCTGCGGGCTTTGCCTTCCTTGCCGTTGGGCCGTGCTTGGGTTCCCATGGATCCCCTCCAACAAACCGGATGAGACTATACCGCGAAGCGGGGGGAGAGGGGAAGCGGAGGCGTCGATTCACCGGCGACCGGTACCTCGGAGACTTTCGTGATCAACCGCCGCTTCACCTAAACGATCTCGAGATTGGCGGTCGCGCTCTCGTAGGGGGATGTCAGCACACCCTGGCGTTGCACGCCGGCATCCGTTTGGATTCGAATGCGGGTCGAGGTCTCTCGCCTTCCCGTGCCGTCATTCTCGAAGGTCAGCGGGTGAGGTCCTCCTCATCTACAAGAGCTCCCTTCGAGTAATCAGGCTTGGCGGCGGTCGGCGTCGAGGCCGATGGCGCCCATGTCTGCCCATGCATCTGCCCAACCGCGAAGACTAGATTCAGCAAAAAGACGAAGACGAAAAGACGCAAGCACGTCCACATAGAATGGTCTTTGTAACCCGTAACCGGCAAGACCGCAAGGACGTCGATCACGGGTGTGCGGTCAGCTTGAAGACTCGACTGTGTCGGCCGCGGCGGCAACGACCTGTGATTTTGCCGGCCGCTTCAAGGCTGATAAAATCGAAAGGACGTTCCCGCCATGTGGGGCTATAGCTCAGCTGGGAGAGCGCATCGTTCGCAACGATGAGGTCGTCGGTTCGATCCCGACTAGCTCCACCATCTCGTTGAAACCTGCAGCCGCAACGCTTAATCTCCCCCCGGTTTCGACGCTACTTAGCGCGACTGCCTGTTCAGCCTCGCCGCGCTGCCTCAATCGTGGCGATGTCGATCTTCTTCATCTTCATCATGGCCTCGAAGGCGCGTTTGGCCTCGCTACCACCAGCCCCCAGTGCATCGGTCAACGCCCGCGGGGTGATCTGCCACGATAGGCCCCAGCGGTCCTTGCACCAGCCGCAAGCGCTCTCCTGGCCGCCATTGCCGATGATCGCGTTCCAGTAGCGGTCCGTCTCTGCCTGATCTTCCGTCGCGATCTGGAAGGAAAAGGCCTCGCTGTGCCGGAATGCCGGGCCGCCGTTGAGACCAAGACAGGGAATGCCAAGAACGGTGAATACCACTGTCAGCACATCGCCCTGCTTGCCACTTGGATAGTCGCCTGGCGCATGATGAACAGCGGTGACTTTGCTGTCCGGGAAGGTGGCGGCGTAGAAGCGCGCTGCCTCCAGCGCCTCCCTGTCGAACCAGAGGCAGATTGTATTCTTTGGCTTCAAGTTTCCATGCTCCTTGTGCTCGGTCAGGGTGGGTGCGGCCGTCTCGGGTGGGTTTTGTCTCAGCGGCCCGCTGGTTCACCCGATGATTTACCGCAGATGGTTCGCATTCTAGCACTCGTTTCTCCGGCGGTTTCGGATGCAATTCTTTGCACATTGACGTTGCCGGGGAAAGCCTGCACACTGGGGAACGGCTGTTGCCGTTCGCGGGGTGCACCCAGCCGCTCGTGTTCTCTCAAAAAGCGCTGCTTCCGTCCCAAGGAGACTCGAAGATGAAATCCCCTGCCAGTCACTGCCAGCTAGCCCGCTTTCGTTTCGCCGCCATGCTCTGCGCCCTGCTCCTGGGAATTGGCGCCTGCTCTGCCTTCGCAACCGACGTCGTCACCTATCACAACGATATTGCCCGCACCGGGCAAAACCTGGCAGAGACGACCTTGACTCTTTCCAACGTCAATTCGTCAGGGTTCGGCAAGGTGTTTTCCGTTTCCGTTGACGGCGTAATTGACGCCGAGCCTCTGTATCTCTCCGCGGTGCCGGTCGCGCATATGGGAACGCACAATGTGCTCTACGCGGTGACCGAGAACGACACTGTCTACGCGGTGGATGCCGACACTGGAGCCGCCCTCTGGCACGTATCTCTGCTCGGCCAGAACGAAAGCGCTTCCGGCGATCACGGCTGCGGGCAGATTACCCCGCAAATCGGCATAGCCGCGACGCCGGTGATCGATCGCGGCAGTGGCCGCCATGGAACCATGTACGTCGTGGCCATGAGCAAGAACTCCTCCAACCAGTATTTTCAGCGGGTTCATGCGCTCGACATCACCAATGGCAAGGAGGAATTCGGGGGGCCGGTTACGATTCAGGCCCAATTCCCGGGCACAGGAGACAACAGCAAGAACGGCTTCGTAGTCTTCGATCCCGCGCAATATGCCGAGCGCGCCGGGCTCCTGCTGCTGAATCACGTGATCTATACCGCCTGGACTTCCCATTGCGACGACCGCCCGTATACCGGCTGGCTGATCGGCTATCACGCCGGCTCGTTGGCCCAGACCAGCATTCTGAACGTGACCCCCAACGGCAACGAAGGCGCCATCTGGCAGGCAGGCGGCGGACTGGCGGCGACGGGCAAGGACTTCTTTTTTCTGGATGGAAATGGAATTTTCGACACCGACCTCGACGCCAACGGTTTCCCCAGCCAGGGCGACTATGGCAATGCGTTCGTGCGGGTCTCCACCAAGAGCGGGCAAATGGCGGTCGCCGACTACTTCACCATGTACAACACGGTGGACGAATCGAACGCGGATGAAGATCTGGGGTCGGGCGGCGTGATGGTGCTGCCCACCATGACGGACTCCAAAGGGAAAAAGAAGAACCTGGTCATTGGCGCCGGCAAGGATTCGAACATTTATATCGTGAACCGGGCGAACATGGGCAAGTTCAATCCTAATAACGACAACGCCATTTATCAGGAAATCGACGGGGCCCTGCCGGGAGGAATGTGGGCGACGCCGGCATATTTCAACGGCAGCGTCTACTTCGGGCCGGAAGGTTTTCAGATGCGGCAGTTCCAGTTTTCCAACGCGAAGCTGGGTACGACGCCGACCTCCAAGAGTGCAACGTACTTCGAATACCCGGGAACGTCGCCCAGCATCTCGGCGAATGGATCGGCTAACGGGATCGTGTGGGCAATCGAGCATGTCGGCGGCAGCGATGTGCTCCACGCCTACGATGCCACGAACCTGGGAAACGAGCTCTACAACTCAAATCAGGCCGGCAGTCGCGATCACTTCGGCACCGCCAGCCACTTCGGAACTCCGATGATTGTGAACGGGAAGGTCTACGTTGGGACAAGCAGCGGCGTCGCGGCGTTTGGACTGTTGAATAAGGCTCGGTAAGTCAGTCTTCGAACAGGGTCCGGGCAGCTGGTCCCGGACCCGATCCTTCCGCGATTTGTAAATTCTGCGTCAACCGGCCAAATCCCCCTTGCCTCCTGCAGACTCCGGCATATAATCCTGCGCATTGGGGGTGTGCAATGTGGACCTGGTCGGTTCGCAGTGCAGTTGTCTTGCTTGCCCTTGCGGTCCCCGCCGGTGCGCAGCGACGCGGCGCCCGTACCCTGCCTACCCTGCCTACCAACGACAATACCTCGATCACTTCCCGTACCGTGCTGATCTCCGGCAGAGTGGTGATCGATGATGGAACGGAATTGACCGAACCGGCCGCCATTCAGACCATCTGCCATGGCCGCCAGCGCACTGAGACTCACACCGATTCGCATGGCAACTTCAGTTTCGGCCTGGGCGGCTCCAGCGACATCGGCATGGAAGTCGCCGACGCCGGGACCTCCTCCATCGGCAGCATCTCCGGCAATACCGCGCGTCGCGACTGGAAGGATTGCCAGCTGCAGGCCGTGCTCGCGGGCTTTTCTTCGGAGCAGATCGAACTCGAGGGCCGTATCACCACCCTGGAGAACACCGACCTCGGCCGCCTGCCTCTTCACCGCTTGCAGCGCGTCCAGGGCACCAGCATCAGCGTAACCAGCGCGTTGGCGCCTCAATCTGCCCGCAAGGCCCTGGATCAGGCTTTGGATCAGGAAAAACACTCAAAGTGGGATGCGGCGCAGAAGTCCCTGCAAAAGGCGGTCAAGATTTATCCCAAGTATGCGCAGGCGTGGTTTGAGTTGGGGCGGGCCCAGCTGCGCGGCAACAACGCCGACGACGCTCGAAAGTCGTTCGAACAGTCGATGCAGGCGGATCCCGAATATGTGAATCCTTACGACGCTCTCGCCAGGCTGGCTTTTGTTTCACGCGACTGGCGCGTCGTGGCGGACATAACCCGCAAACTGCTGGTGCTGAACCCGGTGAACTTCGTCGATGCCTACTTTTTCAGCGCTGTTGCGAACTACTACCTGAACGACTTCGATGCCGCCGAAAAGGTGGCACATCAAGGCGTCAAAGTGGATGAGGCTCATCAGGTTCCGAGGCTGCGCTTTCTGCTGGGCATCCTCCTGGCCCAGAGGCGCGACTATCAAACCGCCGCCGAGTACATGCAGCAATATGTGGCCATGGAAACCGATCCGGCAGCAATCGAGAAGGCCCGAAAAGAGCTTGCCAAGATGGCGCAGGCCTCCGCCGCCGTCAACCAGCCGTTAAGCAACGAAAAGAAATAGGCTTGCGGCCTACATTTGGTCGAGCGGCCCACCCGCTCCACCCCGCCAGACTGGGAAAATCTACAGGAATCCACAGGATTCACTGTGCAAGAAAATTCCACTCTGCTAACATGGCTTCCAGATCGGCCGTGATTTTTCGTGGTATCTTCTAGGTCGCGGATTGGAGTTCTCGAAGGGCGTTGCGCCAAAATGCCCGGTTTTTGTGAAGTTTACTGCTGTAGGAGCTGCTTTGAGTTACCCGGGAAGACGTCGACGCAAGTACCGCTTCCGCAGGCGGATTCGCAGGGGCTTTGCCGCTCTCGCCGTCGTCCTGATACTTGCCTTTAGCGCCCGCTTTGCTTCCCTGGTCCATTCCGCCTGGATCGCCCACCTCAATCGCAATCGAATCGATACCTCTGCCTGGGCCAGAACTGATACCAGCCGGGCGTTGGCGGTCATGGCGACGGAAACCGCTGCCGGCCCCATCGTCGTTCCACGGCGCGTGGTGTACCCGTATTCGATCATCCCGGGAGGCATCAACAGCACGCAGGAGCTGCAGAGGCTCAGCGATCATGATCCGGTAGTTGGCCTGCATTACGCGGGCTTCGACTTCCAGCATGCCAGGATCTTTGAGCTCGATCAGCCCAGGCTGGTGTATCTTTCCTATCGGCTCGGCGACCGGGTCTTCTGGACGCGGAAAAAAATCACCCTTCACAAAGGCGAGAAGCTGATCAGCGACGGAAAGGTCACGGCTCGGGCTCGTTGTGCCAATCGGGTCTCCGAAGCCGCGCAACCTCAGGTCTCGGCGGAAGAACCGCCTGCGGGAAAGTTCGAAGAGCCGCTTTTGCAGGGCGGCACCGCTACCGAAGTTCCCTTCCCCCAGGCCGGTAATCTGTTCGCCATAGGACCAACCCCGCCCCCAGGCGCTCCCGGTCTAGCCCCACCCACCGGTTTCGGATTGCCGCCGCTGTTTCCCCCGCCGATCCCGCCCCAGGCTTGCGTCCCCGCCAAGACTACAGGGCACGGTGAAGAAGTTGCCGATCTGAAAGCGACCAAGGGAAAGCCATGCAGCCCCGGCACCCCGCCGCCGGCCGTTCCAGAGCCGGCCACGGCTCTGCTGGTTTCGTCAGGGATTCTGGGAGTCTACTTGCGCCGCCACCACGCGAAGAGCTAGCGTGTCCTATTGATTTTGCTGAAGTGGTGAACCTGGAGCCGCGTCATGTCAGCTCTTAGGGCAGCGTAATCAGCCGGACCGCGATAGGCGAAGTGCCGACGCCTCCAACCACTGGAGGCGCACCATTGCTGGTCGAACTGCAGCCGACAATGTTCAGGACGGTGACGTTGAGATCGCCGGCTGTGGGGCCGGCAAAGAAGCCGGGCTCCACTCCATTGATGAAAACCTGCAGATAGCCCACGATGTTCACTGCGCCCCCCACGGTGGGAAAACACCCGGCGATCGCACAGGTGTCCACAATCGGGACGGTGACGATGGAATTGCTGGTGGTGACGTATTGCCCGGGCAGCGGACTGGAGGTCCCGCCCAGAATTTCCGGCGGGCCGCCCGGCCACGGTGTGGAATAGCTAAGGGCATCCTGAGCGCCGGGGGGACCGGGCGCATTGTTGTGAATGAGACACTCTGCTCCAGCCGCGGAGAATCCGCCGCCGCCGCCGGGATTGACGCTGTGGTCCCATAAAAGCTGGGTTGTTCCTCCACAGTAGGCGTAGGCAAAACTGTTTGCATCCGCGCACTCGATGCTGCGCTCGTAGTCAGTCGCGCCGACACAGGATGGACAGACGTTGCTGCTGTTGGCGGTGACCGTGGCCGGAACGTACTCGAGCTGGGGAGTGCTTGCGCTGTACGTTGCCTTGGGCGGGTTGTCAATCAACGCGCAGACCGAAGGTCCGGCCGCACAGTCGACCGTCAAGTCAAAGGTCTTCCCGATCAAGCCATAGTCCACGTTCCAGGTTCCGGTGTCGATGATTTTCGGCGTTGTCGACTGCGTGGGATCGGCGTTCGCAAGCAGCCAGGGTTTCACGCTGGTAGGAACGACGGGCGTGATGGAAGTGTTGTTGGCGGCGTTGTAGGCCTCTGCCGTGGCGGAGGCGACAACCGCGGCGCTACGCGTTCCCCAGATGCGGGCAAAAAAAGTCGGCAGATTCGTCCGTTGCAGGGTTACGGTCACCAGGGGATTGCCCTGGCGGGTCCAGTCCGGCGCCACAGGACAGTTGGAGCACACGGGAGCGGCGCCTGCCACCAGGTTGATGGAATTCTGCAGAACCGCGTTGATGGCGGCGGTGGCCATGTTCACGGCCAGGGTCTGAGCGGCGGCGGCATCGGCGGTGGGTACGCTTGTAACGCCGGAATCGGCGATGGCCTTCGCCGCCGCCAGCGCGGCAGCGTCGGCGGCGCGCTGAATTTCGCTGCGGGCCACGTAAAGAGTCACTACGTCGATCGCCAGGGCCGCCATGGCCAGCAGGCTGATGAACGAAATCGCGACGATGAGGATCGTCTGGCCTCGCTCTCTGCCGCGGTCGCTGCTTCGTGGTGTAAGCATGGCGGGCGGTTCAGTCGAAGTTTACTGCGGTGGCCTCGGTCTGAATATTGGTCAAACCGTAGTTCGCTCCGGGCACGATGAGCTGGATCACGCTATTGAAATGCCACTGGTAGGGATAGAGGATCCTCACCGTGGTGCAGACGAAGTTGAAGGTATTGGGATCGCCCGAAATCGTCTCTGCGGACGTGACACCCCGGTGGATTTCCAGCCGGAGCGAACCGGGGCAGCCGTTGCCGGAGACCACGTAGATCCAGGTGAAACCGGCGGGAGCGGCGGTGCCGGTCCCTAGACCGCAATCGTTGATGTTCGCCGCCAGTAGATAGGACGAGACGAGCGAACGCACGGCATCGACGGTAGCCGGGGTACCGCTGTTGAGCAGGTCATTGCTGGGCTGCCGGGCTGCGAACTGCGCCCCTTCCCGCACTGCATTGTTCAACTCCTGTTTCAAATTGAAAGCGGCGGCGAAATCAAAGATTCCCACCACCAGCACCACCAGCAGCGGCAGAGCGATGGCGAACTCGGCCAGAGAAGATCCCCGCTCCCCGCAGACCGGGAGCGGTCGCCGCATCTTCTGGCCTGACGCGGGCATTCTAGTTCTCTACCTTCATCTGCACGTTGGCCGAAAGCGTAATGAGCTGCATGTTCAGAGAAGTAAATGGAAAGTAGAACTGGTAGGGATACTGAAAACTGACAACTACGCCGCATGCCGGCGGGCCGGATGATGACGGAGGCGAACCCGACCCGTTGTTATTATCCAGCAGCACATTGGTGCAGTACCAGATCTTGGGATCGGCGCCGGCCGCCGTGCAAGTGGCGTTGCCGCCGCCACAGGCGGTGGGAAGCGCGCTGGGGGTAATCACGAGAGAAGGGTTGAGGGCGGACGCGAGAAGCGCGTTCTTCACCTGATTGGCGACGTTCGCGACAGCCGCCGGGTTGTTTCCACAGGTGGCGCAGCTCTGCCCCACCGCATAGCGGGCGCCTTCCCGGGCAGCATGATTGATGGTGGCATAGGTGTTGAAGGCGCGGCCGAACCAGTAGATCCCAAGCAGCAACATGAATGTCAGCGGCAGTACCAGCGCGGCCTCGGCGATCTCCGAGCCACCGCACTCCCGTGCCAGCCGACTCCAGCCTCGATGCGTCGTTACGATTTTTCTCCGCGACTTCAAGACAGACTCCACACTTGCCGGGTAGTGTAGACAATCACCGCGATCGCTACTGCAATCCCAAAGGGAATTTTCGCCGACTCGGAGCTGTCCAACGTGAGTTCCGGTTCCGGCAGCTGAAGCGTAAAAAAAGCCGCCAGCATCCTCCCCAGGTTACGCATGGTCCGGCCGAAGCGTCTCTTCCAGATCACCAAAATCAGCGCCATTGCCCCCGCGATCAGAACCGTGGCAAAGAGCACGGTCAACAGGCGGCCGGGTCCGAGGAACGCCCCCAGCGCTCCCACCAGCTTCCAGTCTCCCGCCCCCAGGCTTCGGATCAGGACGAAAGGCAGCAGCAATGCAAGGCCTAACCCCGCCCCGAGCAATGCCTCCTTCGCCCCCGGCCAGCCGCGCAACCCGGCATTCACCACGATCCCCATCACCAGGCCTGGAACCGTCAGCCAGTTGGGGATGCGGCGAGTGCGCCAGTCCGTAACACCGGCTACGGAAGCCAGCAAGGCCGGCAAGACCAGCACCCCCTGCCGGGTTAAGTCCATGGAAGCCGTTGCGACCGGCAGTGTTTGCCATCTGTCGCCCGGCGAAAGAACGAAAATGAAGTTGGCATCCAACTCCCAGAATGGTCGCCGCCGCGGGCGGCCTCCCGCAGCGTTTCTGCGCGGATTGTCACACAGTCGCATGGTCTAGTCAATGTTACCGCAGGAGTTGGCGAATTCCCCGCGGATTCAGGGAACGTGCACGCGCCGCCAAAAGAAAAGGCCCGGCTCGGCCGGGCCTTTTCAGGAAAACTTAGTCTTATGGATTCAGCGCTCGTGCGTTGGTCCGCTCGGCGATCACCCGCTTGGCATTGTCGGCCAACTGCTTGGCCTGCGGAATCAGGTCAAGTGCCTTCAGCACTTCCGGATCGGTCTCGGCCTTCACCTTCAGGCCTTCCTCCTGCCCGAAGGCGTCGGTGAAGATCTCGCTCTTCAAGCTGGTACGGACCCACTCGTTGTTCTGCACCAGGTCGGCTTCAGTGTAGGGAATCTTTTCCTGGTCGAGGAACTTGTGAAACTCCTGCAGCGTCGGGTCGTCGACTTCGAAGCTCTTGCCCGGGTGATGGGTGATCATGTAGCGCTTGGCAAAGTTGAAGAACGCATAGTGCTGCAGCAGGGTATCTTGAAAGTGGTTGCTCTTGATGGGATCAATCTTCACATCCGGGGCAATGCCGCCGCCGCCATAAACCGAGCGGCCGCTGTCCGTGAGTTTGACCTCGCGGTTGGCTGCGGTGTTGTTGCTGTCTTCGTCGCGCTCAAAATAATAGTCGTACAGCGAGATATTGCTGTAGTCGCGCTGGATCAGCCGGCCGCTGGGGGTGTAGTACTTTGCCGTCGTCAGGGCGAGGCCTGTGTTCTCGGCCAGCGGATACACGGTCTGCACCAGCCCCTTGCCGAACGTAGTCTCGCCCGCAATAAGCCCGCGGTCGTGATCCTGGATGGCTCCGGCCAGAATTTCAGCAGCCGATGCGGTATTGCGATTCACTAACACCACCAGAGGATATTCTTTGCCTCCATCGCCGTGAGTGGCTACATAGCGCTTTTCCGGCGAAGAACGCCCGTGATGCGAGACGATCAACTGCCCTTTGCGCAGGAACTTGTCGGCAACGCCGACGCCCTCGCTCAGCAGACCGCCGGGATTACCTCGCAGATCCAAAACCAAGCCCTTCAGGTCGCCCAGTTGATCGAGCGCATCCTGCACTTCCTTTTCGGTAGTCTCGTTAAAGCCGGTGATGTGCAGGTAGCCCACCCCCGGGCGAATCAGAAAGTGCAAATCCACGCTGTAGCGCGGAATCTCGTCGCGCACGATGGCAAACTCCATCGGCTTGTCTTCACCCTCGCGCAGAATGGTGATGTGTACCGTGGTCCCTTTTGGTCCCTTTAGCAGGTCGGCCACATCGCTGGTGCTCATGTTGTCGGTCGACTTGCCATCCACCGCAATGATGATGTCACCGGGATGAATGCCGGCCTTGTAGGCAGGCGTGCCGGCGAATGGCGCAATCACAATAACCTTATTATTGCGCGGTCCCACCGTCATGCCCACGCCGTAGTACTTTCCCCGCTGATCTTCGCGCAGCAGAGAATAGGCTTTGGGATCAAAGAAATTCGAGTGCGGGTCGAGGACGTGCAGCATGCCGGGAATGGCGCCGTTGTAAATCGCCTTATCGGCGTTCACCGGCTCGGCGTAGTTCTGCTCGACAATGTCATACACCTGCGCGAACTGGTGCAGGCTGTCGCGGACATCGCTATCGCCTCCGGGGGCAGCCGCCGGATTGATCTTCTGGCCGAAGACCATCCCCAGGAATCCGCAGGTGACAAGTACGCAAACTACCAGGAATAGAGCACGACGAGAACTACGGGCCATCTTTGATTTTCCTCAGTCCGGGCCTGTGAATGGACCCGGCTCACCGCTTTCAGCGCAGTATAGCACGCGATTGATCGCTTGAGCAGGTTTCTGAACCTAAGGTAACTATCTGGAATTACGCCTCACCAAGCCATTGGATGCGGCGGCGGGTAAGGAAGTTACCGGTGTGGGGAACATAATGGAGCTTGAGGGCTCAAGTCAGGCAGAAGGCTCTACACGGCTACGGTGAAGGAGGCCTCCGTCCGCGACACCGGCCGGTAAAGCGTGTCGCGTTCGACCGGTTCACGGCCGGCCTCGCGAATCAGACGCATCAACTCCTGGCGGCGCATGCCCTGCGGTGTGGTGGCGCCGGCGTCGTGATAGATCTTTTCTTCAATCACCGTGCCGTCGAGATCGTCGGCGCCGAAGCGGAGGGAAATCTGCGCGATCTTGGGCGTGAGCATCTGCCAGTAGGCTTTGATGTGGGCGAAGTTGTCCAGTACCAGGCGGCTGACCGCTATTTGCTTGATGTCGAGCATGCCCGTGGTTTTGGGCAGATGTTGCAGGGGGGTATTGTCGGGATGGAAAGCCAGTGGAATGAAGGTCTGAAATCCGCCGGTCTCATCCTGCAGAGCGCGCAGCCGCAGCAGGTGATCCACGCGATCGGCATCGTTCTCCACGTGCCCGTAAAGCATCGTGGCATTCGACTTGAGCCCGATCTGATGGGCCAGTCGCGCCGTCTCCAGCCATTGATCGCCATCGATCTTATGGTCGCAGATGATGTGGCGCACGCGATCCGCGAATATTTCCGCACCGCCCCCCGGAAGCGAGTCGACGCCCGCTGCCTTCAACTGTTCCAGAGTCTCCTTCGTGGAGAGCTTGGCGCGCCTGGCGAGATAGGCAACCTCAACCATGGTAAAAGCCTTCAGGTGCACCTGAGGAAAGCGCTGCTTCAGGCCGGAACAAAGGTCGAGAAAATACTGGAAAGGCAAATCGGGATGCAGCCCGCCCACAATGTGGAATTCGGTGACCGCATCGCTGTAACCGGAGGCCGCGGTGGCGAAGGCCTCCTCCAGCGCCATGGTGTAGGCCCCCGGCGAATCCTGCTTGCGCCCGAACGCACAGAGCCGGCAGGCAGCGACGCAAACGTTGGTGGGATTGATGTGGCGGTTGACATTGAAGTACGTCTTGTCGCCGTGCATGCGTTCTCGGACATGATTGGCCAGCCAGCCCAGCGCCAGCAGGTCCGCGGTCCGGAAGAGAACGAGCGCGTCCTCTTCGCTCAGACGCGCGCCGGCAAGAACCCTGGAATGGATGGGCGCCAGCTGCGGGTCGTCCGTCTGAAAATTGTGGCGGTCGATCATCTGACTCTGATGATACCCCAAAGCGCATCGAAAATCGGGGTTTCGGTCAATGGCGGATGAGCAAATCTCCCGCGACAAAGAAGAAGAACACGACCGAGATGATCCCATTCATAGTAAAGAACGCGGCGTTGAGCCGGGAAAGATCTTCGGCTGAAACTAGCGAATGTTCGTAGCTCAGGAGCAAGGCGACGGCCACCGTCCCGGCAATGGCAAGCTTTCCCAGACCGAACACGATGACGAGGCTGCCCAGCAGGAGCAGCATGAACCCGTGAAAGAACCGGGCGATCCACAGCGAGCGGGCGATACCGAAATAGCGGGGAACGGAATGCAGCCCGGCATCCCGGTCAAACTCGTAGTCCTGGCAGGCGTAGAGCACGTCGAATCCTGCTCCCCAGAACATCACGGCAGCGGTCAGCAGCAGAATGCGGGGGTCAAGCGACCCTCGCACCGCAATCCAGGCTGCCGACGGCGCCATTCCCATGGCGAATCCCAGCACCAGATGAGACCATCGCGTAAGACGCTTGGTATAGGAGTAAAGCAGCAAAATCGCCAGCACAAATGGAGAGAGCACAAGAGCGAGGCGATTGAGCTTCCACGCCGCCAATACGAAGACGGCACAGCACACGACCACAAAGACGGCGACGAACGAAGACGAGAGCAAGCCGGTCGGAAGCGCGCGTGCCTTCGTTCGCGGGTTCCGGGCGTCGAGCGCGGCGTCGGCCACGCGATTGAAGGCCATGGCCGCTGACCGCGCCGAAACCATGGCCACCACGATCCAAAGCAACTGTCGCCCCGTAGGATAACCATGCGCGGCCAGCATGGCCCCGCAAAGGGCAAATGGAAGCACAAAAACAGAGTGCTCCCACTTGATCATTTCCAGCGTGATCCGCAGGTTGCGAAACAGCGGCACGAGAAAATTGTAAACGACTTTGCCTGGCCGCCGGCTTGGCGATCGCAATTGCCGCCTTACCGGCTGGACTTGAAAGAATCATTCAGAGTCGTATCCCGCGGCTCCCATCAGCGGCACGAATCGGCACCCCTCGAGGTTTGTAACCACGGCCCGGCTATCCTGTTTCTTGACCAGCTGAAGTTCCTGGGCATGCACCGGACCGACTGGAATCACCATCCGTCCCGCCTCGCCCAACTGTTCAAAAAGAGGCGTGGGGACGCTGGGGGCGGCGGCGGAGACGACGATAGCGTCGAAAGGCGCACGCGCGGGAAGTCCGTGGCTGCCGTCGCCAACCGAGACACTCACGTTGACGTAGCCCCGTCGCGCCAGAGTGCTCGAGGCCTCCTCCGCCAGCGACGCGAACCGTTCGACGGAGTAAACCCGTTGCGTCAATTCGGCGAGCAGCGCGGTTTGATATCCCGACCCGGTTCCAACCTCTAACACGCGGTCAGAAGATTGAAGGGCGAGAGCTTCGAGCATCAAGGCAACGATGAAGGGCTGCGAGACCGTCTGGCCTTCGCCGATGGGCAAGGGATGGTCCTCATAGGCCTGGCCTCGATATTCGGGGAGAATAAACTCGTGGCGAGGCACTCGCGCCATCGCTTCGAGAACCCGCTGGTCACGAATACCGCGCAGGCGCAGGTGCTGCTCCACCATATTCCGGCGAAGCGCTGCAAAGCGGGCTTCTTGAATAGTCGTGCCCATGCCTGCGAGGCTTATCCGGTGTACACCAGCTCGACAACAGTGCAGTCATCGCTCAAAGGTGTGCCCCCGCAGAAGGCAGAAATGGCGGTAAAAATGTCGTCCAGAGTCCCTGCCTTGGCGGCCTGTTCCAGGCGCGAGTCTTCGAAGAAGTCGCCTTTCGCATTCTCCGCTTCGGTGACGCCGTCCGTGACCAGTACCAGGCGATCCCCCGCTTTGAGCTGGCAGCAGTCGCTCTCATATTTCGCGTTAGGCAAGAGACCGACGGGCAGGTTTCCATGTGCTGGACGCAAAACATCGCCCGCCGAGACGATTAGAGGCGGGATGTGCCCGCAGTTGACGTACTCCAGCTCTCCGCCTTCCCGGACCCGCGCGAGCAGCACCGTAGCGTATTTCTCGCCGATGTGCTTGTGGGTGAAGAATCGGTTGACCGCGCTCACGATCTCGGTCAACGGCATTCCGGCCGTGAGCTGCGAATAGATCATTCCCTGCAGGGTAGAGGCCAGAAGCGCCGCAGAGACTCCTTTGCCGCTGACGTCGGCCAACACCACGGTAAGTCCTTCTTCAGTTTTCACCGCGTCAAAAAAGTCTCCGCCAATCTCCTTGCAGGAAAGATTTCTTCCTCCCAGGCGGGCGAACGGAACTTCGGGAATGGTAACCGCCATAAGCCGCTGTTGAATGGAGGCCGCGATGGACAGTTCCTGCTGATATCGCCTCGCAGCTTCCTCGGCCTGCACCAGGCGCGCATTCTCGATCAGGGAAGCGGCTTCGGTTGCGATGGCGTGCAGAATATCGTTGCTCACACCGGAAATATCGCGCGACGCAAAACGGGAGTCGACATACAGCGCGCCCATAGCCTCGACGGGGGCGGACGACACCGGGGCTTCCACGTCGCGCGTGGTCTGCACTTGCGGCTTGCGCAGGGGAACACAGATCACCGTGCGCAGATCGTAAGCCACGATGCTTTTGCGCCCGGAGAGATCGACGGACCGGCTGGTATCGCTAAGGACAAACTCGGAGTTGGACTTCAGCGCGTCCTCGAGAATGGAGTGCGAGATGGTTGTGTCCTCGAGCAGCGGCTCACCCTTGGAGTTGCGTCCCGCCGCCAGCCGCAGTTCACCCAGTTCGTTCTTCATGAACACATAGGCCCGTTCCCCGCGGGTGAGTTTCAGGGTGACGTCGAGCAGGGTCATCAGGATCTCGTCCAGCACGCCGACGGTGTTGAGCTTGCGGGCTGCCTCAAGAAACAGGACCAGTTTCTCCAGGTCGGTGGTGTCATCGGAAATGTGCATCACCGAGATCTGGCTGAGGAACTCGCGGGCGGCATTCGAGGTGCCCTGCTGCGGATTAAAAATCACATAGGCCACCTCGCGAACGCCGAACTCCAGCCGGTCGTTCCGCTCCAGAGTCTTGCGCTGCACCCGCTCGCCGTTGACGAAGGTGCCGTGCTTGCTGCCCTGGTCGACCAGGGCAAACTCGCCGTTTTCCGAGACAATTACCGCGTGGTCGCGCGACACCCGGGGATCGGCGATGACCAGATCCTTGTCCACTTTGCGGCCGATGCTGAAAGGGCTGTGATCGAGGTTGATCACGTGTTGCTCGGTCCCCTGCACAAACACTAGGGTCGGAAAGATCCCGGAGGTGGTGTCGGGGCCCGATCCGGTGATGGTATGGAACGCCATGCGGGGTACGCGGTCTCCTCGCCGGAGAATCGCTCAGAAGAATAATGACAGCTTCACAGCCTGACGGGAAGGGGTGCGGGAGATCGTGCCGGAAAAATCCTGGGGCTGGGACCTGGCCTCACGAAACTCAGGCCGCTCCGCGGCGAAAGGCAGCCAGCGCCTGCTGTTCCGTGTCATAGACCTCGAACACGGTCACCAGCTTGGTGATCTGCAGAACGTCGCGCAACCGCTGGCCTAAGCCAGAGAGCTTGATATCGGCGCCGGCGCCCCGCGCCGACGCGTTCACGCCCACCAGTGTCCCCAGTCCGCCGCTATCGATGTAGGAGACGCCGGAGAAATTCAGCACGATCTGCTTGCTCGATGTCAGGATGCGCTTCAGCGTGTCCCGCAAGGCTGTCGCCTCGTCTCCGAACACGATGCGGCCGGTGCACGATATCACGGTAACGCCATCCACCTGCCGCTCCTCCATCTTCAGGTTCATATACTCCTCCAGCTATTTCATGATGAGTGCCCGAGAAGCCTAATCCTTCGTGGCGGAAGAATGCAAGCGAGGACGGGGAAGCTCGCCGGAGAATTGGTTCGCAGAATCATCCAGGCGGCTGTATTCTTCGGATTGGTGGGAGGTTTGATCTGGCCTGGGCAAAGGAATTTCTGCAGACGCGCCGGTTGTTCGTCGTCATCCTCGCCATGGGTCTCTTTGCCATGGCAGCGCGCCCCGTCACCGACCCGGATGTGTGGTGGCACCTGCGCACGGGGCAGTTGATCCTGGAGACCCACAAGTTAATCGGCTCTGATCCCTACTCTTTCACTCGCTCCGGCCAGCCCTGGGTCGATCATGAGTGGCTCACTCAGATTTTGATGTTCGGTTTATATCGGCTCGCAGGATGGGGAGCCTTGGTAACGGCGTTCAGTGCGGTGATCGCGGCCGCTCTCTTCCTGGTATTCGTGCGCAGTCCAGGCCACCCTTACATCGCCGGCGTAGTGACTCTTTGGGGGGCATTCGCCTCGATCCCCAGCTGGGGAGTGCGCCCGCAGATGTTGACGTTTCTATTCGCCAGCGTTCTCCTGCTGATCCTGGAACTCTCGGACAAACATCCCCACCTGCTATGGTGCCTGCCACCTTTGATGCTTTTGTGGGTGAATCTTCACGCCGGATACGCTACGGGAATCGCCCTCCTGGCTCTGTTTCTCGTGGGGGATATGCTGGACGCCAGCGTCGGATTCGACTCCTGGTCAATCGTGCGCGCCCGCCTGAAGATGCGAGCGACTATTCTTGGCCTGTGCCTGGCGGTAATTCCTCTGAACCCGTACGGCTGGTCGATGTACCGCTATCCCTTCGAGACCCTGCAGTCGCGCGCCATGCAGAGTTACATCGGGGAATGGCTGTCGCCGGACTTTCATCAGGGCAAGTATGCGCCCGCGCTTCTGCTGGTGCTGGCGACGCTAGTCCTTCCCGCGCTATCCCCGCGACAGCTCAGACCGCGGGAAATACTGCTGCTGCTGACCGTCACTTTCGCCGCATTCCGTTCCGTGCGCCATATCCCGATTTACATCCTGGTGACGGTTCCGATCGTGGCAGCCCTGACCGAAGCGTGGTTTGGACAGAACAGCCTGGCGAAGCGATGGGCGGCCGCTGCAACGTTAACTCAACCCAAGCTGGTCGTAAACGCGGTGTTGCTGGCCGGCTTCCTTGCCTTTACGGTCGCACGACTCACATATGTCACGGGGCGCCAGCCCGAGACGGAAAGGACCAGTTTCCCAGAGGAGGCGGCGGAATTTCTGCTCGCACAACCCACCCTTGGCCCCGTGTTGAACCACTACAACTGGGGAGGATATTTCATCTGGAAGCTGTATCCCCACTACGCGGTCTATATCGACGGCCGCGCCGATGTCTACGGTGACTCGTTTATGGACGACTTCGCTTCTACCTACTACTTGCAGGGCAGTTCGTGGCGCGGCCCATTACTGAGATGGGGAATCCGCACTATTGTCATGCCGCCCGATGCACCGCTCATCGTGGCCCTACGGGCTACCCCGGAATGGAAAGCAGTCTACGCTGGCCCGCAGGCGGTTATTCTCACCCGAGCCCAATAAGTCGGCATGTGCGTGTGTTCGCTTGGATTTGCAGGCCAAATCCCGGGAATTGGCCGATTATCTAAGGTCCGCGCAGGCATTTTCCCGGCCAAGACTCATTTCTCTTGACGATAGGCCGTCTTAGTCTGAGAAACTATAGTCACGATAAAAAGGATGACCTCGGTTCGATGCGCAAGAATTTTCTCTCGAATCGAGGGGCGGCGGGTTATTATGTGCGAAAGGATTCGAGGACGATCCTTCCCCGTTCGCAAGCTATTGATTCGGAAGAAGAAGAAACCTGAGTGCAGCGCAGGTCTGCACCATGTGGATACATCCTGGCCGAGGTGTCTCCCGGAGGCCGGGCGAGGAGGAGAAAATATGACGAGCGTCAAGCAGCGTTTGGTCCAACTATGGTCGAGAGACGACGGCCAGGACATCGCGGAGTACGCCGTGATGTTGGCGGTCATTTTGGTGATCGTGGTGGGCACGATTCGGCTCATCGGAGGCAACGCCAATAACGTCTTTTCGTCTGTAGCGAGCTCGATTTCTCCGTAGCAAGATTGCAACCCTAGCCTGAATTCGGCAGGCTTGGCGCTTCAGCAGCGCTGGCAGGTGCGTGGTCCGCGTGTTAAGGTGGCGTCCGGTTTCGTGAATAGGAGCACGCGGTCTCGCACGCCAGCAAGCTGGCGCGAGGGTTGGATTGCGTCATGAGTGGGAACTGTCGGGACTTCGTATTGGGGGCAAGCAGTAATGAACCGCAATCGGCTTTTGTTGATTGGCTTTATCGCGCTGGCGTTGGGTGCGTTCGTCAGCTTCGCCGTTTACCGGAATCTCCAGTCCAAAGGTGATTCCAAGTCCGTCCTCGGCGAGGAGGTGATCGTCGCCGCCAACGATCTCCAGGTCGGCGCCAAGATTGAAGACAAAGACATCCGCCTGGAGCGTTTCCCCTCGGGGTACTGCCCCCCGGGATGCTTTCATTTCAAGTCGAAGGTAGTGGGTCGCGGCGTAGTTCTGCCCATTGCCCGTGGCGAGTTTATTTTGACCAGCAAGCTGGCGGGGGAGAATGCGGGCTATGGTCTGCCCGCTCTGATTCCTCCAGGCATGAGGGCCGTCTCGGTTCGTGTCAATGACACTACTGCAGTCTCCGGCTTTGTGCTGCCCGGCACCCGCGTTGATGTCCTGCTGACTGGAAATCCCGATGGATCAAGTCAACAGCAAACCACAACTGTCCTCGAAAATGTAGCGGTGCTGGCCACTGGGCAGAGACTGGAGCGCAACTCCGCGGGAGAGCCGCAGTCGGCCCCGGTCGTCACTTTGCTGGTTTCGCCCGACGATGCGCAAAGGCTTACCCTGGCGACGACTCAAGGGCACATCCAGCTGGCGTTGCGGAATCCACTGGACACCAAGCAGGAAGATCTGGCAGCCGTGAGATCCAACTCTCTTTACCGTGGCGCACCCGAACCGCCGCCCGCTGCCGAGGCAAAGCCCAGGCCGCGTCACGTCACCATCACCGCGCCGCCCCCGGTTCCGACGGCCTACACCATCGAGGTGTACAAGGGCGACAAGAAGGAAGAGACCAAGTTCTGAGTGCAAGTCAGGCTTCGAGGTAAGAAAAATGTCGAACTGCTCCCGACTTAGGGAGAAGAAAAGAAAATGGCAGCACTCCGGCGCCGGGTTTAGCCGCGTGCTGCTGGCAGTAGTTTTCGCGTGCGGGGTGGCGGCAGGGCGGCCCCAGAACCAACCCGCTCCCGCGCCGGCTCCGGAAGGCGCTCAGGCGCAACCTGCTGGCGCCGGCCAACCCGCGCAGAACGCCCCGCAGCAACCCACTCCGGAAGCCGCTCCCGACCAGGGCGCGGGACAGACCGGACCGGGAGCCAGCGCCCAGGCCCCTGCGCCCGGGCCAGCCTCGGGCTCGGCGCCCTTGCGTGTAATGGTGGGCAAGTCTCTTCTGATCAATACTACGGAACGCCTGAAGCGAGTTTCGGTCACCGATCCCGGAGTCGCCGACGCGATCGTGGTGACACCGACCCAAATCCTGGTTCACGGACGTTCGGCCGGCGAGGTTTCACTTCTGATCTGGGATGAACTGGAACGCTCCCGGAGCTTCGATCTGCGCGTCGACGTGGACGTCAGCGCCGCAGCCGAGGAAGAAAAGCGCGTCTTCCCCGATGAGCAGATTACTGTCACTCCGTCGCGATCAGCGATCGTGCTCTCCGGTCACGTGTCCACCGAGGACATTGCCAAGCGAGCTGGGATGATCGCTGAGGCCTACTCCAAGAACGTGGTGAACGTGCTCACGTTCGGTCCAGTGGGCGCTCAGGAAGTCCTGTTAGAGGTGAAGTTTGCTGAGGTCGACCGTACCGCCATCACTCAGCTGGGAGTAAATTTCCTCTCCACCGGGGCCACCAATACGGTGGGAACGGTGACTACTGGCCAGTTCGGCGGAATCAGCACCGGAACCCTCAGCGACACGTTTCCCACCCAGACCGATCCCCATCCTTTTTCCACCAGCGACACCATCGGCAACGTACTCAATCTATTTCTTTTCCGGCCTGACATTCACTTCGGTGCGGTCATTCAGGCATTGCAGCAGAGAAACCTGCTCCAGATTCTGGCGGAGCCGAACCTGATCGCCGTAAATGGCAAGGCCGCGAGCTTTCTGGCCGGCGGCCAGTTTCCGTTTCCGGTGGTTCAACCCGGCCAGGGTTTCACTGCGGTCACGATTCAATTCAAGGATTTTGGCGTGAAACTCGAGTTCACTCCGGTCATCATGCCGAATGGCAATATCCACCTGAAGGTCGCGCCGGAGGTGAGCACCCTGGACTTCACCAATGCGTTGACGATTTCCGGCTTCAGCGTGCCCGCTCTCAGTACGCGTAAGGCCGAGACCGAATTTGAACTCCAGGACGGACAGAGTTTCGTGATTGCGGGTCTGATGGACAATCGGGTCACCAACATCACCAGCAAGATTCCAGGCATCGGGGACATTCCCATCCTGGGGGATTTGTTTCGAAGCAAGAATTTGCAGAAGAGCAAGAGCGAATTGATGGTCTTGTGCACGGTAAAGCGGGTTTCTCCAAACAGCCAGAATCCTGCCCCGCCCGAGTACCCCAAGCCATTTCTTGACAAGGGGAAATTCGACGGCAGCAAGCCTTCGGGCGGTAGCGGCAAGTGAGAAGATCGGAATTTACCGCCGGCCTTGGAGCCGGCTGGCAAGAAAAACATGCCTGAACTTTCGGTCGTAATTGTCGCGGCGGACAACGAGCAACGGGCCGTATTGCAGGTGCTGGTGGATGGCACCAGCGTAGCGCGCGTGGCGCATAGCTGCGCCAGTTTCCCCATCGCTGCAAACGACCCGGTTCTTCGACGCGTACAGAGTGCGAACTCGGACGTGGTTCTGGTCGACATTCCGTCCGATAATCCCAGCCTGGCGTTGCGCGCCATCGAACTCGTCCACCAGGAGGTTCGCGGCCCCGCGGTTTTTGCCATCGGCAGCCTCTCGCAGCCGCAGGTCATCGTCGGAGCGATGCGGGCGGGCGCACGAGAGTTCATCGAGCGTCCCACCACGACCACGGATCTGCTGGAAGCATTCGTCCGCATTACCGCCGCCCAGCGCAAAGCGGGCAAGCAGGAGTCGCGCGGCAAGATTTTCACGGTTGTGAACGCCAAAGGCGGGAGCGGCGCCACTACGATCGCGGTAAATCTGGCTCTGGCCCTGCAATCCGCGCATGGCGGCGTGGCGCTGGTGGATATCGCGCCCCTGGGACACGCCGCTCTGCACCTGAATCTGAAGCCGGTTTTCGTAGTCGCGGATGCCATTCGCAATCTGCATCGCCTGGACAGTTCGCTGCTGGATAGCTTCATGACCCGGCACGATAGCGGCCTGCAGTTGCTTGCGGGACCCAACCAGCCGGTTGCGGTCGAGCCCTCCACCGCTGAATTTGCCCGGCTCTTTGACCTGCTTGCCGGCCACTTCCGCTACGTCGTCATTGATACCTCGACGCGTCTGGATGCGGCTACGCGGCTGGTGACAAATCTCTCCCAGTCGGTCCTGATGGTTGCCAGCGCCGATGTTGCTTCCCTGTGGAGTGCCGCTCGCGTCCAAAAGTATCTGACGGAGAACAGCGGCCGCGAGAAAGTGCATCTGGTGCTGAACCGTTTTCGCAAGATCGCCGGATTCAGCGAGACCGATGCCGAAGCGGCCGCCGGCGTAAAGCTGTTGTGGAAAGTTCCAAACCAGTATTTCGCGGTTTCCACCGCAATCGATCGTGGAGTTCCCGTGCTGCAACAGAATCACACCGAAATCGCCCGCTCCTTCGCGGGGCTCGCCGCCCGGTTGACGGAAAATGATCTGGATGTGAAGCGTAGGGCATGGTCCCTGTTCAAGACGGTATAGCAGTCGTGGTGAAGTGAATCATGGCGAATTTGCAGGCCTTCGAGAGAACCGAATACCAGCAGGTCAAAGCGGATCTCCACCGCAAGATTCTGGACCGGCTCGACCTGGAAAAACTGGGACGCGCGGCCGGGGATAGCGCCCGCGACGAAGTTCTGGCGCTGATCCGGAACACCGTAAACAGCGAGGCGGTGCCCCTCAGTTTTGCCGAGCGCGAGCGGCTGGCGCGCGAGATTCTGGATGAAATCTTCGGTCTGGGACCGCTCGAGCCTCTGCTGAAGGACCCCAGCGTGTCCGATATCCTGGTCAACCGCTTTGACCGCGTTTACGTCGAACGCAGCGGCAAGCTCGAGCCCACCGGGCTCAGCTTCAAGGACGATCAGCACCTGATGCAGATCATCGACCGGATCGTATCGCGCGTTGGACGGCGCGTCGACGAATCGTCTCCCATGGTCGATGCGCGTCTGCCGGATGGCTCGCGCGTCAATGCCATCATTCCTCCGCTGGCCATCGACGGCCCCTGCCTGTCCATCCGCCGCTTCGGCCGCGAGCCTGTCACCGCCCGCAACATGCTGGAGAACAAGACGCTGACCGAGCCCATGTTGGAGTTGCTCTCTGCCATGGTCAAGGGCCGGTTGAACCTGCTGATCTCGGGTGGAACCGGCGCCGGCAAAACCACACTGCTGAATGTGCTTTCCGGCTACATCCCAAATTCGGAGCGCGTGGTCACCATCGAAGACGCCGCCGAACTGCAGTTGAAGCAGGAGCACGTGGTGCGCCTGGAAACCCGGCCTCCCAACATCGAAGGCAAGGGCGCGGTGCGGCAGCGGCAACTGGTCATCAACAGCCTGCGTATGCGGCCCGACCGCATCGTGGTGGGCGAGGTGCGTGGCGAGGAAGCCTTCGACATGTTGCAGGCCATGAACACGGGTCACGAAGGCTCGCTGACCACGGTTCACGCGAATTCCCCGCGGGATGCGCTGGCCCGCGTGGAAAGCATGTTCTCCATGGCCAATCTCAACCTGCCGGAGCGCGCCATGCGCCAGCAGGTGGCGGCTGCGATTCACGCCGTGGTCCAGGTTTCGCGTATGTCCGATGGAACCCGCAAGGTGATCTCCGTCTCCGAAGTGACCGGCATGGAGGGCGAAGTGATCACTATGCAGGAGATTTTCGTTTTCGAGCGGACTGCCATCGACGAGAGCGGCAAAGTCAAAGGAATGTTCCGGGCCACCGGGGTTCGGCCCCGGTTCGCCGACCGCCTGGCCACCGCCGGCTGCCGGTTGCGTCCGGCCTTGTTCGAATCGAAAATGCAGGTGTGAAGCCTCCGGAGGGGCGGACTCGACAAGCATGGTGGCAATGATCGTGATTCTCGTATTCCTGGTGGTGGCTTTGGGTGTCTTTGCCCTGGCCTCCCTGCTGGATCAGCGCTCCGCTCAGGCGCGACTGCTGCGCGACCGCCTGGCTTCCGTGCAAAAGGCGCCGGAGCAGACGGCGAACGAAGAACTGGCCCTGCTGCGGGATGAGATGCTCAGCAAGATCCCAGCCCTGGATACCCTGCTGCGCCGCTCCTCGCGAATCTCCAATCTGCAAATCATGCTCGAGCAGGCCAACCTGAGAATGCGTGCGGGAAACATGCTGGTGGCCTGCGTGGTGAGCGCCGTGGGCCTGGGCGGAGTGGGGCTACTGGTCGCCGGATCGCTGCCTCCCAACCAGGCGCTGCTGTTTGCCCTCGCTGGTCTCTTTCTCGGCGCGCTGGTGCCTTACTCGTACGCATCCTATCGCCGGACCAAACGCTTCCAGAAGTTTGAGGAGCTGTTCCCGGAGGCGATCGATACCCTGGCCCGCGCGGTGCGTGCCGGGCACGCCTTTACCACCGCGCTGGAATTGATTGCCAACGAGCTTTCCGAGCCGGTTGCCTCGGAGTTCCGCAAACTGTTCGAGGAACAGAAATTCGGTTTACCGGTTCGCGACGCTTTGATGAACCTGACCCAGCGCATGCCCCTGGTGGACGTCAAGTTTTTTGTTACTGCGGTCATGCTACAGCGCGAGACCGGCGGCAATCTGGCGGAAATTCTCGATAACCTGTCGTACGTGATCCGCGAGCGCTTCAAGATCATGCGCCAGGTGCGTGTTTACACCGCTCAGGGCCGCCTTACCATGATGCTGCTGATGGGATTGCCTCCTATCATCGTCGTGACCATGCTCTCCACCAGTCCCGCCTTCATCAAACCTCTGTTTTCCGACCCGATCGGGCACACGCTCCTGGTGGCCGGCATTGTGTTGCAAACCATCGGGTATTTCGTGATTCGGAGGATTATCCAGATTCAGGTCTGAGTATGGCGCTGGTTCTGACCATCATCGTATTTCTAACCATCGTGCTGGCGGTCTTCTCGCTGGGCGCGGCCGCGTATGCCCCGTCGTCCCTGCTCGGCGCGCGCTTGCGGGCCCTGGGCTGGGAGCGGCCCAAGTCGGAGCCCAAACCGGCGATCAAGGACCGCATCGAGCAGGCGCTTGACCCGCTCAGCAAAGCGATTCCGCTTTCCCCCAGTGAGGTCTCGCGCACCCGGCGCTGGCTCATTCAGGCAGGTTACCGCGACCCTCGGCATCTCACCATCTACGTGGGCAGCCGGCTGGCAGCTGCGCTGTTTGGCTTCATGATCGTGGTTGCGGCCGCCGGCTTCAGCTCTCCCGTCCTGCCCGTGGGGGTGGCGGCGCTGGGCTTTTTCTTGCCCCGTTTTATGCTGAAGCGTATGATTGCCGCGCGTCAACAGCGCATCCGGCTGGGGTTGCCCGATGCCCTGGATCTCACGGTGATCTGCGTCGAAGCCGGGCTGGCTCTCGATCAGGCCATGATGCGCGTCGGCCAGGATTTGCACCACGCCCATCCCGAATTGAGCGATGAGTTCCACCTGGTGAACCTGGAGATGCGCGCCGGTAAGCCCCGGGCCGAAGCCCTGCGAAATCTCGTGGAACGGACCGGCGTTGACGACATCCGTTCTCTGGTCGGCACGTTAATCCAGACCGACCGCTTTGGAACCAGTGTGGCTCAGGCTTTGCGTGTCCATTCCGATTCTTTGCGCACCGAACGGCGGCAACGAGCCGAAGAGCAGGCTGCCAAGACAACCATCAAGATGGTCATCCCCCTCGTGTTGTTCGTCCTCCCCTCGATAATTTTCGTCACGCTCGGACCCGCGGTGATTCAGTTGATCCGGACGCTGGCGCCGGTGGCGGGAAAGTGACGCCGCTGATCAAGGAGTCGATCCCGGAGTTTTGATGTCGGTGGTGAATTCCATGGGGTATGCGTTCAATCGCACGCGCCAGGCCTATCTGGCGACGCAGTTGTCGCTCGCCGACACGCACTGGACGAGGTTTCGCGGGCTGATGGGAACCGGGGCTGCACAATTCCCCGCAGGAAGGGGCTTGTGGATCGTTCCCTGCCATGGTGTGCATACCTTCGCCATGCGTTTTCCCATCGACGTCGTTTACCTCGATAGCGACCGCCGCGTGGTGCATCTGGAGCGGAACCTGAAACCGTGGCGGGTAGCGCCTGTCAGCCTGGGGGCAAAATCTGTTCTTGAGTTGCCTCCCGATACGCTTTTCGCAACCGGAACCGCGGTGGGAGACACGATCGAAATCGGCATGGATCGGACCGGCACGGCATGATTGAAGCGCCAAAACTATTGGTGGAGTGGTCGTCACCCTGGGAGGAGTTCCGCTCCGCTCTAGGCCCGGCTATGCGACGCTCGCCCCAGCCCCTTGCCGGCGAAGCAGCCACCGGACTGTTTCCTTATCGCCAGATGGCGACTTCTCTCCTGCTGGAAGCAGGGCTGCTGATGGCCGCCATCGTGCTGCCGCAAAAACTGGCGCGGATGCAGCCCTATCTGCCACCGCCAACGCCCAAGTACGATGTGATTTATTTTTCCGGAGATGAACTGCCTCAGGCCGAAGACGCCGCCGGATCGCAGGCCGGCCGCTCGGGCCGCGCGGGCGGACATCAGGCCCATCACCGCACCCAGGTTATTCGCGTGGCCCGCGGAGAAATGCTGCGAGAGAAGGTCGTCGATGCTCCGCACCTGCATTTGCCTTCATCCGACTCGGCAGTAGCGAATCTCCTGGCTTACCGGCCAATCCCCGGACCGGCGCCATCCGAAGGGCTGAAGTCCTCCTTGCGTACCGCTTCGCTTCCCGAAACTGCGATTGCGCCGACGCCCGAGATTCAACGCGACAGAATGCGGGCTGCACCCGCTCTGAGCGCTGAGGTCATCGCTCCCAGTCCAAGCACGCCCCAACGCGACGTAGCCTCGATTCGGGTGCCGGGCTCGCAAGCCATCGCCGTGGTTCCTCCTCCGGTGTCGGCTCCGGAGCAAATCGCGAACTCTCACCCGCGACTGACTCTGCCGGCAGCGGTTGTCGTCGCTCCGCCGCCGACGCAGGTTGCGCGCGATCTGCGATCGACCGGTCCCGGCTTCGGTGGAGGCGAGTTGCAGAAGCAAATCGTGCCGCCACCGGCTCAGATGGCCGACGTTACTCCGCAACATCGCGCCTTCAACGGCCTGGGCGCCTCCTCGATTGTGCCGCCGCCGGTTCAGGTTAACGGATCCTCATCCGGAGGCCGGACCGTCGCCGCCCTCGATCCGCCAAGTGTGGTGCCACCGCCGGTCCAGGTGAGCGCCGACGCCGGCTCGGGGCATCGCACTTCATCGGGTGGACTCGGCGCTGCGGCAGCCGTCGTCCCTCCTCCCCCATCGTTATCCGCTGACAATTCGCTATCCGGTCTGGGACATGGGAACCGTGGCTCCGGCCTGGGCGCACCCGGCGATGCCGGGGCTCTGGCAGCGCCGCCGAGCAAGGCCGGAGGGAGTGGAAGCGGTACCGGAGTCGTCGTTTCGAGTCAGCCGGGCTCGCAAATCGGCGTGCCAGGCAACTCGGGCCCGGGTTCGCTGGCTCTCGCGCCGAACGGGGGCACTGCCCCTGGCCTGGGCGGCTCCGGCGGCGGTGCGGGTATTGTCCGCGGCAGCGGTCCGGGAAGCGGACTTTCAGGTGATAGCTCAGGCGCCACCAAGGCCGGGACCGGCCGCGGCGCGGATGTCGTCGCGCACAACGGGATTTCACCTTTGCCAGGCGCCGGCGGGGCGGGGACCGGTTCCGCCAGCAAGCCACCCATGGCAGGCGTCTCAGTGCAGGGAGGAACAAATATCATCACCCTGCCCAGCTTCGGCGCGGATGGATCGCAACCCTCCGGCGGCGGACGGTCTTTGGTCGCCAAGAATCAGGGCGGACCCGATCTCACCATCGTGGGAACGTCGCGGTCGGGAGGAGCCTTCAATTTCTACGGCATGCTCAAGGGAGACAAGGTCTATACAATCTACATTCCCACCGTTCTCGGAACTGCGGTGATGCAATATGCCGATCCCGCCTCGGCCACCCATCCCTACGCCGAGGACTTGACCGCGCCGCAGGCCATGCGCGCCGACTTGCCGGAGGGCCTGAAGCCGTCGCGGCTGGTCATCGCCTGCGTTCTGGACCGGTCGGGTGCCCTGAAAAATCCGCAGGTACTGGAACCGGGCAACCGCGATATGACCACCCGCGTGCTCGCGGCTCTGACCAGTTGGAAGTTCCGTCCCGTGTTTCGTGGCGATCGGCCGGTCGAGGTCAATGCCATTCTGGGCTTCGACATCGATACTCGTTGATCCAAGCCCGCCTACGATCCCCGGTGGAATAGCACGGCGGTTCGGTCCTCGTGTAATGCCTTCCAGTTCGGCGTCATCGCCATGACATTGGCCAGAGAGGAGCCGACCGGCACTAGTACCCAATTTACGCGCCGGTCATCAAGCACCTTCTGCCAATCCGGCTGAACCAGCGTGACCTTGAGGTAGTCTTTGAAGAACTCATCGCCATACAAATCGTGGCGGTCATCCACCACCACCTTCGATTGCGGATACAGCCGATAAATCAGGTATCCGCCCCAATAATCCAGGCTGAAGATTGGCTCGGCGAGATTCTGCCGCGCAATCATCCCCGCAGCTTCCACTGGATATTTCTTCGCGTCGAAGTAGGCATCGATGAGCCTGGTTCCGCCCAGCTTTCCACCATGCGCGCACGCCCATAATCCCATGGCGAACCCGGCCACCAGCCAGACGTGACCGCGAAATTGTGACTCCAGAGCGCCCATCCGCGTGCCAAAGCCTTGAACCCCGCCGAATAAACGGCGCAGCCAGGGAAGAACGGCTTCCTCCTGAGCGGCGTGGGCGATCGCTTCCGACAGTATTGGAGCGATGACCAGCAAAATTAGGAAAGACGACACCGGGAGATTGCGGGTAGCGTAGAGACCACTGTAGGCGCAGGCCAAAACCACCAGGAGTTGCGCGAACCGCGGCCGCCGGCGCGCGCTCGCCAGGGCGACAATAGCGATCAGCAGAAGGATGGCGAAACACTGCTGCGCGGCGTTGTGGAAATTTGGCGAGAGAAATTCGCTGATGCGGTTCATCAGGAATCGGTCCGAGAGATAGCGGTAAATGTGTACGTGCAACTTGTAGCCATAGGGGTTAACAAAGCTCGCCAGCAGCGAAAGCAGGCTGACCACAACCAGGGGGCGTACGGACGCGCTGCCATCCGGATGCCCGAAGAAGCGCTCGAAAAGTGCCGCCGCCAGGTAGAGCGTCAGCAGGATGAAGCCAAAGAGAAAACCGCCGTGCAGATTCACCCAAAACAGCATCAGGACCGGGAGCCAATACAGCCGGCGGCTTTCTTTAGCGCGCGAGGCGCTCGTCGCCGAGTCCAATACCTCGAACCAGATCACGGAGAACAGCCAGCTCACCAAATGTGGCCTGGCCAGAAAGTGTACGGCCGACGCGCCCAGCACCAGCACCAGCAGGAACAGCGTCACCATCAGATTCGCCCCTCTTCGCAGGGCCAGATGACATGTGAGGACGAACGTGCTTGCGATGATCGCCGCCGCATAGAAAACCACACCGTTCAACCCGAGCGTCCGGTGAACCGCTCCCAGCAGCAGGTCGCAGAGCCACTCCCAGGCGTACCACGGTTGCCCGCCCATCGTGGATGAGAAGGCATCCGTTCGAGGAACAGTCCGCATCAGCAGTATCTGCTCCCCGTTTCTTATGTGCCAGCCGGTGTCTGCATCCCGCAGCAGAAGCCGTCCCAACGCGCCACAACTCAAACCCAAAAGAAGAGTGATAAACAGCAGATCGGTAACAGAAGGCATGAGCCAGTGGAGCCAATGCATTCTGTGGGTTGAAGTCGCTGAATACGCGTGCGTATTCAGCGCGCGTTCCGCCGCGGGGCGTTCGGATTGACGTGTTTCGGACGGCAAGGTTTTCGCCAACCCGTCATGTTATCCGATCGGTCGGCAGGCCACGAGAATATTGAATCAGCGGGACCATCACGGATGGAACATCAGATAGCCAATGCCCACCCGCATATGGTGAAGCAGCCTCTCAGGCAGTGTGGCAGCCAGGGTCAGCCCGAGGGCAGCGTGTACCAAGCCCACCGGAAAAAGGTTGCGGTATCGCCGGAACAGTTCGCAGAACAGCAACCCGCCCATCAGGCTTGCCCCGGTCAGTATGGGGCTGGGAATGTGAGGAATGGCAAAAAGTACAGCCGCGACCGGCACCGCCCTGCGGCCGCCCAGAAGTTTTTCCAGGCGTAGAAAGAAAAACGACTGCAGAATGAATTCCTGAACCAGCGCCCAGACGGCATATTGCCAGGCGCGGTCCAGGGGAACCGGATGTGGATCGCCAAACGTTCTTATCCACGGTGCTGCCACAAAGGCCGCGGCAACGATGAGAATTCCGCCGGCAAGAGTCACGCTCAGCCCGGAGCCTGGCTGAGACAAACCCAACTCGCGCGCGGAGAACCTGCCGCGCACACTGAACCACACCAGATAGAACGCCGTCAGGAGGCACACGGCAGAGTTCAGGGGGCCTTGCGGAGTCCACACCGCCGCCATCACCAGGGCGAAAACAAGCGCGACCTCTACACGGCACTGCGCATCGCTGACAGACGGAGCTTGCCGCGGAGCCACCGAGGCATTCTCAAAGGCTCCCGCGCTCCATAGATCAACAGATTCTACCGGGCCATAGGCTCGGGAAAGAAAAGTCTTCAACTTGGGGCTCCCACAAAGAATCTATTAAAGCACTGATTCTCGTTTTCAGGGGATGGACCTTTGACCGGAGCCACAAGTAATCAGAACCCGCGAGTCGTCATCGTAGGGGGCGGATTTGGAGGCCTGAAAGCCGCCCGCCATTTGGCCCGACTGCCGGTCCAAATCACCTTGATTGACCGCAAGAACCACCATACGTTTCAGCCATTGCTTTATCAGGTGGCGACGGCGGGACTCTCCCCGGGAGAGATCGCCGCCCCCATCCGCTGGATTCTGAGCGGCCGGCGAAACATAGAAGTTCTGCTGGCCGAGGTCCAGGGCTTCGACCTTGAACGGAAGCTGGTGCAGCTGGCGGATGGCGAGGTGCCCTTCGACTATTTGATCGTCGCCGCCGGAGCCAGCCACGCCTACTTTGGCCACGACGAGTGGGAGTCATTGGCTCCCGGTCTGAAGACGATAGAGGACGCGCTGCAAATTCGCGGTCGCGTGCTGCTGGCGTTCGAATTGGCGGAACGGCAGGCCGCCAGGGGAGACAGTCGCGTTCAATTAAATTTCGTGATCGTGGGCGGAGGACCCACCGGAGTGGAGCTGGCGGGCACGCTGGCGGAAATCGCCCGTCGCGCCCTGGCCAGCGAATTCCGTTCAATCGATCCCAGAAGCACGCGAATCATCCTGCTCGAAGGTGGGCCGCGAGTTCTGCCGACCTACCCTGAAGACCTTTCGCGCAGCGCCGAGGAGCAACTGGAAAAACTGGGTGTCGAAGTCCATACCTCGACCATGGTCACCGGTGTCGAGCCGGCCGCCGTAGTAATGGGCGCGACCCGCCTGCCCTCCACCGTGACCCTGTGGGCTGCGGGAGTCGCTGCCTCGCCTCTGGGCCGAAAGCTGGGAGCGCCCACCGACCGTGCCGGCAGAGTCCTGGTGGACCCCGACTTGAGCCTTCCCGGGCATCCGAAAGTCTTTGTCATTGGTGATCTGGCATCTCTCAAGGATGAAAACGGTAAACCCTTGCCCGGCGTAGCCCCGGTGGCCATGCAGGCGGGCGTCGCCGCCGCCCGCAATATCGAGTGTGACCTGCGGGGCAAACCGCGGCGCCGTTTTCACTACTTCAATAAAGGCAGTCTCGCTACCATCGGACGCGCCGCCGCCGTCGCCGAGTTCGGCAAGGTTCATGTTTCGGGCCTTATTGCATGGCTGTCCTGGCTCTTCATACACATCTTTTTTCTGATTGGATTCCGCAACCGCATCATCGTGCTCATCCAGTGGGCCTGGTCCTACCTCACCTATGAGCGCGGCGCCAGGCTGATCACCGGCGAACCCGACTTGCCCAGCTGGGACGCCCAGCACGAAACAGCTCCCAGCGAACATTCCAAGAGCGCGTAGGCTTGTATTCGGCCGACCCTGATCACCAGCATTTCCGGCGCAATTTGGCGCTGTTCAGATTCGAACAGACCTGGCCGAAATCGAACGGTGAGGATCGTCCGGGTGCTCTTCCGAACCGCTCAACGCCTGTCTTTCGTCGTAAATAGCGGCAATGGAATCGGCAAGCCAGATGCACCCAGCAGTCGGAGGATTGCCAGAATCTCTGCTGGTGGCGAGGTGGCGAATGAACGCTCTGTGGAATGACATCCGGTATGCCCTTCGTACCTTACGAAAAAGCCCGGGTTTCACGGCGTTGGCCGTCATCATTCTCGCTCTGGGAATCGGCGCGAACACGGCAATTTTCAGCGTGGTGAATTCCCTGCTTCTGCGGCCGCTTCCCTTCCCGCAGTCTTCCCGCCTGGTCAGAGTCTGGCATGTCCCCCCGCCAGAGGCTTTCCCCGGAATCCCGCAGTTCGCGGTTTCCGCTGCCAACTATGTGGACTGGCAAGCACAAAATCACGTATTCGAGAAGATGGCCATCTACGCGTACCGCAGCTTCGACCTGACCGGGACCGGCCACCCTGAGCCGGTGCGGGCAGCCGCGGTTTCACCGGATTTCTTCTCGGTGCTGGGAACCAATCCCATGCTTGGCCGCACCTTTACGCCCGAAGAAGACCAGCCTGGGCATGGTCAGATCGTGCTGCTGAGCCACGCTTTTTGGCAGAGCCACTGCGGTGCGAGCCCCAATGTCGTTGGCCAGAGCATTAGCTTCAACGGGCAAGCCTACCGGATTGCGGGAGTTATGCCGCCGAGCTTTCGACTCCCGGAGTGGGCGCAAGCGTGGACGCCCATGGCCTGGACGCTGCAGGAGCGCGCGGTACGTGGAGAGCATCACTACGTTGTCATCGCGCGGCTTCGGCAGGGAGTTCCGCTGGGCCAGGCCCAGGCGGAGATGGATGCGATCAGCAGCCGCTTGCAAAAACAGTATCCGGCCGACGATAAAGGCTGGGGTGCGGTGGTGGTTCCGCTGCACGAAGACCTGGTGAGTGACGTTCGAACCGCGCTTTGGGTTCTGCTCGCGGCAGTGCTCTTCGTTCTGCTGATCGCCTGCGCCAATGTGGCGAATCTGGTCCTGGCAAGAACGCTGGGAAGGCGAAAGGAGATTGCCATTCGCAGCGCGCTGGGCGCAAGTCGTGGCCGCGTGATCTCACAGACGCTCGCCGAAACTGTGACCCAGGCCTGCGCCGGCGGTCTTCTGGGCGTCTTCCTGGCACAATTCGGGGTTCGCATGATTGTCCATGCGCTCGGAGACAAGATTCCGCGTTTCACCGATATCACGCTCGATGCGCCGGTGCTGATTTTTGCCCTGGCGGTGTCGCTGCTTTCGGGCATCATCGCTGGAGTGGCGCCGTCCTGGCACCTGACTGGCACGGATGTGAACCATGAGCTCAAGCAGGGATTGGGCCGGACGGATTCGGAGTCAACCGGGAACCGCACCCGCGCCGTGCTGGTGGTTTCCGAGGTCTCGCTGTCACTGC
>Ga0335080_10000178_pt1 | contig 56862 bp, 47 predicted proteins | sample Lox_Sample_34_FD_206720 | JGI IMG/M metagenome (GOLD analysis project Ga0335080, IMG submission 206720) | Soil microbial communities from Loxahatchee National Wildlife Refuge, Florida, United States - Lox_Sample_3.4 | ecosystem: Environmental > Terrestrial > Soil > Wetlands | place: USA... | reverse complement strand
CGAATCTGCTGCATCTTCAGCTCAGAGCTCGTCCCCGGAGAAACCACCACATAATAATCGGACCCGTAGTTCCGCGCATTGGTCTCTCCCGGCGATCCCATTGGATCCAGGTACACCGTGAACGAACGCCCCAGAAATCCAGAGGAGAGAAGCTTCAGATAAACCTCGGTGTCAAAAAGGATCTTCGCCAGCGGATCATGGTAGCGGGCGATCAGGGCTTCATAGCCAGGTTGGCTGTTCTGCCAGATCGTGTGTAGCCCGGCTTTTTCATAGAAAGCCTGCATGAGGGGAACGAAGCCCACAATGTAAGTGACATCAGGCGGAAGGTCGGCGTCCTTGACCCGAAATGCAAAGCTCGGCGGAGTGTCGAGGTAAAGCGCCAGAGACACGTACTGCGACAGAGTTCGCGCTGGGTCTTGGGGCTGATGGTCGTGGTAGAACTGGCACATCGTAGAAACCACTTCACCAGCTTCCGGCGAACCCTCCACCGCTTTCGCGACATCGCCGCGGATCTGGCTTCTCAGCGCTACCGATTGGCTGAGCTCCGCGTCATATCCGCAGGCATTGATCGCGGTTAGAACCGCAAAGATCTGCTCACTGGTATCCAGGGTTGTGTCTGGCGAATTGGCGGCCGCCGAAGAGCCTTGCCCGGAACACACCGGCAGAACAAACAGGAGCAGGGCTGCAGACGTCCAGCCCCGAATGCTGCGATACAGGAAGTTCTCCTGGCGTATGGGAAACATTGCGGATACTACTGTCAGTGTAAGAGGTTCTCGCTGGAGGGTCAATAAAGAGTAAGGCTTCCATCGCCGCTATGCGCATAACGCTGCGCCTGCAACGCCGCTCGCCTGCGTGGTTGCCGATCAGCGTTTCTCGTCTTTGCCGCCGGCTAGAACGGGCTCTTGTTCATCGTGGAGGGATCGAAGTGCAAGTCCAGAGGATAGACGGGCAGGTCCACGTGCACGGTGTAAGGCGCGTCGATGGTCAGCGAACCGGTGCCGGTTGTGCCATGGCGGTGTACCTGTATCTTTTCCTTCGTCAACGGGATATCAAGTTCCTGCGCCTTCTTGAAGAGCATGTCCTGAATCTCGCCTTCAGGTTTGGTGGTGTAGGTCTGCAGCAGGGCCTCGTTCTTGATCACGTCCTGAAATTCGTAGTTCGAATAGTAGACGGGGATCAACTCCGCTCCCAGATAGACTCCGCTCGCTATGACAAAGAGACCCAAAACCAGTTTGATTGTGCCCATCGTGCGCTCCAGCCTTCATCAGCGCGCGGAAACTGCTGAAAATCAGCGCGCCGGGATCAGAACTGAAAGATGATCCGCTATTGCGCCGATGCTAACAGTCGCTACCTGGCGAGTCGAGCGTTGAATCACTTCTAAACTATCTTCAGTAACCTTCTTGCCGACGTTGACACGAAAGGGAATGCCCACCAGGTCGGCATCCTTGAACTTAACCCCTGGCCTTTCGTCCCTGTCGTCTAGTAACACGTCGAACCCCTTGGCTTCCAGGCGGCGGGTGACATCCTCGGCCACCTCCCGGATCTTGTCGTCCTTCACATTGGTCGGCGTGACCACCACATCAAAGGGCGCGATCTGCGGCGGCAGCCAGAATCCGTCGTTATCATTGTTCTGCTCGATCGAAGCCGTCAGTATCCGTTCCACCCCGATTCCATAGCTCCCCATGATCGGTGTGACTTCCTTGCCGTTCCGGTCCAGAACCCGCGCTCCCATCGATTCCGAATACTTGTACCCTAGTTTGAATATGTGCCCGATCTCGACTGCGGGGTCGATTCGCAGCGTCGCCCCGCAACTGGGACAGGCTTCGCCCGCCGTCACGCTACGCAAATCGGCGTAAGCCGTCGGGTGAAAGTTTCCTCCGGGAGTCACATTTTTCAGGTGATAATCCTCTTTGTTTGCGCCCGAGATCAGATTCTTTCGTCCCTCCAGGGCGGCATCCACCAGCAGTATCGGCCGGTCCCCATCCGCCATCGACTTCGCCCACTCGATGCCGATTGGTCCCAGAAACCCCGCGGGAGATCGAAACAATCCCTTGATCTCATCCTCCTGCATCGGCCGCGATGCCTTCCCGCCCAGCATCGAAGATAACTTGGCCTCGTTCAGCTGATGGTCGCCGCGCATCAGCACCACCGCCGCGCGCAGCCTCGCCTTGTCCGTCTTCGGGTCTTTGTCCTCCATCATGTAGGCCAGCGTCTTGATCTTGTTCTTCGGAGACACTCCCAGATAGCGCGCCACATCCTCGATGGTTTTCTGTCCGGGAGTATGTACCAGGAGGGGCTGGCCGTCGCCTTCTGCCGCCAGCTCCGCGACCGGCTCGAGCTTTGAGGTCGCCTTCTCCAGATTCGCCGCGTACTTGCAGCCTTCGCAGCTGACAACCAGATCCTCGCCCGCCGGCGTCCGTACCATGAACTCGTGCGACTGTGAGCCTCCCATCGCCCCCGAGTGCGCCTCCACCACCATGTACTTGAGACCGCAGCGATCGAAGATACGGCAGTAGGCGTCGTAATGCTTCTTGTAGGAGACGTCCAATCCGGCGGCGTCGATGTCGAAGGAGTACGAATCCTTCATCATAAACTGCCGGACCCGCAACAGCCCGGCTCTGGGCCGGGGTTCATCGCGAAACTTGCTCTGAATCTGGTACCAGATCTGCGGGAGTTGCTTGTAGCTGCGCAGTTCCTTGCGCGCGATCTCGGTCATCACCTCTTCTTCCGTCATGCCCAGACACAGTTCAGCACCCTTGCGGTCCTTCAGGCGGAAAAGATTGTCTCCCATCACCGTCCAGCGGCCGCTCGCCTCCCATATCTCCCGGGGGTGCAGAGCCGGCAGGTAAAATTCCTGCGCAATCTTGTCCATTTCATCCCGGACAATGGCCACGATCTTGTTAAACGACCGGTTTCCAAGAAAGAGAAACGAATAGATTCCCGCGCCCAACTGGCGAATGTAGGCTGAGCGGACGATCAATTTGTGGCTCGCGACCTCAGCATCCGCCGGAGGCTCGCGCAACGTAGGAATAAACACCTCTGACCAGCGATGCATAGACATAAGTCCTGGGTAGCAGGGAATTGGGTATTGTAAACGATTGCTGACGCGGGGCGGACGCCGCCCAGCGCGAGGTTGAGACGAAACCGCCGGGCGTCGCCCGACTCTGGGGCGGTCGGTGGATCCAGAACGCCGCTATGCCGCCAGCTGCCGCAGAATTTCTTTGCCCAGCTTCTGGGTCTCGCCGAAGAACTTCTGATACTCGAGAAACAGCCGGTTCAGCTCCAGAGACTTGTCCGGGTTGAGATGCTGGCGAAGCATCATGTCACGCACATGAACCGGATTGGGCAGGGTCGCATCTTCATTCAACTCTTCCAGCGCCGTATTGGGATCGTAGTGATACATAGCATTAACCCATTGTGGGATGGAATTATTAAACCATCAAATCGTTTGACAGTGGGGTGCTACATCATTTCCGTGCCCCACAAGTCGTGCAGATGAACGATTCCTTCCAGCTTTCCTCCGCCATCGATCACGGCCAGAGAAGTGATCTTATTGTCTTCCATCAAGGCCAGTGCCGTGGCCGCAAATTCCCGGCCTGAAACGGTACGTGGGTTTGCGGTCATGCACGCGCCTGCCGTGAGATCGAGCGCCTCCTTGCCCCGCTTCTGCAGCAGACGCCGCAGATCGCCGTCGCTGATCACCCCCACCAGCTTCTCGCCCTCCACCACGGCGGTGACTCCGAGCTTCTTGCTCGACATCTCGTAGATCACCTCCGGCATGCTCGTCTGTGGTGTTACCCGCGGCACCGCCTCGCCCCGGTGCATCAACGACTCCACACGCGCCAGCCGTTTGCCCAGCTTGCCCCCGGGATGGAGATTCGCGAAGTCCTCCTCCTGGAAGCCGCGTTTCTCCGAAAGCGCCACCGCCAGCGCATCGCCCAATGCCAGCATCGTCGTGGTGGACGCTGTGGGCGCTAATCCCAGAGAGCAGGCTTCCTCCGCCACCGAGCAGTCGAGAACCACATCCGCCGCGGAGGCCAGCGTGGATGCGGCACCCGAAGTCTTGCCTTTGGCCTCGCTGTACAATTCATCGCACGTCATGGCGACGACCGGCACCTGCAGTCTTTTCAGGGTCGCCAGCAGGCGAAGGATTTCCTCGGTCTCGCCGCTTGCCGAAAGCGCCACTACAGCGTCACCGCGCACCACCATCCCCAGATCCCCGTGCACCGCTTCCACCGGGTGCAGGAAGAGGGCGGGCGTGCCCGTCGAACTGAACGTCGCGGCGATCTTGCGGGCGATAATCCCGCTCTTTCCCATCCCCGTCACGACGACTCGTCCGACGCAGGTGTAAATGAGTTCCACCGCTAGCTCGAAGGCTTCCGCCATCGGCCCGGCCAGGCGATCCGCCAGAGCGCGCAGCGCCTCCGCCTCGATGCGAACGACATTTTCTCCTACTCGTCTCATCTCGCCTTACCACCTGAACTTGAACACTTGTCCTCAGCGGCGCAGCCGCGTTAGAAATGGTCCTCGATTCGCTGCGTTCCCCGGCCGCGGTAGCCCGGCCCGGCCAGACTTCGCGCCTGGATCGCCCGGTCCCACGGCCCGGCCTCCCAATTGTCTCTCTTCTTCTCGGAACGTATCCAGGGGGGGAGCGTGATCAGGAGATTTCGCGCGATTCCCTGAACGTAAGGTTCGTACATGGTCCGCAGCTGCGTCAGCTTCGCGTCAAACTCCTCGCCGTCGTGCAGTTTCAGTCCCCGTTCCGCCAGAACTTGACGCAGGTTCGAGATGTCCTCCCGCGACAGCCGATCGGGATCTGCGGGGTCATACCATGCGTTTGCCCCCTGGGCCAGGTCGACAACCGCATGCCTCGCCATGGCAAATGTTAGTTTTGCCTGATCTTTCAGAACCCCCTCGATGCCGGCGATCACCAAAGCGCTCGCGTCGAGAATTGTCGTCAACGCCCCCAGCCAGGACTGATTACTGTGCTGTGAGCGGAAAAATCCCAGCGAGGGATACGAGATGTGGCTCTCCAGCACCTGCGCCGCCCAGCGCTCCCAGTCGCGAAAAATCTGGTCGAGCACCGCTTGCTTGGGGTTCTTTCCGAATCGCGCCAGCAATTCGGCGGCTGTGGGGGGAGATCCGGCCCGCGCATCCAGCAACGAGATCTCGATCTCGCGCCGCGAAAATGAGGAATAGATCGTTGGCAGATAGCCGATCACTACGCCCAGGAATGCGAAGCCCATTCCCGCTTCCAGGACCGAGAGCAGTCGGGCCGTGGCGGAGGCTGGCGTGATGTCCCCATATCCCAGAGTGAAGAATGTCTCGCCGCTGTGGTAGATGAGCCGCCCGAAGGTGATAGGCTCGCCGCTGATCTGCACATGCTCGCCCGCCGCATACTGAAGCAGGGCAAAACTGAAGATCAGGCCGGCTGCCCAGAAGCCCAGCAGAAGGATTAGCGACAGTGGCCCGAAGTAGCCCAGCAGCGCCTCCCGCCGGGTTTGCGACTTGATGCGGCTCGCCACCGCCCTCCACGGTTTCCAGGTCCGCCGGTAGAACCAGATGGACGGCCGGAAATGCCGCTGCACGCGCCGCGGCAGCACCACCGTTTCGAATGCGTCCAGCAGCACCATATAGATAACGACAATGGCCGCGATGAGTGAGACGATATGCATGGTCAAATCAGATGTGGCCGGAATGGTAGCAGATTCGGCAGCGTATCGGCCCGGCAACGGTGCCCGTCGAATGCGGTGGAATTCACCCGCCGTTTACGGTGTCATATGCGCCGCCGCCACCGCGCTATGCAGCGCCAGCAGCTCCTTCAGGACTCCACGCAGCTTGGTCGACTCCAGCGCGTTAGCGCCGTCGGATTTGGCGGCTTTGGGATTATCGTGTACTTCCATGAAAATCCCATCCACGCCGGCGCCCACCGCTGCCCGCGCCAGCACCGGGATGAACTCCGGCTGGCCTCCGCTCACCGCAGCCTCGTCGTTGTCCCCGTGGGTGGCCGAGGGCAGCTGCACCGAGTGGGTGGCATCGAAGACCACCGGAACAAACTTGCGCATGATGGCGAGCGAGCGCATATCCACCACCAGGTTGTTGTAGCCGAAGCTGGATCCCCGCTCGGTAACAAATACGCGGTCATTTCCCGCGGTGCGGCACTTTTCCACCGCATGTTTCATGTCCCAGGGAGAAACAAACTGGCCTTTCTTGATATTGACGGCCCGGTCGCTCATCGCGGCTGCCACAATCAGATCGGTTTGCCGGCAAAGCATGGCGGGAATCTGCAATACATCCGCCACCTCCGCAACTTTGGCGACGTCCGCGCTCTCGTGCACGTCGGTCAGCACCGGGACGTGAACTTCATCTTTCACTTTTTTCAGAATGCGCAAGCCTTCCGCCACTCCCGGGCCGCGGAAGCTCCTCATCGATGTGCGGTTCGCCTTGTCGTAGGAAGCTTTAAAGATGAATGGAATATTGAGCGAGCGGGTGACGCCCTTGATGACCTCGGCCATGAAAAGCGCGTGTTCTTCGCTTTCAATGACGCACGGTCCAGCGATTAGAAAAAGATTGCCCGAACCGATGTGGATGCTCTCGATTTGGAAGGACACACCCAAGCTCAAATTTTAACGCAGCACACAGAGGCAACTGCGAAAAAGTGTCTTTCCCAGCTGAAAAACTCACGACTGACTTAAACCGAAAGCTGTTGGATCTCGCCCGCCCCTCAGCGGCTGGCGACCTTGTGGGGCCGATGAAACATTTCGATCTCCGCCGCCGCTTTATCCGCGCGCCGCTTCAGGCCATGTTCGTACGCGGCTCCGACAAAAGCCTTGAACAAGGGGTGCGGCTCCAGAGGCTTCGACTTGAATTCAGGATGAAACTGGCAGCCGATGAAATGCGGATGGTCGGGTAGTTCGATCATTTCCACGTACGTGCCGTCCGGCGTCGAGCCCGAGATTCGCATCCCGGCAGCGGTAAGCGTCTCCTCGTACTCGCGATTGAATTCATAACGGTGCCGGTGGCGCTCGCTGATTTCCAGCGTGCCGTAGATCCTGTGAGCCAGCGTCCCCGGCTCGATCTTGCAGGTCCAGGCGCCCAGCCGCATGGTGCCGCCCAGTTCTTCCACGCCGATCAGTTCCCGCAGCTTGTAGATGACTCGATGGGCAGTAGCCGGGTCGAACTCACTCGAGTTGGCGTCCGCCAGACCGGCGACGGTGCGGGCGAACTCCACGCACGCCGTTTGCATGCCCAGGCAGATGCCGAAATAGGGAACCTTCTTTTCCCGCGCATAGCGAATCGCATGCAGCATCCCCTCGATGCCACGCTTGCCGAATCCTCCCGGCACTAGGAGCCCGTCGTAGTCCTGCAACTGCTCGTCGCAGGCCTGACCTCCCGATTCCAGCCCCTCGGCTTCAATCCAGTTGACTTGCAGCCGCAGGTTGTGCGCGAGCGCGCCATGCACCAGCGCCTCCTTCAGGGACTTGTAAGAGTCCTCGTACTCGACGTACTTGCCCACGATCCCGATCGTCACTTCGGCCTTCGGGTTGTAGACCCGGTGGACGATCTCCTCCCATTGTTTCAGCTCGCTCCCCTGCGCCTCCAGCCGCAGGTACCGGAGCGCCAGAGTGTCCACACCTTCACGCGAGAACACCAGCGGCACCTCGTAAATTGAAGCCACGTCCTTGGCCGTGATCACCGCCTCTTCCTCCACGTTGCAGAAGAGGGCGATCTTGGACTTGATCTCCTTGGAAAGGAAGCGGTCGGTGCGGCAAAGCAGGATGTCGGGCTGAATTCCGATGCTCAGCAATTCCTTGACCGAGTGTTGCGTCGGCTTGGTCTTGAGTTCCTGCGCGGCGGCAATGAACGGTACTAGCGTTACGTGCATGAACAGGGTGTGCTCGCGCCCCAGTTCCTGCCGCATCTGCCGGATCGCCTCCATGAACGGCAAAGATTCGATATCGCCCACCGTGCCTCCGACTTCGACGATGGCCACGTCAACATCCTGCGCCACTTTCTTCATGGCCGCTTTGATTTCGTTCGTTACGTGGGGGATGACCTGCACCGTCTTGCCCAGGTAATCGCCGCGGCGCTCTTTAGCGATGATCTGCTCGTAAATCCGGCCCGTCGTCCAGTTGTTGTCGCGCGTGAGCTTGGCGTGGGTAAAGCGCTCGTAATGGCCCAGGTCTAGGTCAGTCTCCGCGCCGTCGTCGGTGACGAAGACTTCGCCATGTTGGAAGGGCGACATGGTCCCCGGATCGACGTTCAGATAGGGGTCGAATTTCATCAGGTTGACCTTGAGACCCCGGCTCTCCAGCAGGCAGCCGATCGAAGCCGCGGCCAGGCCCTTGCCCAAAGAAGACACCACGCCACCGGTTACAAAGATGTACTTTGCTGACATCTTGTCCTCGCCCTGAATTGTGGTTGAATTTTCGTGCAGGATGGGTGCACGAGCAATTATGCCAGAGTTCTTCCCGGAAGTGAATGCGGAAATCTTTGCGCCCTGCTGTCATTCTTGGATGCTCTCCGCCCGTCGCGATAAACTGATGCAAGGACGCATCTAAACTCTTGATCCCATGCCTCGATTGACCTGGCTCGCGAGCCCCGCCCTTGTGGCATTGCTGGCCATCCTGATGGCCCTCCAAACTGCGCCAGCCCAGCAACTGGCCCGGCGCCTCATCCTCACCGACGGTTCTTACCAGCTGGCCGTTCAGTGGGAGGTCAAGGGAGATCGCGTGCGTTACCTGAGCGCCGAGCGCAACGAATGGGAGGAATTGCCATACTCGCTGGTGGACTGGCCCGCCACCGAGAAATTTGCCGCCGACCGCGCCGCCGGCAAGCCTGACCCCGAAGCTGCCGAGCTGGACAAGGAGCTCGAGGCCGAGCGCCGTGCCGAAGAGGCCCGCAATCCCCTAATCGCCCCCGGACTCCACCTCCCTGACGACGCCTCCGTATTGCTGCTCGACACCTTCGAAAACCAGCCTGAGCTGATCGAATTGCAGCAGGATACCGGCCAGCTCGACAGGAACACCCGCTCGAACGTCCTTCGCGCCACGGTAAATCCGATCGCCACCGCCCGGCAAGACATTGAGCTCGATGGCCTGCACGCCCGCGTTCAGGCGCATGCCGCCATGCCGGTGGTCTACGTCAACCTCGAGGCTTCTGCCCAGGCGAACTCTCCGGAAGCCGCCCAGCAGCCGCAACAACCGGAACTGCCTTGGGACCGTTTTCACATCGTGCGCGCCGAACTGAAAAAGGACAAGCGCATCGTTGGCACCGTGAAGATCAGTCCCCTCAGGAAAGTGAGTCAGCAGCAGGACCTGATCGCCACCACCTCCGAGCGCCTGACCGGTGGCTGGGTGAAGGTAACGCCCACTGCGGCACTTCCGCCGGGAGAATACGCGTTGGTGGAACTGTTGGGCGAAGAAGGTATGAATACCTACGTCTGGGACTTCGGCGTGAATCCCTCGGCCCCGGCCAATGCCGGCGCGCTCAAGCCGGAGCCGGTTCCTGCCGCCGCAAAAGATCCGAAAGACATCCGGGCCCCGCAGTAGTGCGCGATTGCTTCGCCCGGCTCCGCGCATTAGACTAGCCGAGTTTCGCCCAATCCATCCCCGAGGTGCGCTGTTTGAAGACCTACCGCGCGACGCGCAGCCTCTTGCTCGAAATCGAGCAGCTCCTGGCCGCCAACCAGCCCTCCTTCAAGCGCTCTCCTCTGGAAGCCGTGATCGAGTTGCTGTGCCGGGGAAGGCAGTACACGTGGATGGGAATCTACCTGGCCGTGGGAAAGAAGCTGCCTCAGCAACTGCTCGACTCCGGCGGAAGCTCCTCGCCGGGAAGCGTAACCCTGGCTGAAACCCGCAGCAAGATTCTGGTCGCCATGAAGCTTGGGGGCAGGGAACTAGGAGTGCTCGATGTCGAAAGCGACCAGGAGAACGCCTTCGGCGGGGAAGATCGTGTTTTGCTGGAAAACGTAGCCGCCCGGTTGGCGCGCTTTCTCGCAGGTCCGGGAAAGTATCTTGTCCGTCGTGCCCATCCTGCGCCCCTGCCTGCCGCGTCTCGACATTCGGCGGGCGCGGGTGAAAAATAACCTCCCGCGAAACCCTGCATCCGCTCAGCCCCGGGCCTTGGTCGTCCCCGAGCATGAAACCCTAGCGTTCGAGACTGGTCGCTTCCGCCTGTATCCGCTTCCAGGCCCGCTCCACGTGCCGGTCGGCCGTGTTGGTTTGCCCCACGCACAGCCGCAACGTGGTCTGATTATTGAGCCGCGTGTGTGTCAGGTAAAGATCCCCGCTGCGATTGAGGCTATCCATCAGCGCCTGGTTGGCCTCGTCGCCTGCCTTGAGGCGAAAGCACACCAGGTTCAGCGGCACCGGCGCAACCAGTTCGAACCTCGGGTCTTGCTTTACCCACCCCGCGAAGCGCTGTGCCAGCTCCACGTGACGGCGCACGTGATGTTGCAGACCCTCCATTCCATAGTGGCGGATCACGAACCACAGCTTGAGCGACCGGAACCGCCGCCCCAGGGGAATCTGCCAGTCGCGATAGTCGATCACCGCCCCCGACTCCGTAGCCTTGTTGCGCAGGTACTCGGGCAGAATGCTCAGAGTTTGAATCAGCGCCTTGCGGTCGGCGACGAAAAAGCAGTTGCAGTCGAAATTGGTGAACATCCACTTGTGCGGATTGAAGGTGTAGCTGTCGGCCAGTTCGAGCCCCTGGTGGATATGGCGAAACTCGGGACAAAGCGCCGCCGTCCCCGACATGGCTGCGTCCACGTGCAGCCAGAGATTATTCTCGCGGCAGATTCTACCGATCTCCGGCAACGGATCGATGGCGTTCGACGAAGTCGTCCCCACCGTTGCCGAGACGAAGCACGGCATAAGCCCGGCCCGCCGGTCCGCCTCGATGTGCCGCGCCAGCGCGTCGGCTCGCATGGCGAAGTCTGCGTCGACCTCCACCAGCCGCAGGTTGTTTCGCCCCAGTCCCGCGATCTGCACATCCTTTTCAATCGAAGAGTGCGCCTGCGCCGAGGCGTAGGCGGTCAACTGTCCGTTGCCGCCGCGCTGGTTGCTGGAGAAATTCGTCGCCCGCTCGCGCGCCGCCAGAAGGGCGCAAAGCGAGGCGCTGGAAGCCGTATCCTGAATGACTCCACCGCCGGCGTTGGTGGAGAGAAATTGTCGCGGCAGATCGAGCATCTCCACCAGCCAGTCCAGAACGTGCGTCTCCAGCTCGGTACAAGCCGGGCTGGTCGCCCACAACATCCCCTGCACACCCAATCCCGAAGCGAGCAGATCGCCCAGAATCGAGGCTCCCGAGTTGTTGGAGGGAAAGTAGGCGAAGAAATTCGGCGATTGCCAGTGGGTTACGCCGGGCAGGATCAGCTTCTCGACGTCATCGAGAATCCGCGCGAAGGGTTCGCCCTGCTGTGGAACCGCGGCGGGAAGCGAAGCCCGCACCTGCCCCGGCTCGGCCCGCGAAAGCACCGGATAAGACTCAACCCGGGTCTGGTAATCGGCAATCCAGTCCACTACCGTATGACCGTGGCGCCGGAACTCCTCGGGAGTCATGTGAAAAGATTTCTGTTCTGGCATGCCAGTCTCCGACTGCACAAGAACCATAAATCACCAGGAACGCGAAGGTCCACGCGGCAGCAGTCTCCCGGTTGCCCTACGCCAGTTGCCCGTAATAAACCTGCGTGTCGTAGATCAGGGAGGCGCGGCCATCCTTCTGGTAGGCATCGAAGATCCGCCGTAGCTCCGCCAGCATCGGCTCATAGTTGGCATGGCCCAGTTGTGGCGTGTAAGAGGAAGAAAGCAGTCGACCCTCCAGACCGGCATAGTCGAACTCCTGCCAGCTGGGAAATTTCCGCAACTTGACCCGGGCGGGCGCGAAGAACGATTCAATCTCCTGCTCCGTATCCATCCCGACTCGGCGAACCTGGTGATAATCGGTTCCGTACGTCTGCAGCAGTTTCTCGTACTCCCGCAGCAACGGTGTGGCGTCGGTTGAGCGATCGTTCCAGATGAGCGCCGTCCAGCCGCCCGGCTTGAGAATGCGCGCGAACTCTCCTCGCGTCTTGCCTCGGTCAAACCAGTGGGCCGCCTGCGCGGCGGTGATCAGGTCGACGCTTCTATCTGTCAAGCCGGTGTGCTCTGCCGTTCCGGCAACACTCTGAAAACGCGGATAAGCTCTCAGATATTCCTCTCCGGCCCGGCGCATATCGGGATTCGGCTCAATGCCGAGAACCGAATTTCCATTCTCCAGAAGCAGACGGCTGAAGATTCCCGTGCCCGACCCGACGTCTGCCACCACCGCTTCCGGTGTCAAACCGCACTCGGTTTTCAGCAGCTCAATCACTTCCCGCGGATAGCCCGGACGGTACCGTACATAGTTGTCGACCCGCGAGGAAAATCGTTCAGTGGAATTTGTGACTGCCATACAGATAGTGTAATCGCCCGCCTGTTTCGCAGCCTGATGCAAACTTCCTGATTGCGCTACTATGAATCTGATTCTTCGCGGCCGTACTTGCCCAAACCTGGCCGTACAGGAGCACGATGAAAGTTCTTCCCGTCCTGACTCTGGCACTCTTACTCTTACCGGCAGGTCAACCCAATCTCGGTTCGGCACACGCAGCCGCCGCCCACGCCCCGTCTCCGGCCATCTTCGGCTTCCGCAACTCTCCCGCCGAGGCCGCCGTCGAAAACCGCTTTCTTGCCGTTCCCGATCCCAAACTTGCCCGCGAGCACTTGCGCATTCTGACCCAGGCGCCGCACATGGCCGGTTCGCCCGAGGACAAAGCCACTGCCGACTACGTGGCTGGCAAATTTCGCGACGCTGGCCTGGATACCGAAATCGTCGAATACCGCGTCTGGTTTAACACGCCCTCGGAGATCAGCGTCGACGCGACCGCTCCTCCCGGCCTGCGCATGCACGGCCCCAATCCCGAACATGTGGACGGCGATCCTTACCAGGACGATCCCCGAATCGTCATGCCCTATAACGCCATGTCTCCGTCTGGCGACGTGGAGGGCGAGGTTGTCTACGCGAATTACGGTTCGCCCGAAGACTTCAAGAAGTTGCAGCAGTTGAAGGTGGATGTGCGCGGCAAGATCGTGCTCGTGCGCTACGGTCAGAACTTTCGCGGGGTCAAGGCATTCGACGCCCAGGAACATGGCGCGGCCGGGGTCGTCATCTATTCCGATCCCGCCGATGACGGCTGGCGCCGCGGCGACAAATACCCGCTCGGTCCGTGGCGTCCGGACAGCGGCGTTCAGCGCGGATCCATCGGCTACATGTTCGAATTCCCCGGCGATCCTACGACTCCCGGTGTTGCCTCGGTGCCTTCTCTGCCGGAGTCTCAACGAACGTCTCCGGAAAAATCGGCGCAGCTGCCGAAGATCCCCTCCACCCCGCTCTCCTACGCCGATGTCTGGCCCGTCCTCGAACACCTGGAAGGGCCGGATTCGCCTCGCGAGTGGCAGGGCGCCTTGCCCTTCACCTACCACGTTGGCCCTGGGCCGGTGAAGCTCAAGATGCACCTCAAGCAGGATTATCAGTTCCGCACTATCTGGGATGTGATTGGCCGCATTCCCGGCAGCAACTCGCCGAACGAGTGGGTAATTGCGGGAAATCATCGCGACGCCTGGGTTTACGGCGCGGTTGACCCCAATAGCGGCACCGCGGCCATGCTCGAGACCGTCCACGGCATCGGCGAGTTGCTGAAGTCCGGCTGGAAGCCCACTCGCACCCTGATCTTTGCCAGTTGGGATGCCGAAGAGGAAGGCCTCATGGGCTCGACCGAGTGGGGAGAGCAGCACGAAAACGAACTAGCTGACGCCGTGGCTTACCTTAATATGGACTCCGCCGTATCCGGGCCCAAGTTCGGGGCGTCGGCCGTACCCAGCCTCAAGTCGTTCCTGCGCGACGTCGCCAAAGTTGTTCCCAGTCCCAAAGGCGGCACCCTGTACGAGGAGTGGCACAAGACCAGTCAGCCCGGCGCCGATGCCACCCAGCTTCCCACCGAGGCCATCGGAGACTCCCGCCGCATCCCCGCCGCGCAAGTCACCTCTGACGCCCCTGTCGGCGACCTCGGCAGCGGATCGGACTACACCGTCTTTCTCCAGCATCTGGGCGTGCCCTCCACCGACGTCAGTTCCACCGGATCCTACGGCGTCTACCACTCTGCGTTCGACAACTTTCACTGGTTCAGCAGCTTCGCTGATCCTGATTTTGTCTACGAGCAGGAAATGGCGCGCGTCTTCGGCATTGCCGCTCTCCGCATGGCGGACGCCGACATCCTGCCCTACGACTACGAGGAGTACGCTCAGGAAATCGCCGTATACCTCGAGGCCGCGCGAAAAAAAGCCGCAACCGAATTCGCCCGGCAGGCCCCCGATCTTGGCCCGGCTGTGCGCGCAGCCCACGATTTCGAGCGCGCGGCGGCCAAGTCCCTGACCCAGCAGAGGAATCCTTCCACCAACCCCGACCGGTTGAATCAGGCCCTATTGCAGGCCGAGCACGCGCTCCTGGTTTCTGATGGATTGCCCGGCCGTCCCTGGTTTCGCCATTCGATCTATGCTCCCGGGCGATACACCGGGTACGCGGCGGTCGCGATTCCCGGAGTTAATGAAGCTATCGACAAGCACGACCTTGACCTGACCCGGAAACAGATTTCCCTGCTGGCCGCGGCCCTCAGTCGCGCCTCGAAAGCTCTCAGTAGCTATCGCTAAATTCGTGTAAAGACACTGCGGGCAAGAAAGACGCGACGAATGCGCCGGCAACGCGGCAAACCGAAGGACGTTGTTTTGTAGACCCCGCGACTCAGGAAGCCAACCGGCTCTCCGCCATCGCTCCTGCGCTGGTGTCACGCTCGGTCATGGGTGTCAGCAATGGCCAACCTTTGCTCAGTACGTAGTCGAGCCATGCGCCCGCCAATTGCGAGGTCAGTACGGCCGCGACGACCAGAGTTGTATAAAACGTTGGGCTGATAATGCCTGCATCAAACGCCACGCTGGCTAGCACGATGCCAGGCCCCCCACGGGCGTTGGTTGTAATGGCAAGGTTAATCAAATCCAGTCCTCGAAACCCGGCAAAGCGCCCCGCCAAAGAGACGGAAAGAATCTTCACCCCACAGCTTCCGAGGATGAACGTGGCCATCATCCACCACGACAATCCTCGAATTAAATCGAGTTTCAATCCGACGATAGCAAAGTAAACCGGAATGAAAAACGCGAACGATACCTTGGCGACCGCATCCAGCGCCTCTGCGAACAGCCTTCGCTTCTTGTGGACCACGGCAAAGCCCGCGAGAAACGCGGCAAACACCAGACTGACATCGAGAGCGCCCGCCACCACGCAATAAGCGAGGAGAACCGCGATCGCGTACGCCACCGGAGATTGTTTTGCGAACACGTTGAACCTGGACTTGTTCAGGCGTTTTACCATCCGCGGAACAATCGTCAGCCCCAGGCCGAAAAAAACCGCCGTGGTCAACAAGTGGTACGACATCTGCCGCGGGTTGAGAGCCGTCTTGCCCGCGAGCGCCGTGGCTACGGCCAGAGCCAGCCAAAGCACGATGTCCTCCAATACCGCCACTCCCAGCACGAGACGCGCGAAGCGGGTGTGAAGGATTTTCAGATCCGCGAAGATCTTCGACACTACCGGAACCGAGGTCACTGCAACGCCGACCGCAAGAATGATGATCAGGGAGACCCGGTTACCATTCGGGCCCGCCAGGCTCGGCCGGATCAGCCATGGGCCCATCGCCAATGCAAGGATGAAAGGCATGCCCGTACCCGCCATCGTCAGCCAGCCCACTTCACGGCGCTCTTCGCGAGTGAAGAGCTGCTGCGTTTCCGCGCCGGAAAGGAACATCAGCAGTAACAACCCCAGCCAGTAAACGAAGTTCAGAATGCTTGCCTGGCGCTGAGCCGCCACGAAAATCCAGGACGCGGATGGCAGCCTCCCAATGACAGCCGGGCCCAGTACGACACCGGCTAGGATTTCGCCCACGACTTTCGGCTGTCGAAGCCTTACGAACAGCCAGCCGAGCAAGTGGGCAAGGGCAACCAGGAGTAAGAGGAGCAGCAGAATGGAAGTCAGATCGGAATTGGACACGTGGCGTTTACCGGTGCTTTCGATGCCGTGTCCGGCGGCAAGGTTTGCATTCCCCCGGCCAGTAACGCCATGCGCCCCGGGTGCCAGGCTTGGTTTCCATGACTTCGGCGGCGGAAAGTTCCGATCTCGAGTGTAAAATCGCAGTTGTTCCTGTGAGTCAAATAGAAGTTCCGGTGCATTGGCATTCGCCACTCATTCCATGCGCCAGGGGGCCCTGATGTCGAGGTCTAGAACGTTGTTGATACTGTGTGTGATTGCTGTTTTCGCTACTCTGCTTCGTCCGCAAACGTCGAGCGCGCAGGCTGCGTCGGCTCAACCCTCCGATGCCCGCACGGCGTGTGCCTCGGATGTGCAGAAGCTTTGCCCGAATGTTCCTCCCGGAGGTGGGCGAATCCTGGCCTGCCTCAAACAGCACAAAGACGAAGTTTCCGACGGTTGTAAACGGGCCATCCTTAGCGCTATGGGGAAATCGAGCGGGGATGCGAGTTCTGCCGCCAGTCCGGCTCCTGCAGCGGCCAGTCCGGCTCGGCCTGCGGCCCCGGTTGAGCACCACAACGACGCCGGTTCTGCGTCAACCACTCCAACAAGTTCGCCAAGTAAAGCATCCGTCTCGGGAGAGCGTTATTTCTTGATGAAGCAGGTCAAGATCATCGACCAGGGGTTGGGGCAGGGAAGACCCGCCTATGACCTGATGATCCCGAAAGACTGGCAATTCAAGGGCTGGGTGAACGTGGGCGTGGCCCCGGGCGGATGTTTCGGCGACTGGTTCTCGGTGGTTGGAATCGTCAACAGCCCCGACAACTCCATGGAGCTGCAGATTCTTCCACAGTTCACATGGCAGTACATCGACGATCCCGCAGGGCAGCGGCAGATGCAGATGCAAAACCAGAACGATGCGAAGGTCGGCATGAAACCGTGCCCAGTGCGCGCGCCGGTCCGAGCCGAGGAGTTTCTGCGTCAGGACATGGTCCCGAGCTGCACCAAGGTGTGCAGGAACCCGACCGTGGTATCGGCCCAGCCCTTTCCGGAGCTCGAGGAGATGGTCCGCCACCAACTCGGGCTGCCCCCTACGGCTGCAGGAGGCAACGCGGGCAACACCCGCGTTGACGCCGCTCGCGTGCGCATCGCTTTCGAAGATGACAAGGGGCAACCCGCCGAGGGCTGGATGGCGGCCGCCATTGTCGTGCACGCAATGCCGGCCGGCGGCCGCGGCGCGGCCTATGATTGGCACGCGGTGAACGTCTTGTTTTTCCACACTCCCAAAGGCAAGCTCGACCCCAATGACAAGCTGTTCAAGATGATCGCCAGCAGCATTCATCCCGAGCCGGAATGGCAGAAATGGAGCAACGGCGTCATTGCCTCGCTGTACCAAAAGAAGCAGCAGGAACTAGCGAGGCAGGCGGCGATGATCGCTGCGTTCCGGCAGCACGTCGCCGAAGTCATCAACGGAGTCACGGCAAATCAGATGGCCGGCGCCAACCAAGCCGCTTTTGGCCAGGACCAGCTCATCCGCGGGGTGCAAACTTTCCGCGACCCGGCGACTGGCGGAACCCTCGAACTCAGCAACCAGTACGACCACGCCTGGCTCAATGGCTCCAACGAGTACGTCATGAGTGACGACCCGAACTTCAATCCGAACGGCCAGCTCAATGGAAACTGGAGTCAATTAGAGGTGGTCCGGCCTCAACCTTAGGCCCTTTTCTACAAGCCCAGATCCGTAGGCGCGGGCGTCCTCGCCCGTGCGGCGAAGCCCCTCAGAGGCTAAAGCCGTCGAGGGTCTGTTTCTTGCGGCATGGCTGAAGCCATGCCCTTCCCAAAACCTGCGCTTCCTCAATCACCACGAAGCTTGCGCCCTTGGTCCACTCAAGCAAAACCGGCTGTTCCCCCGCCTTGCGAGATGTTTATCCGGTGCTTGGAGGACACGTGAGCTCGCGCCCGCGCCACACAGGCTACTTCAACGTCACTAGTCTCTCCACCAGCTCTGAATAGTCTTTCTTCTCCAGACCGTGAACTTCTTTGTTGTACTCGTCCACTTTGCTCGAATAATTCATGGAGCAGAATTTCGGGCCGCACATGGAGCAGAAGGCGGCCTCTTTGTAGTAGTCGTCGGGCAGGGTCTCGTCGTGCATGGAGCGGGCGGTTTCGGGGTCGAGCGAGAGGGCGAACTGCTTCTCCCAGTCGAATTTGTAGCGGGCGTAGCTGAGGGCGTTGTCGCGGTCCTGCGCGCCGGGGCGATGGCGGGCGAGGTCGGCGGCGTGGGCGGCGATCTTGTAGGCGATGATGCCGTCTTTCACGTCTTTTTCATTCGGTAACCCTAAGTGCTCCTTTGGAGTGACGTAGCAGAGCATGGCCGCGCCGTGCCATCCGATCATGGCGGCGCCGATGGCCGAAGTGATGTGGTCGTAGCCCGGCGCGATGTCGGTCACCAGCGGGCCGAGGGTGTAGAACGGCGCTTCGAAGCACAGCTCTTTTTCTTTGTCCACCTGCTCTTTAATTTTGTCGAGCGGCACGTGGCCGGGACCCTCGATCATTACCTGCACGTCATACTCCCAGGCTTTTTTGGTCAACTCGCCCAGCGTTTTCAGTTCGGCGAATTGAGCTTCATCACTGGCGTCGGCGATGCAGCCGGGGCGCAGGCCATCGCCGAGAGAAAAACTGACATCGTGCTTGGCGAAAATCTTGCAGATGTCCTCAAAATGCTCGTACAGAAAATTCTGCCGGTGATGATGCGCCATCCACTGCGCCAGAATCGCTCCGCCGCGGCTGACGATGCCGGTGATGCGCTTTGATACCATCGGCAAATATTGAATGAGCACACCGGCATGGATGGTCATGTAATCCACGCCCTGCTCCGCCTGTTCTTCGATCACTTCAAGCATGACCTCGGCGTTCAGGTCTTCGATCCGCTTCACCCGCGAGATGGCTTCGTAGATCGGCACCGTGCCGATGGGCACGGGCGAGTGGCGCAGGATGGCCTCGCGAATTTCGTGGATGTTGCCGCCGGTGGAAAGGTCCATCACTGTGTCCGCGCCGTAGTGGACTGAGGTGTGCAGCTTTTTCAGTTCCTCGTCAATGTTCGAAGTGACCGCCGAGTTGCCGATGTTGGCGTTGATCTTGCACAGCGAAGCCACGCCAATGCACATCGGCTCCACTTCGGGGTGATTCACGTTCGCGGGAATGATCATCCGGCCGAGCGCGACTTCATCCCGCACCAGTTCCGCCGGAATCTTCTCGCGGCCCGCCACATACCGCATTTCGTCCGTGATGACCCCTCGCCGGGCATAGTGCATCTGGGAAAAATTGCCGTCGCGGTTTTGCTCCTTGCGCTTGTCGATCCATCCGGCGCGGGGGCCAGCGGCGCCATGTCCATTGTTGCCCGTGGCAATCATGCAGACCTCGGAGAAGTGATTTTTCATTGATTATACGCCGCGCCGCACCCCGCCTCCGCCGCCTCTCCCCCCTTTTCCGCCAAGCTGCCGGGATTTTTGTGACCATTTGCCCGCTTGTCCGTCAAACTTCCACAGGCTTACAATCGCGGGTTCCATTCCACGGAGGTTTTTCCATGCGTTTCACCGCCTTTTTCTTGGCTTTCGTTCTTCTGGTGTCGGCCTTCGCTTTCGCGCAGTCGGCGAGCCCCGCCAGACCCGGCCTGGGCTTCAGCATCGACGTCATCGACAAGACACTCGATCCCTGCGTCGACTTCTACCAGTACGCTTGCGGCAACTGGCTGAAGACCGCCGAAATCCCCGCCGACCAGCCCCGCTGGGGAAGCTTCACCGAGCTCTACGAAAGTAATCTCGCCATCGAGAAGGGCATTCTGGAAAAGGCCGCCGTCAACAGCCCGGGCCGCGACGCCATCGACCAGAAGATCGGTGATTTCTACGACTCCTGCATGGACGAAAAAGCCGTCGACGAGAAAGGAATTGCCCCGCTCAAGCCGGAACTCGACCGAATCGCTGCCGTGCAGGACAAAACCGCGCTCATCGACGCCACCGCCCGTGCTCACCTCATCGGACCCAACCCCCTGTTCAACTCCTATTCGTCGCCCGACCTCCACAACGCAGACCAGGTGATCGCCTACATCGACCAGGGCGGCCTCACCCTGCCCGACCGCGATTTTTATCTGAAAGATGACGCCAAGAACTCCGACTTGCGCAAAGCTCTGGTCGAGTACGCCACCACCGTATTCACCCTGGCTGGCCAGTCTCCACAGCAGGCCGCGGATTCCGCGCAGACCGTGCTGCGCATCGAGATCGCCCTCGCCAGGGCCTCCATGGACCGCACCGCCCGCCGCGATCCTAAGAATCGCGATCACAAGATGTCCCGGGATGCCGCCGAAGCCCTGGCTTCCGGTTTCCACCTCGATCGCTATTTCACCGATGTTGGCGCTCCCGGCTTCACCGAACTGAACGTCGCCAATCCCGATTTCTTCAAGCAGGTCAATGCAGTCATCGAGTCGGAGTCGCTCGATTCTCTCAAGACCTATGTGAGTTGGCACATGCTGGACGCAGCCGCACCCTGGCTCTCCCAACCGTTTGTCGATGCCAACTTCAAAATGCGCCAGGCCCTGACCGGCCAAAAGGAAATCCAGGCGCGCTGGAAACGCTGCGTCAACGCCACCGACCGGGCCCTGGGTGAAGCTCTTGGCCAGCGCTACGCCGAGTTGACCTTCGGCGCCGACGGCAAGCTGCGCATGCTTCGGATGGTCGATGCCTTGGAAAAATCCCTTGACCGGGACATCCAAACCCTCCCCTGGATGACCGACGACACCAAGAAACAGGCCAAAATTAAGTTGCAGGCGATCCGCAACAAGATCGGTTATCCCGACGTCTGGAGAGACTACTCAACCCTGACCGTTGTCCGCGGCGATCTGCTGGGTAATTTCTTCCGCGCCAACGAGTTTGAATCCCGCCGCGACATCAACAAGATCGGCAAGCCCCTCGATCGCAAGGAATGGGGCATGACGCCACCCACCGTCAATGCCTACTACAGCGGTTCCTACAACGAAATCGTCTTTCCCGCCGGCATCCTGCAGCCCCCTTTCTTCGACAAGAAAATGGATGATGCCGTCAACTTCGGCGGCATCGGCTTGGTCATCGGTCACGAACTCACTCACGGCTTCGACGATCAGGGCCGCAAGTTCGATCCCCAGGGAAATCTTCACGACTGGTGGAGCGATCAGGATGGCAAGGAGTTTGAAAAGCGGGTGAGTTGCATCGCCGACGAGTACAGCGGATTTACCGCCATCGACGATCTTAAGCTCAATGGCCGCCTGACCCTGGGCGAGAACACCGCCGACAATGGCGGGGCGCGCATCGCCTTCAACGCCCTCGAACAGATGATTGCCGACGATAAGACCGGCAGGGAAGGCCGCAAGATCGACGGCTACACTCCTGAGCAGCGCTTCTTCCTCGGCTTCGGCCGCGTGTGGTGCGAAAAACAGCGGCCTGAATTCGCCCGCATGCGCGTGACCGTCGACCCCCATTCGCCCGGAAAATACCGGGTCGATGGCGTGGTGCAAAACATGCCCGAATTTCAGAAAGCCTGGGGTTGCAAGTCCGGACAGCAGATGGTCAGCGCCAACTCCTGTCACGTCTGGTAGGCGAATCGCGGTGGCGCCGCTCTTACGGCGTCACTGCCAAGCCATCCGTCAGGAACCAGTCCGAGTTCGTCGAGGCCCACGGGGAGCCCGCCAGGTTCTTCACGGCGCCATTGCTGCGCGTCACCTTCAGACCCCAGATTCCCGGCTGCAGTCCACTTCCGGCGCAGCCCGAGTTTGGCGTCGTGTCTCCGATCACGTACAGGAACTTGCCCGAAGGATCAGCCCTCGTCAGCAGGCCGCATCCACTTTCTCCGCTCTCCTTGTAGGTCGGCACGCCGGTGGTGGCGTTGAATTTCCAGGTGTCGGTGCTCGTGCTGCAGCCGCTCTCACAAAACTCGGTCGAAATCCACACGTACTTTCCCGCGGGATCCATCGCCACCGATTGGACGACTGGGTACGGTGGGTAAGGCACGCCGAAAGGCGATCCTTTTACCAGCCTTAGCGTTCCCGTAGCCTGATTGATCTTGTATACCACCAGCCCTTCGCACATGTTCGGCAGGATCAGGAACTTCCCGCTGGGGTGCATCGCCATGTCCCATGCGCCGTTCGCGCAGCTCGGCGAATTCGGCTCGGTGTAAGGTGCGCCCGCTACCGGAGTCAGGCTTCCGTCCGCCGGACTTATGACGAAGGCATCCACTTTGCTGACTGCCGGAGAATCCGTCCCCGGATAGTTGCTCACGTATAGGTATTTCCCCTTGGGATCGATCGCCGCGGTTTCGGGCTTGTCCACCGTCGAAAAAGGTGATCCGGAAACGGCCTTCAACGATCCGTCGTCTTTCACGGCGAAGGCATAGACCCAGTTTTCTCCCGCGGTGACGTAAACATAGTGCCCCGACGGATGAACCACTACTCCGGTTGGAATCGTTCCGATGGCAAACGGCGAACCCGGTACGGCGTGCAGATAGCCGTTATTCCGATAGATAAAATACGCGCTCAGGTTTTTCGATTGTCCATTAATCACGTACAGGCGATACCCGCCTTGATCGGAAGCCATGCGCGTTGGTCCGGCACCCGCGGTCTGCGGCGCTTGCCCCGTACTCTTGATGGCTCCGCTCGAGGCGTTGACGCGATAGCCATTCACCTTGCCGCCGTTATAGTCGCTGGTAAAGAGGAATTTCGGTTTTGACAACTGGTCTGGTTGCTGAGTAAAGGGTGAGTCTTGCCCGGCCGCTGTCCATGCGGCGAGCAGCGTGGATAGACAAAAGATGACTGAAGAGCAATGTTTACGGCGCAGCATTGAAGGGTCCTCCGAAGGGCTCAGCGGGAGCTCATTTTGCCGCCTTTGGATGGTTACGCCGGACGCTCTCGTTGCTCCTTATCAATACTCGTAATCGGTCCTTGGACATCTTGACCCGCCCATTGTTTCAGGAATACAGTTTCCTCAGTGCGGCTACAGTATGTCCACGCTTCCCATGTCGAATGACTCCGCGAAATACCTTAAGTTCGGCGGGGCCACTGTGGTCATTCTCCTCATGCTCGGTTACCTCGCCTATACCGGCGTGCAGGAGAGTAAGAGCTACTACGTAACCATCAAAGAGCTCCGCACCATGGGGGACGGCGCCTACACCAAGCGCCTGCGGGTCGCGGGGAACGTTCAGCCGGGCTCGATCCGGCGTACCGGCACAAAAGTGGAATTTGTGCTGATCGAGAACGATCAGTCGCTGGCGGTCGTCTACAGCGGCACTGAAGCCCCGCCCGACACCTTCAAAGACAATTCCCAGGCTTTGGCCGACGGCAGCTTTGGCCGTGATGGCGTATTCCACGCCAAACAACTGCAGGCCAAGTGCGCCTCGAAGTACGCCCCGCAGCAGCCAGGCGCGCCATCCGGTGAGCCCCCAAAGAGCATGACCCGCACCCAGCCCCTTACCTCGAGCGGCATGTCAGACTAGATTCGGCTTCTCCGTTTCGTCCGTTGCTCCCACTCCCTCGACATCCCCTGTTCCTTCAGCTATCTTCACTCAGTTCGCCCAGCGCGCCTTATCGTGGCCGAAACCGCCGTCATCACCGTCGCAGACCTGGTCAAGCAATTTGGACGCTTCGCCGCTTTGCGCGGTGTCAGCGCGAACTTCGCACCGCGCCGCCTCTACGCCCTGCTCGGGGACAACGGCGCCGGCAAGACCACGCTGCTCCGTTCCCTTGCCGGGCTCACGCCCCCCACCCGCGGCCGCATCTCGGTTCTGGGTACCACAAACCTGCGCTCCATCTGCAGCCGCATCGGCTACATGGCTCATCCCTCGCTGCTGTACGACGAAATGACCGGAATCGAGAACCTCCGCTACTTCGCCCGCCTGTACGGAATCGAAGGTGATCGGCGCTGCCGGCAGGTCATCGGGGCCGTGAAGCTTGACCCCGCGCTGAGCCGGCCGGTGGGCCAGTATTCCCAGGGAATGCGGCAACGAATGTCGCTGGCCCGGGCTCTGCTGAACGATCCCGAGATCCTGCTGCTCGATGAGCCCTTCTCCAACGTCGATACCGCTTCCGCACGCGAAATGAGCGCGCTGCTCGGGCAAATGCGCGACGGTGGGAAGACCGTCTTTGTCGTTACCCATCAGGCGCTGCTGCTCGAAGCGGTAGCCGACGAATTCATCTGGATGGAAGCCGGCAGGATCGCTCGCCGTACTGCAAGCTTGGAGCCCGGAGAGCAGACATGAGCCTGACCTGGGTGACGCTGGCCAAGGATCTCCGTTTGGAATGGCGCTCTAAAGACTCCATCAACTCCATGCTCTTCTTCGCCCTGCTGGTGGTGGTGATCTTCAGCTTTTCTTTTGATCCAACCGCCGAAGAGTCCCGGCAGATTGCCGGTGGTCTGGTGTGGGTGGCATTCCTCTTCGCCGCGGTCGTGGCGCTCAATCAGACCTGGGCCCGCGAATTACGCAACCACGTGCTGGATGCCTATCGCGTCTCGCCTGCTCCCGCCAATGCCTTGTTTCTGGCCAAGGCCTTTGGAAACTTCATCTTCGTCACCGTCCTCGAACTCTTGATGACCCCCCTGTTTATCATCTTCTACAATCTCCGCGCCCTCGGCCCCGCCTACCAGTTGCCCCTCGTCACCGTTCTCGGCACCTGGGCCCTTGTGGTCAACGGAACGTTTTTTGCAGCCATCTCCATTCGCACCCGCAGCCGCGAAATCATGCTTCCTCTTCTTCTGTTTCCCGTCTCGATCCCCGCAGTCCTGGCCATGGTCGAAGCCACCCGCTCCATCCTCACCGGCGACTTCTCCGCCAGGTTCTGGCTGGTATTGCTTGCCGCCTACGATGTGGTGTTTACTATCGCTAGCCTCTTCCTCTTTGAATCGGTATTGCACGCGGAATGAAATCGACCTTTACAGGCCTCGCCATTCTGACCGCCCTGCTTCTCAGCTGGGGACTGTATCAGGCCCTCGTCATCGCCCCCACCGAGCAGACGATGGGCGACGTGCAGCGCATCTTCTACTACCACGTCCCTTCGGCCTGGACTGCGTTCATCCTCTTCTTCATCAATCTCATCGCCTCCATCGTCTATCTCGCCAACCGCAGTTCCAAAGCCGACGCGCTGGCCCTCGCCGCCGCCGAGGTTGGGGTGGTTTTCTGCACCGTCGTCCTGGTCACCGGCCCCATCTGGGCGCGGCCGGTATGGGGCATCTGGTGGACGTGGGATTTGCGCCTCACCCTCACCCTCGTCCTCTGGCTGATCTACGTCAGTTATCTGATGTTGCGGCGCTTCTCCAGCGGTGGCCAGACGGCTCTGATTGCCGCGGTTCTCGCCGTCTTCGGCGCGCTCGACGTTCCCCTGGTCTACTTCTCGATCTGGTTCTTCCGCACCCAGCATCCCCAGCCCGTCATGGGCAATGGCGGCTCCATCGATCCCCGCATGCTGCATGCGCTGCTTATCAATTGGGCGGCATTCTCCTGCTTCGCCGCCCTGGTGCTATGGTCTCGTTTCCGCCTGGAAGTCCTGCGCCGCAATCTCGAGCAGACTCAGGCCCTGGAAGAGCTGCTGCAACCCCGGAGCTCCCGATGAACCCTTATCTTTACGCCGCCTACATCGCGACCTGGCTCATTCACATCGCGTATCTCGGATTCCTGATGCGTGGCTACACCCGCCTGCGCAAGGAGCTGCGGGAGTGAGCAACAGATTAGCGCCTCCTGCGCCTGTTCGGTCCGCTTTTCCCCGCACTCCTTCGCCCTTTCCGCGTTTTGTTCCTGTCCCCGAAAACCTGCCCGCCGCGCGGCATCTTTAGACGGAACCGCGCGCATCTGAACAATGCAGAGTCACCGCGCCAGTCTGCGGCTTGACACGGTATCCGTCAGATGTTTAAGTAGTTAGATTAATTCTTTCGCTCAATTTTCTGATAACGCGTGCGCGAGTCGCATCTTGCGCCGGGGGTGAAGTGCTGCGTGTGCGCCGTTTCTTCTTCCTCTCCATCTGATTCATATTCGGAGGAACTGGTGAGATTGGATCGTCGTGGGCTGGGTGCGTGGCGGTGGTCTGCCCGTGCCGCAGCGTCGCTTGTCTTGCTCATCGTGCTTGCTGTGCTCGCTCTTCTGCCCGGCGCCCGCCGGTTGACTGCCTTCGATAAGACTTCAACCGCCGCTCCTCACTTGCCCGCTACCAGACCGTCTCCTTTCGCATCGCAACACGTACTCAGCGCATTTGGCCGGCTTCCCCTGACGTTTGAACGCAATCAGGGCCAGAGCGATTCCCGGGTGAAATTCCTCGCGCGCGGCAGCGGCTACGGCGTATTCCTTACTCCCGGGGAGGCTGTGATTGCTTTGCGCCGTCCGGGCAACGCCCAGTCTGCCGCCAGGACTTCCGTCGTGCGTATGGCGCTGGCCGGGGCGAGTCCGAAAGTCGAGCCCGTGGGTGCCGGCCTTTTGCCCGGCAAGACCAACTACTTCATCGGCAACGACCCCTCTCGCTGGCATCCTGACGTGCCGCTGTTTGCGCAGGTCCGCTATCCCGCCGTCTATCCCGGAATCGATCTCCTCTATCACGGCAATCAGGGGCAGATCGAATACGACTTTGAGCTGGCTCCCGGCAGCAATGCAAACCTGATTCAGCTTGCATTCCGGGGCGCAAGGACTGTAGGCCTCGACGCTGAGCAAAATCTGGTGCTCGCGCTTGACGGCCAGGAGATTCGCCTGCAGGCGCCCCGCGCCTATCAGAGGTCGGGAAACCAGGAACAGGCCGTGGCCGCGCGCTTTGAGCTGCGGGCGGATAACCGCGTCGGGTTTCAGCTGGGCCCGTATGATCGCGGTCGGCCGCTGGTGATCGATCCTATTCTCACTTATTCCACCTACCTTGGCGGCAGCGGCAATGAGGGCTGCTCAGTGATCACGGGTTCCGGCCTCGGCGTGCCCGGCTGCCCTGCGGTCGTGGTCGATACGGGAGGCAATGCCTACATCGTCGGTTCTACTGAATCGACCGACTTCCCCTTGCCGGCCGGCGGCTCCCCCTTTCAGTCGACTCTGAAAGGCGTGGCCAACATCTTCATCGCCAAGTTCAATTCCAACGCCACCATCCTGCAGTTCGCGACTTACCTGGGCGGCGATGGCACCGACATCTCCGCCGGAGCCGCGATCGACTCCGTGGGCAACGTCTTTGTTGCCGGAACCACCGACTCCAGCAACTTTCCGACGAACGGCGCCAACACCGCCTTCCAGGCAAAACGGCTCTCCGCCGGCAAGCACGCTTTTGTAAGCCAGGTGGATTCGGCGGGACACACGCTGCTTTATTCCACCTATCTTTCCGGCACCGGCGAAGAGTTGGGGACGGGCGTGGCTCTCGACCCCCTGGGCGACGTCTACATCACCGGAACTACCACTTCTCGCGAGGTCAAGACGGGATTTCCATCCACCGTGGGCGCGCTGCAGACCGCGCCTGCCTCAGGCTCCTCGATTCAGTTTTTCATAAGCAAGCTGGATCCTCATCTCTCGGGCGTCTCCAGCATGGTCTACTCCACCTATTTCGGCGGAGGCAATCCCGCCAACGGTCGGGCTGTCGGTGGCGGCATTGCCGTGGACAGCAACAGCAATGCCTATATCACCGGCGGCACCAACTTCCTGCACGTCGGCGCCTCGAACGACTTTCCCATCCTGAACGCCTACCAGGGCTGCCTGGATTCACTTCCGTCCGTCACCAGTTGCCCCTCGAATGTCAGCGCCCTCGACGCTTTCGTGGCCGAACTCGATCCGGCCGCAGCTACCGGCGCGCAACTGGTTTATTCGACCTATTTCGGAGGCAGCGCCGAAGACATCGGATACGCGATCGCCGTAGATGCCGCCCAAAGCACCTATGTGACCGGTTCCACCGCCTCCACCAACTTTGTTTTCCCCGCCGGGGTCACCGCCTTCCAGGGCAACAACGCCGGCGGTACGGACGCTTTCCTCGCCAAGTTTGGCTTGGCCTGTGCCGGAGTCGGCTGCATCAACACCGGCGTGCCGCTGACCTACTTCACCTATATAGGGGGCAGTCAGGACGAGGCTGGGCTGGCGGTCGCGGTCGATAGCAATCAAGGCGCGCGGGTTACCGGCTGGACGACCTCGCCCGACTTTCCCTTCGTCAACAATCCCGTGCAATCCGGCCCAGGTGGAGGCACCGACGCCTTCGTTGCCCGCATCGACACCACCGCCACCGCCGCCGACACTCTCGGCAACTACGCTACCTACCTCGGCGGCGGCGGCAGCGACTTCGGCACCGGCATCGCTGTCGATATTCAGGGCGCCAGCTATGTGGCCGGCGAAACCTCGTCCGCCAACTTTCCCCTGGCCTCGCCATTTCAGGGCGGCTTGAACGGCTCCGGCACGGACGCATTTCTCAGCAAGCTGGGCCCGGTCCTCGATCTGTCCATCACCGCGACTGGCACGCCATCGCCGGTGGGCGTGGGAAACCAGGTCAGCTTCGCCTACACCATCACCAACAACGCCGACTTCACCAACGGCATCGTTTTTTCCGATACGCTGGTCAACGCCGCGCAGGCCACATTCATTTCGGCCACCACCAGCGCCGGCACTTGCGGCAGCGCCAGCGGCGGCGCCGTCCTATGCAATATCGGCGCGCTCAATGCCGGGGCGCCGCCCGCAACCGTCACCGTAGTCGTGGTTCCGACCGTGGCCGGTGTGCTGGGCAACAGTGGATCGGTCAGCGTCACCGGTACCGCTTACAGCAACAGCGCCAACCCCAGCGTCGCCGCCAATGACTACAGCCTCACCATCGCTCCGACCGCGGTAACCCTCCCGGCCGGAAATTCGGCTTCCCTAACCGCGACGGTCACACCGACCGGTTACATTCCCGACAGCGTCGAGCTTGCCTGCGGCGCCGGACTTCCCACCGGCGCTACCTGCACCTTCACCACCAATCCTTTTCCCAACCTCAGCAACGGCAGCGCCAGCACCGATCTCGTCATCAGCACCACCGCCCGTGTCACCACGACCACCCGCCTCTGGCACAGTCGTCCCGTGCTGCTCGCGTGCTTGTCTCTCCCCGGTCTGGGCTTGCTGATGGGCGGATTTGCCGGTCGCAATCGCGGCAGTCGACGCGCTCTGCTCGGCCTGCTGCTCGGCGGATTCTTTACCCTGTCCCTTCTGCAAGCGGGATGCGGCTCATCCTCCAGCGTATCCACGACCACGGGAACTCCGGCGGGAACCTACAGCGTGACCGTAGATGCAACTTCCGGCAGCGCCGTGCGCAGCTCGACCATCCGGCTGGTCGTCCAGTAACTTTCCCCAGAAACGAAACGAGGATTGCCCGGTCCTTCGCACGTGCACGGACGGCGGAAACCTCTCGGCGGGTCTGGTGATGGACGCCGCTGATGCCCTCTACGGTACGACCCTGAACGGCGGGCCCGGGGGGTATGGCACGGTGTTCCGACTGACGCCGCCCGTTTCCGGATCGGGTCATTGGACCGAGACTATTCTTCACGGGTTCACAGACGACGACGGCGGCGCGGACCAGTCGCGAGCCTGGCCTTGATTCGAGCGGCAATCTCTACGGCTCGACAAGCGCTTACGGCTCACACTTCGGGGGAACGCTGCTCCGCCTATCTCCTCCGGTGCGCGGGAGCAAATGGAAATTCACTGCCATTTACGAGTTCTTGGGGCCCCCGATGCCCAGTATCCAGCCGCCGGTCTGATTTTCGACCAGGCAGGCAATATTTACGGCACCACGCTGAATGGTGGCGCCGGCGGCTGTCCGGGCGGATGTGGCACTGTATTTGAGCTCAAACGGTAGCGACGTGGGCGACCCAGGCAACGAGGAGGCGGGGATGCAAGCATAATGCCGGCGTGGCGTTCGAGATCGAGCGTTGAGTGCGAACTCAGGCCCCGGCGGAAAGCCGGTGGTGCCCTTTGGATTGGGCGATGCCGTATTGGCGAATCTTGTAGAGCAGGGCCTTGTAGCTGATCTTCAACAGTGCCGCTGCCTGTTTCCGGTTCCAGTTGGTCTCATCGAGGGCCTTGGCGATGGCCTCCGCTTCGGCTTCATCCTTGGCGCTGCGTGCCAGCGACTTCAGTCCGCCGCCCGCGTCTCCGTTGTTGCGAGCCGCCGGGTCGAACTGCGCCCCGCTCCCGTCGCCCTTCGGATGCAGCTCGTTGATGGCCAGCTTTTCATCGCCCAGCACCAGGTACCGCTTGATGAAGTTGCTCAGTTCACGCAGGTTGCCCGGCCAGGTGTAATCCTGGCACGCCTGCAGCAGTTCCGGCGAGAGCGGCAGCGGAGGCCGGGCATAGCGCTCCGAGAGCCGCGACATGAAATGCTTTAGCAGGATGGGAATTTCTTCCTTGCGCTCCCGCAGAGGCGGCACCTCAAGTGTGAACGCATTCAGCCGGTAATAAAGGTCTTCGCGCAGCCGCTTGCTGGCCAGGGCCTCGGGAATGTTGATGTTGGTCGCAGCCAGGATGCGCACGTCGACCTTGATCATCGAGCGGCTGCCCAGGCGCGAAAATTGCTGATCCTGCAGCACGTGCAGCAGCTTGGCCTGCAGCCCGGGAGGCATCTCGCCGATTTCATCCAGCAGAATCGTCCCCTTGTTGCACAGCTCAAACTTGCCCGGCTTGGGATGATTGGCGCCGGTAAATGCGCCCGCTTCGTATCCGAAGAGTTCGCTTTCCAGCAGATCGGCCGGCACCGCCGCGCAATTCACTTTAAGAAACGTACGGTGCGCGCGCGGCGAAAGCTTGTGGATCAGCCGCGCCATCACTTCCTTGCCCGTCCCGCTTTCTCCGAGCATGAGTACGGGGATATCCACATTGGCCACCAGTGCCGCCTGCGACCGCAGCTTCCGCATCACAGGGCTTGCCGCGACGAAGAAAACATCGTCCGCCAGCTCCTCGACTTCGCCCTGATAGTTTTGCTGGTTCGTCCCCAGGCACTGATCGATGACCGTGTCCAGCTCCGCCTTCTGGAAGGGCTTGGTCAGATAATCGTAGGCCCCCAGGCGGATCGCCTGCACCACCTTGCGCGTGTCGCTCACGCAAGAGAGCATGATCACCTTCACGCCCGGCTGGAGCTGGCGAATCTGCTCCAGCGTTTGCAGGCCGTCGATCCCCGGCATGAGCACGTCCAGCAACACCAGGTCGGGCCGCAGGCCCTTTTCCACCCGTTGTACCGCCTCTTCACCCGTGCTGGCAGTCTCCACCTTGTAATTCTCGACTTCGAGCAGTGTCCGGATGTACCGCAGCATTCCCGGTTCATCGTCGACCAGCAGAATGTTGGCCGTCTCTTTCATTTATTTTTTCCCTTGTGCGCGGCGGTGGAGGGAGGTTTGAGAGGAATGATGAAGGAGAACTTGCAGCCCGCCCCGGGCACGCTCTCCACCCATATTTTCCCGCCCAGCCCGTTGATCAGCCGGCGGGCGATGGCCAGTCCCAGTCCCATGCCCGACTGGTCTTCATTTTGCGGCAGGCGGAAGAAGTCGTCGAATACTTCAATGTGATACTCGGGCGGAATTCCCGGCCCGGTGTCGGAAACGCTTACCTTCACCGAATTGGGATGAGAAGGCGGCTGGCTACGCCGCTCCGACGCGATCCCCGGCTTGCTGATGCTCCGCCGTTCCCACATGTAAGGCTCGGCGTGCAGCCAGACCGTCCCTCCCGCCGGCGTGAACTTCGAGGCATTCTCCAGAAGATTGGAGACGACCCGCTGTACCTTGGCTGAGTCGAAGGAAAACTCTGTCAGCTTTTCGTTGGCCAGAAAATACAGTGCCACTCCCTTTTCCTGGAATGAATGCGACCAGAGCTGGCAGACCTCGGACAAGCAGGCGTTGAGGTCGCCCTTGTCAAAGCGCAGCTTGATCTCTCCCGTTTCCAGCGCGCTGAAACTCAGAAAGTCCTGGATAAAGTGTTGCAGCCGCTGCCCGCTGGAACGCATATCACGCAGCACGTTGCGTTGGCGCTCGTTGAGATCGCCCAGCTTCCCGCTCTGCAGCAGTTCCACGTAGCCGTTCATGATCGCCAGTGGAGTTTTCAGATCGTGGGCGGCCGAGGCGAGCGCGTTCGTCGTCCGCAACATTCGTTCGCGCAACTGGGTGTACTCCTGCAGCAAATGCTGGCTGCAGTCCGGGTTCGGACAGGCTTCCAGATTCTCCGGCTTGGCCGGACACAGCCCCGCGTCAGCTGTGCTGGCGTCCATTCCCGGCGAGAGACACGTCTTTTCCGGTGTTGCAGCCATTATTTAGGAGGCTCGGTGGTTTGTTTATGACGGAGGGAGGGATAAACCTAATACAATGAAGCCCCGATTCCTAAGCCGGATGGTATGACATAGTTTTTCCTCTGTCAATCGAAAACGCAAGTAAGTTGTCACTGTTGGGCAAAAGCTTGCAGTCGAAAGTACTTAAGGACTTTCGTTAAAGCTGCGCCATCGGCGAATGCATAGCGAAACCAGCGCAGAGAATTTCGGCTCCGGCGTCCTTCCGCAACACAACTTGCGTATCTGCTTGTTCGCTAAACCGAACGGGCTCTTCCGACCCGTGGAATTTGGCCCGAAAGGTGCGATAAAACCACGGTTCAAACTTTCTGAGGGGATCGGGCTTGAATCGACGAAAGCCGGAAACTGACCGCCGGAAGTGGCCACGTCTGCCGCTTGCCATCCCCGTCTTCGTTCGCAGCCAGGACGAGGATGGCCGCGAAATGCTGGAATTTGCAACAGCTCTGAACCTTTCCGCCTCCGGCGTGCTGGTGGCCGTTCGCCGCTCTTTGCCGCTTTCGGCGCAGGTTCTCCTCGAAATCCCAAGCGCGCCCATGGTCTCCACCCACAGCCTTCCCAAGGCTTGCCGCTCTCTTCAGGCGCGCATCGTCCACGTCACTCACGCCGAGGGATACCACCTGATCGGCGTAAAGTTTTCCCGCCCTCTGCTCAATGGCACGACCTCTGAACGCCGCCCTGCCAAGAGGAAAATTAGTTCTACAATGTGAAACAGTTTGCACTTCGCAAACTCATGCCATGAGTCATACTTCCAGGGTCCTTCGTGCCCATCTACGTCGCAGTCGTCTTCCCGCAACTATCTGAGTCTTATAGAATTTCTGGGGTTCCAGTGGAGTAACCAGCCGTCCGTAAGGTTTGGTTCTCAGGGTGCAAACTGTACCATGTGCAGGAGCGTTGCACTCGAACGAAATGCCTATCACATCGACAAGTTCTGTCAGTTCTCTAGTCCAGTCTCTGGGCGAGTTTCCGCCCGAGGCCGTCGTCTTTGGCCGCTCCGAGAGCATGCAGTCCCTGCGCAGCCGCATGGACAAAGTTGCTGCCGCGAACGTTCCCGTCTTGATTCATGGAGAAAGCGGAACCGGCAAAGACATCATCGCCCGCATGATCCACGCTCTCTCTCCGTGGAAGGCCGGTCCCTTCGTCAAAGTGAATTGCCCGGCCATTCCCGGCACACTGCTGGAAAGCGAACTCTTCGGTTACGAAAAGGGCGCTTTCACTGGAGCCTATGGCACCAAGCCCGGCCGGGTGGAAATGGCCCATCGCGGCACCCTTTTCCTGGACGAGATTTCTGAGCTCGATCTTGCCTTGCAGTCCAAGCTTCTGCAGTTACTCCAGGATGGCCAGTTTTGCCGCATTGGCGCGCAGGAAGATAAGAAAGTTGAAGTACGGATCGTCTGCGCCACCAACCGCCAGCTGGAAGCTGAAATCGAGAACGGCACTTTTCGCCAGGACCTCTTCTATCGCATCAATGTCGTCAATCTCCACATGCCGCCGCTGCGCGAACGCCGTAGCGACATTGAAGGTCTCGTCCAGTACTTCCTCGACTATTACAACCGCAAATACAACTGCCGCGCTCGCCCCATCTCGGGAGAGCTGATGGGTGTGCTGCAGAAATATCACTGGCCCGGCAACATCCGCGAGCTGGAGAACCTGGTCAAGCGTTACGTCATCCTGGGCAGCGAAGACGTCATCAGCAACGATCTGGTGGCTCGCAGCGGGCAGGAATTCTTTAATCCCGAGATCAACCTCGACGCTCCCATCTCGCTCAAGAAGCTCACCCGCCAGGCGACCCGCGAGCTCGAGCGCAAGATCATTCTGAAAGTGCTGCAGGCGCACCATTGGAATCGCAAGCAGGCGGCGCGTGCGCTCTGCATCAGCTACCGTGCTTTGCTTTACAAGATTCGCGACGCTGGTCTTCCCGCGAATCGTTCGGCCCGGCGCAAGCAGGAGTCGAACGTGAGCCAGAGCGTGGCCGCGGACTGAATCAGACCGGCCCGCTCTCTTATGGGGCCGGCCACCTTTCTCTCACTCATCCCATCGCCCACTGTAGAATTGCACCCTGTGGCGAGCATGAAAAAAATTGGCAAGATTTTCTTGTGGGCGCTGTGTGCGCTGGCGGTTCTCCTGGTCGCCGTCATAAGCTTGACCATTGGCTGGCGGCCCATTCTCGGTCCTAGGGCCCGCAACTTGACCGCGCAAAAGTTTGAACCCACACCGCAACGGCTCGAACGCGGACGATACCTGTTCAACGCGGTATCGGGCTGCGTCGACTGTCACTCCGGGCACGACACCAGTCGCTCCGACCATCCGGTCGTGTCGAGCCTCCAGGGAGCCGGCGAGATCATGCCCTTCGATGGCCTTCCCGGCCGCATCGTGGCTTCGAACCTCACCTCCGATTCCGAGACCGGAGCTGGCGGCTGGACCGACGATCAGCTCGCCCGCGCCATTCGCGAAGGCATCGGCCACGACGGCCGCGCCCTGTTTCCCATGATGCCCTACCAACACTACCGGAACATGTCCGACGAAGATCTGGCGTCGCTGGTGGTCTATATCCGCTCGCTGCCTCCGGTCCGCCACGAGTTGCCGAAAACGGAAATTATGTTCCCCGTTAAGTACCTTATCCGTTCGGCCCCTGAACGCGTCTCCGCCCCTGTCCGTCCGCCCAGCCCCGGACAGCTCGGCGCCTATCTCGTCAATCTGGCGGGCTGCTCCGATTGTCATACTCCCACAGACCGCGGCCAGTCATTGCCGGGGCTGGAATTCTCCGGCGGACAAGTCTTCAATGGCGCCTGGGGTTCGACCGTGAGCGCCAACATCACTCCCGATCCGTCCGGCATCTCCTACTACGACGAGGCGCTGTTTCTTCAGGTGATGCGAACCGGGTTCGTCAAAGCCCGGCGGCTCGACGCGCTCATGCCCGTCGAGCAGTACAAAGGCATGACCGACGACGACCTCAAAGCCATCTTCCTCTTTCTCCGCACTTTAAAACCGGTTCGGCACCGCGTCGACAACAGCTTGCGGCCAAGCTATTGCAAACTGTGCCGCAAGCGGCACGGAGCCGGGGAACAGAACTAGATATTTTCCTTGGCATAGCCAGAGCCGGTCGCTTCCCCTCCGCGCTATAATGGTTCCATGCTTCGGTGGCTGGCAGTTGCGGCTCTGGGCGCGGCTTTCCTCGCAACGCTGGCATGGGGACAACGGCGCGGCGGCGGCTTCGCCGGACACCCGGGCTTTACCTCACATGCGGGTCTATCCGCGCGCAGTGGGTTTGCCGGACATGCTGGTTTCGCCCCACGCGCGTCCATGGGCTTTCATAGTCCGTCCCTCAGAGGCCGAGGTTTTGGTGGACGCGGCTTCAGCCACACCGCCCGTCCCGGTTTTCGCTGGGGAAGAGGTTTCGGCTCCAACTTCCGCGGCGACGGGTTCAGGCGCGGCCCTTATTTGGTGACCCGGCGATCTTTTCGTCATCGCTTTTACCCCGGAGCATATCCCTACGGCGGCTGGTACGGATACCCATATTGGTGGAGCGACCCGGGTTGGTATGGCGATGATTCTTATTCTCAGGACAACGATTACACGGACGACGCCCGAGCCTATGCCCAGGATCAACAGAGCGAGATCGATCGCCTGAGAGACCAAGTCGACCGCCTCCGCCAGTCGCGGGACGCGCAAGACGCGCCCGCTTCGCAGCAAGCGAACCCGGCTGAACCGACCCCGCCCACCGAGCTGGTCTTCCGCGACAAGCACTCGCAATCGGTGCGCAACTATGCCATCGTGGGACAGTCTTTCTGGATTCTCGACGGCGCCAGGCCGCAGCGAATTTCTCTGGCTGAGCTGGACCTTCCCGCGACCATCCGCGCCAATGAAGATCGCGGCGTAGAGTTTGCTCTGCCGCGTTAGCTGCTGTGGATAACTCTCCACAGCCCGCCTTTCGGTCCCCGTTTAGAATGACGCCAGCGAATAAAACAAATTACATGCGCCATGTCTGAATTCGTCCACCTCCATCTCCATACCGACTATTCCATGCTGGACGGCGCCTGCGACGTCGAGAAACTCTGCCAGCGGGTGAAGGAGCTGGGCATGCCCGCGGTCGCCATGACCGACCACGGAAACATCTTCGGCGCAGTGCATTTTGTCAATGCCGCCCACAAAGCCGGGATCCGCCCGATCATCGGCTGCGAGCTCTATATCTGCAAGAAAGACGATCACAACATCGAGCGCACGCCCCCGGAAGGTGATACCTATAACCACCTGCTGGTGCTGGCGGAGAACGAAGAAGGCTATCGCAATCTCGTGAAGATCACCTCCGAAGCCTCGCTTCACGGCTTCTACTACAAGCCCCGCGTCAGCAAGAAGTTTCTCGCGGAGCATTCCCGGGGACTCATCGGCCTTTCCGGGTGCCTCAAGGGTGAAGTTGCCGAGCGCCTGATGGAGGAAGACTACGAGGCTGCCCGCAACGCCGCCGCCACCTATCGCGATATCTTTGGAAAGGGCAATTTTTTTCTCGAGATTCAGGACCAGGGACTGGAGATGGAGCATCGCATCCATCCCCATCTCTTTCGCCTGGAAAAAGAGCTCGACTTACCGCTGGTCGCAACCAACGACAGTCACTATCTCTGCGAAGACGACGCCCACGCCCAGGATGTGATGGTTTGCATTCAGACCGCCAAGTCGATTCAGGATACGGGCCGCATGAAGTTTCAGGGAACCCAGTTCTACGTCAAGAATCACGACGAGATGTACCGCGTCTTCAAAGACGCCCCGGATGTCCTGTCCCGCACTCTCGCCATCGCCGAGCGCTGCAATACCCGCCTGGAAAAAGTCAGCAATCCCTTCCCCCATTTCGAGGTGCCGCCCGGGTATACCCTCGACAGTTATTTTGAGCACGTCACCCGGGAAGGATTCGCCCGCCGCCTCGAGGTTTTTCGCCGTTTGGAAGCCCAGGGCAGGCTGCGGCATGGACTCGCCGATTATGAGCAGCGGCTCGCGCGGGAACTTGCTATCATCCGCCAGACTCAGTACTCGGGATATTTTCTGATCGTCTGGGATTTCGTCCGCTACGCCAAGGAGCGCAACATCCCCGTCGGCCCTGGACGAGGCTCCGCGGCCGGTTCGCTCGTGTCTTATTCCATGGGCATCACCGACCTCGATCCGCTCCAGCACGAACTCTTCTTCGAGCGCTTTCTCAACCCCGAGCGCATCTCTATGCCGGACATCGATATCGATTTCTGCATGAACCGCCGCGACGAGGTTATCCAGTACGTCACCCAGAAGTATGGCCGCGCGAATGTCGCCCAGATCATCACTTTCGGCACCATGGCGGCGAAGGCCGCCATCAAAGACGTGGGCCGGGCCATGGACATGCCTTACGCCGATGTCGACCGCATCGCCAAGATGGTGCCGACCACGCTCAACATCAAACTGGAACAGGCCATCAAGGATTCTCCGCCCCTCCAGCAGGCTTACGAGAGCGACTCCCAGGTCCGTGAACTGATCGATACCGCCCGCAAACTCGAAGGCCTGGTGCGCAACGCCGGGGTGCACGCCGCCGGCGTCGTGATCGCTCCCCGCCCGCTCACTGAACTGGTGCCCCTGTACAAAACCAAGAACGACGAAATCGTCACCGCCTTCGACATGGTGGCCATCGAGAAGATGGGCCTGCTAAAGATGGATTTCCTCGGGCTCACCACCCTGACCATCCTGGATGACACCCTGAAGCTGATGGCCCAGACCCGGGGACAACAGCTCGCGCTCAACGATATCCCTCTTGACGACAGCGAGACCTACGAGAAGGTTTTTCACAGGGCACTGACCTCAGGAGTGTTCCAGTTTGAATCACACGGCATGCGCGACGTCCTCCGCCGCTACAAGCCCAATTCCATCGACGACCTTACGGCTTTGAACGCGCTGTACCGGCCCGGCCCCATCCAGGGTGGCATGATCGACGACTTTATCGACCGCAAGCATGGCCGCAAGCCCATCGAGTACGAACTGCCCGAGCTGAAAGAAATCCTCGACGAAACCCAGGGCGTGATCGTCTACCAGGAACAGGTTATGCGTATCGCTAACCGTCTTGCTGGATACACCATGGGCGAGGCCGACGTGTTGCGGCGCGCGATGGGAAAGAAAATCGCCTCTGAAATGGCGGCGCAGCGGGCCCGCTTTGTCGAAGGTTCCGTTCATCACGGCTTTCCCCGCAAGAAAATCGAAAAAGTCTTCGACCTCATGGAGCAGTTCGCCGCCTACGGATTTCCCAAGGCCCACTCCGCGGCCTATGCGCTCCTCGCCTACCACACCGCCTATTTGAAAACTCACTATCCCGTCGAGTTCATGGCGGCGCTGTTAACCTCCGTGACCGGCAACACCGACGACGTGGTGAAGTACATCAATGAGTGCCGGGAGATGGGCATCGCCGTCGAACCGCCCGATATCAACGTCAGCGACGCCAACTTCACCCCCCACGGCGCGGCCATCCGCTTCGGGCTGGCGGCGGTGAAGAACGTGGGACACAACGCCATCGATTCCATTGTCGGCGGCCGCAAGTCTCTCAGCCGCTATGCTTCCATCTACGAGTTCTGCGAGAACGTCGATCTCCGGCTGCTGAACAAGAGGGTTCTCGAATCGCTGATCAAGAGCGGCGCCATGGATTCGTTGGGCCGCCGGGCCCAGCTCATGACCGTGCTGGACAAGGCCATCGAGCGCGCGCTCAAGGCGCAGCGCGACGCCGAGTCCGGGCAGCACGGTTTGTTCGGTATCTTCCAGGAAGAAGTCCACGCGGAAAACGACCGCCTTCCCGACGTTCCTGACTGGGATGAACACACTCGCCTGGGCGCGGAGAAGGAAATTCTCGGCTTTTTCATCACCGGCCATCCCCTGGAAAAATACCGTGACAAGCTGCTCGATCTCGGCGCCCTCAGCACCGCTGACGTCGCCGCTATCAAAGTGTCTACCGGCAAGGACGAAAGCCTGACCACTGCCGGCATCATCGCCAATCTGCGCGTGGTCAAGTCCAAGCGCGGAGAACTCTACGCCCAGGGCACTCTTGAAGACATGAGTGGCTCGCTCGAAATGCTCGTCTTCCCCGAGGCCTACCGCAAACTGCAGGAAAAAGTGAAGCTCGAAGTTCCGGTGCTGATTCGGGGCGGAGTCCGCATCGAAGAAGGCGCTAATCCCAAGTTGATGGTCAACGAAATCATTCCTCTGGAAGAGGCCAAAGTGAATTTACCCCGCTCCCTGCGCATCCGCATAGCCGTCGAAAGCGCCAGTGAGTCCACCATCGATGAGCTGCATGCGCTGTGTACAGAGCGTAAGGGCGCGGCCAAAGTGCTGTTCGACGTCGAACGCCAGGGCGAGTTCATGGTGGTCATGGAGGCGGAGGGCTATAATGTCCAACCAGACAGGAATTTTGTCGCCCGGGTCGAGGAGTTGTGCGGCCGGGGCGCCGTGAGAGTCATTAACTGAGTCTGCGGCGCGTATTTTCTTAATCCGGGAATTTATGGTCCTACGAGGAGCGGGAACGCCGGCGGTCACCAACGCAATGATGGTGCTCAGTGGCGCCGAACTGCTGTTGTCCATGGTGGAAACCCGCTGGGCCGACAAGAATGGCGACTCCGGCAAGGTTGAATCCCGCCTCAAGGCCCGCGAAGAACTGCAGAAAATCGAGGAGCAGCTGGGCAAGCTGCAATCCCTGCCCGGCCAGGATGACGATACCAGGCGCCAGATTCAGCTCCTGCACGAGCGCATCTCGGCTCTGCGTACCCAGGTGAGCGTCCGCTTTGATGCCTGGGAAAAAACCGAACTGGCTCGTCATCCCCAGCGCCCCCATACCCTCGACTACATTGAGCGCATCTTCACCGACTGGAGCGAAGTCCACGGCGATCGCAGCTTCGGCGACGATCCCGCCATTGTCTGCGGCATGGCCCGCTTTCGCGGCGAAGAAGTCCTGGTCCTGGGAACGCAAAAAGGCCGCGACATGAAGCAGCGCATGTTCCGCAACTTCGGCCTGCCCAACCCCGAAGGCTACCGCAAGGCGCTGCGCGCCATGAAGATCGCCGAGAAATTTTCCCGTCCCATTCTTACGCTGGTGGATGTCACCGGAGCCAATCCCGGCGTTGGCGCGGAAGAGCGAGGCCAGGCCGAGGCCATCGCCCGCAACCTGCGGGAGATGGCGCGCCTGCGCGTCCCCATCGTCACCGTGATCACTGGCGAAGGCGGCAGCGGCGGCGCGCTCGCCATCGCCGTCGCCGACCGCGTGCTCATGATGGAGAACGCCATTTACTCCGTCATCTCCCCCGAAGGATGCGCTTCCATCATGTGGCGCGACGCCGCCAAAAAAGAGCTCGCCGCCGAAGCTCTGCACATCACCGCCGCCGATCTCAGCCACATGGCTTGCATCGACGGCATCGTGCCTGAGCCCAAGGGAGGCGCTCACACCGACCATGACGCCGCCGCCGGTTTGCTCGGTGAAGCCCTCGCCCGGAACCTCGCCGACCTGAAGAAATTGCCTCCCGCCGATTTGGTCGCATCACGATATAATAAGTTCCGTACCATGGCGCAGTTCCTGCGCGTCGAAGCCTAGTTCACGAGGGGAACGTAGTTCAAAACTGGATACGCATCCCCTCATTTCCCTCGGCCAGCGCCTGTTCGCCGCCAACCGCGCCGTATATAATCGAAGGTTCGCCTTATTGCCGCAACGCAACCAGCCGGCGGGCTGAAACCCGCTCTCAACTAAGGAAGGAACGAGGAATGGCTACCACCGATGTCGCGCTCCATGATGCTTCTGGCCACATCGAGCGCAAGCGCGTCGTCAACAATATGAGCATTCAGGTGGCGACGGTCAATGGTTCGGGCTCACAGAGTTCCAACACCGTGCTCTTGCGCAGCATCTTCCAGATGGGGGTCCCGGTCTCCGGCAAGAATCTGTTCCCCTCGAACATTGCCGGTCTGCCCACCTGGTACACCATTCGCGCCAACAAAGACGGATATATCGCCCGCAAAAAGGAGATCGACTTCCTGGTGGCCATGAACGCCGAGACCGCTCAGGAAGACGTCATGTCGCTCGCGCCCGGCGCCGCCGTGCTCTATGACGAGCCCCTGAATCTGCGCCAGCTTCGCAGCGACCTCATGTTCTACTCCGTTCCGTTCGACAAGCTGGTCGCGCCGGTCTGCCCCGAAGCCAAGCTGCGCAAATTGGTCAAGAACATGATTTACGTGGGCGTGGTCGCTCGCCTGCTCGAAATCGATATGGGCGAAGTGGAAAAGGCCATCCGCAAGCAGTTTGCCAGCAAAGCCAAGGCCGCCAACCTGAACTTTGCCGCCGCCCAGGCCGGTTTCGACTATGCTGGCGCCAGCCTCAGCAAGCAGGATTCGTTTTTCATCCAGCGCATGGACAAGACTCAGGGCAAGATCATCATCGACGGGAACTCGGCTGCGGCCCTCGGCTGCATGTTTGCCGGGGTTACGGTGGCCACCTGGTATCCCATCACGCCTTCCTCCTCGCTCGTCGAAACCCTCATCGATTACATGAAGGAATATCGCATTGGCCCGGATGGCAAAGCCACCTTCGCTATCGTCCAGGCAGAGGATGAACTCGCCGCCATCGGCATGGTCTTGGGCGCGGGCTGGGTCGGCGCCCGCGCCATGACCGCTACCGCTGGTCCCGGCATCTCCCTCATGTCGGAGTTTGCCGGACTCTCGTATTACGCCGAGGTTCCCGGCGTCATCTGGGACATTCAGCGTGTCGGCCCGTCCACCGGTCTGCCCACGCGGACCTCGCAGGGCGATATTTTATCGACCGCCTTCCTTTCCCATGGCGATACCAGGCACATCATGCTGATTCCCTGCTCGGTCAGCGAGTGCTTCAGCATGGCGCAGGATGCTTTCAACCTCGCCGAACAGTTCCAGACTCTGGTCTTTGTCATGTCCGACCTCGATCTCGGCATGAACAACTGGATGTCCGATCCCTTCGAGTACCCGGCTACGCCGATCAATCGCGGCAAGGTGCTATCGAAGCAAGACCTGGATCGGCTGGGCAGTTTTGCCCGCTACAAAGATGTGGACGGCGACGGCATCGGCTACCGCACTTTGCCGGGAACCGACCATCCCTACGCCGCCTATTTTGCCCGCGGCAGCGGCCACAATGAGAAGTCCCAGTACAGCGAGCGCCCCGACGACTTCGAGCGCAACATGGAACGTATCAATCGCAAGTTCGAAACCGCGCGCTCCTTCGTCCCCCGTCCCGAAGTAAACACCGGCAAGTCGAAGATCGGCATCATCGCCTACGGAACCTCTCACTGGGGAATCGTCGAGGCGCGAGATCAGTTGCGCGGCGAATACGGCATCGAAACCGACTACCTGCGTCTGCGCGCCTACCCGTTCACCCGCGAGGTGCACGAGTTTGTGGAGAAGCATGACCGCGTCTACCTGGTTGAGCAGAACCGCGACGCCCAAATGCTCAGCCTGCTCAAGCTCGATGTCAGGCCCGAACTGGTGACTCGCCTGCGCAGCATCGCCCACATCCACGGCCTGCCGCTCGATGCCCGTTCCGTGACCGACGAACTGATGACTATGGAGGGTAAGTAAATGGCAACCACCCCGGCGAGCACACCGCCGCCCAAAACCAACCGCATCGGCCTTACCGTCCTCGACTACCGGGGCGGCAAAACCACGCTCTGCGCCGGATGCGGCCACAACGCCATCTCCGAGCGCATCATCGATGCCATGTATGAAATGGGGGTAAAGCCCGAGCGCGTGATCAAGCCCAGCGGAATCGGCTGCTCCTCCAAGACCCCGGCCTATTTCATGAGCCGCTCTCACAGCTTCAATGCCGTCCACGGCCGCATGCCCTCGGTCGCCACCGGCGCCGTTCTCGGCAATCACCGCCTGATCGCCCTCGGCGTCAGCGGCGACGGTGATACCGCCTCCATCGGCATCGGGCAGTTTGTCCACCTCATGCGGCGCAACTTGCCCATCATTTACATCATTGAAGACAATGGCGTCTACGGCCTCACCAAGGGCCAGTTCTCCGCCACGGCCGACCTGGGTTCCAGGCTGAAGACCGGCGTCATTAACGATCTTCCCCCGATCGATACCTGCGCCATGGCCATCACCCTGGGCGCGACCTTCGTTGGACGCTCCTTCTCCGGCGACAAGAGACAGCTCCACAGCATGTTGAAGGCGGCCATCGCCCACAAGGGCACGGTCATGCTGGATGTGGTTTCTCCCTGCGTCACCTTCAATGACCACGAAGGTTCCACCAAGTCCTACAAGTACATGAAGGATCACGAGGAGCCGATTCAGGACATCAGCTTCGTTCCCGCCTTCGAGGAAATCAACGTGGATTATGATCCCGGTTCCACCGTCGAAGTCACCATGCACGACGGATCCCGGTTGCGCCTCACCAAGCTCGAGGAAGATTACGACCCGACCGACCGTATCCGGGCCATCTCCCGTCTCCACGAGGCCCACGATAAAGGGGAAGTGCTCACCGGTGTCTTCTACGTGAATCCCCAGGCCCCCAGCTTCATGGACCTGTTGAACATCACCGATGAGCCGCTGGCGACCCTGGCTGACTCCACCGTGCGCCCGGGAAGGGAAGTGCTCGAACAGGTAATGGAAGAGCTGCGCTAGCTCGCTGCAGGGCGCAAGTTTCCCTCTATGCCGCCCCTCGTTTGTGTTTCGAGGCCGCCTCGCCGCTATGTTCCGGGCTCTCCCCGGGCTCTGGGAAATCGGTGTCGGCCGCCTTCAGCATCGGATCCTGATCGCGGTGTCCGAGCTGTCCCTGCATGGATGTGTTTCCCCGCTGGTCCTTCTCCTCTTGCTCCAACGCGCCTTTTAGGCGATCCTGATCGGCGGTATGCGTCATAATGATCTCCAGCCACGGCACCAAGAATGTGGCTCTGGCCAGAGTACTCCGAAACTTTCCCGTGCAAAAGGTGTTTCTGGCCTACAATCGGGCGAAAAATCCCTGAACGGTCAATGGAGGACAAGGTATGAAACGGCTTCTCATTACACTGGCAGCCATGCTGATGCTGGGCGCAGGCACATTGGCGCAGGCGGCGCCGAACAAGGCCAAGCACCACCCTAAACACCACAAGGCTCACCGTGCCCCCCGCCACAAGCACCATCGCAGTACCATCTAGGCAGTAAGCGGCAGCGCCTCACCGCCGCGGTTCGCCCGCCGGCGGCGTGCTCTGCCGTACACGCACCTTCGTTTTCCGTCGTCTTTCCCTCCCGGCCTAGAATGTCCGGAAGATGACGGCGCCTTCCACTCTTTTCCGGCCCTTCACCCGCCTGGTCAGGATCAACCTCCTGGGCAAGGACTTCGATGTCCCGGAAAACAACACCCTGCTGCGCTGCTTTCAGTACATCGCCCCGGAGCAGGTTTCCTACGGCCGCTTCTGCTGGAACGAAGATTGTCAGTACTGCCGCGTCAGCTTCGAACTGGCGGACGGAAGGTCGGCTCGCGCCGCGCTCTCCTGCAAGTTGATGGTTCAGGAAGGTATGCGGATCAAGGAAGTGACCAGCGAAGTCCGCTACTGCCTGCGCGCGGTCGATCTCACCCGGGAGGAATAGCCCGAAATCCCTGCGCCCTATTGGCCGGTTTGGCGGTTCGTACCCGAGGCCGAAGCGCCCAGCTTGCGCAGCCGCTCCCGCGCCTGCATCGCCTCGTTAGACTTCGGATATCGCTGGATCACGTGCCGCAACTCGGCAATGCCATCGTCCTTCTGTCCCAGTTCGATCAGCGCCATCCCCTTCTTCAGCGCCGATGAAGCAGCCTTGTTGCCGGTGGGATAGTTCTGCAGCACCTGATCGTAATTCTTCACCGCTTCCTGGTAATTACCCTCCTTGAATGCAAGTTCCGCCAGATAGAAGTAGGAATTACCCGTCAGGTCGGTGGAAGGGTAGAACTTCACGTAATCGGAAAACTCCTGCGTGGCCAGGTCGTTCTTGGCGGCGTTATAGTCGCGCAGCCCGTTGTTGTAGAGCACGTCGGGCGGAGGCGCCTGTGCCGCCGCCTGCTGTTGCGCCTGCTGGGCGGCTTGCGCCGCGGCCTGGCTTTGCTGCGCCGCTTGCATGTCTTCCAGCTGTTTCGTGACTTTGGCCAGCCGCGCCTTCAGTTCATCCAGCGAATCGTTCAGCGCCTGAATCTGCCCGGAGAGCTGATCCACTTTGCCGTTGTTGTCGTTCTGTAGCTTGTCCAGACTGCTCTGCAAGGACGTGATGGCCGAGGTCACCTTGTTCATGCTGTCGGTGTTCTGGTCCATCAGACTCTTCATTACGCCCATGCGCTCGTTGAAAGACTGCTGCATCTGCGTCATCTGGTCTTGCAGAGCCTGCACCTGGGTCTGCAGCTGGATCATCTCCTTGCTTACGCCCCGCGCCGGCAGACTCGCCGCCGACAGCACGAACAGCAGGGCAAGAAGCGTCGAATAGCGCTGGATTCTCATAGTCGGTTCCGTTTGGATGCGAAAAGTCGACTTGCTGACCGGCCAGGCCAATCGCCTTCCACACCTATTGTGCAGGATAGCGCGTTCTACGGGAGTTGTCTTGAGGGTTTCGTCACCGGGCACACTCTAACCTCACCATGCCAGACCCGGCTATCGTAGCCGCCGGGAACCATCCCGTCGGGCGGCCCGGGAAAATGCGGGTGCGGAGCCTCGCGGTCCCCGCACCCCTGGACATTATTTCTGGTACACGAAGTGCCCGCGCCGGTTCTGCTGCCAGCACGCTTCGTTGGACTCGCTGCAGAACGGCTTCTCTTTGCCGTAGCTGATGGTCTTGATGCTGTCCGCGCTGACGCCGCCCTGGACCAGGCCATTCCTCACCGCGTTTGCCCGGTTGTCACCCAGCGCCAGGTTGTACTCGGTCGAACCCCGCTCGTCGCAGTGTCCCTCGATCGTAAAGTGAATGTTGGGATGCTGCTTGAGGAAGTCGATGTCCGCTTGCAGCGAGCCCTGCTGGTCGCCGCGGATGTCGGCCTTGTCATAGTCGAAGTACACGTCCTTCATGTTCTGCGAAAAGAGTTCCTCTTCGCTCGGTCCCGGCGCCGGCGGAGGTGGCGGCGGTGGCGGCTGCGTGACGGTTACCCGGGCAGTTGCCGTTTGCGTCCCGCCCGGCCCCTTTGCCGTCAGCGTGTAGGTGGTGGAATCGCTCGGCGTTGCCTGCTGCGAGCCGCTCGCCTGTACCGCCCCGATCCCGTCGATGCTGACATCGGTGGCGTTGGTCGTCTGCCAGGTGAGTGTGGTGGATGCTCCCTTTTCCACCGTCTCCGGGCTGGCCGTGATCGACGCCGTGGGCGCCGCCGGCGGCGGGGGTGGGGGTGGCGGGGGTGGCGGTGTTTTCTTCTTGCAGGCGCTGACAAATAGAATGGCGCCCAGCATCAGTGCGAGAGAAATCCACTTCAGTCTTCGCTGCTTCACGTTTCCTCCTGCGTACGCGCTCGTCCGGCGTACGCGTCCATTCCGGACGGCCGGCTGTCGATGCCGTCTCGTCCGGGCTAGTTAAACGAAAGACACGCCAAACATGAATGTTCTTGTTGTCATCCTAACTCACTTCCAACTCCAGTTCGGTTGCGTATTGCTGCCCGTAAAAGTCAGTTGTTTGGCATTGCTGCCATCGGCCAGCATCGTCCATATCTGCTCGCTCCCGGAGCGGCTCGACTGGAACACGAGGTGCCGCCCGTCCCGCGACCAGAAGGGAAAGTCGTTCCTTCCGCCGTCATGGCTGAGCTGCACCCACTGCTTGCTGGCAATGTCCATGATGTAAATGTCTTCCGCGCCCGGCGCTCCCGGCCCATAGTGCCGGATCCAGGAGAACAGCAGGAACTGCCCGTTCGGAGACCACGCCGGCGAAACCGCATAGCCCTGGTCCGTCATCCGCTGCACGTTGGTGCCGTCCGCCTCCATGGTGTAGATCTGCGGCAGATCACTGCGCCCGCTTACCCAGGCAATCTGCGACCCCGTCCGCGGATTCCACGTCGGCGATACGTCCGGCAACTTGTAGTTGGTCAGTCGCTTCAGATTCGTGCCTGATTGGTCGGCCACGTAGATGTCCGGATCCCCGTTGCGCGACGAGGAAAATGCGATCTTGGTTCCATCCGCGGACCAGGCCGGCGAAAGATTCGTCCCCCCAAACCGCGGGAAGCTCACCAGCCGGTTCAGATCCATCGAATACATCAGGATTTCCCAGCCCGTCTTGGTCAGGGAACTGAAGGCGATCCGCGAACCGTCCGGCGAAATTTTCGGCGACAGCGAAATCGACCCCAGGTGCGTGATCTGGCGCTGGTTCGCGCCGTCGTAGTCCATGCCCCATATTTCTTTGTGGCCGCTGCGATTGCTCACAAAGTAAATCTGCGTCTCGGCCACCCCGGGGATGCCTCCGCCCAGGCGGAAGATGATCTCGTCGGCGAACTTGTGCGCCGTCCGCCGCGCCCCGTCGCTGCTCGCCGCGTCGCTGTACTGCTTGCCCAGCACCTGGGGAGAGCTCACGTTCTTGACGTCATAAAGCCAGCCCTGCACCGTCAGGTGATCCCCGGTCGCTCCCAGGTTGCCGAAGACCAGCATGGCGGCGTTGGGAGGAGGGCTGCTCCACGCGTTGAAGCTGACGTCCGGCGGACTGCCCGGATTCCCCAGTGGATAAAAACTCTTCGACACCATCTCGAAGATTCCCGCATTATCCAGATCGTTCCAGAGTGTGTCGTTGAACACTTTGAGCAGGTCGGCATTCTGGGCGTCGGCCGTCGTGCCTTTGAAGTCCGGAACCGCCAGCCGCACTTTCTCCACCCCTAGCCCGGTGCCGGTCTTGATCCAGTCCTGCGCCCGTGTGGGTAATGCGCTGGTCCACGCAACCAGAAGCGCAATCAGTCCCTGCGCGAACCAGTTGCTCCAAGCCGGGCGGCCGAATTTACCGGTCATGCTCTTGCTGCCATTTGGGTTGGAAGCCTTATGAATTGTATGTAGATGAAATTGCCAGTACAAGTCTTTGCCACGCCACGGAAATTCCCGGTACAGACGGTTTCCCATTTCCACCTTTCCTGCTCGGCCATCTATCTTTTGTAGTCGAACCAGAACTCGACGGAAACCTTATTTCCTGAATAATCCGGGGGCAGCGGACCAAAAGTGTCAATCCGCTGCAGCGCCCGCACCGCCGACTGGTCCAGCGACGGCACCCCGCTCGACTGCTCCACTTGCACGTTTCCCGGCCGGCCGTCGCGCCCGATGTCAAAAGTCACGTAGACCCGCTGCGCCTCTGTAATTCTCGGATCCACCTCGTATTTCAGCCAGTTCTCCGACACCTTCTGCTGTACCACGCGCACGTACCAGGCGTAGCGCGTGCCAAAATCGCCGCCTCCACCCGTGAAGCCAAATCCTCCCTTCGCGCCGCCCGCGCTGAAGCTTCCATACGGTCCACTGACCGGACCGCCCTCGCCGAACGGAACCACGTTGCTGGCTTCCTCTTCCGGTTGGGGCTGTGCCTTGCGTTGGCTGGCGCTGGTCTGCTTGGCCTTTTTTTTGGCATTCTGGTCAGGAATCGCAATCGCTTCCGGTTCCTTCTCCACGGGCTTGGGTTCGGAGTGCGAAACCCCCTTCGATTCGTTGGCCAGCACATTCTGTGTGGGTGATGGATTCGCCGGCAGCGGAATCGTGCTGACCAGCGTCACTCCCATCGCTTCGCCGCCGCCGCCCGCTCCCCAGCCGCTTCCTCTTCCACCGTGAACGATCGCCGTATACAGCACGATGAATGCGCCGAAGGCAATATGCAGCCCCGCCGACCAGGCCAGATTGCGCCCCCAGCGGTCGTGTTCGAAGAAAATTTCAGCGTTTGCTGCCATGACTCTCGAGCGGTTGGGTCACAATGCTCACGTTGCTGATCCCGGATCGCTTGACCGCGTCCATCACCGTGGCAAAGGCGCCGAAGGGCACGTCTTCGTCAGCCCGGATAAAAATCGATTGATGCTGGGGATCGCGGATCTTTTGCCGCAGCGCGCCGCTAATCGCGTTGATGTTGATAGGATCGTTGCCCAGAAACACCCGCTGCTGCTTGTCGATGCTGATGACCAGGCGCTCTTCGGTTATTTCTTTGACTGTCCGCGTCTTGGGCACGTTGACTTCGATCCCGGACTGCAGCACCGGCGCGGTGACCATAAAGATGATCAGCAGCACCAATACGACGTCCACCAGCGGCGTAATGTTGATGTCGGCCAGGGAGGTTTGCGTTCGCCCGTTGGAAGCGGTGAAAGCCATTACCGCCTCCCCTCCGGCGCAGCCTGTCCTTGGGCGGATGTCTGCGGCTGCGAGCGCTCCACCGCGTTCAGCATCTCCAGGGCGAAGTCGTCTCCCCGCGCGGCAAATCCCCGGATCGAGCTTCCGATCAGGTTGTAGGCGATCACCGCCGGAATTGCCGCCGCCAGTCCGGCAGCCGTGGTGATCAGCGCCTCCGAAATTCCCGGCGCTACCGCCCGCAAAGTCGCCGCCCCGGCCGTGCCCAGGCCATGAAATGCGTCGATGATGCCCCACACCGTTCCGAACAGGCCTATAAATGGGGTGACCGCTCCCGTGATCGCCAGCCACGGAAGGTTGCGCTCGAAGCGCGTAAGTTCCTCGGAGTTGGCGATCTGCATGGCGCGCTGGATCGCGGTCACGCTCCGGATCACCCCGCTGGGATTTCCCCCCTGCCGCCGGTACTCCTGAAAGCCCCCGTCAAAAACCGCCACCAGCGGGCTCGGCTGGAACTGCTCCGCCACCGCGGCCACATCGGTTAGACGCTGGGCTTTACGAAACGCCCGCACAAAACGCCCGCTCTGCACTCGCGCCCGCCGTAACAGGCTCCACTTGGAAAGAATGATGGCCCAGGAAATTACACTGAAGACCAGAAGCAGCAGCAGAACCACCTTGGCGACCGGGCCGGTTTCGCCGATCAAGTCGACGATCTCGCCACCGACTGCCATGGCAAAAAAAGGTAAGTAAAGCATTTAGTTTTTGTGACTGCCTCCGATTATAGACGATCATACTTTTTTCCTCCGGCTTCAAGTGCGGCGTATCTCATGCATTAATCCCCGGCCCTGGCTTCCTCGCGCCCGAAGGCGTCGACCGCGGTCCTGACCATTCCGCAATCTGCTATGACACGGAACTTCTGGCGATGCACGCTCGGTTTCGTGCTATCCTTCGCTCAGAATCGCTTCTTTGGACTGCCTGTGCTCGCCGAACTGCGGCTTGAAAACTACGCCGTCATCGACAAAGTAGAAGTGGAGTTCGCCCCTGGCCTGAATTTGCTCACCGGCGAAACCGGCGCGGGAAAGTCCATTCTCATCGACGCGCTGGCCCTCCTGCTCGGCGAGAAAGCCTCGGCGGACGTCATCCGTGCCGGAGCCGAGCGCACCGTCGTCTCCGCCGTCTTCGAAATCGGAGGCTCACCCGAAAAAATTGCCACCCGGATTCTGGAAGCCAACGGAATTGACCCCGAGGAAGGCTCGTTGATTCTGCGCCGCGAAATCGCCGTGGGCGGGAAAGGCCGGGTCTTCGTCAATAACCACCCGGCCACGGTTAACGTCTTGCGCCAGCTGGCTCCGTCGCTGGCCACGATTCACGCCCAGAACGAATCGATTCTCGCCTTCGATGACGGGGCGCGCCTGGATTTGCTCGACGCTTATGCCGGCACATCGCTGGAACTCACGGCCGGGGCCTTCTCTCGCTGGCAGAGTATCGGCCGCCGCATTCAGGACCTTGAGCAGAGCGAGCATGATCGTCTCCGTCTCCTCGACCTCTGGCTCTTTCAGAAACGTGAGATTGAGGAAGCGCGCCTGCAGCCCGGGGAAGACGAGCGCCTGGAGAGCGAAAAACGCGTTCTCGCCAACGCCGAAAAAATCTATAGCTCGGCCATGAACGCCTTTGATTTGCTGTATGAAGGCCCAGCCTCCACCTCTTCCTCCTTGCGCGCTGCCCAGCGCCAGATTGAAGAGCTGTCCCGCTTCGAGCCCAAGTTTCTCGAGGCTCTGGCCGCGATCGAGACTGCCCGCATCAGCGTGGAGGATGTGGGCGCCACGGTTCGTGACTATGCCGGCGGTATTCAGGCTTCCCCCGAACACCTCGCCGAAGTCGAAGATCGTCTGGCCGTGCTCGATCGCCTGAAGCGCAAGTATGGTCCGGCTCTCGACGATGTGATCGCCCTCGGCGCCGAAGTCGGCCGTAAATTGTCCGAGTTGGAAAACAAAGAGGAAATTCTCGGCCAGCTTCGGCGCGAGCTTGACCAGGCCGGGCAAGAGTATCTGCGCGCCGCGCGAATCGCGTCCAGGAAGCGACTCGACGGTGCACGGCGCCTGGAAAAGACCGTCGAATCCGAGATTAACGACCTGGCCATGAAAGCTACCTTCCACATCGGCGTGTCCAGCGATGAGGAACCCACACACTGGACAGCCGCAGGCTTCGACCAGATCTCCTACCTCATCTCCACCAATCCCGGCGAGCCGCAAAAGCCGCTGGAACAGATCGCCTCGGGCGGAGAATTGTCGCGTGCCATGCTGGCTCTCAAGGCGAGTGTCGATGCCGGCAGCCCCGGCCGCAAGAGCAATCTCGCGCGCATGCCCTTGCCAGGTTCGGCGCAACGCACCCTGGTGTTCGATGAAATGGACACCGGCATTGGCGGCCGCGCCGCCGAAGCCGTGGGCCGAAAGCTAAAGGCTTTGTCCCGCGGCAGCCAGGTCCTGTGCGTTACCCACCTGCCGCAGATCGCCACCTTTGCCGACCATCACTACGTCATTCAGAAAACTGACGCGGCTGGCCGCACTCGCACCACCATCCGCTCCGTCACTGGAGAAGAACGCACCGAAGAAGTCGCCCGCATGCTGAGTGGCGCAACCCTCACTGACACTTCACGCCGCCACGCCGAACAAATGCTCAAGGCAAACGGTTAGCGGCTGAGCCGCGGCGCCACCCCGCCGGCCCTCTGGTAGCGCCTGCTCTCCACTCACCCTCCAATTCTCTCATTCCACTTAATCCTCACAATTTCAGTCGCTTACGTTGACCAAATTGGTTCTTTCAGGTAGCGTAATAGATATAAAAACCATAGTGGGGAAGTGTACCCTTACAGGAACCTTATTGTGTCTGCTCATCAGGACAAGACGCTGCTCTTATTGAAGCCCAGGGGATTTTGCGCCGGAGTTGTGCGCGCCATCGACATCGTCCGCATCGCGCTCGAAGCCTTCGGACCGCCCATTTACGTGCGCAAAGAGATTGTCCATAATCGCTTTGTCGTCGAGGAACTCCAGGCCAAAGGAGCCATCTTCGTCGATAGCGTGGACGAAGTCCCCAACGGCGAACGCGTTATCTACAGCGCACACGGAGTATCCCCGGAAGTGCGGGCGGCCAGCAAAACGCGGGATCTGCGGGTCATCGATGCCACCTGCCCGCTCGTCACCAAGGTCCACGTGGAGGCCGTCAAGTTTGCCAAGGAAGGCTATTCGCTTATCTTGATCGGTCATCACGACCATGACGAGGTGATCGGAACCCTGGGCGAGGCCCCCCTGGTGACCCAGGTCGTAGGTTCGCCGGAGCAGGTCGACTCGCTGACTGTTGCCGATCCCAATCGCGTAGCCTATCTCACTCAGACCACCCTCAGCCTCGACGAGACCAGAGACATCATCGAGGCTTTGCGCCAGCGCTTCCCCAACATCCAGGGCCCGGCCGCGCAGGATATCTGCTACGCCACCGAGAACCGCCAGGTTGCCGTCAAAGAGGTCGCCTCTGAGGCCGATCTGCTCCTGGTGGTTGGCTCCGATAACAGTTCGAATTCGAATCGTTTGGTGGAAGTGGCGCGTAATCTCGGCACCAATGCGCATCTCATCGATAGCTTCCGCAACATCCGCCCCCAGTGGCTGGCCGGCGTCCGGACTATAGCCTTGACTGCTGGCGCGTCTGCGCCCGAATGCCTGGTCGAAGAGGTAGTCAAGTTCCTGGCCACGGCGGGCTTTTCCAACGTGAAGGAAGTCGAGGTTATGCCCGAGAACGTGCGCTTTGGCTTGCCTCCCGAGATCGTGGAGGCCATCGCCAGCGCGCCGACAGGAGTAATAGCGGAGTAAAGAATCTGCATGGACAAGACCTCCTCTCCGCTGCCGTCTGCGGCAGTCCCCCAGTTGCGTTTTGGCAAGATCGACGACCTGCCCAGCCGGGTTGCGGCAACAATCGATGGCGCCCGCAAATTCCTGTTTTCTACGCAGCATGAGCAGGGCTACTGGTGCGGTGAACTTGTCGCCGACACCACCCTTGAGTCCGACTACATTCTGCTGCACACCCTGCTCGGCACCGCCAATCCCGAGCGCTTCCAGAAGTGTTGCAATCATATCCTCCGCCAACAGAATCAGGATGGCGGATGGGGCACCTACGTGGGCGGACCCTCCAACGTCAGCGCCTCCGTCAAGGCTTACTGCGCGCTCAAACTTACCGGCTACTCGCCCGATCATCCCGCCTTGGTCCGCGCTCGCCAGAAAATTCTTGAGATGGGCGGAGTCACTGCCGTCAACACTTTCACCAAGATCTATCTCTGCTTTCTCGGTCAGTACGACTACGACGCCGTGCCCGCGATTCCGCCGGAAATCGTGCTGTTTCCCAACTGGTTCTGGTTCAATATCTACGAGATTTCCTCCTGGTCTCGCGCCATACTCGTCCCCCTGTCCATCTGCTACGCCCGCAAGCCGCTCAAGAAGATTCCCGAAGAGATGGGAGTCGAAGAGTTATTCGTTGGCGGCCGCGACAAGTCGCGGATGCACCTGCAGTGGTCGCAAAAACTGGTTTCCTGGCGGAACTTCTTCCTGGTATTTGACCGGCTCACCCACTGGTTCGAACTGGTTCACATCCGCCCCTTACGCTGGCTCGCCCTGAAACGCGCTAAGCAGTGGGTACTCGAGCGCTTCGAAATGAGCGATGGCCTTGGCGCCATCTATCCGTCGATCATGAATTCCATCATCGCCCTCCGCTGCCTGGGTTACTCCCTCGATGATCCCCAGGTGATCCGGGCCCTGGATGAATTCGAAAAGCTTGGCATCGAGGAGGGCGATACCTTCCGCATGCAACCCTGCATGTCTCCGGTTTGGGATACTGCCTACGCCTTGTTTGCCCTGGGCGAAGCGGGCGTGCCGGCCAGCGATCCTCGCCTCGTCAAGTGCGCCGATTGGATTCTTCAGAAGCAGGTTCGCAACCTGGGTGACTGGAAGGTCAAGAACCGCAAGGGGCAGCCCGGCGGCTGGTATTTCGAGTTCAACAACGAGTTCTATCCCGACGTCGACGACAGCGCCATGGTCTGCCTGGCGCTCACCCACGTCGAGCATCCCAACGGACGATACCAGCGTGAGTCGGTGCAGCGGGCGATCGACTGGATCTTCTCCATGCAATGCCGGAACGGGGGCTGGGCCTCCTTCGACAAAGACAACGATCGCATGGTGTTTCAGCACATCCCCTTCGCCGACCACAACGCCATGCTCGATCCGCCCACAGTCGACATTACCGGCCGCATTCTCGAAATGCTGGCCGCTTACGGGTACGACAAGAATCAGCCCCGGATCAGGAAAGCGATCCAATTCATCCGCGACCAGCAGGAACCTGACGGCTCCTGGTTCGGCCGCTGGGGTGTCAACTATATCTACGGCACCATGCAGGTTCTGCGCGGCCTGGAAGCCATCGGCGTCGACTACCACGAGCCCTACGTCCAGCAGGCGGCTGAGTGGCTGCGCATGGTGCAGAACCCCGACGGAGGTTGGGGTGAGAGCTGCGGATCTTATGACGATCCCACCACCCGCGGCGTCGGCCACAGTACCCCTTCCCAGACCGCCTGGGCCATCATGGGGCTGCTCGCGGCCAGCGACACGCGCAGCGATTCCGTGACCCGGGGTGTCGCCTACCTTCTGCGCACGCAAAACAAGAACGGCTCCTGGGACGAGCCGCACACCACGGGGACGGGTTTTCCCCGCGTGTTCTATCTGATTTACACCTTGTATCGCCAATATTTCCCGCTGATTGCTCTCACCACCTACAAGAAGGTGATGGCTGAGGCGGCTTAGCGTTCATTTCGTCAGCGTTCATTCGCCGGTCGAAGAGTCAGGAGCTGGTTAGAAAACATGGCCGTACCGATCTCGCAGATGTGGACCGTGGCCACTTACGTCCTCAGGCAGAAGGTCAAGGGACGCAAACAGTATCCGCTCGTGCTCATGCTGGAGCCGCTGTTTCGCTGCAACCTCGCTTGCGCCGGATGTGGCAAGATTCAGTACCCGGCTCACGTGCTGAAGATGCAGCTCACGCCGGAGGAATGTTTCCGCGCCGTGGACGAGTGTGGCGCTCCTACCGTCGCCATTCCCGGCGGAGAGCCCCTGCTGCATCCCCAGATCGATCAGATCGTGGCCGGCCTGGTCGCCCGCAGGAAGTACATCTACCTCTGCACCAACGCGCTCCTGCTCAAGCAGAAGATCGATCTCTTTCGGCCCAGCAAGTATCTGACATTCTCCGTTCACATGGACGGCCAGCGCGAGCATCACGACTTCTCCGTCTGCCTGGAAGGGGGCTACGACAAGGCCCTCGAAGGCATCCGCGAAGCTTTGGCCCGCGGCTTCCGCGTTACCACTAACACGACTCTTTTCGATGGCGCCGATCCCCGGAGCGTGCGCGCCTTCTTTGACGAGATGATGGAGCTTGGCGTAGAGGGCATGATGCTGTCTCCCGGATACTCCTACGAGAAAGCGCCCGATCAGAGCCACTTCCTGGGACGCGCCCGTACTCGCAGACTGTTTCGCGCCATCCTCTCCAATCGCAAGCCTGGCTGGCGCTTCAACATGTCCCCGCTGTTTCTGGAGTTTCTCATGGGCAAACGGCAATATGCCTGCACTCCTTGGGGTATGCCGACTTTCAATGTCTTCGGCTGGCAGAAGCCCTGCTACCTCCTTCAGGACGGTTATGCGGACTCTTTCGCCGAGCTTCTGGCCACCACCGCGTGGCAGAATTATGGCACCGAGTCCGGAAATCCAAAGTGCGCGAACTGCATGGTCCACAGTGGCTACGAAGCTTCCGCCGTCAACGACACTTTCGGTTCGCTCGGCGGCTTCTGGCGGACCGTTCGGGCAACCTTCTCCAGCGCCTACTCGGATGCCGGAGCGCTGAAACTTCTTGACGAGCCGGTCCGGCCGGTTCACGCCTTCAACCCTTTGATCCAGATTGAGAGCCGCGCTCCCGAGGAGACTGCGGTTTGAGCGGCCGGGAGTCAGGGCGAACCCCCTCCGGTGCCGATCCCACCAATCCCGACGCGCTCGAAGTGGTCAGCGGGGCGGCCCGCGAGAAGCTGGAGGGCTGGGTGCCGCAGATCGCTTCTCCGGAAGAACTTCGCGAAGCGCTCGAGCACGCTTTCGACTATCGCGGAGACGTGCAGATCACCCGCGTCAACGGGACCAAGGTCGAAGGGTATATCTTCGATCGTCGCACCGGCACCAGCCTCGC
>Ga0335080_10000177_pt1 | contig 56921 bp, 51 predicted proteins | sample Lox_Sample_34_FD_206720 | JGI IMG/M metagenome (GOLD analysis project Ga0335080, IMG submission 206720) | Soil microbial communities from Loxahatchee National Wildlife Refuge, Florida, United States - Lox_Sample_3.4 | ecosystem: Environmental > Terrestrial > Soil > Wetlands | place: USA... | reverse complement strand
CCGTATCAATGATCGTATCCAACCCGTGGCGCGCGCTTTTTACGCCGAGCCGTTCGTGGACATGCACAATCGAATGAAGGAAGCGCTGGTGCTGCTCGGCAAGTTGCCGCGGGCGGTGGTGCGGCCTCCGCTGGTCAAGATTTCCCGCGCCGAGATCAACCGCATTCGTGAGGCGCTGGTCGAAGCCGGATTGCTGCCTCACGCCAGCGAAAACCGCGCCGCATAAAGTCACGCAACCCGCCACCGCATTGCGAAAGAGCTCGCGGCGGGGGCAAGGCCCCCGTGAGCAGGCACCGCGGCGGACCGTTACCTCGAACGACCTCGCGTCCAGCTCAAACCGTCTGCGCCGTTCCCGCGGAAAAAAGCAGCCAGCCGCCGCCGTCTCAATGGATGCGCGTTTCCTGCTGTTCGGTTTTCCCGTCGCCGCCCAGACCATGATCCTGATCGGCGGAGTCGACAGCACGGCCGGCATCGCAAACTTCCGGGACCTGGGCCGAGAGCAAAAGCTGCTTGCGCATTTCGGCGAGGCAGGAACGGCAATATTCCTGATACAAAAAATCAAATAACGCGGGCATGATCCAACCTCGTCGTTGATCACCCGCGCACATCCTGGTCTTTGATCGTTTCTGGCTGTCTTCGCCACGCTCGAAAAATGATTTCTCCATCAAGGAAAATTGTTTCTTTGGACAGGGATGAAGAAACCAATTCACGCGCCCGTGAGGGATATAATTCGCAGCCGCCCGTCACCGCGAAACCGCGTATTTGTGCCGTAGCGAGATCATCATGCGGACGTGATCCGGCAAGCTGAATTTTGGCGGAAGGGGTGGGATTCGAACCCACGGTACCCTTGCGGGCACGCCGGTTTTCAAGACCGGTGCCTTAAACCACTCGGCCACCCTTCCGAAGCTTGAAATATCTTAGCTTTTTCGCCCGTCGCTGAGAACGTAACGCGACCGCTTGCTACCCGATGTCCTTTGGGTTTGTTTATGGCCGCCCGCAGGGCCACGTCAACCGCCGCGGCTGTCTCTCCCTGCAATCGTCGCGCTTGATGGCGCTCTCTTCGGCAAAGAACAGGCGCATGTCTCCGACGAAGGACTCGCGCTACGGCCGGTGGCAGTTTTATGGGATTGCCGAGGCATGGCGGCAAGATTCCGGCCACCCAAAAGACACAAAGTTGTATCGCCGGCGCCACGGTCTGGGCTAATCGGCGGCCGTCCCCTGACAATACCGGCGAGGCTACAGCGGAATCACGTAAGTCCCCTGATAATTCCTGAATATCGTTTATTTCATTTTCTGGGGGCAACAATGCGCATATCGCTCGCAACCTTTTGCACAATAGCAGGGCTAATGTTTGCTCAATCAGCTTGGGCAGCCGACATGGCGGTCAAGGCGCCGCCGCCGCCGCCGGCTTGCACTTGGTGTGGCTTCTACATCGGCGGAGATGTGGGTGGCGACTGGGCTCGCCAAAGCGGAGCGACCAACCCGTTTCCCTCGGGTTTCGGAGCACCGGCGATCGGCGGAGCCGGCTTTGCTGGAATTGGAGTTCTGCCGACTTCCCACTCCCTCAATAGCGATGGATGGCTCGGCGGCGTTCACGCAGGATATAACTGGCAAGTCACCAACTGGCTGTTTGGCGTTGAAGGCGATTGGATGTGGTCCAATCTGAACGCTGGTAACACTCAAACTACGGTCGATACCTTCACTGGGGCTCAGCGCCCCAACGGCAGCATGCTCATGTCCAGCAGCAACCATTGGCTGGCCTCGGTCCGTGGGCGTCTCGGCGTAGTCGCGGGGCCGCGGTGGATGCTCTATGTCACAGGCGGCGCCGCCTGGACGGACAGATCTACAACCGCGACCTGGACACCCTTGGCGGGCGCTCTTGTTCCTGCCCCGTCCGTCAGCTCGGTATCATTCGATGGGACCAAGACGGGCTTTGTGGTAGGCGCTGGCGCGGAATGGATGGTTGCTCCGCACTGGATCGTCCGAGGCGAATATCTGTACTATCAATTCAACGGCGGGACGGCTGCACTGCCCTTTATTGTTCCCTCCAATGGTTGCACCCCGACAGGGACCTGCGGTTGGAACGTCAGCACGTCCAACCTTCAAATGAATACGGTGCGTGCGGGCGTGTCCTACAAGTTCTGACTACGTCATCGAACCCGACAACATTGTGCGCGTGGGCGGACCGGTCCTCGCGACGTACTGATCAAACCTCAGGCCCCGGTATCGCCCGGGGCCTTTTTGCTTGATCAGCGAAACCCCGTCGCTTCACGCGCATCTTGTCCCATTGCGCAACTGTGCCGCAGCCGGTGCAGCGTCACACCCCAATCCTTCAGGAAATCCGACATGACGTGCGTCGGGCTGCGCGGCCGCAGCGGTTAAGGCGCTAACGGGGAATTAATCTGATCAGCCCATAATCTCGGACAGTTTTAGATGGGTGCCGCGTAAAGGAGCCGTCGCGAGGACGATCCAGCGACGGCTCCTTTTTTGTTCACTCATTTGAGGTCGATGCACGTGACCAAGACACCGGAAACGCAGAGCCAAACCGAACAACCCGAATCCACAACACCGAGTGGGCGATCCAGCCGAAAATCAATCCTGGCGCTGTCGGTGTTCGCTCTCGGCCTAAACGCTACTGCGGCCGTCTACACACTGTCGCCTTCAGATTTTGCCCTGCCGAATGTCAGCGCTTTGGCCGAACTGCTTCCGCACCAGAAAGCTTCCGATCCAATACCGGATTCGGTTGTCGCCGCATTGAAGGATATTCAGCAAAACACGGCCCTGCTTCAGCAGGATTCAATTACGCTTGCTTCTCTAAGACAGAGCGTCACCGATGAACAAGTCGATGTGAAGAAAGTCTCTGCTCAGATAACGGATGAACATGCTGACGTGAAGAAGATGTCTTCTCAGCTTTCTACGCTTATAGCGAAGGTCGACTCGCTGCAAAATGCAATAGCCCCGGAAGTAACTTCTTCCATTCCAAGAGGGCGCGCTCGTAATCGGCTATCCGGTGTGCTGCGCAAAAGGATGGCTCGGCAGCCTAGACCTGTAGGGCCTGTCTCGGTTGGAGGAGCACCCTTAAGTTTTCCAGCCATGGCGCCAGCCCCACAGGGCTGAAGACTTGTCAAACAAGAGAGCTGGGCGCGGTGCTACCCGCCCCGTATCGCGGCGCTCCGAAAGAGGCCCGCCGGCTCCCCGGCGGGTTTTTTGTTTTGGGGGCTAACGGTTCCCGTGCCAGGGGGACATGTCCGCTAGTGCACTACCAACACCGGCACGCTTCCGTCCGCCAGCACCTCCGATGTTTGGCTCCCCAACCATAGCTTCCTGAGGCCTCGTCGCCCGTGGGATGCCATGACGATCAAGTCGCAGCCTCTGGACTTTGCTGTTTCGATAATCGCAGTGGCTGGGTGCGCATTCGGAACGTGCAAGAGTTCTGCGGATATCCCGGTCTGCTCCGCCATAGCTCGAACCTCATCGAGGACTTTGCTCGCACGCTCCGTGCAGGCTGCGTCAAACTTATCAATCTCTTCCTTCGAGGGAATCCATCCCGAGGCGTGTCCGCTCCCGTAGTCGACCGGCAGCGCTTCGGTTACGGTGATGACTGTTACCTTGGCATTCAAGGCCTTTGCTAACGCAATCCCATGCCTGACGCCTGTTCTCGCGACATCCGATCCATCCGTGCTCAAGAGAATATTCGCGTACATTCGGGGACTCCCTTGTCAGAGAGGCGAGGGGGGATGCGGTCCCGCCAGATGTAGCGAGCCAAAACTCCAAACGAAAAACCGACGATAGCCCCGGTCGCATTCTGCATTATGGCTCAGATATCCCCCGCCCGCATGTGCTTTGCACCCGGTGCTTTCCAGTCGAAAGTTCCCGCCACCCTTGGCTGCGACGACCAGGCCTGGCCGACCCTCATGGGGGAGTCGGGTGTCGCCTCTCTCGCTCGGCTTGAAACTTTGTGTGACGCCTGCGGGAAATGCGATCCCGCCACAGATATCCGACGAGGAACCCGAAGGGGAAACCAACCAGAACCGCGACCGCCAAATCGAACATTGTGGCCCCCTTCAGGGAACGCCAGCGCAAGCTACACGGGCCTGACGAACACAACCGTGCGAAACACATGGCGCGGGCATTGGGGTCATCCAAGGCCCCGTAAACCTAAACCCCGATCCGCGTGGAACGAGCCTGGGGTTTTTCAGGAAAGCCGGTCCGCGTCATCGGAACAACGCACCAGCTTCTTCCTGCCGCGTTTACTGCCCAACTCGCGAGGACCAGTTCCGATTTCTGAATTTCAAGACCGGTCGATCAAACCACTCGGCCACCGTTCCGACCTTTGAAATGTCCTGGGTTTTGGCTCGTCGCAGAGAACATTTCGCGCCTTCTGCTACCCAACCTCTCATCCTTTGTCTACGGCCGCCGATCCCGCAGAGCGGGCCGAACAGGAGGCCGGTCGGCTGTACGGCCATTCGTCCGAGCGCGTCTTGCGACCTGAACGCAAAATGCGACAATATGCAGCATGACATCTCTGGGTTGAGGGTGCTCTATGCTGGAACGTGCTGAACCCAGACCGCCGGTTCCATGACGCTGAAAAGCCTTCTATTCATCGTTTCAATTCTGGCTTACGCGGTCGCGCTCACGGCGCTGGCCGCCGTCCTCTTACCATGAGGTGACGGCGCGGCGGCTTCCCGGTCTCGACAAGCCCGTTCCGTCCGCCGCGTTTTCCGGAGCACAACCTTCAGAATTTGCGAGCATATTTTACACGCAGTCGGACCCACTTGCGCGCACCCGATCGCCAGGAAGACCCGCCTCTTTGTGTTGCGGCGCATATTGACTCGGCCTCATTGCGAGCGGTGAGGTAGCCTGGGCGGGGGACCATGGAGCAAACGCTTTTACTCATCTTTTGCTGTTGGGTCGGATTCATGTCGGGATATGGCGTGCGTTCGATGATCTCTCTGCGCCGAAGGCGAGAGGTGCGCAAGATACGTGAGGCACGGGCGCGCTTGATGCGGCTCAAGGCTCCCGGCAATCAAACCGATTTTATGGCCTGCGATCAGCGGCAATAGCAAACGAGTGGCGGCAGTTCGGCTTGCTGATCTGTTGCGCGGATCACAGTACGTGCGACCGCATTTGGTGGATGATCTTCCACGGAGCGGTCGGGGCGTTCCTCATTGATTTTGCGACGGGGCGTCAGTCGGGGATGCTCGAATAGATACACCATGAACATGGCATGGTCGCGATGAGCATCCTTGGCGATCTTCTGGCGCAGAAGCCGAACCTGAACCGCCGAAGGATGTAATCCCGCCATGAAATCAGAAACGCCTACACAGAAATATCGCCGCGAGGCCGCGGAATGTCAGCTCAATGCGGCGAACGCGGAAAGGACGATCGATCGAAAGGCATGGCTGCGGCTTGCTGCGGATTGGACGAAGTTGGCGGAGGCCGCTGCCTTCAATCCTCTGCTTTCGGAAGGCTCGCGCTTCAAGCTCGCCGCCCATCCGCCGACATACGCTCGCCGCTCGCGTCGCAAATGACCGTCCGTAGTGGCTGGTCGCCGCCAGAGCTACTCGCGCGAGTTTGGAGAGGCTTGAAGAGAAGGCGCGGGCGTAGCCAACCCGCTGCGGCGCGATAATCCGGTCGAGAGCGGGAGCGGCTGATCGGGAATGATCACAAGCGTGTGGACCGCTTTTGTCTGTCCGCCATCGAATTGCGACGGCAGCTTATCTGCTTTCTTGAGAGGAGGCCTGTCATCGACCTCGGACGTCCCCTGACCGGTATCCGTTATCCGCGCCGCTTCTTCGATGGCCCTGGCGCGCCATTGCGCCTCGAACGTGTCAGTGACCGATGGTGGCGACGGCTGTGGGCTTGGTGGCAGAGCCTGCTGGTTTGGCGGCAGACCCTGGTTCGGCAGCGCCGCCTGCGAGTTTGGCGACGCCTGGGAGCTTGGTGCCCACGCCTGCGCGTCCAGATGGGTAGGAACTTTTTCGGGAAGGGAGCCTGTCACCTCTTCACCTGAAGCAGGCTTGGCCGATACCTCCCTGGGCCACTCCAACAATGATTTCGAAAGCCCGGGCTTGCCTTCGTACCAGCACTTTCGTCCATCGATCAGGCGGTAGGACCACCAGTGACTTTGAGTGTGCAATGGTATGGCCGCACTGCATTGCTGCTTGGCCTCTGCAATTGCAATCTCGTTTGACGATATCGCAATCAGGAAAGCCGCGAGGAGGAGGGAAGCCAGCCGTGTCGTCCTCATCGCAGCAACCCAAAGCTTACGTCGTTGCTGCAATCGGCGGACGCCGATATCCAGATCGGGCCGGTCGAGATCTGGGGGCGACGTCGAAGGTATTCGACCAGTATTCGCGCCCCGCCGACCGCGTGGAGCAAGTCTTGATCAGTCATCGATTGTTACTCAACTAAAAAATGCTGACTGATGAATAAGATAAGCAAATCAAGTCGCCATTGAGGTTATCCCATCAATTTTTGTGTCGTTGGGAGGTACTATATTTCGTCGTGGCGCTCTCCGATAACCACAAGATGTCGAAAATGGGTGGGCGATGGGATCGAGAATCCGGCTAGATTGCCGCCGAGCGGAGTGCAGCCCGGAAGCGGATAAGCGACAATATCAAGAACAGCGAAGCAATTCCGGCCACGGCGAGAAACTGCGGCCACACCACCTCGAAGCCGGCGCCGCGATACAGGATGGCCTGAGCGAACGAGACGAAATGGGTCGACGGCGACGCCTGCATGGCCAGTGCGAGCCAGCGCGGCATGCTTTCCAGGGGTGTCGCATTGCCGGACAGGATATTCATCGGAACCGCCACCAGCATGTAGAGCAGACCGAGCTGAGGCATCGACCGGGCGACCGTGCCCAGGAACAGCCCGATGGAAGTTGCAAAAAACAGGTAAAGGACGGCGCCGAACATGAAGAGCGGGATCGACCCGGCAATCGGGATCTTCAGAAGCAGGCGTACAACGAGATAGAGCGAGGCCCCGACGGCCAAAGCGATGACGAACGCGTTGGCCCAGATTTTGGACATCGCGATCTCGAACGGGCTGATCGGCATGACCAGAAGATGATCCATCGTGCCATGCTCCCGCTCTCGCACCAGCGCAGCGCCGGCCAGGATGATCGCGAGAATGGTCACGCTCGAGATGATACCCATCACGCTGGTGAACCATGCAGTCGCCACGTTCGGGTTGAACGCGATCCTGATCGCCAGATTTACCGGCGTTATCGGCGTGGGCTCGGCATGCGACACGAAGCGAGCGACTTCGTCGTTGATGATCTGCTCGGCATAATCCGAACCCAATCCGGCCTGGACCATGGCGGTCGCGTCGACATTGATCTGCAGCGCCGGCTGGCGGCCGGCCAGTACGTCGCGCTGAAAGTTCGGCGGAATATCGATAACGAAGGTGTACTTGCCGGCATTCATCACATGCTCGACATCGGCCTCGGCGATGGCCACAGGTTGCTTGAAATAGGGCATGAGAAACGCATGGGTGATCCGTCGCGACAGCTCCGAGTGGTCCTCGTCGACGACGGCAATCGAGGCACGATACAGCTCCTGCGAATTGCTCTGCGCCTGGCTGATCACGGCAACCGAGAAGGAATAGATCACGAAGCCCAGCAGCACCCAGTCGCTGAAGAAGCTGCGCAGCTCCTTGGTGCCAAGCCAGAAGATGTTGGATAGAGACCGCATCGACGTCTATCGCTCCTGTTTGCGAAGCAGCATCAGGCTGATCGATGTCATCACTGGAATGAACACGGCCAGCATCAGGATACTCGATCCGAGATCACCGAATCCAAGCCCCTTGGTAAAGGTGCCGACGCTGATCGGGCGATAGTACGTCATCGGAAAACCGAGGCCGATGATCTGCGCGGTGCCGGACAGTGAAGACACAGGCGTCATCATGCCCGAGAACTGCTGAGCCGGCAGGATGGTGAGGATGGCCGTGCCGAATAGCGCCGCGATCTGGGTCTTGCAAAATGTCGAAATCAGCATGCCGTAGCCGGTCGTCGCGAAGACGTAGATGATCGTGCCGACGAGGAGGGTCAGGAAGCTACCCTTCAGCGGTACCTGGAACAGGAAGATCGCCATCGTCAACATGACCAGGAAATTGATCATCGCGACCGCGACGTAGGGAAGCTGCTTGCCGAGCAGAAACTCGAGCCGCGTCACGGGTGTGACATAGAGATTGACGATCGAGCCGAGCTCTTTTTCGCGCACGATCGCAAGCGCCATCAGAATTGCCGGGAACAGCGCCAGCATCATCGCAAGCGTCGAAGGCACCATGGCGAAGATGCTGTCGAAATCCTGGTTGTATTTGAATCGGATTTCGATAACGGCGGGAAGCGGCGATGCCGGCCGCGTTGTCTTGACGGCAGGGTCGCTCAAATAGAGCTGGTGCATGCCTTCAAGGTAACCGCGAATTGTCTGTGCACGAAACGGCATGGCGCCGTCGATCCATGCGGAGACCCACACCGGGCGGCCTCGCTTGATGTCCGATCCGAAGTTCGGCGGGATTTCGATGCTGGCGTTGATATCCGCGTTCTTCAGGCGCCGATCGAGGTCGGCATAGTCGGCCAGCGGTGGCTTTTCCACAAAATAGCGCGACCCGCGCAGCTCTTCCAGGTAGGCCCGGCTTTCGGGTGTCTGGTCGCGATCGAGAACGGCAAAGGTCAGGTTGTTGACGTCGGTCGAAATGCCGAATCCGAAAACCATCATCAACAGAGCGGTGCCGAACAGCGCAAACATCAACCGGATGGGATCGCGCAGCAATTCGAGGCCCTCGCGGACGGTGTAGGCGAACAGCCTTTGAGCGCTGAAAGCGGTGCGGCTTTGCCGACCGGCCGGCTTGCCGGCGTCCGATCGCGCCGCCTGCACCTGGTTGAGCGTTCGAGCAGGGATTGCGACGCCCTGTTCCTGTTCGAGGAAGCTGATGAAGGCGCCCTCCAGATTCCCCGCCCCCCTGGCTCTAATCAATCCGGTCGGCGTGTCGGTTGCAAGCACGCGTCCTTCATGCATCAGCGACAGCCGATCGCATCGTGCCGCCTCGTTCATAAAATGCGTGGATACGAAGATGGTGATGTCCTGATTGCGCGACAGGTCGATCAACAGCTCCCAGAACTTGTCCCGCGCCAGTGGATCGACGCCGGACGTCGGCTCATCCAGGATCAAAAGCTCCGGCTTGTGCACCACCGCGACCGCAAGCGACAATCGTTGCCTGATCCCAAGCGGCAACGCGGATGCAAGCTCATCGAGATGATCGGCGAGGTCGCAGGTCTCGACCAGCTCGGCGATCCGCTTGCTGGCAAAGGCACGCGGCAATTGGAAAAGGCGCGTGTGCAGCAAGAGATTCTGACTGACCGTCAGCTCGCCGTAAAGGGAAAAGGACTGCGACATGTAGCCGACGCGCCGACGCGCTTCGAGATCGCCTCCCTGGAGCGTCTGACCGAAAATCAGCGCTTCTCCCTCCGAAGGAGGCAAAAGCCCCGTCAGCATTTTCATGGTCGTTGTCTTGCCCGAGCCGTTCGAGCCGACAAACCCAAAGATTTCCCCTCGGCGAATCGAAAAGCTCACGCGGTCGACAGCCGTAAAATCGCCGAACCTGCAGGTCAGGTTTTTTGCGACGATGACGGGTTCGGCATCGCCGTCGAGGGGACGCTCGATCACATCGACGGCAGAAAAACGCGGTCGCTGTGGAAGCAGGGCGACGAAGGCATCTTCGATCGACTGCGTGCCGGTTTGCGCTTTCAGATCGGAAGGCGAGCCAGCCGCCAGGATCTTTCCGTCATTCATGCCGATCAGCCAATCGAAGCGTTCGGCTTCTTCCATATAGGCGGTCGCGACGATCACGCTCATTGCTGTCCTGCGCGCGCGCAGCCGGTCGATGAGATCCCAGAATTGCCGGCGCGACAGCGGATCGACACCCGTGGTGGGCTCGTCGAGGATCAAGAGATCGGGATCATGGATCAGCGAGCAGCAGAGTCCGAGCTTTTGCCGCATGCCGCCCGAAAGTTTCTTTGCCGGCCGATCGGAGAACGGCGCGAGTCCAGTGCTTTCCAACAGTTCCCTGATCCGCCATTCGCGTTCCCCTCGCGACTGGCCGAACAGCCTGGCAAAGAACTCGATGTTCTCCCTCACGCTCAGATCCGGGTAGAGGTTCTTGCCGAGCCCTTGCGGCATGTAGGCAATCTGCGGGCAGATCGCGGCGCGGGCCGCGCTGTCGGAAATATCGGCGCCGAGAACCCGGACCTCGCCTTCCTGAATCTCACGCGCGCCCGCCACGATGGCGAGCAGCGAGGATTTTCCAACGCCATCGGGCCCGATCAGGCCGACGAGCCGGCCTGCGGGCAAGTCCGCCGATACGCGATCGAGCGCCACTACGGAACCGTAAGCATGGGAAAGATCCGTGACGACAGCGACCACATCGTCGCTGCCGTTCATGGCGCACCCTGCAGGTTCCTGGGCCAGGCAACTGCCGGATCCCAGCGCAGATAGGCGAGGCCGGGCAATCCGCTTCGAACCGCGTCGGCATGCGCAAGCAGGCGTTCCTGATCGATGCGCGCGCGTATGCGGAACATCAGCTTGTCGCGCTCGGTCTGGGTTTCCACGGTCTTTGGCGTGAACTGCGCCTGGCTCGCGACGAAGGAGACCTTTGCCGGGATCGGATGATCCGGATAGGCGTCGAGCAGAATCCGCGCATCCGCGCCGACCTTGACCTTGCCCGCTTCCAGCGTTGGCAAGTAGATGTCCATGTAGACATAGGACAGGTCGAGCATGGTGAAGACCTTGCCGCCGGCGGGAAGAACTTCGCCGATATTGGTCAGCCGGTACTGAATTCGCCCAGCCTTCGGCGCCACCAGCGTGTTGTCGGCGATCTGCACCTTGTAAAAGCCCGCGTCGTGCTGGGCGGCCTCCAGTGCGTGCTGGGCGACCAGGACCCTGGCCTGAGCGGCGTTGAATCCGGCGATCGTTGCGTCAAGCGCCTGCTTGCGCTGGTCTGCGACCTCCTGGGTGGTCCAGCCGTTCTTCAGAAGCGAGTTGGCGCGATCCATCTCCTGCTCGGCGAGCGTCTTCGTCGTCTGCTGCTGCACGAGATTGGCCTGTGCCTCCTCGACCGCGCGCTGCGCCTGTCGAGCCTGTGCCTCCGACTTGGACAGAGATTGTTCGATGTCGCGGGTGTCCATCCGCGCCAGAACCTGCCCGGGCGTAACGGTGTCGCCGATGTCGACCAGCAATTCGGCGACACGGCCCGCATACTTGGTAGCGATATCGATCTCGTCGGCCTCGATGCGACCATTGCCGAAGCTGATGCCGACGGGAACGGGCGGATGCGCCTGCCGCCAGACGTGGTAGCCGGCGCCCCCCGCACCGGACAGGAGAACAAGAAACGCGAGCATGATCCAGCGGGCCCGGCGTTTGGCCCGCGTTCTCTGAACCAGCGTAAGATGTTGAGAATCGAGCGGCACGAGCGGGGGCGACGCGGCGTCCTTCAGCACGGGCGCGCCTTCTCTCAACTCGTTTTGAATTTGCATGATCGACGCCTTGAATTGCGGAAGCTGCGCTAATCTCGCATTGCCGCAAAAGTGGCGTTTGACTTGGCTCAAATGCCTTCGTCTGCCTCGGTCACGTAGTTTTGTTTACCTCGTCATGTCGAATGCACCAGGCGTCCGAGCGGATGATAGGCGGGACAAGGTGGGTCGATTGCCAAGATAGGCGTTTGCTTGATCCAACGGGCTTCGGTCACGCGCCCTTTGCTTGAGATTAATCGTTAATCGGGTCTGTAGCTGACAATGTGCACAATACGCGCAATGAAAAGCACATGGACCTTTGGATCATTGGCGCGCTGCTTATCGGCCTTTTCGTCGTGGCGCTGTTTTCTGACCTCGCCAGACCTCGCTAAAGGCCGCGTGCCGCGTTGGTCCTGCAACCTACGCTTGCTTCGCCGCTCTTGCGGAATTCCGGTGAGGGCGGGTTTGTTCTTGGTCGCTGCGAGTGACGCAAACAAACAAAACGGCCTCAGTATGCCCATGGTGCAGCATCCTGAGGCCGGCGGCCCATATTCACCGAGTAGGGGACAGGCGGATGTAAGCCGCAATGCGAGCTTGCCCCAAGTCCGAGCCAAGCGTGAGACCCAAATGCCCTAGTCCGAAGGGATAGGTATCCAAACTGGAACAGCAGCCAGGCACCAGGTTGCCCGCTTTCGTTACAGCGTATTCGTCAGAAGAAGCCAAGGCTCAAATCGATGCCGTAGACAGCAAAGAGCAACGAGACAAAAAGACCGGCGCCGCAAAGAATAGCGACCGTCTTGAGCGGGTGAGCCTCGATCTCGACACTTGCAACCCGGGAAAACGCGCTTGCTAGGGCGGTCATTTTGCGAACTCCATGAGACAGAATCGGATGAAGTAACGGAAAGACTCTGCGCGCGAGTCGTTTCGGCGCATCTTCGCGGAAAAAGGAAAATGGCTTCGTTCGTGTTTCGCGCGCGGACGCAGGACGAAATCCGCTCACAGGTCTGCGAGAAGGGAGGAGGGGAAATTGCGCTGCTTGCCTTTTCGTGCAGAAGAGTCTTCACAAGGCTGCAGCTGACCCGCGGCGACTAGTCCCTCGCGGCTTGGGATTGCTGGCCATTCAGAGGTGGCCCGGAATAATCGAGCTTCATTCCAACAACCTGGCATGCAAGCGAGCCTAGTCCTGCGGCGATGTTGAAGCCATTGCCGCGCGGAATCTCCACCGTGGAGAACTCATAAAACATGCCGGTGGAATGCCCCGTGCCGCCGAGAGGGAAGGACCCCAGGTAGATGTTGAGTTTCGTGACGTTGTTTGCCCCACCGGATCCGGGGCAATTGAAGGAGCAGCCTTTCCCGCTAGGGCAGGAATATTCCCACTTGAAGATGATCTCTGAATCGCTGGGATAGGGAAGGCTTCTGGAAGACTTCCCTTCTTCAGCCCGCAGCAACGTGGCAGACGCATCGCCACCCAGCAAGACGACTGCCAATAGCAGCATGCGGAAGTTCTTGGGCGTTCTGGCCATTCAGATTTCCAGTGCGTCACGAAGATCGTGCCCGTTTTGGGCGGTGGTGAACTGGAGCGTCGCTATCGTCAGACGCTCTTCAGACAGGCGCTTCTCGATGTATTGCCGATCGACCGCGCTCAACTCGGTTTCGAGCAGGTCCTTGTAGCGATCGATGTTCTTCTGATGGGTGCGCATCTGCACAATCGTTGCTTCCATAACGGATAACCCCATCAAATGCATTTAAATGAATTTAAATCGAATGTTAATCCATTTAATAGCTTTTAACATAGTCCCCGGTTTAATTAAAACGCTGTTTTGGATTGTTTTGACAATTCTGGTTTGGGCGGGGATTGCCGTCAAACCGGCCTGGCGGCCCATCGACCGCGAGCAAGGGCGTCGTTTGCAGCCTCGAACGGCTGGTCGGGCCTGGCCCGTCACGTCCAGCCGGTCGGATGGCAGAGGGCGGTTGCAAGCACCTGCGCGCTCAGCGATCCGCGGGAACGAAGCCGTTCGCGAATGATGAAGCGAGAACGCTCCGAGCCGCGCAACCTCTCTCCGCGCCGGCTCAGATCATTTCGCCGCTGGCAGTTTGATCGGTACGTGCGGCGACGAACTGATCACCTTCGGACTGCCATCGGGGTGAGTCTGCCGGCTCTTCATCAGCGCTTCCAGAAAGAGAAAGAATTTCTCGGCAAGCATCTTGGAGATCCCTTTCGAAATCAGCGGCTCGAGCGGCGCGCGCCGCAATCCATGAACATGATGCGCCTTGTGTCGACAGAAGCTAGACCATGGATACAAAGCGGGCCCGACGCATCTCCGTCAGGTGGGCCCTGCAATAGTGCCGATAGACCAGACTGAGTATCCACCACATGATCGACTCCGTTGTTGATCACCTCGGATGATCGTGATCCGCGATTGTTTCGGGCGATCTTCGTAGCTTTTGGAAAATGACTTCGTCGAAAGGACCGATCGTTTCACGGCGACAGCGCACGCGAAATCAGTTCACGGGTCTGCGATAAGGGAGGAGGGGTAGCCAGACTATGTCAGCAATATGGACCGAATGAAGCATCCGTGGTCGGCTGGCTGCGGCAAAGGTCGGCCGCCGGTTTTCCTGCGAGTTGGGCGGCGCCTTCAGACGAAGGCGAAAGCCAGCAGGCTTGAGCAAAGAAGCGCAAACCCCGCCGCGGTCAGGGCGAGGAAGCCATCGGAAACAAGGTCCTGATTTCGCATGACACACCCTCCGATTCCAGATGCTCTTCCGAATTGATTAAAGCTTTCGGAACGAGCCTTTCGAAAGAAGCGAACCACGCAACCGCCCCGGGTCAGACCCTGGAGCGGATACCCTCAAACGCATGGGCCAGGAAAATGGCGGCGCCAACCAGAGCCATCACAGCTGTCATTGTCTCGAACATTGCAAAACGTCCTTTGCGCCCCCGCGAGACACAAAACGGCGGCGGCCTTGCACAGTCAAAAAGATTCCTGGGCGCTCGCGCATAATCGGGCTCGACCGAGGATTTTGCGCAACAGGTGTCTCAAAACCGGGCAGGGCGGAGCACCCCGGAAGCGTGCGCAAGCCCCATAATTCGCCACTTCGCGGGGGCAACCATTGATTCACCACGGCAGAGGTCACCCCATTTCCGCCGTGTTCCAGTTGCGATATCTTTAGGCGTCGATGCGCAAGTGGGGCGGGTCGATCACGACCGGGACGAGCCAGGCGTAGGCAAGGCCACCGGCGGAATGGTATTTTGGGGCTGATGGGGATTCTGCTCGCAGATTCGGCGATCAAAGCGGTTCGTTGTGCTGCGGTCGCCGGCGTTTGCCTTGTGGTCGCCAACTGCGCCTCCTCGAACAAATTCGCCAGCCGCGTCGATCCGCGATACGGCGTCTCCTCGAGCCCCCGGGTGGTTGCCGATGGCGAGCCGGTACCGAAGGGCGGGGGCACCTACCGGGTCGGCAAGCCCTACGTGGTGGCCGGCCGCGTCTATGTGCCCGAGGAGGACGTCAACTATCGCGCGGAGGGCCTTGCCTCCTGGTATGGCGACGATTTCCATGGCCGACTCACGGCCAATGGCGAAGTCTTTGACATGGACTCGCTCAGTGCCGCCCATCCGACGCTGCCGATGCCCTGCTACGCGCGGGTCACAAACCTTTCGAACGGCAAATCGCTGATCGTCCGGGTCAATGACCGGGGGCCCTATCACGGTAACCGTCTCATCGACGTCTCAAACAAGGCCGCCGAACTCCTGGAATTCAAAGGCAATGGCGTGGCGCGGGTGAGGGTCGAATATGTCGGCCGCGCGCCGCTCGAAGGCTCCGACGACCGCCAGCTGGTAGCCACCTTGCGCACCGGCGTGCCGGCACCGTCCCCTTCGCTGGTCCGCGTAGCCTCGGCTCATCCTTTTGTGCCTGAGAGTGGGCCTTACGGCCGCCCGATCCGGGGCGAGATCCCGATGCCGCAGGGGCGGCCCTACAGCCTCGGCAACACCACCGCCGACTATGCCTCGATCAACGCGACCTCGGAGCTGTCGGCATCAAGCCGTGCGCGGTCGGCGGATCGTATCCTCGAGAACCGCCGTGCGGTCTCCTACGATGGCGACGATCGCTCCAGCACGAACTATCAGGCGATTTCGGCCTACGCGCCGGTCGATCCGCACGGCCCCGCGGAGATCCTGAGCGGACGCGGGCTTTATTGAGCCTCGTCGGCTCTCGAAACGCATTCTCTGACAAAGTCGATCAGCGCTGCATTGACCTCATCGGGCCGCTCCTGCTGAATCCAGTGGCCGGCTCCTTCGATGATCAGCTTCTGCGTCAGGTTTGGCAGGACGCGTTCGAGCTCCTTGACGCGCTTGGCGCCGATCAATCCGGTGATGACGGCGTCGTTGGAGCCCGCGATGAACAGCGACGGCTGATGGATCCGCGCATCCTGCCACGGCGCGGACAGCTCCCAATTGCGGTCGATATTGCGATACCAGTTGAGCCCGCCACGGAAGCCGGACGCCCTGTAGGCTTCGGTAAAGACGGCAAGGTCGGCTTCGCTCAGCCAGCTCGGTAGCGGCTCGTTGGATTTTACATCGTTAAGGAGACCCTTGCCCTTTTCAACGAACAATGCCTCCGGCAGATGGGAGAAACCATGGCCAAGCAGGCTGCGCATGGTCAAACCGACATCCTGTTCAAACTCGGCCTCGGCGACGCCTGGCGTCTGAAAATACTGCCAGTAGAAATTGGTGATGCCGCTGGTCCGCAAGATGTCGAGCGGACGACCGCGTCCACGGAACGGCGGCGGCACGCTGAGGCCGGCAACGCCGGTGAAGATATCGGGCCGGAACAGCGCCGCGTGCCAGGCAACCGGTGCGCCCCAGTCATGGCCGACGATCACGGCCGTCGTTTCGCCAAGCGCAGAGACCAGCGCCACCATGTCGCCAACGGTGTCGAAGATGCTGTAGGCCGCAACACAGGTGGGCGCACTCGACCGACCGAAGCCGCGCATGTCGGGTGCGACGACGCGAAAACCCGCACTCGCGAGCGCAGGAAGCTGATAGCGCCAGGAGTAGGATAGTTCCGGCCAGCCGTGGCAAAGCAGGACCAACGGGCCTTCACCCTGCTCGAGCAAAAAAAGTTCGATACCATTGGCTGAAATGGTGCGAGACGTGGGCAAATCGCGTTTCCGCCTTGTTTGAGGGGTTTGTAGTCGCCTGATGCACGATAGGGATGTTCGGCGGAGATCGCAATCTTGGGTGGAGCGAATTCAACAATCACTACCGGACCGCCGGATTTCGGAGACTGGAACGCTGTTGGTCAACTCGCAAAGCTGTGTTGTTTGCGACAATTGCAACTGTTAGAACGCGGGCCTCAAGGGCAACGCCGATGCCACTTTTGCTTTTCCCGTTCCGCCGATCTGGCCCGACCTTTGCGCGTTGTCTGATCGCAGGCGCAGTCGCAATTGGGCTCGCCTGGGGCGGCCTGATCCATGCCGCCAACCAGAGCGTTCAGGGCGCCAAGAAGGAAGAGGGCGGCTTCGATGGCGATGCGCCCACCGCGATCCTGATCGAGGCGTCCAGCGGCAGCGTGCTGTTCGAGAAGAACGCGGACGAACTGCGTGCCCCTTCGAGCATGATGAAGCTGATGACGGCCGAGGTGATGTTCCACGCCATCCAGGAAGGCAAGGTCAAGCTGACAGACGAATACCGGATCAGCGAGAACGCCTGGCGCAGAGGCGGCGCGCCCTCGGGCGGCTCGACCATGTTCGCGGCCATCAACAGCAAGGTTGCGGTCGATGATCTCCTGCATGGTGCCATCATCCAGAGCGGCAACGATGCCTGTATCGCGCTGGCCGAAGGCATGGCTGGAAACGAGCGGATCTTCGCGGCCGACTACATGACCAAGCGGGCGCGCGAGCTTGGGCTCACGAAGTCGACCTTCGCCAATTCGAACGGGCTGCCCGATCCCGGCAACAAGATGACGGTGCGGGAACTGTCGAAGCTCGCGCGCTACATCATCCAGACCTATCCGGAATTCTACAAATTGTTCGGCGAGAAGGAATTCACCTGGAACAAGATCCGCCAGCAGAACCGCAATCCGCTGCTCAACTCGATGGAGGGCGCCGACGGATTGAAGACCGGTTATACCAAGGAGGGCGGCTACGGCATGGTCGGCTCGGCCGTACGCGATGGCACGCGGCTCATTGTTGTCGTCAACGGCCTCGAAGATCCCGACGACCGCGCGACAGAAGCCAAGAAAATGCTCGAATGGGGCTATCGCAATTTCGAGACGCGTACCCTGTTCGCGGCTGATCAGCCGCTCGGCTATGTCAGGGTGTTCGGCGGCGAGAGCCGCTCCGTCAAGGTTTGGAGCCCGCAGCCGGTAAAGGTGATGGTATCCAAGCAGGGCAACGACAAGCTGATCGCACGCCTGGTCTATCGCGGCCCGATCCGAGCGCCTATTGCGGCCGGCCAAGAGGTCGGCGTGGTCAGGGTGTGGCGTGGCGCCAATGTCGCGATGGAAGCGCCGGTTTATGCAGCGGATGCCGTCGGCACCGGCTCGACCATGCGGCGCGCGATCGATGGCGCGAGCGAACTCGTGATCGGCATGTTCCGCGCTGGCGCGGAGAAGCTCTGACCATGAGCGACCCGGGTATCAAGCGCATTCCCGGCCGCGGCCGGTTCATCACCTTCGAGGGCGGAGAGGGGTCGGGGAAGTCCACCCATATCAGGAAGTTGGCCGAACGTCTGGAGGCTGCGAAGCTGCGCGTGGTCGTTACGCGAGAGCCCGGAGGCTCGGTCGGCGCCGAGATCATTCGCCATCTCGTCCTGTCGGGCATGGGAAAGCTTCTCGGGCCAGATGCCGAAACCCTGCTGTTTGCGGCCGCTCGCGATGACCATGTGCGGAACGTGATCCTCCCCGCCCTGAACCAGGGTACCTGGGTCCTGTGCGATCGCTTCTTCGATTCAACACGGGTCTACCAGGGCAAGGTCGGGCATGTGACGCCGGACATCGTCAACGCCATGCAGCGGGTGACGATCGGCGATCTCAAGCCGGATTTGACCATCATCCTCGACGTTCCCGTGGAGATAGGACTGAAGCGCGCCGCCGCGCGACGAGGCGGGGCGGCGCCCGATCGCTTCGAATCGGAAGACCTCAAATTCCATCAGGAACTGCGCGATGCCTATCGCGAGATCGCAGCCGCAGAGCCCGAGCGCTGCGTGCTGATCGATGCGACCGCGGACGCCAACGCGGTCGCCGGTCGTGTCTGGGCCGCACTGCGCGACCGCTTCTTTGCAACTCCGGCGGGCAGCGTGGCAAGTCCCGCATGAGCGCGAAGAAGGTCGAGGCCGATATATCGGCGCCGCACCCGCGCGAGACCACCGAGCTGTTCGGACATCGCGAGGCGGAAGCCGCCTTGCTCAATGCCTACAAGAGCGGGCGAATCCCCCATGCCTGGCTGATCGGCGGCGCCCAGGGCATCGGCAAGGCGACGCTCGCCTACCGCATGGCGCGGTTTGTCCTCAGTCATCGCAATCCGCTCGCGCCAACCGTTCAACGCGCAGAGACGCTGTATGTGGACCCCAACGAGGCGGTCGCCCGTCATATCGCCTCCGGCGCCCATGGCAGCCTTTTGACGCTGGAACGCACGCTCAACGACAAGGGCGTGATGCGCATGGTGATCACTGTCGACGAGACGCGCGAGACCATTTCGTTCTTCGGCTCGACCGCCGCGGTGGAAGGCTGGCGGATCTGCATCGTCGACACGGTGGATGAGCTTAATCCCAACGCCGCCAACGCGCTCCTGAAGATACTCGAGGAGCCGCCGCAGCAATCGCTGTTTCTGTTGATCAGCCACGCGCCGGCCCGCGTGCTTGCGACGATCCAGTCGCGCTGCCGGAAACTGTCGCTGCGGCCGCTTGCAACTGCCGACGTGGTTCGCGCGGTCGTGCAGGCGACGGGGATGCCCGCCGACGATCCCGCGCTGCTTGAAGCAGCCGGTGCCTGCGAGGGCAGCGTGGCGCGTGCCATCACGCTTTTGGGCGGGGACGCGCTCAAGCTGCAGCAACGCACGGCGGCGCTGCTCAAAATCCTGCCGCGGGTCGATCCGCGCGAGCTTCACGCGCTCGGCGATGCGCTCGGCACCAGCGACCGGGTGGCGCTGGCGGCGTTTGTCGACAGTATCGAGCGATGGGTCGCCGAACGGCTGCGCGTTGACGGAACATCTAATCAGAACCTGCCCCGCCTTGCACGACTGGCGGAGGTATGGGAAAAGATCGCCCGCACTGCGCGCGACACCCAAGACTATAATCTTGAGCGAAAACCGCTCGTTTTCTCGGTGTTTTCGCTGCTTGCGGACGCGACGCGGTAAGCGTCTTCGGATCGTCGATCCCAAACAATCTCGTTCAAGCCAGTTCTCAGGGATTTCATGGTGGCCAAAAAGTCTGCGAAAAAGAAAAAAGCCAAGAAGCGCGCTGCCAAGCCTGCGACCGCGAAGAAACGCGCCGTGAAGAAGAGCAGGAAAGCCGCAACGAAGACGGCGAAAAAATCGGGCAAGAAGGCTGCGACCAAGGCTGCCGGAAAGACGAGGAGCAAGACACCTGCAAAGAGGGCGCCGAAACCCCAAGAGTCGGTCAAGGCCAGGGCTGTCTCCGCACCAAAGCTGGCGAAAGAGGCCGCTGACGCGATCAGGAGAGCCGCCCAGAACGCAGCGGCGGCCCTTGCGCCGGCAGGAACGCGCGCGCCATCGTCGAGCCCGGCCAAATCTGCCGCGGCACCGGCAGCCTCGCGTGAAAGCGTTTTTTACGTCACGACCGCGATCGCCTACCCGAACGGGCAACCGCACATCGGCCATGCCTATGAGGCGATTGCCACCGACGCGCTGGCGCGCTTCCAGCGGCTCGACGGCAAGGACGTGTTCTTCCTGACCGGCACCGACGAGCACGGGCTGAAGATGGTTCAGACGGCCGAAAATGAAGGGCTGAGCACGCCGGAGCTTGCGGCCCGCAACTCCGGCCGATTCAGGGCGATGGACGAGCGGCTCAACATCTCTTTCGATCGCTTCATTCGCACCACCGAGCAGCAGCATCACCGCTCCAGCCAGGCGATCTGGAATCGCATGCAGCAGAATGGCGACATCTATATCGACACCTATGCCGGCTGGTATTCGGTACGCGACGAGGCCTATTACGCCGAGGATGAGACCACGGTCGGCGAGGACAATGTGCGGCGCGGCGCGCAGGGTACGCCAGTGGAATGGGTCGAAGAGAAGACTTATTTCTTCCGCCTGTCGGCCTATCAGGACAGGCTTCTGGCGCTCTATGAAGACCAGCCCGATTTTATCGGGCCGGACGCCCGCCGCAATGAAGTGATCAGCTTCGTCAAGCGCGGCCTGAAGGACCTTTCGATCTCGCGCACCACCTTCGATTGGGGAGTCAAGGTGCCGAACGACCCCGAACACGTCATGTATGTCTGGGTCGATGCGCTCACCAATTATATCACCGGTGTCGGCTTTCCCGACGAGGACGCCGACCCCCGCTGGCGCTTCTGGCCGGCCGATCTGCATGTCATCGGCAAGGACATCATCCGCTTTCACGCCGTGTACTGGCCGGCGTTCCTGATGTCGGCAGGCATCGCGCTGCCGAAGCGCGTGTACGCGCACGGCTTCCTGTTCAACAGGGGGGAGAAGATGTCGAAATCGGTCGGCAATGTCGTCGACCCCTTCAATCTCGCCGACCAGTACGGCGTCGACCAGATTCGCTATTTCTTTTTGCGCGAGGTGGCGTTCGGTCAGGACGGCACCTACAGCCACGAAGCCATCGTCGCGCGCATCAATGCTGACCTTGCCAATGATCTCGGCAATCTCGCGCAGCGCTCGCTGTCGATGATCGCAAAGCAGCTTGGCGGCGTGCTGCCTGCGCCGGGCACGTTGTCCGACAACGACCACGCCATCCTTGCGCAGGCGGACGGCATGATCAAAATTGCGCGCGAGGCGATGACGACCCAGCAGATCCATCAGTGGCTGAACGCCGTGTGGGCCGTGGTCGCCGAAGCCAACCGCTATTTCGCGGGCGAGGCGCCGTGGGCGCTGGCGAAGACCGATCCGGCGCGGCAGGGCACGGTGCTCTATGTGACCGCGGAGGTCGTCAGGCAGATCGCGATCCTGACCCAGCCCGTGATGCCGCAGGCCTCGGAAAAGCTGCTGGACAGCCTCGGCATCCCGCAGGGCGAGGCGCGGATGTTTGCAGCGCTCGGCGGCGAGACGCGCATTGCACCGGGCACAATGCTGCCTGCGCCGCAAGCGGTCTTTCCCCGTTACATCGAGCCCTCGGCGGCATAGATATCCTGCATGCTCGTCGACAGCCATTGCCACCTGGATTTCCCGGATTTTGCCGGCGATCTCGACGCCATTGTCGGCCGCGCCGCCGACGCCGGCGTCGGGCGCATGGTCACGATCTCGACCCGCGTGCGACGGTTGAGCGAGTTGCTCGCGATCACGGAGCGTTTCCCGAACGTCTATTGCTCCGTCGGCACTCACCCGCATCACGCGGACGAGGAGGATGGGATTTCGTCGGATGAACTGGTCGAACTGACACGGCATCCGAAGGTCGTGGCGCTGGGGGAGGCGGGGCTCGACTATTTCTACGACAACGGCTCGCCGGAGGCGCAGGCGCGCGGCTTTCGCGCGCATATTGCGGCGGCCCGCGCGAGCGGACTGCCTTTGGTCATCCACAGCCGCGATGCGGATCAGGATTGCCAACGCATCCTCGAAGAGGAGGTGGCGAAGGGGCCGTTCCGGGCGATCCTGCATTGCTATACAGGGGGCCGCGAGCTTGCGATGAAGGCGATCGATCTCGGCCTGTCGATCTCGTTCACGGGCATTCTGACCTTCAAGAAGTCGGAAGCCCTGCGCGACCTTGCGGCAGACCTTCCGGCCGAGCGCATCATGGTCGAGACCGATGCGCCCTATCTTGCGCCCGGAAAATTCCGCGGCAAGCGCAACGAGCCGGCCTATGTGGTCGAAGTCGCAAGGGTGCTTGCGGAGACTCGCGGCGTCTCGCTGGATGAGATTTCGCGGCAGACATCAGAGAATTTCTTCCGGCTGTTTTCCAAAGTGCCTCGGCCTGGCACAGCATGACGCTGACCCTGACCATCATGGGCTGCGGCTCCTCGGCCGGCGTGCCGCGCCCGGCGCTCGGCTGGGGCAAATGCGATCCGGGCAATCCCAAAAACCGGCGCCGCCGCTGCTCGCTGTTGGTCGAGCGAACCTCCGGCCACGGCACGACGCGAATCGTGATTGATACTCCGCCGGACCTGCGCGAGCAGTTGATCGATGCGAATGTCGATCACCTCGATGCCGCGTTTCTCACGCATGAGCATGCCGACCAGACCCACGGCATCGACGACCTCCGCTCAGTGGTGCTGCATCAGCGCCGGCGCATCCCGACCTATTTCAATCAGTCGACTGCCAAGGACGTGATGGCGCGGTTTTCCTACTGCTTCATTTCCCCGGAGGGCAGCGAATATCCGCCGATCCTTACGCGTCACAGCATCGAAGGCGGCGAAAGCCAGGAGATTCTCGGGAAGGGCGGCGCGGTGACGCTGACAGCTTTCAACATGCAGCATGGCAACATCCCGGCGCTCGGCTATCGCATTGGAGATGCAGCCTATACGCCTGACGTCAGCGACGTTCCCCGGGAAAGTTGGGGCGCGCTTGAAAATCTTGACCTCTGGATCGTCGACGGCCTGCGCTCCACGCCGCATCCGAGCCATTTCAGTGTCGCCGACGCGCTATCGTGGATCGGGCGCTTCAAGCCGAAGCGGGCCGTGATTACCAACATGCATGCCGACCTCGACTACGAGGTGCTGCGGCAGAGCCTGCCCAACGGCGTGGTCCCGGCGTATGATGGGATGCGGCTGACGGTCGGTTAAACGCATGATCAGAAACCGTTCAGCGGTTTTTTAGGTCCTGCGCAAGCACGCAAACGGCAAAGCTCGCGTTGAGCACTGGCACGATCTCGCCATGGAGCCTGTCCGATGATGTCCTTGTTTTTTGAAGTCGAGGTCAGGCCGGAGCGCACCGAGCAATATTTGAATCTGGCCGCGTCGCTGAAGCCCAGGCTGGATGCGATGGGCGGCTGCCTGTTTCTCGACCGCTTCAAGAGTCTGTCGCGGGACAATCTGCTTTTGTCATACCAGGTCTGGCAGGACGAAGGCGCCATGACGGCATGGCGTGTTGATGCGCAACATCACAAGGTTCAGACGCTCGGCCGGGAGAAAGTTTTCGCCGACTATCGGCTGCGGATCGCGCAAATCATCCACGAGGCGAGGAGGGGACAGCCCGTTTGGCAGCCGGAGCGGCGCACGCCCTATAATGACCCCGTGCGGCGAAAGCCGACCTATCTGCTGGTCACAGAATCCAGGAGTGCAAAGCTTCCTGTCCGGCCCGATTGGTCGAACGACGTGTTTGCAAGCGTCTATCGCGAGGGCCAGTTCGCGCATCTGATCGAACTGCCGGACATTCAGTCCGGCGTCGCCTTCGGCGATCGGCTGTTGGCCGATCCCGTCACAGAATATGTCAGGATTGTTGAGGTAATCCGCGACTACGGCATGTACGACCGGTCGGAGGCGCCGCAATATTATCCGCCCGTCGGCAGTCGTGTGTAACGGCCGCACTGCAGCAGGCGCAGCTTTGTTGTCCCTGTGCGGCCCGGCCACAGTGACACCGTGCAAACTTAAGGATAGGTTTTTAAAAAAATCCTCGGGGGAGGAAACGATGGACGGTGCGCTGCAACGATCAACCATGCGCAAGGTCTACCTGCGGCTCCTGCCGTTTGCGGTCCTGTCCTACGTGCTCGCCTATATCGACCGCATCAATGTGAGCTTCGCAGGCCTCACCATGCGCGACGACCTCGGCATGTCGGCTGCGACCTTCGGCTTTGCCGTCGGCATGTTCTATTGGGGCTATTTCATCTTCGAGGTCCCGAGCAACGTGATCCTGGAGAAGATCGGCGCCAGAATATGGATTGCCCGGATCATGATCACTTGGGGGATCCTCGCCGGAATGACCGCTATGGTCACGGGCTCGACAAGTTTTGCGATCGTGCGCTTCCTGCTCGGTGTGGCCGAAGCCGGCTTCTTCCCCGGCATCATCCTCTACTTCACCTACTGGTTTCCAAGCCATCACCATGCGCGGATCGTGTCGGGCTTTCTCGTCGGTCTGCCGGTCGCGGTTGCAATCGGCGCACCGATATCGACCGGGCTGCTCGGCCTCGATGGCCTGTTCGGCCTGCGGGGCTGGCAGATCATGTACATCGCGGAAGCCGTTCCGACCGTGGTGATCGGTGTGCTGACCTATTTCGTGCTCACGGACCGGCCGGAGCAGGCAAAGTTTCTCAGCGCGGAAGAGCGCAACTGGCTCGTCGGCACGATCGCCGCCGAGCGTCGCGCGACCGAAGCGGTGCGCAAATTCACCCTGTGGGAGGCGCTCTACAATCCCAAGGTCTTGCTGCTGGCTTTGAACTATGTCGGCATCGTGACCGCCAGCCTCGGCATGCTGATCTTCGTTCCGCAGATCATCAAGTCGCTCGGCAACTACAGCAACATGACGGTTGGCTGGCTGACAATGATCCCTTATATCGTTGGCGCCATCGCCATGGTGCTATGGGGGCGCCTGTCGGATCGCATGAACGAGCGGCGGTGGAATCTGTTCATCGCCTGCGTGGTATCGACCGTGGGCCTTGTGATTGCCGGCATGACGATGGGCACCGCCTGGGCGCTCGTTGGATTGTCGATCGCAACGATCGGCTTCTATGGCTCCAAGGGTCCATTCTTCGCCATGCCGCCAATGTTCCTCAGCGGTCCTGCGCTCGCGGCCGGTATTGCCTGGATCAACTCGATCGGCAATCTCGGTGGATTCTTCGGACCTTCCTATGTCGGGCTGATGAAGGACCTGACCGGCAGCTTCGCGGGCGGCCTCTATGGACTGGCGCTGCTCTGCCTGCTCGCCGCGATCGTCTGCGCGCTGTTTCTCCACATTCCAAAGCGGCGGCCGGCCGACGCCGTCGCGGCACCTGCCGAATGATGTCGAGATGAGACCGCCAAAGGCGGCCTCATCATTCTTACGCCGAAATCGCCTTCGCCGAGTCCACCTGATTGCGCAGCAGGAATTTCTGGATCTTGCCGGTCGACGTCTTCGGGATCGGCCCGAACACCACGACCTTCGGCGTCTTGAATCCGGACATCTGGCTGCGGCAATAGGCGATGATCTCGGCTTCCGTCGCCTGCGCGCCTTCTTTCAATTCCAGGAACGCGCAGGGCACCTCGCCCCACTTTGGATCGGGCTTGGCGACCACCGCGGCAAACAGCACCGCGGGATGCTTGTAGAGCACGTCCTCGACCTCGACGGAGGAGATGTTTTCGCCGCCGGAGATGATGATGTCCTTGGAGCGGTCCTTGATGATGACGTAGCCGTGCTCGTCGAGTACCCCGAGATCGCCGGTATGGAACCAGCCGCCGGCAAAGGCCTCCGTCGTCGCCTTCTGGTTCTTCAAATAGCCCTTCATCACGATATTGCCGCGGAACATGACTTCGCCGATGGTCTCGCCGTCGTGCGGCACTTCCTGCATGGTGTTGGGATCAAGCACGGTGACGGCATCCTGCAACGGGTAGGACACGCCCTGGCGCCGCTTCATCCGCGCGCGCTGGTCGACGGAAAGTTCGTCCCAGCCGGGCTGCTCCGCGCAAACCGAGGCGGGGCCATAGGTCTCGGTCAGGCCGTAGACATGGGTTAGCCGGATGCCGATGCTCTCTGCGCCCTCGAGCACCGCGACAGGCGGAGCCGCGCCTGCGATCAGCCCGACCACGCGCCGCGCCGCGCCGCCCTTTGGCGCGTCGGGCGCATTGATCAGCGTGTTGTAGACGATCGGCGCGCCGCACATATGGGTGACGCCGTGCTTCCCGATCAGTTCGAAGATTTTTGTGGGCTCGACCTTGCGCAGGCAGACATTGACGCCGGCGGCAGCCGCAACGGTCCAGGGGAAGCACCAGCCGTTGCAGTGGAACATCGGCAGGGTCCAGAGGTAAACCGGATGCTGGCCGAGATTGCCGGCAAGGATGTTGCTGACGGCATTGAGATAGGCGCCGCGATGATGGGTGACGACTCCCTTGGGGTTGCCCGTCGTGCCCGAGGTGTAGGAGAGGGCGATTGCATTCCACTCGTCGTCCGGCATTCCTGGCGTGAAGGAGGGATCGCCTTGCGCGAGCGCCGCCTCGTATTCGATCTCGCCGATCCGCTTTCCGCCCGCGAAAGTTGAATCGTCGACATCGATCACGAACGGCTTTGGTCCCTTCATCAGGGTCAGCGCCTCGGCGATCACTCCTGAAAACTCGGGGTCGACCAGAATGATCTTCGGCGCGCCGTGGTCGAGCTGGAAGGCGATCGAGGACGAATCGAGGCGAATGTTGAGCGTGTTGAGCACAGCGCCGGTCATAGGCACGGCAAAATGGAGCTCATTCATCGCGGGCACGTTGGGCAGCATGGCGGCAACGGTGTCGCCTTCGCCTGCGCCTTTGCCTGCAAGATATGACGCAAGGCGGCGACAACGCTCAAAGGTTTGCGCCCAGGTAAAGCTGCGGCCTTCGTAGACCGCGCTCACATGGTTGGGAAAGACCGCGGCGCTGCGAACAATGAAGCTGATCGGCGTCAGCACCACATAATTGGCCGGCGTCTTGTCCAGACCGATCTCATATTGGTTTTGCTTCGCACTCATCGGCCACCTCCCATTCTCAACTTACAGGAACCCGATCGAGATCCATGGAAATATCGCAACGATAATCAATCCAACCAGAAGCGCCAGCATATACCCCCAGATCGGCCTGATACCTTGTGCGGGATCAACCCGCCCGATGGCGCAGGCGGCATAATAACCGACCCCGAAGGGCGGCGCGAACAATCCCATGCCCATGGCGAGGATGATGATCATGGCATAATGCACCTCGTGCACGCCGACGGCTCGGGCGATCGGAAACAACAGCGGCCCGAACAGCACGATCGCCGGGATCCCCTCGAGCACGCTGCCGAGGATGGTGAACGCCACGATCGAGACTGCGATAAAGGAGCCGGCGCCGCCGGGCAATCCGGTCATCGCCGACGCCAATGCCCGCGAAAATCCGGATTGGGTCAGGCCCCAGGCCATGCCGGTGGCGGTCCCGATGATGAGCAGGATCGCCCCCGACAGCGCGGCGGTTTCGATCAGCATCGGCATTAGGCGCCGCCAGTCGAAGCGGCGATAGACCAACAGTCCGACAACAAAACCGTAGACGATGCCGATGGTGGAGACCTCGGTCGCGGTTGCGACACCTTCGGTTACGGCATAGCGGATAACAAAAGGCAGCGCGAGCGCGGGCAGGGCGATGAAGAAGGTCTTGCCGATCTCGCCGGCACTGGCCCGCCGGACATGGCTCATGTCTTCGTGGCGGTAGCGCCACCAGACCAGCATGCAGAGCGTGATCGCCAGCACCAGGCTCGGAAGCAGCCCGCCGGTGAACAGCGCCGAGATCGACACGCCCGTGACCGAGCCGATGGTGATCAGCACAAGACTTGGCGGGATGGTTTCGGTCTGGGCGCCGGTGGCGGCAAGCAGCGCAACGAGATCGCCCGGTCTGGCGCCGCGCTCCTTCATCTCCGGAAACAGCACCGGCGCTACGGCGGCCATGTCGGCGGCCTTCGAGCCGGATATGCCCGAGACCAGATACATCGCGCCGACCAGCACATAGTGCAGGCCGCCCTTGATATGGCCGAGCAGGCTTGCGAGGAACGCCACCATCGCGCGCGCCATGCCGGTCATTTCGATCAGAAGGCCCAAAAACACGAACAGCGGCACCGAGAGAAGGATCAGGTGGCTCATGCCTTCGTCCATCCGCCCGACCAGCACCATCAGCGGGGTACGCGTGGTCAATGCGAGATAGCCGAAGATCGCAAGCCCGAAGCCGAACGCGATCGGCACGCCCGCGAAAACGCAAAAGCCGGCAACGCCGACAAAGAAGATGACAAGGTTGATATTGCCGAGAGGCCTGAGCCAGGGCTGCGCGATCCAGAACAGCGCGATCAGCACGCCAACCGAGACGACCGCACCAACCACAAGCCTGAAATCGCCGATCCGCGCGAGCCGCAGCAATGCAAACAGCGCCATCAGGCAGGTGCCGACGGGGAGCGCCGCCGCGCGCCAGCTGTTGGAGATCTGCAGTGCCGGCGTAGTGATAAAGCTTTCCTCATAGGCGTAGTCGAAGGCCGGCTTTGCAATCATCAACAGAAACGCCAGCGCCGCACAGATCGCTACCGTGGCGAGATAGGCCTGCGTACGGCCACTCGTCATCGCCACGACCGCGGTCATGCGCATGTGCTCGGAGCGGCGGAACGCCACCGCTGCTCCCAACATCGCAAGCCACAGGAACAGGATCGAGGCGAGCTCGTCCGACCAGATCAAGGGCTGGTGCAGGCCATAACGCGCAACGACGCCCGCGAACAGGATGACGATTTCGGCCACCACGAGCGTGGCTGCCGGGATTTCCACCAGAAACCCCAGCCAGCTTTCGACCGAGGCGACAAGGGAAGGGCGAGGGGACTCCCCTGCCTCGCCAATCGCAAATTCGCTCACTTCGACGCGAGCCATTGACGGCCCTCACCGCGTTAAGGTTACGACAGCTTGCCAACCGCCTTTTCCAGCAACTCCCAGGCCTGGTCGCCATATTTGCCTTTCCATTCGGCATAGAAACCGGCGGAACGAAGCTTGTCACGGAAGGGTGCCGAGTTCGGCTGGTTGAAGATCAATCCCTTCGCGGCGAGGTCTTGTTGCAGGCCCGCGTTGAGCTTGGCGACATCGGCGCGCTCGTTCAGGGCTGCCGCATTGATGTGCTTGGCGACGATCGCGCGTATGTCAGCCGGCACAGCTTCCCAGGCACGACGATTGGCAAGGAACCAGAAGCCGTCCCACATGTGGTTGGTCAGCGAGCAATATTTCTGCACCTCGTAGAGCTTTGCGGTCGAGATGATCGCCAGCGGGTTTTCCTGGCCTTCGACGATCCTGGTCTGCAGCGCGGAATAAACCTCGCTGAAATTGATCGAGGCGGGCGCCGCATCGAATGCCTTGAACATCGACGTCCAGAGCGGCGAGACCGGCACACGGATCTTGAAACCCTTAAAATCGTCCGGACCGTTGATCGGCTTGGTCGAGGACGTGGTCTGGCGAAAACCATTGTCCCAGATCTTGTCCATGACCTCGAGACCGGCCTTCTTGATCTCGCCGCGTACATAGGCGCCGAGATCGCCGTCCATGGCCTTCCAGACCGTATCGTAGTCCGGAAACGCAAACCCGATGCCGTTGATGGACGCCGCCGGCACCAGCGTCGACAGGATCAGACCCGACAGCGTGAAGAACTCGATGCCGCCGGACCGAATCTGGCTCAGCATGTCGGTGTCAGAGCCGAGCTGGTTGTTCGGAAAAATCTGCAGGTCGAAGCGCCCGTTGGTCTCGGCCTTGATCGCGGCCGACATTTCCTTGGCACGGGAATTGAGCGGATGGCTGTCCGGGAGATTGTTGGCGTATTTGTAGGAAAACTCGGCGGCTTGTGCACGCGCCACACCAGGCGCTCCGATGCCGCCCAGAACCGCACTGGCCGCCGTTGCCTTCAACAACGCGCGTCGTGAAAAGCTCATCGGTTTCTCTCCCTTTATTGTTGTTCGATCGGGTTCGTTGAGCGCTTATTGCAGCGTCCGGTGGCGGCGGCAACATCGGCGTTCGAAAGCCGGCCGGGGGGCCCGCTTTGGGGCTGTGCTGGCTTTCGCCGCGGGCGCCTCAAATTGACGCGATTCGGGAAGAATTTGGCCTAAATGCCTGATCCTGCTATGGATTCAAATATTCCATAATATACCTTATGCGAATCGTGGATGTGTGGGAGGGGATTTCGTTGGTGGCAACGAGGCGCCGCCGGCGGGCAACGAGGTGCTGCCAAATCCAGGCACATTCGCGGATCACGCGATTCCTACTACTCGCTGCCCACACACCATGGCATCACAACGCGGGCGGCCTGCAGCGAGACAATGGAGACGACGGCATGACGAGTTTGCTTTCCGTGCGCAATCATTTTCGGGGCTGAGCATGCTGCGGGACGCCGGGATTGTCGCGGCGCCAGTTCGTCGCAGGCACGGTCGCGATGGCCGCCGCAGCAACCCTGGCAAAGCCCGCCCTCTCCCTTGAACGGATGCTGATCGACACCCATCACCACTTCTATCCGCCGGAGTATCAGAAGCTCTGGCTTGATTATGAGGATCAGCGCAAGCTTCCACATTTTCCCGGCCAAGTCGCGTGGTCGAGCCCGAAGGCGATCGAGGACATGGACAGAGCCGGCATCCGCACCGCGGTGCTGTCGGTTGCTTCCACACCGGGCGTCTGGTTCGACCTCGGAGCCGACAAGGCAAATGAGCTCGCGCGGACCTGCAACGATTTTGCCGCCGGCATGATGCGGGACAATCCTGGACGGTTTGGATTGTTTGCGACGTTGTCGATGCTCGACATCGACAAGACGCTCAGGGAGATCGAATACGCCTTCGACACGCTGAAAGCCGATGGCGTGGGCCTGCAGACGAATTATGGCGACAAGTGGCTGGGCAATGCAGCCTATAAGCCCGTGTTCGATGAACTCAATCGCCGCAAGGCGGTGGTCTATGTGCATCCCCTCGTCGCAAGCTGTTGCGCCCAGTTGAGCGTCGGCACCTTCCCGGCCGTGATCGAGGTACCTCATGACACCACGCGCACGGTCACAAGTCTGCTGCTGTCGGGTGGATTTGCGCGCTGGCGGGATATTTCCTGGCTGTTCTCGCATGCCGGCGGCACCATCCCGATGATGGCAGGCCGGATCGAGTCGTTTTATGGCGCGAGGCCCAACCTCAGGGAGTTCGCTCCGGAGGGTATTTTGGGAGAGCTCGGTCGCCTCAACTACGACACCGCCAATGCAACAAGCGCGCCGGCGATCGCCGCGCTGCTGAAGCTCGTGCCTGCTGCAAGGGTAACCTACGGGTCGGACTACCCCTACTTCCAGCTCGACCAGATGAAGAACCTGGAGCAGCTCGGGCTTGACGCCGCCGATCTCAAGGCAATCGGCAGCGCGAACGCAGTCAGGTTGATTCCGCGTTTGAAGACTTAGGCGAACGCAACATCGCGCTCCCCCTCGCCCGTCGCCTCGAGAGCTTACGGCCAGATCGTGTTGAGGATCTCGGCCAGACGCGCGCCACCTTTGGCGAGCTGACGACGCTTGATGCCGTCGGCAACGAAGAGATAGGCGGGATGATCGTCGTAAGTGACCGTCCACTCCGCCTTCGGCGGCGGCCTGGTCCGCAGGAAACTGAGACCCATGAATGCCTGATGGGAGATGCGGATCGTATCCGATGCCCACTCGACCGGCCATTCCTCCATCGCTGCCTGGCTCGGCGGCGTGGCGCGCGCCTCCGCCATCAATTCCCTGGTTGCGGCGTCGCCGATGTCGATCGGAATCTTGTCCCACTGGGTATGAAGATCGAGGTTCTGGTCCTTGATGGCGTTGCCACCAAAGGTTGAGCTCCCCGGCGGAACTTTGTGGGTAACGTCGGGATCGACCGGCTTGCCGTTCTCGTCGAGATAAACCACGCCGACATGCAGCGGCTGGTGCAGATCGCCGACGAAATGCACCAGCATCAGGAGCGCTTCCTTCTTGTCCTTGATCGAGAATGGCGCGGGCGCGGACCCGCCTTTGAGCACCGCGATGGCTGCGCCGATCACCGCCACCAGATCATGGTCGTTCGTTCCCTGATCGCTGCGATCGTAGGTGTCGCGTTCGATCGCGACGTCGTCGAAATGGTAGTCGGTGTGGCATCCGCTGTCCGGCGGATCCTTGCAGTTGCTCCAGTTGCGCTCGGCGTAATCGACGATCCGCTTCCGCTCAGCGTCCGATCTGAAGACGATGCAAGGCACCTCGAATTCCAGATGGTCTTGGTCCACGACGTAGCTGAAGTTGCCGGTCACCTTGTCTTTCTTCACGCTCCTCACGCAATCCGCCCAGGGGCCTGACAGGCGCAGCGTGAGATCCTTTCTGGGATCGGGTGGCGCACCTTCGTTGAGAATCTCCTGCACCTGTTTGCCTGCGTTGTCATGGAGCAGTTGGTCGGCGATCGAGCCGACCACGCGGTGGCCCTGAAAATCCCATGCGGAAGCGGCACGGGGATTGAGAAGACAGAAAAAACAGATCATCGCGAACGCCAAGCGAACCATGGGCTGCCCCGTTCAGTTGTCGCGGGATCGATAAGCCATCTTTAGTTGTGAGCACTCTAGCGCCGCAATGCCAGGCGGCAAAGCGCATTCTTGCCGTTTCTTGCAGGCGATAGCCGAGAGACCCGCCTCGACACGGAATGAATGAGAGGAGTATCTTTGGCTCATGACAGAGCATGATCACGATCACCACGACCATTCGGAACTCTCCGAGATCGAGCTGCGCGTGCGCGCGCTCGAGACGGTGTTGACCGAAAAGGGCTATGTCGAGCCCGCGGCGCTGGACGCCATCGTCCAGGCCTATGAAACCCGGATCGGGCCTCATAATGGCGCGCGCGTCGTCGCGAAAGCCTGGGTCGACCCGGACTTCAAGCGAGCGCTGCTTGCGGATGCAACCAAGGCGGTCGGCACGCTCGGCCATGTCAGCCGTGTCGGCGATCATCTGGTCGCGGTCGAGAACACGCCTGAGCGTCACAACATGGTCGTTTGCACCCTGTGCTCCTGCTACCCCTGGGAAATGCTCGGGCTGCCGCCGGTCTGGTACAAGGCCGCGCCCTACCGGTCGCGCGCGGTGAAGGACCCCCGCGGCGTGCTCGGGGATTTTGGCGTGAGCCTGCCCGCAGAAACCGAGATCAGGGTCTGGGATTCCACTGCGGAGACGCGCTTCCTGGTGCTGCCGATGCGGCCTCAGGGCACCGAAGGCTGGAGCGAGGAAAAGCTTGCCGAGCTTGTGACGCGGGATTCCATGATCGGCACGGGCTTTCCGAAAACGCCGGGCGCGCCGTCATGAACGGCGTGCACGACATGGGCGGCATGGACGGTTTTGGCAAGGTCGAGCCGGAACCGAACGAGCCGATGTTCCATGAGGAGTGGGAAGGCCACGTGCTGGCGATGATGCGCGCGCTCTCAAATGCCGGCGCGTTCAATATCGACATGTCGCGTTTCGCACAGGAGAGCTTGCCGCCCCGCGTCTATCTCTCAAGCTCCTATTACGAAAGATGGTTCCGGGCATTGGAAAACATGCTGATCGCGAGGGGTTATGTCGGCACAAGGGAAGTCGCCGAAGGGCATGCGCTGGAGCCTGCAAAAGCGTTGAAGCGCGGCAAGTTCACCGTCGGCGATGTCGAGCGCATCATGACCCGCGGCCAGTTCGGCCGCGCCGCGCCGGGCCTTGCGAAATTCAGGCCGGGCGATCGCGTGCGCGCCAGGAACATGCACCCCCTCACCCACACGCGCCTGCCGCGCTATGTGCGCGGCCATGTCGGCGTGGTCGAGTGCGACCACGGTTGTCATGTGTTTCCGGACACGGCGGCGATGGATGCCGGCGAGAACCCGCAATGGCTCTACACCGTCGTGTTCGATGGCCGCGAGCTCTGGGGTCCCGACTCCGATCCGACCATCAAGGTCTCGATCGACGCATTCGAGCCCTATCTGGAGCCCGCCTGATGGATGCGGCCGCCGCGGCGCGTGCAACAAGCGCCCTCCCCGATCTCCCCGGCGATGCCGAAGGACCGGTGTTTCGCGAGCCGTGGGAAGCGCAGGCTTTTGCCATGGCGCTGGCGTTGCATGAGCGCGGCGTGTTCACTTGGGGCGAATGGGCGGAAGCCTTGGGCCGCGAGATCAAGCGCGCGCAGGCCAGCGGCGATCCCGACACTGGCGAGACCTACTATCGGCATTGGCTCGCCACCCTGGAAGGGCTGGTCGCCCAAAAGGGCGTCGCGTCCTCCGAGATGCTGCATCGCTATCGCGATGCCTGGGATCGCGCGGCCGACCGCACGCCGCATGGCTCGCCGATTGTGCTGAAGCCTGACGATTTTCAGTAGCCCGCGTGGCCTCTAGCGATACGCGGGAACGCTTTGGCCAATGACCCGGATATCGCTAGAGGCTCAGGCGGGCTACGCCGATTTGACGACGGAAGGCCCCCGCCCGCGCGGTGGAAATCGGCCGTGTCGCGCTGGGATCGCCGCTCATCTTGCGGCATAAAGCACCTCGCCTCCAAGGCCTAGGTGAGCTTGATGACCCCTTCCCGCGATATTTCCCGCCTGATCGAGATCATGGCGCAGCTCAGGACACCCGTGAGCGGCTGCCCCTGGGATCTCGAGCAGGATTTTGCGACCATTGCCCCCTACACCATCGAGGAAGCCTATGAGGTCGCCGATGCAATCGCGCGCGGCGATCTCGATGATCTCAAGGACGAGCTCGGCGATCTCCTCCTGCAAGTCGTCTATCACGCGCGCATGGCCGAGGAGAAGAAAGCCTTCGCCTTTGGCGATGTGGTCGAGGCCATCACACGAAAAATGATCCGAAGGCATCCGCATGTGTTTGCCGACAAGGACGGCAACATCGCACCCGCTGGCGTCAAGAGCGCCTGGGAGCGCATCAAGGCCGAGGAAAAGGCCGAGCGCGCCGCGCGGCGGCCGCACCAGCACAACGAGCACAAGTCGCTGCTTTCGAGCGTCAAGGCCGGCCTTCCGGCGCTGATGCGAGCAATCGAGCTACAGCGCAAGGCGTCAACCGTGGGCTTCGACTGGAACGACCCGCGCGCGGTCTTGAAAAAGATTCGCGAAGAAGCGGACGAGATCGAGCTGGCGCTCGACCGAGCCGACAACGAGGAGGAGCTTGCCGCCGAAACCGGCGATCTCCTGTTCGCGGTGGTCAACCTGGCGCGCCATGTGAAGGCCGATCCCGAAATGGCGCTGCGCGGCGCCAACGCCAAATTCGAACGGAGGTTTGCCTACATCGAGCGCGCGCTGGAAGCGCGCGGGCAGCCACTCAAGGAAGCAACCCTCGACGAGATGGACGCGCTTTGGAACGAGGCAAAGGACGCGGAGTAGAACTCCGCTGCCCGATACGCCGGCACCGTCACGAGCAAACCCAGATAATCACGAGCGCCACCGGGAAACCCACACCCAAAGCGCCACCAATCATCAACACGAAGGCCGAAAGCAAATTTGCATCGGCGCGCACCGTGCGTTCAGTCATGCTTTTGCTCCATCGAGCCCCCACGGGCAAATGCCCGCCGCCCAAGGGATCAATCATCAAAAAGCCGTCGGGACAAGGTCGCTGACCTTTCCGAATCCAGGCCCAGACCCGAACCGCAATGATGGAAGGCTTGCCGATGTATGGTTAAGAAATGGTTAACGCGACGCGTGACCGCCCTGGCGCGGGATGAGCGGATCGAGCGCGCTCGCTATCCTAGAGGCAGAGGCCGAGAATTCTCATTCGACAGTCTTGCGCGGTGCGGGTCTGGTTTTTCGCGACCGTCGTTGTCTTTGCCGCCGCCTCGGCTCGCTTGGGATTCTCGTAGCCTCCCGCGATGACCATGGCCCAATAGGTGCGACCGCTTGTCGAGCTTTTCACACTCGCGACGCCAACCCGCGACGCGCCATGCAGCAGGAGATTCCTGCGGTGTCCGCTCGATTCGATCCATTGATTCAGGGTTTTTGGGAAGCTGTCGTAGCCATAGGCGATATTTTCGGCGGCTTGTCCGGAGCCTGACGGCGCCACGCGCGTGCTGAAAGAGCCGAGCACGCTATGGTCGAGCACGTCCTTGGCGGCCATAGCCGCAGCCTGATCATGCGCAATCCGGTTGAGCGTCGAATCGATTGTCACCCGCCCTTCGCCGTGCTCAAGGCGAAAGTTCGAGATCAACTCCGCCGGCGTGGCCGATTGCGCGGCCACGGAGCTGCAGAACGCAAACGGAAGCCAAAACCAAATCAGGATCGCGCTGGCCGCGCAGAATCTATGCATCTGTCAATTTTTGTCCAAGGACGGGGCGGGCACCCCTGCCCCAAACGTCACCCAACCGGCCAACACGAGCGAAAATAGGGCAAATCCGCGGAGAAGGCGCCAGTTTGGGGGAAATCGGTCCGGTCAAAAACCAGAACTCGATGTCGAGGTTGACCAGGGAAACCCAAAGCGGGGTGTCGCTATTCATTCGATCACGCAGCCTGGCTCGCGGGAAAAACCGGCGATGATTTCGCAGCAATCGAAAACGCGGGCATCTTTCGTGGCATCATCTTTGGATCACCGTGACGACCACGGCAATCACGAAGGGTAATGCAAGCAGCGCAGAGGCTGCGAAGGCCAGCCACCGCAGCCTCTGGAGTCGCCGCGCATACCATCCCGCAGCCGCCAAACCGATCGCAGCGGGCGCGGTCCAATACCAGTGCCACACGACGAACATCACGTACGATAAAATATGAGCCGCGCCCAAAGCGGCAGTTCAAGCCTCATCCATCGCACTCCCGGCGTATGACTTCGGCGAGCGAATGCAGGTCCGAGTCATGCGCGAACAAGTAAATTCAAGCGCGATGGCGGTTCGATGGAAAATCGCCAAGTGTTCTCTGAGTGACAAGCGCAGTTCGCTTGAGGTCAAAGCCTGTTCGTCGTGGTCAAAGGCGGCTCATCTACGTCCGGATGGACGGGGAGATGCAGCAATCCGTCACATCCCGTGCGGCACGGCATCGAAGCGCGAGACCACGATATCGCGCTTGGTCTCGTCGACCCGCACGGTCATGTCGAAGCGGCCATCGTGCAACTGCTTGTTCAGTACCTCGGCGTTGCGATGCAGCCAGGAGATGCCGGCGCCGTCGGCGGCGTCGATCGACAGATCCAGCGTGGTGCGCGCAGCTGCAAGGCGGTCTTCGATGGCCGCCAGCAGCTCGTCGATCCCCTCTCCGGTCGCGGCGGAGACCGGAAAGCAGGGATGGTCATGCGGCCGGCGCGCTGCGATGTTGCGGAGATTTTCGCGTTCCTGCACCGAGAAGCGGTCGATCTTGTTCCAGACTTCGATGATGCGTTTGCCCCCATTGCCCTGGGGATCGATGCCGAGCTGCCTCAGCACGGTCTCGACGTCGCGCTCCTGCGCTTCGGCATCCTCGTGGCTGATGTCGCGGACATGGAGGATGACATCGGCCTCCAGCACCTCTTCCAGCGTGGCACGAAAGGCGGCCACCAGTTGCGTCGGCAGGTTCGAGATGAAGCCCACAGTGTCCGACAGCATGGCCTTGCCGCCATGCGGCAGATGCAGCGCGCGCAATGTCGGATCCAGCGTTGCAAACAGCATGTCGGCGGCCTGCACCTCGGCGCGGGTCAGGCGGTTGAACAGCGTCGATTTGCCGGCGTTGGTGTAACCGACCAGCGCGACCACGCGATACGGCACGCGCTTGCGGCCTTCGCGATGCAGCCTGCGGGTTGCCTGCACCTTCTTCAATTCGGTCTCGAGCCGCGTGATGCGCTCGCCGATCTGGCGGCGGTCGGCCTCGATCTGGGTTTCGCCGGGACCGCCCATGAAGCCGAAGCCGCCGCGCTGGCGCTCGAGATGGGTCCATGAGCGCACCAGACGGCTGCGCTGATAGTTGAGATGCGCAAGCTCGACCTGCAGCGCGCCCTCCTTGGTCTTGGCGCGGCGGCCAAAGATTTCCAGGATCAGGCCGGTGCGGTCGAGCACCTTGGTGTTCCAGGCCTTCTCGAGATTGCGCTGCTGGATCGGCGACAGCGCGCAATCCATCACCACGAGCTCGATGTCGTGTCCGGTGACGAGACCGATGATCTCCTCGACCTTGCCCTTGCCGAGATAGGTCGCGGGACGGATCTGCGCGATCGGCGCAATCAGCGCGTCCGCGACCTCGAGGTCGATCGCACGCGCAAGCCCCGCGGCCTCCTCCAGCCGCGCCTCGAAATCCCGCAAGGCAGGATCATCCGTTTGCGCCTCGCTGCCGCGGCGCATCCGCAAATACGGGCCGATGACGATCACCCGCCCGCTCTGTTTGGCCCCTGCCGACCGTGGACGGTCAGCGCCCCCTTCCCAGTTCCGGGGTTCCAATCAATTCACTCTCAAGCCGGCGCATCCTCGCCGCCCTCGAACAACTGGATTGGAGCGCCCGGCATGATGGTCGAGATCGCATGCTTGTATACAAGCTGCGAGTGACCGTCGCGCCGCAGCAGCAGGCAGAAATTGTCGAACCAGGTGACAATCCCCTGCAGCTTTACCCCATTGACCAGAAAGATCGTCAGTGGCGTCTTGGTCTTGCGAACGTGATTCAGGAAGGTGTCTTGTAGGTTTTGTGCGCGGTCTGCCGCCATTGTTGTTGTCCCGCCATGTGCTTCTTTTTATTGAACCGGATTTTCGCTCTCTGATGGAGCTTGTCCCGGTCGCCTTGCGCTCCTCAGATTCCCCCTCCTTGGGACGCATGGCGGGTCAATTAGAAGGCAGGCGCTGTTTTTAGGCAAGCCGCTTCACGCCCGCCGCCAGCAGCAGTCAGCCTTATTTGCAGGCAAATGGTGGCGAAAGCTGTGAAATTCTCAAGCAAATGCATGAAAGCGGCATCGGCGCTTGCCGTCATAGGCGCTCGGGATGCCTCCGTCGGACGGCAGCGGAGGCAGATCAGTTCGACCCATTGTGGAAATCTGCGGCTTCGCGCTCCATGTCCGTATCGGACAACCCGGCGGCGAAACGGCCCCTAGCCCACGCCGAGCGCCTTGAGCTTGCGGTGCAGGGCCGAGCGCTCCATCCCGACGAATTCAGCCGTGCGGGAGATATTCCCGGAGAACCGACTGATCTGGGCGATCAGATAGTCGCGCTCGAACACCTCGCGCGCCTCCCTGAGCGGCAATCCCATGATGTGCTCGCCATTGTTGGAGGTCGGCATCGCCGGCACCATGGAGCCGACGTCCTGCGGCAGCATGTCGGCGGTGATGATCACCTCCGGCCCGCCGCCCGCGAGAATCATCACACGCTCGACATTGTTGCGGAGCTGGCGGACGTTGCCTGGCCAGATATGGGATTGCAGCACGGCCATCGCGTCCTGCCCGATCTGGCGCTTGGGCAGGCCCGTGGTCGCCGAGATCTGGTCCATGAAATAGTCGATCAGCTCGGGGATATCCTCGCGCCGCTCCGACAGCGGCGGCACGCGGATCGGCACCACCGACAGCCGGTGATAGAGGTCTTCGCGGAAATGGCCCGCGGCGATTTCCTCCTCCAGGTTGCGGGCGGTGGAGGAGATGATGCGGACATCGACATGAACCTTCGTGGTGCCGCCGGCACGCTGAAAGGTCTGATCGACCAGCACGCGCAGAATCTTGTTCTGGGTTTCGCGCGGCATGTCGCCGATTTCGTCGATGAACAGCGTGCCGCCATGCGCCTCTTCGAGCGCGCCCACTTTCCGTTGCTGCTCGCCGTTGGGCTGCTCGATCCCAAACAGCTCCTCCTCCATCCGCTCCGGCGTGATGGCGGCCGCGTTGATGACGACGAAGGGACCCTCGGCACGGCTTGAGGCCTGGTGCAGCGTGCGCGCGACCAGTTCCTTGCCCGCACCGGAGGGGCCCACGATCAGGATGCGGCTATTGGCTTTCGCCGCGCGCTCGATGGTCTGGCGAAGCTGGTTCATGCAGGGCGAATGGCCGGTCAGCGCGCTCGAGGTCGGCGCGAGCTGCTTCAACTCCCTCACCTCGCGCTTGAGCCGCGAGGTTTCCAGCGCCCGTGTTGCGACCAGAATCAGGCGGTCCGACTTGAACGGCTTTTCGATGAAATCATAGGCACCGCGCTTGATCGCCGCGACTGCGGTTTCGATGTTGCCATGGCCGGAGATCATCACGACGGGCAGATCGGGATGGTCCTTCTTGATCTGCTCCAGAAGCTGCAGCCCGTCGAGCTTCGAGCCCTGCAGCCAGATGTCCAGAAACACCAGATGCGGCCTGCGGTTGGCGACCTCCGAGAGCGCGGAATCGCTGTCGCGCGCCGTCCTGGTCGAAAACCCCTCATCGTCCAGAATGCCCGCAACGAGCTCCCGGATGTCGGCCTCGTCGTCGACAATCAGAATGTCACTTGCCATGGGTCGCGCCCTGCCTCATCCACCGCCTGTCGCGGCTTTGATTTTTGTTTCAACGTTAGTCTCTGCTGCCGCCCTTGTGGTTTCCGGCGCCGGCGAGATTGTTTCGGCTGACGAGTGTGCCGCGTCGGCCGCTTTGTCCTTGACATCGATTTTCGACGCGCTTCGGCCTATGACGGCAAAACGCAGCCGCATCCAGGCACCGCGCTGGCCGGGGCGGAAATCGGCGGCATCCTTCAGTTCGATCCGGCCGCCATGGTCCTCAAGGACGCGGCCGACAATGGCAAGACCGAGGCCCGTGCCCTTTTCGCGGGTGGTCACATAGGGTTCGAGCAAACGCGCGCGCGCAACTTTCGGCAATCCGATACCGTTGTCGATGACGTCGATCACAATGTCGTCGTTCTCGCGCTGCGCGATGACATCGATGCGACCTTTGCCGAGCTCGTCGGGCGGAACCTGCTCGATGGCTTCCGTTGCGTTCTTGATGATGTTGGTCAGCGCCTGCGAGATCAGCCGGCGATCGAACTGGGCGTGCAGCGGGTCCTGCTTGACGTCGGCCTCGATATCGAGCTCGGGATGGGCGACCTTCATCAGGAAGACGGCTTGCCGCACGGTGTCGGCGACGTCCTCGCCCTCGATCACGGGTTTCGGCATGCGCGCAAAGCGGGAGAATTCGTCGACCATCCGCCTGATGTCGTCGACCTGGCGGACGATGGTGTCGGTGCACTGATCGAACACCGCCTTGTCCTTCTGCTCGGTGATGGTCTTGCCGAATTTGCGGCGGATGCGTTCGGCCGAGAGCTGGATCGGCGTCAGCGGATTCTTGATCTCGTGGGCGATGCGGCGGGCGACGTCGCCCCAGGCCGAGGTGCGCTGGGCAGTGACGAGTTCGGTGATGTCGTCGAGCGTGATGATGTAGCTGTCGCCGCGCTGCTGGCCGGCCTTCTCCGCGCTGACGCGTACCGACAAATTGCGCTCGACGCCGTCGCGCAGGATCGTGACCTGGCCCTGCACCAGCTTCTGCGTGCCCTCGCGCGCGGTACTCATCATCTCGTCGAGCTCTGGGAGCACGTCGGAGAGGGGATGATCGAGCGTCTCGGCTTCCGAATGTCCGATCAGCTTCTCCGCCGAACGGTTGAGAATACCGATGCTGCCGGAGGCGTCGACGCCGATGATGCCGGCGGAAGCCGACGACAGCACCGCCTCGATGAAGCGGCGGCGACTGTCGATCACTTCGCTGGCGTTGACGAGCTCATTGCGCTGGGTGCGCAGCTCCTGCGTCATCTTGTTGAAGGTCTCGCCGAGCTGTGCGAGGTCGCCTTCCGATCTCATCACCGGCACCTGCACATTCAGATTGCCGGTCGAGACGTCGCTGGCCGCGCTCATCAGGCGGCGGATCGGCGCGACCAGCCAATTGGCGAAGTTCAATCCGATCAGCACCGAGGCCATCAGGATGGTCAGCGCGATCAAGGCAAACATCAGCGCAACATTGACCTGAATGGCGAGCCGGCGCGATTCAAGCTCGGCATATTCGGCCGCGCTCGCCTCCGTCTGTCTGAGTTGCGCGACCACGCGCGGATCGAGCAGGCGCGCCACGTAGAGGAAGGTGTCCGCAAAGCCTTTCTGCCGCACCACGGCAGCGACGTAATTGGCTTCCGGGAAAACGGCGATCTGCGGCTCGGTTTCGTTAACGTTGCTCAGGAACTCCGCAGTCGGCGTGGTAAAACTCTGCTTGATACCGGTTGCGGCCGAAGCCAGCACGTTGCGATCCTTGTCGATCAGCATCGCGCCCGGCAGGTCGCGCGTGGCGGCGCTCGCGGTCAGAAGCTCGTTGAAGGAGAGCCGGTCCTGATCGAACAGCGGCCGCGCGTGGGCGATATCGTTGGCCATGCCGAGGATGTCGCCGCGAATGAGCTGCGCATGCTCATAGGTATAGGCGCGCGCGATGATCACCGAGTTCTGGATCACCTCGCGCGTCGGCCCCGAAAACAGCCGGTTGAAGCCGCGGTCAATGGTGACGTTGGCGAAAATCGCAACCAGCACCGCCGGCAGCACCGCGATCACGGAGAACAGGCTGACGATCTGGATGTGGAGCCGCGCCGCCGCGCGCCCGCGCCGGCGGGCCTGAACCACCTGCCAGACCTCGCGGATGATGAGGCCGACCAGCAGAAGGATCAGTGCGGCATTGATGAGAAGGAACGAGACGACGACCGGCGGCGTCGGCTCGATCGGGGTAAAGCCGGTGAGCACGACGAAGGTGAGGAGCGTCGACAACAGCGCAATGCCTACGGCCACGGGCGCCAGCAGCTGTCTCAAGGACAAGCCTTTGGGCTCGGCAGGCGGCGGGTCGGACGGGGGGGCCGGGGTGTCTGCGCTGGTCATTTCGGAAAAAAGGTGAAGCTGAATGTCTTTAAATCGCCCGCATACGCGCGGACTGATGCATTCATATCACACGTTGTTGCCGAATTGCGACAATTCCGGGGCGCATTTTGCCGCGGAACTGTTCGCGCTCAAGTGCAAGCCCAGCCGACGCAATTCACGCTGAGAGGCAAAACGGGAGGGGATCAAGCCACTGGAGGTGCTGACCTGATCCCCTCCCCGCCGCTACCGCTAGCCCCCGCTGCGGTAAACCTGGATGTCGAGATCCCTGATCTTCTTGCGCAGCGTGTTGCGGTTGAGGCCGAGCAGATCGGCGGCGCGGATCTGGTTGCCACGGGTCGCTGCCAGCGCTGCGGTGAGCAGCGGCACCTCGATCTCCTTGAGGATGCGGTGATAGAGGCCTGGCGGCGGCACGCCATTGGGGAAGCCCGAGAAGTGCGAGGAGAGATAGGCCTCCACCGCGCCGCCGAGATTGTCGACGCCATGCGGGATCGAGCCGCCGGAGGCCACCGCAGGCGGCGCCAGTTCGCCGTCGATGACGGAGGCTGTGATCACGTCCTGCGGGTAGAGCGCGGCGAGACGGCGCGCCAGGTTTTCCAATTCGCGCACATTGCCCGGCCAGCGGTGCTGCTTCAGCCGCTCCAGCGCCAGCGCGTCGAGCTTCTTCGGCGGCAATCCGTCCTTCTCGGCAAGCGCAAAGAAATGCCGCACCAGATCGGGCAGATCCTCGATCCGCTCGCGCAGCGGCGGCAAGCGGAGCGGCACGACATTGAGGCGGAAGAACAGGTCTTCCCGGAACAGCCCCTGCTGGATCAGGATGCGCAGATCCTTGTTGGAGGCCGCGACGATGCGCACGTCGGTCTTGATCGGGGTGCGGCCGCCGACGGTGGTGTATTCGCCCTGCTGCAGCACGCGCAGCAACCTTGTCTGCGCCTCCATCGGCATGTCGCCGATCTCGTCGAGGAACAGTGTGCCGCCCTCGGCCTGCTCGAAACGGCCGGAGGCACGGGTGTTGGCGCCGGTGAAGGCGCCGCGCTCATGGCCGAACAGTTCGGATTCAATGAGGTCGCGCGGAATCGCCGCCATGTTGACGGCCACGAACGGACCGTTGCGGCGCTTGCCGTAATCATGCAGGGCGCGGGCGACCAGCTCCTTGCCCGTGCCGGACTCGCCCGAGATCATCACGGTGAGATCGGTCTGCATCAGCCGCGCCAGCACGCGATAGATTTCCTGCATCGCCGGCGAGCGGCCGACCAGCGGAATGGAATCGAACTCGGTCTCCTCCGTGGGACTCGCGCTGCGCTCCTTCGGCTCGGCGAGCGCGCGGCCTACGATCGCGATCAATTCCTTCAGGTCGAACGGCTTCGGCAGATATTCATAGGCCCCGCGCTCGCTCGCGCGGATCGCGGTCATGAAGGTGTTTTGCGCGCTCATGACGATGACCGGCAGGTTCGGCCGCATCTTCTTGATCCGCGGCAACAGGTCGAACGCATTCTCGTCGGGCATCACGACGTCGGTGATGACGAGATCGCCCTCGCCCTGGCTGACCCATCGCCACAAGGTCGCGGCATTGCCGGTGAGGCGAACCTCATATCCCGCGCGCGAGAGCGCCTGATTGAGCACTGTGCGGATGGCGGTGTCGTCGTCGGCGACGAGAATGCTACCTGCAGGCATTGGTCTTCCTCATCTTGTGCCTTCTCATCTTGCGCTTCCTCATCTCGAGTCTTCTCATCTCGAGGCTTGGGAGGCATGCAACGGCGTCCCGGTCACGTCATCGCGATTGGTCTGGTCGGTTTGTCTGGCGCCGGAGAACATCGGCATCAGCACGCGGAAGGTCGTCTTGCGCGGCTGCGACTCGCATTCGATGATGCCGCCATGGTCTCCGACGATCTTTGCGACCAGCGCCAAGCCCAGCCCGCTGCCGGTCTGCTTGGTGGTGACGAACGGATCGAACAGGTTCGGCAGCAGATCTTCCGGCACGCCCGGGCCATTGTCCTTGACGCAAAACTCGAGCGGCAGCGAGACGCGCGACTTCTTGCCGGGCACCGAGAGCCGCACGCCGGGGCGGAACGCCGTGGTGAGCTGGATTTCGGCGTCAGTGCCGAGATCGACCACGGCCTCGGCCGCGTTCTTGACCAGATTCAGAAACACCTGGATCAGCTGGTCCTGGTTTGCGAGCACCGGCGGCAGCGACGGATCGTAGTCCTCGACAAAGCGCACGTTGCGGGCAAAGCCCGACTGCGCGAGCCGCTTTACATGGTCGAGCACGCTGTGAATGTTGACGGGCCCGCGCGCCACCGGACGGTCGTCGCCGAACACTTCCATGCGGTCGACGAGGGTGACGATGCGGTCGGCCTCGTCGCAGATCAGCCGCGTCAGCATGCGGTCCTCGGAGGAGGCCTGCTGCTCCAGAAGCTGCGCCGCGCCGCGGATACCCGACAGCGGATTCTTGATTTCATGTGCAAGCATCGCGGCAAGCGCGATCACGCTGCGGGCTGCGCTGCGATGGGTGAGCTGGCGGTCCATCTTGTCGGCGATGGTGCGCTCCTGCAGCATCACGACGATATGGCCGGGACGTTCGGTCAGGGGCGCCACGTGAAGATCGACCTGGCGGTCGCCGCCGATGCGCGGCGTGCCCAGGTCGACCTTGTATTCGTTGACCGGCGAGCCAGAGGCACGGACCTGATCGATCAAGGCAAGCAAGGGGCTGCCGAACGGCACAAGCTCCTTCAGCGATTGTCGTTGCAGGAACTGGGTGGAGATGTCGAAAAAGGATTCGGCGGCGTTGTTGGCATCGACGATCTTGCCGTCGGGCCCGATCAGCAGCACAGGGTTGGGCAGCGCGTTGAGGATCGCCTCGCCGTCGGACGGCATTCGCTTGCGCTCTGCGGCAGAGGTCATGCAGCAGCACTCCATGCAAAGTCGTCGAATGCGTCTTCGAGCGAGCGGTGGACGTGACCGGGATCGTCCGACGTCAATATTTTCTCGCGCCAGGCCTTGAGCTTTTGTGCCGGCGCGCGGCCGCATCGGGCGGCGACCTCGAGAGCCCAGGAGAGATGCTTGCGCGCGTGCCGGAGCCCGACACGAAGGCCGTAATGGCGGCAGATTTCGTCATGGAGGATGCGGGTATAGGAAAGCTGCACCGCAAGCGGCGGCGCGGTCTCGGCATCGCCTCCCGCCAGCCGTCGCCCGATCTGGCCCGGCAGCCAGGGTTGCCCCTGCGCGCCGCGCCCGATCATCACGGCATCGGCGCCGGAGGCTTTGAGCGCATCGAGCGCGCTTTCGAACGAGGCGATGTCGCCATTGACGACCAGCGGAATATCCACCACGTTCCTCACCTCGCGCACCGCTGCCCAGTCGGCGGAGCCCTTGTAGAACTGGCAGCGCGTGCGGCCATGCACGGTGATCATCTTGACGCCGGCTTGCTCCGCGCGGCGCGCAAGCTCCGGCGCGTTGCGCGAGCGATCGTCCCAGCCGAGCCGCATCTTCAAGGTGACGGGAACATTGACGGCCGCAATCGTCGCCTCGATCAGGCTTAGCGCATGATCGAGATCGCGCATCAGCGCCGATCCCGATTGGCCACCGGTGACATGGCGCGCCGGGCAACCCATGTTGATGTCGATGATGTCGGCGCCCGCTTGTTCCGCGATGACAGCGCCCTCGCGCATCCAGCGCGCCTCGCAGCCGGCGAGTTGCACGACATGCGGCCCTGCGCCCGTCGCTTCGCAGCGCAACCGCGATATTGGCCGCCCCTGCACCAGATCGTCGCTCGCGGTCATCTCGGAAACCACAAGTCCCGCGCCGAGGCGTTCCGCCAGGCGGCGAAAAGGCGCGTCGGTTACGCCCGACATGGGCGCGAGAAGAGCCGGGTTGGCGAGCTCAATGTCGCCTATTTTCAATGACTTAGGGCGTCGATTTTCCGAGCCGATCACGAACGTCTCGTCTTTATGACAGTCGCCTCATTGCGAGTGCCGTGAGCCTATTTTGAGCACAATTCTTGTGCAGTCAAGTTTCATGCCTACACTTTAGACAATTCTGACAATCTTGCAAGTGCAGTGCAATATCATTGGGGCTTGCCGCAAGCCCGCATAAACCCGGGGTTAACGCGGCGCGCGGGCGTTTGCCCGGCACCAGGCACCGGCCCCAAGAATTTGGCGGGAACCTCTCCGCTTTGCGGGCGCCCCGTGATAAGGCCTGCGCGCGCGCCGCACGAGATCTCGGCGGCCGCGGACACCTCTCAAGTGAGTCACATTGAACGTCCATGGCAAAGACTGAACGGACTGCAGCCATTGTCGTCGCTGCCGGCCGCGGCCTTCGTGCCGGCGGCGACGGGCCGAAGCAATATCGCGCGATCGGCGGCCAGACCGTCATATACCGCGCCATGGAAGTGTTTTGCACCCATCCCCAGGTTTCGCGGGTGCAGCCGGTGCTCAACCCCGACGACACCGAAGTCTTCAACGCGGCCGTTGCCGGCCTTGGCTACGCACCGCCCGCCGCTGGCGGCTCGACGCGTCAGGCGTCCGTCCATGCTGGACTCGAGGCACTCGCAGCCGACCATCCCGACATTGTCCTGATTCACGATGCGGCCCGCCCTTTCGTCTCGCCGGCGGTGATTTCGCGCGCGATCGAGGCGGTGGCGCGCACCGGCGCAGCCATCCCGACGGTTGCTGTCACCGACACGATCAAGCTGGTCGACGCAAGCGGCGCGGTGGAGGCAACGCCCGAGCGGGCGCGCTTGCGCATCGCGCAGACGCCCCAGGTATTTCGTTATGACGCAATCCTCGAGGCGCATCGCCGCGCAGCGGCCGAGGGACGCTCGGAGTTCACAGATGATGCGGCGCTTGCCGAATGGGCGGGATTGACGGTTGCGACCTTCGAGGGCGATGTTGCCAATATGAAGCTCACCACGGCGGAAGACTTTGTTCGCGAGGAAGCGCGCCTGGCAAGCCAGCTCGGCGATATCAGGACCGGCACCGGCTATGACGTGCATGCCTTCGGCGACGGCGATCATGTCATGATCTGCGGCGTGCGCGTGCCGCACACCAAGGGCTTCCTCGCCCATTCCGACGGCGATGTCGGCCTGCATGCGCTGGTCGATGCGATATTGGGCGCGCTGGCCGACGGCGACATCGGCTCGCATTTTCCGCCGAGCGATCCCAAGTGGAAGGGCGCGGCCTCGCATCAATTCCTGAAATATGCCGCGGACCGCGTCAGCGCGCGCGGCGGCCGCATCGCCAATCTCGAGGTGACCCTGATCTGCGAGCGGCCGAAGATCGGCCCCTTGCGCGATCAGATGCGCGCGCGCATCGCCGAGATCGCGGGAGTCGACATCTCCCGTGTTGCGGTGAAGGCGACCACCAGCGAACGCCTCGGCTTCACCGGCCGCGAGGAAGGCATTGCGGCGACCGCAAGCGCCACCATCCGCCTGCCCTGGTCCAATCAAGGTCGGACGGTGTAAACCATGACCGGCAGCGACGGCTCAACCAGCGCCCTCGCCCGCCGGCTGCTCGATTTTTGCCGCGGCCGGCGGCTGACGCTTGCGACCGCCGAATCCTGCACCGGCGGTCTTGTCGCCGGCGCCCTGACCGACATCCCCGGCTCCTCCGACGTCATCGATCGCGGCTTCATCACCTATTCCAACGACGCCAAGCGCGCGATGCTGGGTGTCAGCGCCACCACGCTTGCGACCTTCGGCGCGGTGAGCAAGGAGACCGCAACGCAGATGGCGATCGGTGCGCTGGAGCGCGCCGGCGTCGATCTCGCCGTCTCGATCACCGGCATCGCCGGCCCCGGCGGCGCGACACCGGGCAAGCCGGTCGGGCTCGTGCATTTTGCGGCCGCTGCGCGCGACGGCCGCATCATCCATCGCGAGCAGCGTTTTGGCGCGATCGGCCGAAGGGCGGTGCGCGAGCGCTCGGTGGTGGAGGCGCTGCGCATGCTGATGGAATTGGCGCGCGGCCCGCAGGCCGCAAAAAAGCCGGTGCGCGAGGCCGCAAGCCGGCTGCGCCCGCGTGCGGTGCGCACCTTGCGGCGACACGCGGCGAAGCGGAGACGGACGCCGCGGGGGTGAGGATGCAAGGCAGCCTCGACGCGCCACCCATTATCATCCGCTCCTCGCGCGGCAATTCAGCCTTGATGCTGCTGATCGCGACAATCTTCGTGGTGACCGACGCGCTGAGCGTGGCGCCCGACGGAATCACCTGGTGCGGGTGTTCCGAACCGTTCATTGGATATGAGATGACGTGCATAACTTTCGCCCGTATGCGCCGACCGGCCGGACCATCTCGAAACACCTGGGGTTTGATTTCACGGACCGCCATCATGGGCGGAGCGGAGCTCCTCTCAAGGTCGTTAAGGCAATGACGGGTGTCGAGGGTTCACTGGGAACAGGATGGCAGCTCAGCGCGGCCGATCTGGCCGAGGTGCTCAACAAGGCGCGGGCGCGGCGGATTGCCGATAACGAGTGATTTGCCGTGCAAATCAGCCGATTTTTCGCAATGGACGGACGGATCGCCGCCGAGTGGCAGCGCCGCCAAAGTTCTCATCAAGTGATGACACGCAGCGAGTGCACGCGCGCAAAGTCGCCGTCATGCGTCAGCAAGGCGTCGGCGTTGATAGCCAGCGCGCTCACCGCCTGAACAGCATCCGCCAACCTCAGCCGCAGTGAAGCCCTCAGCCTCGCGGCGCTCTCTGCAATGGCGGCATCAAGCGGAATGACCTGCCACGACTCGAGAATTGCACGGTAGCGCTGCGCGAGCGCGTCGTCGCCGATCTGGAGCGGACCGGTCAAGACCTCCGCGATTGTGATCGTCGTTATGGCAAAACGCAGAAGTCCGGCGGCATGAGCGTCGAACACTGGCTTGAAGCGCGGTCCGAGCTTTCGGTTCCCTTCGAGGACGTAGATGATCGGTGCGGTATCCACGAGGACCAGCGCATCTCGCGGCAGTTTTCCGAGCTCTAGCGGCTCCATTCGTCGCGCAGCTTTCGCAACGTACGCCTACTGTCCTTGCTCCACAGTCCCGAACCGGATCCTGCGAGCGGCGTCAGCGATTGCTGGCGGGCGGCGGTGCCGTACGACTCGACAGGAATCAGGGCAGCAACCGGACGACCGTGCCGAGTTATGATCGTCGACCGACCTTTCTCGGCCGCATCCAGCAGATCGGGCAACTGATTGCGGGCCTCTTCAGCGCCCTTGTGTCGAACAGAACTCATCCTAAGTCTGTACGGTACTGTACAGAACTTTGCCAAGTGCCCGGCCCCTAGGCGGCTGCCGCGTGAGCAAGCGTCGCATAGAACGTCTCGGGGTATCGGCGGATGAATTCCTCCAGCACAGCCGTGCTTGTCGTGTCCTTTGCCGCCGACCAGGCTTGCGCCGCTTCGCTCGCGATATCGGCACCTGCCGGTACGGCAAACAGCATAGCAGCGACCGCCAGGATCGAAGCCATCAACAAGCGGCATCATGCCTTCCTTCAACAAACTCGACTGGCAAATTTTTGGGGAAAGGCCCTCACACGGAGCCCCAGAGATAGACGGAGGTGTTGGTCTCAGCGGCTTTGCTGGCAAGTGCTCCAAGATCGTTCAACACAGGAGCGAGGTCTTCCGCGCTGTAATCCACCTCTTCCGTGGCGACCCCATCTCACCAATGCCGCTGCAAGCTGGTCCGCCGAGGCGTCGGCCAATAATTGCATCAATTTGTTCGGAAAACGGTTGAGCCAGGCCTCGCCTTCGTCTGAGAACCAAATGTTTTCGAGCATGAGACGTTTCCGATCCCATGCAACACCCTCAAGGATCGCCCACAACATTCCGATCTGCAGTGTCGTGAAGCCTGTGTACGAAGCTGGTTGCAGCAATGCCGTGATCTCAGCGCCTCCATCGGGCTCGCCCGAGCGATTGGCGTAACGCGTTGCCTGCTCCGGCGAAGCGACGAAGAAATCCGAAAGGATTGCCATGATTGTTTGCTGTCCAACCGATCGTGCCGCACGCGGGGACAAACGCCCTCACCGCCATGTCCCAGTGGTATCAGCCTCGTGCGCAAGTGCTACTTGCGGAGAGCGAACAGGCTTTGGATGCTGGCGAAATGTCAGCGGAACATGAACCGTGGCATCGCAAATGACGCGTGATTTGCCCGACAAGTGAACCGATGCGCACCTTTTCGCTTGCGAATAGCGATTTACGAATAAGCGAATTTTGACAGACGGATCAATGGGATCGCCGCCGCTGGTCGCGCGCTTTAAAAATTATGCTTCCGTTTTACGGAAAACTATGCTTCTACTTCGGATATTCCGACACACTGGAGGGGCGCGTCGCGACCGTCACGAGCGTTGGGTTGGAATGCGGTGGACGTGAGGCCTGTCGTCGGACGGACGGCAGGCTTTCGGACGGCGAAGGCGTGTGGTCCTGGCACCCCTGGGCTGGTGCTAAGCGTGCTGGCGAAAGCCCGCAGGCGACGGTGACTAAGAGGTCATGGACACCGGGGAGAGCTCGTACAACGCCGTTAACACCATCGCGCAGGGAAAGCCGGAGCGTTTCGGTGAACCTGTGGTGGACTTGCTCGTGTGCTTTCATAATTCGCACGCGAGGCTGCGGGTGCACACAACACCCGGTTTTCCCTGCGCCCTCTTTGTCTTTCGAGGGTGTGATCGTTCGCAAAGACCCGGGCGCGATCGCGCCGCGGGAATGCGGAGTCACATCCCTCTGCCGTCACGCCCCGCGAAGGCCGGGCGACGACACCGAATTGCTGTTTGTCAGGTTGAATAGGAAAATGCAGCCCTCGTCATTGCGAGGGGCGACAGCGACGAAGCAATCCAGAGTCCTACTCGGGCTGGATTGCTTCGCGGAGCCTGCCATCGGGCGCGCATTCGCGCGACCCGTTGGCTCGCAATGACGGATGAGACAGGTTGACTACGTAATCGCCGGCCGTCTGCCGTAGACCTTGTCCGCGCGTTTTTCGAAGGCTGCGGAAAATCGCGTGAAGGCCGCATCGAACATCGAGCCCATCAACGTCGCCAGCATGCGACTCTTGAATTCGTAGGCGATGAAGAAGCCGACGTCGCAGGCGTCATCGCCCCTGGGCTCGAAGGTCCAGCGGTTCTCGAGGCTCGAAAACGGCCCCTGCAGGTAACGCACCAGAATCTTCAAATTCTTGCGGTCGAGCGTCACCTCGCTGGTGAAGGTTTCCTTCACCAGCTTGAACGACACGGTCATGTCGGCGACGATGACCTCGGTGCCGTCTCCTTGCGCGTTGCGCCGGCGCACTTTCAGCGCGCTGCACAGCGGCACGAATTCCGGATAGCGCTCGACGTCGGCGACGAGGTCGAACATCTGGTCCGCGCGGTGCTGCACGCGGCGCTTGTTGGAAAAGCGTGGCATGTGGTTTCAGCGGGCGATCGCCGCCCGTGCCGCCCTGAGTTTTGCAAAATCTTCGCCGGCGTGATGCGACGAGCGCGTCAACGGGCTCGCCGACACCATCAGAAATCCCTTGGTGTAGGCGACCGTCTGATAATTGGAAAACTCGTCCGGCGTGACATAGCGCATGACCGCGTGATGCTTGCGGGTCGGCTGCAGATATTGGCCGATGGTGAGGAAATCGACGTCCGCCGAGCGCAGATCGTCCATCACCTGCAGCACCTCGTGGCGCTCCTCGCCGAGGCCGACCATGATGCCGGACTTGGTGAAGAGCGTGGGATCGATCTCTTTTGCCCGCTGCAACAGGCGGATCGAGTGGAAGTAGCGCGCGCCGGGCCGCACCGACAGATAGCGCGACGGCACGGTTTCTAGATTGTGGTTGAAGACGTCGGGTTTTGCCGCAACCACCACTTCCAGCGCGCCGTCCTTGCGCAGGAAGTCTGGCGTCAAGATCTCGATCGTCGTGGTCGGGCAGCGCGCGCGGATCGCGCGGATGGTATCGGCGAAATGCGCCGCACCGCCATCGGCGAGATCGTCGCGGTCGACCGAGGTCACGACCACATGCGCGAGGCCCAGCTTGAAGGTTGCTTCCGCGACATGTTCCGGCTCGGACAGATCGAGCGCCCCCGGCAGGCCGGTCTTGACGTTGCAGAAGGCGCAGGCCCGCGTGCAGGTGTCACCCATGATCATGAACGTCGCGTGCTTCTTGTCCCAGCATTCGCCGATGTTCGGGCAGCCCGCCTCCTCGCACACGGTCACGAGCTTGTTCTCTCGGACTATGTTGCGGGTGTCGGCATAGCCGCGGGTGGTCGGCGCGCGCACGCGGATCCAGTCCGGCTTCGGCGGCGACGGCGCATCCGGCCGGTTCACCTTCTCGGGGTGGCGCGGGCGCTTCGGCTCGGACGAGATGGTGTCGATAATGGTGACCATGCCTCCCCTAGGTAATCCGCGCGGGGGCGCGAGGCAACCCGGGCTGGCGCAACGAAGCAGGATATGAGCAGATTTGCCGCCTGTTCCCGCCGATTCCGCATCCAGAATGGCTCCACGCGCAAAACCCGCCAAAACGCCGTCCGGCCTCGGCAGAAGGCTCAGGCGCGGCTTCTTTGGGCGCAGCGTGCGTGAGGTGGCGCCCGACCTGATCGGCGCCACCCTCCTGGTCGATGGTGTCGGCGGTATCATTGTCGAGGTCGAGGCCTATCACCACACGGAGCCGGCCGCGCATTCCTTCAACGGGCAGACAGCCCGCAACCAGGTGATGTTCGGCCCGCCGGGCTTTGTCTATGTCTACCGCTCCTACGGCATCCACTGGTGCGTGAACTTTGTTTGCGAAAAGGAAGGCTCCGCCAGCGCGGTTTTGATCCGTGCGCTGGAGCCGACGCATGGTCTGGGCACGATGCGGCGGCGGCGTGGCGTCGCCGACGCGCGCGCGCTGTGCTCGGGGCCGGGCAAGTTGACGCAGGCGCTGGGCATCACCCATCGCCACAATGGTTTGGCGCTCGATGCGGAGCCGTTCGCGCTGCATGCACGCTTGGGCAAGGTCGATGTCGTCTCGGGCGTGCGCATCGGCATCACCAAGGCAGCGGAGCTGCCATGGCGCTACGGACTGCGCGGCTCGAAATTTTTGAGCAAGCCGTTTGCGGCCCCGCTGTAACCGTCATTGCGAGCCAACGGGTCGCGCGAATGCGCGCCCGATGACAGGCTCCGCGAAGCAATCCAGAATTTAACTGTGGAAAAGCTGGATTGCTTCGTCGCTAAGGCTCCTCGCAATGACGGAGATTATCTCTCGGCACGGAGGACGTGCCCGGTCGGGCCGGCCTCCAAATCCACGCCGAGCGCGGGCGCGTAGCGGCGGACCAGCTCTGCAAGGCCCACATCCTCGATCGCTGCAAATCCTTTGTCGCGCAGAACGCAAGCAAGTTCGGTCGGTTCGAAGAAAGATAACCAGGGCTCGCCACGCGCCGCCGCCCGCTCCGCCGTCGCCGTCAGACGGGCCCGGCGCTCGGGCGCATGGTTTTCGAGGGGCTCCACATAGTCGAACACGACAGCCGATCCCGGAATTGCCGCGATGAAGTCGAGCGTGCCGAAAATTGCCTCGCGGGTGAGATAGGGGGTGACGCCGAGCCACTGGAAGAAAGCGGGCCGGTCGGCTTGAAACCCAGCCTTCGCCAAACCGTCGGCGAGACTTTGCCGCTCGAAGTCAACCGGCGCAAAGGTGAGCGAGGCCGGCTCAGAGAGACCCGCCTGCTTCAGCCGCTCGCGCTTCCAGGCTTGCGTTGCCGGGTGATCGACCTCGAACACACGCACGCCGGCCGCGGCAAAGGGATTGCGCAATGAGAAGGTATCGAGCCCGGCGCCGAGCACGACGATCTGGCGAACGCCGCGGGCCACGGAGGCCGAGAGCGCATCCTCGGAAAACCGGCTGCGCACGACCACGAACAGACGCATCTGCTGCCGCGACGGGTCGGCCGCGAGCGCGTCGAGTGAAGCCCGCGTCGCGTCATCGAGGATTTTTGCTGCGAAGGGATCTGCGAAGATGGCGGCGCCATCGAGCGTCTGATGAATTGCGCGGTAGGCTGCCGCGCCACGCGCCGTCTGGCTGGGTGCCCCGGCGCGCATCCGCCCTCACACCGCGGGATGTTCGGACGAGTTGACGGACACGCGCTCAGGCCCCGACATTCTGCAGCCGCTCCAGCGCTTCCTGGATCTTGGCCTTGCGCGACAGCGCCGCCTCGCGCTTTTCCTTCTCCTCCTCGACGATGTCTTCCGGCGCGTTGGCGACGAACTTCTCGTTTGCGAGCTTGGCATCGACCCGCTTGATGTCGGCATCGGCCTTGGCGATTTCCTTGTCGAGGCGGACCCTTTCCGCCGCAAGATCGATGACGCCTTTGAGCGGGAGTGCGGCCACCTCGCCGCGCACCAGAAGCTGCACGGCGCCCTCCGGCGCGCGGTCGGCGAAGGAGATGTCGTTGAGCCGCGAAAGGCGCTTGATGACATCGCCCCAGCGCGGCACGCGCGCCTTGGTCTCGCTGGACGCGCCCGCCAGCACCAGCGGCGTCAGCGTGGCCGGCGCGATGTTCATTTCCGCGCGCACGGAACGGATCGCGGTGACGAGGTCGACCACCCAGCCGATCTCGGCTTCCGCTGCAGCGTCGGAGAAATCCGCTTTGCGCGACCATGACGACAACGCAAGCAAGGTCTCGCGCCCCGCGGTGACCTCCCAGAGTTCCTCGGTGATGAAGGGCATGAAAGGATGCAGCAATTTCAGGATCTCATCGCGCGCCCAGGCGACGGTGGCACGCGTTTCGACCTTGGCTGGTCCCTCCTCGCCCGCAAGCAGAGGCTTTGCAAGCTCGAGGTACCAGTCGCAATAGACGTTCCAGACGAAACGATAGATTTCGTTGGCCGCGTCGTTGAACCGATACGCCTGGATCGCTTCCGTCACGTCGCGCGTGGCGCGCACCGTCTCATGCACGATCCAGCGGTTCAGCGTGTCCTTTGCCCTGGTCGGATCAAATCCATCCGGCAGCGCGCAAGCGTTCATCTCGGCAAAGCGGCAGGCGTTCCAGAGCTTGGTCGCGAAATTGCGGTTGGTCTCGACGAGCTGTGGCGACAATTTTATGTCGTGGCCTTGGGCCGCGCCGCGCGCCAGCGCGAAGCGGAGAGCATCCGCACCGTAGTCGTCGATGACGCCCAGCGGATCGATGACGTTGCCCTTGGACTTCGACATCTTCGCACCCTTCTCGTCGCGGACGAGACGGTGGATGTAGACGGTCGAGAACGGCGCCTCCTTCATGAAGTGCAGGCCCATCATCATCATCCGCGCGACCCAGAAGAAGATGATGTCGAAGCCTGTGACCAGCACGTCGGTCGGATAATAGCGCTTCACTTCCGGCGTATCGGCCGGCCAGCCAAGCGTCGAGAACGGCCACAGCGCCGAGGAGAACCAGGTGTCGAGCACGTCCTCGTCGCGCTTGATGAAATCGGCGCGCTTGTTGCGGTCGAGCGCCATCTCCCGCCCCTGCTCGGCCGTGATGACCTCCTGCTCGACATAGTAGCCGAGCGCGTGGCCAATCGCCTCCTCCTCGGTTTCGGCGACGAACACCTTGCCATCGGGGCCGTACCAGGCCGGGATCTGGTGACCCCACCAGAGCTGGCGGGAGATGCACCAGGGCTGGATGTTCTCCATCCACTCGAAATAGGTACGCTCCCAGTTCTGCGGTACGAATTTGGTGCGCCCCGAACGCACCGCGGCGATCGCGGGCTGCGCCAGCGTCCCGGCGTCGACATACCACTGGTCGGTGAGATAGGGCTCGATGACGACGCCGGAGCGGTCGCCGTGCGGCACCATATGCGTGTTGGGCTCGATCTTCTCGAGGAAGCCGAAATCGTCCAGCCGCGCGACAATCTGCTTGCGGGCGGCGAAGCGATCGACGCCGTGCATCTCGTCTGCAAATTCGAGCGCTCCCTCCGGCAATCCGCGCAGATAATCCTCGTTGCCGACGAGCGCGAG
>Ga0335080_10000176_pt1 | contig 57022 bp, 81 predicted proteins | sample Lox_Sample_34_FD_206720 | JGI IMG/M metagenome (GOLD analysis project Ga0335080, IMG submission 206720) | Soil microbial communities from Loxahatchee National Wildlife Refuge, Florida, United States - Lox_Sample_3.4 | ecosystem: Environmental > Terrestrial > Soil > Wetlands | place: USA... | reverse complement strand
TCTCCAAAACCCTCTTGATTCTTTGCGATTTTTTCGAGCCAATCATACACGCCTTGAATTTTTTCGTGAAGGCGCTCTTGGCAACCGACATGAACGAGAGTGTATTCGTTTCGGGGGAGGGAATCTCTCTTTAAATTTAGAATATCACTTTTTATCATCTCGATTTCCATGTCTGCCTCTCTTTTCGCAGTTGTTACAGCAAGGTTCGATCCTTCTTTTAAAACTCTGATTTCAGCATCGATTTTCTGGTCCAACTTGGCAAGAGATCCATAGATCGACTTCTTCCAGAGCCAGCCGCCAAAGCCGAGAATACCTGCGGTAACAAACAAAATTATTCCCGAGAGTACCCGGCCTAAGATGTCTGACCAATCCATTCCTGGAATTGTTGGAGTCGAAGCCATATCTGATCCTCTCTTCCATCCCCCTAACCCGATGCTTGGAATTCTTGAACGATATCTCTCATTTTTTGACCGTACTGAATACGGTCTTCCGGCGATCGCAAACCATAGAATTTTCTCTGAAGGACCGGGAGAAGTTTTTTCTTCTCATCTTTTGAAGCCACATTCCACACATCAAGAACATCTTTAAAGGGAAGGTGACTAACCGCGTCAACGAGAGGCTCTTTTGAGATCCTCTGCTGAAAGCGGAGAAGATCCTGCATTCGGAGTTTCCCGGAAGAAATATCTTTATGAAGATCGGAAACGATTTGATCTGTCGACTCGCCCTTGAGCATCGCCTCTTGATATTGTTTAGCATAATTCTTCAAGAGCTGGCCACGCTGAAAGTCTGCCGGCGATCTCCCGCCGATCGGGAGATGAGCTGCTTTGAGCTCAGACGCCTTTTGTTCCGCTTCTGTTCTCTCAATCCAATATGGCGCTTTCGTTGCTCCAAGGAAACCGGCAATCTGCCTGGAGGGAGACTCCCCCTCTTGCTTCATTCGCTGCATACTTTGAATCGAGAAGGGCATGGGAGCCAGGTGGATAAGATCGTCGACCCGCTGGAAAAGAATGTTTTCCGATGGATCGTGAATCTGCACACCATAAAAATCTTTATTGTTCAGAATATCAACAAAGCGGCCGATCATTCCGGACATCGAGGAAGTAGCATACTTGACGGGGGAATGGGTCGCGCTGAAAAGATCGCGCATATACGTCGGAAGGGAAAGCCGGCCACCTTGTTTGTCAATCTGAGGATAAACCAGATCCTTCCAATCTTCGGGATATTTCCCGGTAAATGCGTACTGAGCGATCCCGGCCATTGCCGCGGTCACCGCGCCGAGTCCCCAAACCCAGGCCATCTCCTGAGTAAGCTTCGGCATTCTTCCTTGTTTCAAGGCGGAGAGTAGCTCCGTCGATTGGCCAACCGCAGCCTTTCCGTACGCCCGGATATTTCCGAGTTTCCATGTCACCGATCGCACACCCATTTGTAGCCCGGATTTCATGGTCCGATTCCACCAAAGATTATCAAAGCTCATCTCCCCAAATCGGTTTTCAACGAAGTTCCAAACATTTCTTGCCAGCTCCGGTCGGGTAATTTTCCCGACCGTAAGATCGGCCTGTCTTGCCTGGAGTTCATTGGCAAACTCCTTGAAAAATACGGCCCGCTTCAGAGAAGGAATGTAGCTCTCAAATAGTGGTTTCATCATCCATTGAGAAACGGCGGGGATCGATCGGAGGGCGGCGCCGATATAGTTTTTTGAATTGAGATTTTCTCTGAAGGTATTTATGGAATTGATCCGGTAACTTTCATTCATCCGGACTGATCCGCCGGCCCAAAAGAGATCTCCGATCATTTCCTTTCCTTCAGGAAACATCTTTAAAAAGTCTTGGCCACCCGTCGACGCCATAAACTCTTCCGGATTGTTAAACATCCGGACGACATCTTTCCCAATCTTAAACGTTTTATATGGAGAGAGGGGAGCCTCGAGAATATCCTTCAATCCTTCAGCAACCTTGCCCTGATTGACCGCCTTACGCAATCCGAGGCCTATTTGAGAGGCGATCGTCTCCCATGTGATGAAGGAGGCATGGAAGGCAGAGAAGCCAAGCTCCAACGCCGTTGTGATATTCTTTAGGCCCATAAAACCGCGAAGGAGCGGATTTTCTCTTACGAGATCCCGGCTAAGGTAATTCTCCAGGATACGGCCGACGTTATCCTCGACGACCCACCGGCCGGCCTCTTTCGGCGGAAAGTATTTGTTTGCGATCCGATCGTTTAATGGCCTGAATCCTTCAGGGATCTGTTCGCCGAATTTCACGAATTGTCGGTGACCGATATCTCCGATCGCGGTCCACATATCATGTGCCGTGATCAGCTTCATCGTATCTTCGTGATTCAACCGGGTGATCTCCAGGAGGTTCGTCGTAAAAGGCACCCCGCCATTTTCCATCCCTTCCTTCAGGGAATAAAATTGATGATGGAGCGAGGCCCTGGTCCCCTCGAGCGGCCGGCGATAAAGACCCTCGAACCCTCTCTTTGTGATTTCTTCATCAATTCCGCGAGGAACGACTTTCCAAAAGTTTCTAACGTGGTATTTTAAATAGGCTATCTGCGCGGAGGTATCGCTCCCTTTCAGAATTTGGTTCGCTCGATCGTAAAGAGAATCTTCGATCCCCCGGTGAAGATTAGCGATCTCCCTAAGATCGGCGGGCAATTCGCTTAAGCGGCCGCTTTGGACCTTATCGATAAAATCGACCTGTTCGGCTTTCGACATCTTATTGATCCGATCGATTCCTTTTTCCGTCATTATTTCGACCCGGGATTTGGCCATCTCCCGATTCCCCAACATCTTCATCATGGTATTCATGTCTTTGACATCAACACCCATCGTCGGAAGTACAGCCTTTTTCAGCCAATCCAATCCTTCCCAAAAAGACCGGGCCCGCGGCTTGATCTCCTCCTCGAGCGCGGCCCTTACTGTTTCCTTTGCTTGTCCAACGATCGAAAATTCAGCCGGCCGGGTCGATCCTTGAATGGGGAACATTCCTTCCGTAGCCGTGACCGATCGAACAGCCCTCCTCAAATTATCGATCTTTTGCTCTCTCTCCTTGATCGCATCGCTCTTTAAATAATCTCTCGCTTTGCCGATCGTTGTTTTAATCTCATTATCGGAGAGAGTCATGTTCGGGAAAATCTTTCTTAATTGCTCTCTCATCCAGGCAAAAAACTTTTTGACCATTCCGGGATTTTCTCCAGATTCCGAGAGCTGCGCGATCTTCTCTTTTGCGGCGTTAATTCTCCCCTCTGACGTACTAAGATCATAGCCACGTTCGTCGGCGATCGCCTGAAGGCCTTTTCTCCCGTATTTAAGATAGACCTGATTGAAAAAAGAATTTGCTTCGGTGCCGAGATAGGCTTCCGTTGCGTAGTGGCCAACCGCCTCATGTTCAACGGTGTTGATAACATCCTGTTCGTTTCCGAGCATTTCCCGGACGAGATAAATCTTTTTCGACATCGGATCGTAAACCCCACGGACGCCCGATCGCATATTCTCCTCGAGCTGATTCTTGATCCGATCGGGAATATCGTCGATCGTGTCGACGACTTCCGTCTCAGGAGCATTGTTGAGCTCCTTCAATCGGGCATCCGCGAACCCCTGGACCGATTCTTTTGAAAGAGGCTCTTTGGGAGCTTCCCCCATTGAGGCCTTTGGAGTTTCTTTCGTTTCTTCTCCAGGGGGAGGTTCAGGAGACTCGCCAGCTTTGCTCTCGACAAAGTTCCCCTCTTTATCGACCCATCCGGTTTTGACATCTTTCGCATTTGCATATTTTTCGGCGGGAATGGAATCATGGGATCCCGATCCAACCAGGAGCTCTCCGTCAGCCATGATCGCCGGCAGCCGGCCCGGGAGATCGGCCTGGACCTTATCAGGAGTAGCCGCGATCATCTTCCCATCAGAAGAACCGATCAACAATGAGCCATCATCGTTGATTTCCGCAACGACACCTTTAAAATCTCCGCTCTTAACCTTTTGGCCAACGGAGAATTTTGGATATTGCTCAATAAATTTTCCATCTTTCGTTGTGAATCCAGGAATCGCCCTTTCCGGATCAAGACCCTCTCTTACGACGATTTCCGCATGAACGTTACCGGTATAGATTTTCCCATCCTGTTTCATCGCCACTTTATCGATGTTAGGATATTCTTCCGGCATTAGCTCGAGATGCTGGCCGGTAGGAGGGACGCCACCCGAATTACCCAAGGCCTCATTCGCCTCTTTCCCAAAAAGTTTAGGTTGTACCTCATCAATCTCCGCTTTGATAGCAGCTTGCATGAGAGGAGAATCCGCGAGAGTAGGTTTCGAATCTATTTTACTTGAGGGAAACGAGAGACCGACTTTCATCCCGGGCAGAAGCGTTTCGCCCTTCCGGGTAGGAGATATCGCTGAGGGAGGGGTTATTTCTTCGGGTTTGAGGGCTGTTGTGAGCTCTTCTGAAAGTGCTTTCCGGATGCCTTCAATATCCGGAGGTATCGCTGCATTCTCAACACGCTCTCGAGCTGCTGCAATGGTCCTTTCGGTATCGTCTTCTGAGATGCCATAGCGTTCGGCGTCCTTTCTAAAGGAGAATATCTCCTCTTCTAAATTATTTGTCAAGCCTTGATAAGTATCCTCATTCAAGAGATCCGGATCTTCGGTAAACTTATCATACCGTTCGCTTGCGCGAGTTTCTTTTCGGATGTAGGCTTCGATCGCTTCATTGGATGCTCCGGGAGCCAATCCTCGACCGACACCCCTCTCCTTGTTTTCTGCAAGGCTCTTGAGCATATCCGAGAATTCATCGGTAGATAAGTTTTGGCCTGTTTCCCAATTCCATTCTTGAGCGAGCTCATCGCTAAACCGGCCGCCTTCCCGAACGATCGCTTGTTTCCCCTTAAATCCCGATTCTTTCTGAGAAAGAGATCGGACGTCGGCCGATCTGTCATTCGGATTAATCCCCCCCTTTTCTCTTACCCAATTAAGGGGATCAAAGGATTCAGCGGCCTTTTTCCTTCCCTTAAGGCCCAGCATGATCTCTTTCGGGCTTTTGGCCAGCTCATAGGCCATTTTACCCTTCCCGCCGATGGTTATCTCCCCGTTATCTTTAAGGGTTTGAAGAATGGCATTTGCTCTTTTCGTGCCAACTCCGGCCCATCTTTTGACCAAATCCAGGCTTAAGCCTCCAACCTTCTTAGCCTGAGTCAAGACTTGCTCCATTTGGGTATCGCTGAGTGGAGCTGCTGCGCCCTGTGTGGCCTTTTCTTCTTGGCGCAAGGGTTTGGTCGCGGGAGCGGTTTTCTCCGTTTTAGGGGCCTCAGAAATCAAATTTGGGCGTCCAGGAGGATAAACCGGTTTTCCCTGTTCGTCAAATGTCACTTCATATCCCTTTGGGAAGGCTCCGGGCTTTAAAATGGTCGACGGGGCAGGCTCAGGAGTATTCTCAAAGGTAAATCCGGGCCCTCCAGGAAGTGCCAGCGGAGGTTCAGACCTACCGGGAGGAAGCCCTGTGGGTAATGGCTCGAAATCACGATATTTACTACTGGCTTGAAAATAGTCTCCCGGTTCATATTTTCCCGTTTTGGGATTGAGAACCATATCGATCGGAAGACCAGCTTGAGGACTTTTATATAGAGATAAAGGATAAGGCCCTTCATAGGGGAAGGGCCTGTTATAAAATTCAGGACCGGGCCGATTGGAATAAAAATCAGATGGAGCTTGTGAAGGCCCTTGCTCAAAATTAGGCTGTCCCGGTATTTTAGGCCCAACGTTAGGTTGATCTGTTTTCTTTTTTTCCCCTTTGCCGCCCAACAATCCCATGCCGGCGCCCATGACTCCAGGAGCGACCGCAGCTTTCAGAGCTGCGTTGATATCTCCCGTTTGAGCGAGTGTTTCACCAAAGGCCTGAGTAGAGAACGTACCCGCGAGGATCCCCGCCTTAGCTGCCCTTCCGAGGGGTTCTATCCCCTTAAAGATGCCGCCGATCGCAGCCTCCTCTCCAAGTTCGACTGGAGAAACCTTTTTCCCGGAAGAGACATCCTCAGCGGCCCTTTCGCCGGCGAAGGTGGCTGCCGTCGCCAATGGCCCCCCTGGAATCGCGCCCAATGTCCCATACTTGACCGCTGAAGGAGGAAGAGAACCAACACCGGCTGCGATTTGCCCAGGAATCCCAAGCTTGCCCAGGCTCTCCTCTTCTTCTTTCGAAGGGGTAAGGAGCTCTGAAGCAAATGTTCCGGGAGCAGCGAGACCCGATTTCTCGAGTAAAGATCTCGAGGGAATTTCATACATCTTCATCAGGCTTGAAAGTCCGGATTTAAAACCCGTCTTTGCAGCTCCGAGATAGGAAGGCTTTTTCTCTTCAGGACCAAGCCCCAAGGGATCATAACTCTGAGGAGGCCCACCAGATTCAGCCGATTGCTCTAAGCCAAGAGGATCGTATCCCATTAGATTGCTCCTATTTCTTTGGCTCTCTTAATGTAGGCATCGATGTCTTTATCCTTCATTTTATTTTTCTTGAGATCGGCCCGAAGAGTTTTCTCCGTCCATCCCTCTTTCTTAAATTCGTCCGGAATTTTTTCCCATTGCTCATCGGTGATCTGACCGGTCGCTTTGGCAATCTTTAAAAGAGAAGCGGTTGTTTTCCTATCATCGAAAGGAATTCCGGTTCTCTCTGAATTTTGATAGCCCTGTGCCAAAACAGTTCCAAGGGTTTTAATAAAAGGATCCTTGACCGAAGCGGCGATTTGGGCAGCTCCAAGATGTCCTTCCACTTCCGTTTGAATGCCTGCAAGGTGAGCCTGGTTCGTTGCGTTAATCCTATACATCTCCATCCCCGGCATATTTCTATAATATGAAGCATGGGCCAATCTTTCTTGAGAGGCCGGGCTGCCCGGTCCAAATTCCATTCCCGTTTTATACATCTCCGCAGGAAAGCCAGCCAAATTATTCATATTCGCCTGGATCGCAGGAATATTTTTCATGGCCTGAAGTCTCGCAGCCTGGGCCGATTTCGGGCCCATGGGAAGGCCAAACCCCTGCATCATGTTCATATTTTGTTCTAATTGTTTCTGATAAGCTTCCATCAGGGGTCTGTTGGCTTCGGTCATATAATCCATCGCCCTTTCTTCCGGGTGTGCATCGTAATAACTTCCACCGCCGACACCAGGAGGGCCCCCTGCACCAAAGTTCATGCCGGCAGCTTCTGGAACACGATTCAATAAATTCATCCTTGCCATAGCGTTTCCGGCCGGATTAGGAGCTCCCATTTGATACTGAATTCCTTCATCATAATTCTGCATTCCGCCGACAGGAGCGGGAGTTTGAGGACCAATCGGCGTCGCGCCGGCGTGTTGTCTCCAGGGACGATTGCCTGTATATGGAGCCGCGGGAGTACCGATCGGAGAAGGCGTCTCAGGGAGAGGAGTAGCCCCGGTAGCCCCCGGCATTCCCACGGCTGCCGCTCTATTTTCTGAAAAACGTCTCAGGGGATCCACGACGTATTTATCGAGAAGGCTTCCTTTAAACGTCGAAGGGGCCCCTGGAGTATTTTCGGGATTGATCGCCCCGCCCTCGTATTGACTCATCAAATTACCGATAGGACCGCCTTGCTGAAGAGGATCTCGAGTGGAGCCCTGTCCCATGTAGGTAAGACTCCTATCGGTCCCACCGATCGGGATCACGTCGCCGGGTTTGTTCGGCCGGAAAATCTCAGGGCCCTTTTCACCGACGAGATAATCCTGAGAAGGATCAGCAGGCCCGCCTTCAGCTCTCGCCTTTATCGGAGGCTTCAGCGCGTCCATCACCCGGTTGAACGTATCGGGATGAACCGCCTCGTAAAGCATTTTGGCGATATTCCCACCGCCGCCAGAGCCATTCCCTTTCCCGCCCGGCGATCGCGCCATGGCGTTTTCTAAAAACTTTGGCATGTAATTGTTCAACCAGGATGAGATTTGTTCCGATGCCGGGTGAATCGGCTTTGGACTCCCTGATTCTTTACCAATCGGAATAGGCATAAGATCGGCCATAAGATCCTCCTTTTATTCTGAACCCGTCGACAGCGTTTGCGCTGGCGTATAGTTATAACCGGCGCTATTCGAAGCCCCGATGGACACCTGAGCGTGAACCGCAGAAAGAGCTCCAGATGCAACCTGAGCTGCGATCGATCCGATCGATTTTTGAGCTTCCATCAAAAGGCTATTAAGCGCCTCATACGCTCTTAATTGAACGTCTTTGTCTTTGATCAGGATTTCAGCATTGGCAACCGCCTGTTGAATCCTGGCCTCGATCACCTTTAAATCGACATCCACTTTTTTAACATCGAAATTCACGATTGCGTTAAAAACTTCGGTTTCGGCCTCATAGCCCCGAGCAACGGCGTTAATTCTCTGAGCTTCGGCGTTCATCTTCGAAGCAAAAGCGTTCACCGAGGCCTCGTACATCCGGATGATCCCCAGGTTATACTCGATCTTCGCTTTGCACTTTTCAATGATGATTCTTGCCTTCTCAGAGAATCCCTTCACCCGCGCCTCATAACTTTTAATCTGAGAATCAATCACGGCTTTCGAAGCCTCAAAAATTCGTTGAGCCGTGTCGCCAGCCCATTTAATCATCAATCCCTCGATCGCCACACCTTGACCGATAAGAAAATGCATATTATTTAAAGCGGTCTCCCAAGCCTTAATCATGATGTCCCGGGAGACATCGAGTCTCTTATTTGTGAATTCAAGAGAGGCCCGGTCTTTCGCAGCCATCAGGCCACCATTGGGCATCGGAAACCCGCCAGCACCCCAACTTGCAGCGATCCGGTCTTGTTCGTCCTGAAATTCCTGAAGGTCTCTTTCATAGTTCTTTTGAAACATGGCCGTCTGGACATCATCGGGGATCCCCGTCGACCCATTGCTCATGTCCGATAGTATCTTCGCCTTGAGCGCCGTCATAAGATTTGAAACGTAAACAGTATCGCCGGTTGCAACATCTCCAGGTCCGACCATATCCGGAAACTGATTTGGAATGGGATCGAGAGTGGCATCGATCAACGAGGGCTGCGTCGGCTGATCCGGGAAGTCTACCCTGAATTGGCTCATATCGATCGTGGGAGGAGTCACGTTGTCGATCGACGGCTCATTAATGACTTCGGTGTCAATGCTGATCGTCTGATTGATCAAAGATAATTGAATTCCGATATTAGAGAGCGCCTGAATCGCAGCCATGGCCGTGTTATAGCCGGCCGTCGCGTATCCCTGCATATCCGAAAATCGTTGAGTGACCAACTCCGGACTCTCTTCAAACAGATCCCAACGGTGAGATATTGCGGAATCGGTGATCGGTGCAATTACGTCAGTCGCCATAAGACCTCCTATCTAATCCCATCGGGCGTTTTTGTTTTTAAACCAAGGCTCTGTTTGGATTGGTTCGTAAATTGAACTCCAAGCTTTTCAAGCCAGACAACGACAGGATCCGTTGAATTTTCTTTATACCCGCATTTCATACATTCGAAAAAGCTCCGGTATCCCTGTTCGGTGAATTCAGGGCATTTTGGACAATAAGAATTAAGCAAAAAAGATTTCTGTTTACACCGAGGGCATATTCGAAGAAGAGGACTATCCGGAGGTACAGTCTCCGCAGGGGTAGGAAGGTGATCTGCCCGAGAAGAAGGAATACTGTCAGAAGGGATCCCGAAAAGTGGAGCTGCCTCATTAAAGAGAATAGTGATATTTTTTTCTTCAGGCAATCCTTTTAATGATCTGAAGATCTGTGCGGCCCTGATAACCAACTGTCTGATTTTGTGATCGCAAACGTCAAATGCCATTTCATCCTCTTCTAAAAAGGTAAGCCGGTGTCAGGATTGACCGGGCAACACCCACCATTTTTCATGTCGTCGGTTCGAATATCGTTCCAGGTATCCGGCTGATAAAAATTCACATAGGATTGAGATGCACAGGGGAAAAGCCCGGGGGATTCTCCAACAAGCATCGATCCAGCCGGAGGCTGCGTAGGCGGCGCTATGGCAATCTCCGATCCTACTTGGCAGAACCACCAACCAACCGTATTAGGAGTGACCGAATTATCGCAATAGAGAAATTTTTGATCTACATACCATTCAATCCCGCCACCAGAAGGATACCAATGAAGATACCAATAAGCGATCTGCCCGCTAAAGCCCCCAAAATTAATCGCAAGCTTTATCGTAACAGACTTTCCGCAACAATCCGTCAAAGTGACTACCGGATTTTGACAACCCGGATTTGAATCGGGAGCAGTATAGAGCGCCGTTCCATCTCCATTATCGGTCAATGTTCCAAGGGCGGGGGAAAGGGACCAGGTATAAGGCCCGCAGCCGCCGCTTGCCGTCAATGTCTGAGATTGCCCCCCCGACATTTGAAGCGAAGTATAGAGGATATTAAGAGGCTGAGTATCCGGATGATCGCAGCAGCTTAATTGAATGGTAAAAGGATTTTCAGGCTTGCATCGATCGACGACGGAGATCTTAACCGTTTGGCAGAAATTAGGCGAAGGTGGAATATAATCCATTATCCGGTTATAGGTCGATTCTGCATCCGGTTTTAAAGTGAGAGTCCCTAATCCAACCATCGACCATTTGTAACCAGGGCAACCACCGACTTCAGGAATGGCGTAAAGATCGACATCGGTCAATTTAAGCTTTCTCCATTTGTCTATAGAAATAAAGGCCGGCGGAATAGGAGGCATACAAAGGTCTATTCCTTCGAAGGAAACAACATCCTGAGCGTTCACATCGAGGCCTAATTGCTGATGGATCGAGACGGGCCAATAGATTTTCACCGGCTTCAAATCGGTTTTGGCGCAACAGTCCACATTGATATCTTTTTGGACAGCGCAAAGTTGTGTCCCATCGGCCTTATTGATTGATCCTTTCAAAGTCATTATGGATTGCCCGCTACGATCGAAATTCGTATTCTCCGTATAAAATTTCAGATTAAGATATGTTCCATTCGAATCCGATCCCTGATTTACAATTTCTCCCGCGAAATAATTTTCAACGGAGATGATTCCCTGTTTCATTGTGATCTGCCATTTGACCGGTTGACAATTTTTGCAGATTGAAAGGATTTGATAATAGAGCTTCAAATAATTATTTGGCGACGTTTCTCCCTCATGAATCTCTCCAGGATATTGCATTGGAGCAACCGTAGCCGGAAGATCGATAAGAACGATCGAGCAACTGACAACACCTTTAGAAAGAGTGGAAGAAGAGCTATCAATTAAAATAATGTCCTGACCATGGAGACAATCGATCCGTATTATTGTCCCGTCGACTAAGGTTCTGGTCCTGCTGACTGTTTTTTGCCCACTAATATTCAAACCGTTTTTCACCGACCAAAGCAAATTCATAGCATCGCCAATAAAAAGGATGGCGATCGATGTGTCTCCGATATAACGAATCGAGAAAGGCTTCATCGGGTCTTCCGCTTAATTATATCTCCGAGAATTCTCAATGACTGAAGAGAAAAATCGGAGCCGTTTTGATTTTTCAAATCCCATTGAAAGAATCTTTGTTTAATCCCTCTCCCAAGTTTCGCCCTGCATTCCCTGATTCCGGCCGCCACCTTAGAGAAAACCATTGTTGGAAGATCGACCGATTCATCTCCTCTGACATCGAGGAGCATTCCATTATCGGATCGATAAGCAAGCCAGGCTTCTCGAGGAATAGTAACCGCACCGTCTTTGGAAAAATCCTCCACTCCAGATTTTATACGCGCCTGAATCAATTCTCCGAGATCGTTGTTTCCGTCGAGCATAAAAACGCCTTGCTCATTCATTCCAATAAAGGCGCCATTAAAATGAAGGAGGGAATTGAAATTGTAATTTTTGTATTCTGTCACGGCGAAATTAAAAATGTGCATGACGACGGCTTTTCGGATAAAGGTGACCGGAATTTCTAATCCATGAATAAAAACAGAATCCGAAGCCTCTACGCCGGCGATCTCGAGGAAGGTGTCCGGGGATATGGAGAGGGTGGCCACATCCCCGGACTCTACCGCAGAAAGGGATCCAACGATCCCGGTGAGGGCATCAAAAGAACCTTGATCAAACTGTTCTGTAGCAGCGACAGAAATGATAACTTCCGAGCGGCCCGTTATTAATGAAGTGTCCGAGGCCTCGATCGCATTTATTTCTATCCCGATCCCAACCTTGATATCGAACGAACCGACATCTAAGGCTTCGGTGACCAAAAGATGAATCGACCTGGAGGCTATCTCGATATCCGCCGAATCGGGAAGCTCTACGCCAGCGATTAGATTTCCGCTGCCGAGACTTGCGACGTCCGGATTTTCGACAGCCTTTAAATAGTTCAGGCCGGTAAAGTTAATTATTCCAAGGTCTAAAAGCTCTACCGCAGCAAGAATATTAGACATGGTTTACCTCTTACGCACCGGTGACTTTGGTAATGCTTGCCCCGTCGATCGTGGAGGTTGCCCCCAGGGTGATCGTCGTATTGCTCATCGTAATCTCCGCGCCGGAAGTGGAAACAGCGCCCTGAGCCCGGATTTCGGTGCTGGTAAGCTGACCATCGTCATTAGGCATCACAAGACGCCCATATCCGGCGACACCCGTTGCCAACCCGACTCCAGACCAAACATCGGCCGTTTTCTGAATCACGCCGGCAGTAGGAGGCCCAAACTGAAGCGTATAAATGCCACTTCTCGAAGCAGCCTGGAGAGAAGTGATTGTAACTGCCGTCGTTCCGCTACCATCAGCCAAGGTTAATGAAAGACCCGCGATCTGGCATCTCACAGCAATGCTCAGGCCCGCATAGGGAACGCAGACGATTTGAGGGACATTCCCGTCAAGCCATCTTGCGACATTGACCGCCGCAATCAGGTCTGACGTATCGACACCAGACGCGAATGTGTAAGTATAGGTGGTAGGCCCTACTCCATCGACCGTCACATTGACCTTGACGGTATTTCCGCTCGTCCTGTTCGCCAGCACTAAGGTTGAAATCTGAGCAACGGAATTAAGTGTTGCGATCGCATTGCTCCCAACGGAAATCCTTGCGAGCTTCACGCCGGGCGCTGCCGCGTCTGCATTCGCGGGCGGTGTTCCAGAATAAAGATCGATGCAGAAATCGCTAAACATTTTTCTCGTCGAACCCTGACCACTCATGAAATTGATTGCCCCTGTTGAATAAATCCAAGCCATTTCTCTACCTCCTTTTTTTAATGTGCCGTGATCGCTGCCGTGTCCGGGAGATCGACGGCGTTAAGATTTATTAACCCTACCCCCGCGGGGGCTTGACCGACAAAAACATATTGCCGATATCCCATGTGATACTTTATGAATGAAAACCCCTCCTCGATATCCGTGATAGCGTAATGTTCAGAGGTAAGGTCTTTTACGAACCCTCCAGGGAGTCCCATGAACATTCCGATGCACGTCCCAAAAATACAGACCTTTCCCTCGAGGCCCTTCCCAAGATCGTATCTCTCGATCGAAACGGAGCTCCCGAGGAGCGCCGGCACATCGAGAAGAGGTTTATATTTTGCTTTTTCAAGAGAAGGTTCAAGATCCGAAAGATAAGCACATTTTCCACCGGCACTCACATAGATTCCATTCTCTCCGCGAGGCCCATTCACGCCTTTAATCATCGTGATCGGCCCGCCAAGATAGATGAAATCCCGCTTGATATCCATTTCAAAAGGATTTGCCGCGACAGATCTGTAAATAATATCTCCCTGGGCAACATAAAGGCGCGGAGGATGATATTCAATCAGCTCTCCGCCAACCATTCTTTGCCGATCGGTCCTGACATTGGCGGGGAAAGCGTGAGCGACACCATCTTGAATATATCCGTTTTTAATGAGGTTTGAGAAAAAGACCCTTTCTCCAAGTTGAAAGAAATTCATATGAGAGGGGCCTACGTTCGGGAAAATAAGTGTTGTGGTCCAATCAGTATTTAATTGGACGAGATCACCATTAAGAACAAGAAAGCAGAGCTTATCTTCGTTAGACCAACCGCTATGAGCATTCCCGGAAACGAGCTGAAGAAGAACGCCTTTTCTTCTTCGGATCATCATCTCGCTATCAATATCGACATTTTCAGCGACCCTGACAAAACCGGGCTCGAGACGAAGATCATCCGTAGCGAGATTATCGATTCCCCTAAACTTACTCATTTCATAAAGCGGCTTCAGAGTGTTTTGAATGAGTCGAGGCATCAGCTCACCTTTCTATAGTTGTAATCGCCTTCCGGAAGAGGAAGGGTTATTGATTTTTTCGCAAGATGGATATAATCGAACATTGAGAAAGGAAAGGATTTCGATATATAGGGGCCCTCACCCCCGGCGATCGCGCCGCTTTGAGACAAAAGGAACATAATAAACTGAAATAGAGAATCACCCCCGGCGATTGCGCCAAGGGATCCGTACGCTTTTACGATCTGGTTAAAATCGACAATTCCACCGATGATCGCGCCGGCTCCCGGGATCCAAAGATATCCTTTATTCAAATATGCCAAACCACCATCGATCGCTCCTCCAACAGATGTAAATGAATAAGATTGTAGAGGAATGCTTTCGCCGGCGATCGCTCCGCCAATGGAGATAAAGGAGACATTACGAAATTCAAGTGCTGTTCCCCCATCAATCGCGCCGGCCGATGATGTAAAGGAATAAGTTTGAATCAAAGAAGATTGACCCGCGATCGCGCCTCCGCTGCTGATAAAAACCACTTTTTGAATTTCAGGTGCAACGGATCCGTCGAGGGCTCCGCTGGTCGCCGTGTATGAATAACCTATATTTTTAAGAGCTGTTCCCCCTGAAGCAGCTCCATTGATTCCAATAAAATTTTGTATCTTTTGCTCAGGAGCGGCACCATCGGAGATTGACCCGGCGATCGAAGAAAATAACTGCTTAAAATTGACGGCGGCAATTCCACCAACTAAGGCTCCTCCAAGAGAGGTATAGGCCGGAACAAAAACAAAAACGGTGCTCCCTTCACCTCCAGCATAGGTATATGATCCATAAAGACCCGTCGCGTAGACCACCCCTCTTTTTGTTCCGGGTTGAGGATGTCCAAACATTGAGTCAGAAGAACCGCCAATGATCGAGCCGGCACTTGAAGCAAAAACCTCTTTTTTATTTACAGGAGAGCTTCCCCCATCGATCGCACCGAGGAGACCGGAGAAGCCTTGAATTTTACCGTTTGGAGCAGATCCGTCTCCAATGGAGCCACCGGTCATATCGTAGGTGGGAGCCGAAGTATAATTAACCTCAACATAGAGTCGGGAAACGTAATCATCCCAATCCGACCCCAAACTGCCAGCCTGATAGCCGGCACAGTATAGACCGTTCGTTGCATCGATCCCATTGACCTGATTGACTGTCCAAGCAGATCCGGTATTTGGATTCGTAGTCCATGTGAGGACCACTTCCGAAAAGGAATTGGTAAAACTCCCATTCTGGCTCGCCGAATTACCGTTCGCCATCCAGATAATCCCTTTAATCGTATCGCCGCCGCTGTAATTTGTTTTTGCCCTGAGATATATTTTTACATTGACGATGGTCGATCCGGCAGGAACGCTAAAACCATTCAGGCCAAGCTCGTCGATCGCTCCTTGCGATGTGGAATAATTGTAGCTTGTATCATCCTGACCGGGATAATCATCAACGTTCTCGTAGCTGGCGTAATTAGGAATACCACCCCACGTCTTGCTCTGATCCCAGGCCGGATTTTGTTGTTGTGATAACAAATTATTTCCCCCATCAAACCTTTATCTATAAGACACCAGCTCTTGAAAAAATGAATCCTTGAACCGAGAGAATGATGTTCGCTGTCGCCGACCAACTTGTCTTTGCCAGGGTCGAAGTGATGTCTCCAGAAATATAGGCGGCGTTTCCCCCGGAGTCGTCTCTATAGGGATAGGCCGGAGATGTTACTCCATAATACGCAATGAGGTCTCCCTTCTCGACGGGAATCCAGGCTGGAATAGTAACAATTCCTGTCCCTACCGTCGTAACGGGAGTCTCGCCGATAAAGATATAGTGGGTCCCGTCATCGCGGAAAACTTTCACCTTTACGTTTCCACCGGCAACCATGTAAAGGCTTGCTGATTTCATAATCCCTCTGCCGGGAGAAGGAACCATTTTATCGATAGCGGTATAGGCGTACTGCCAGGTATCCGCTCGGCCGATCAACGAACTTCCTATAATCTGATATCCCATTAAATTGCCTCGGTGTATTCAAGCTCGACATAAATGAGCTTGGCAGTCGCAGCGAGATTATCGTTGCCATCCGTACCTTTCCGGGCAATCTTCATAATCACCGTGTCATTATTAGCAAGCTCTGATACGGTAAGTGTCGCCGTCGTAACGGTGAGGTATTCGGCGCTCCCTGCGGTCGTTGCAGCCGAAAGATTATGATCGGTAAAGGTCGAGTCGAACGCCTGTGGTGTAGGAGTCAACCCTAAGAAAGAGACAGTCCAAACAACAGCCCCCGATGTCGCATTGGCTTTCCATCCAATCCGAACATTTATATTCCCTGCGTTCCAGTTCGAGAATCTGACAGCAGGAGCAATCGCCTTCGAGACCGCGCTCACGATAAAGTCAAGCTCTCCGTAATCGAAATTGGTCCCCTGTGTCTGCACGAAACTCGCCCATCCGGAAGCAACCCTTGTTTCAAAGCAGGAGGCAGGGAAAACAATATTTCGAAGAGTGGAGGGCATTCCATGTTTATGATCCCGGCGAGCAGCAAACGCAGCCGATCCTACTGACGCGGAGTCTCCAAAGTCCTGAGTAACCGGGGCCGTCGTATCGAAAGCGGCGATTGTGCTGTCCGATTTGATTACCGTCGTCGCAGATCCCGCAGCAGCGGAAGAAGCCAAGGTGATATTTGGAGTAGCGAATGTCGGAGCGCTTCCCGCCGCGATTGCCGCCGCAATATCGGTGATCATTTTTGCCGTCAGCGGCAAAATCATTGTGTAGGTTTTTCCGGCCGTATTATGATTCGCTGCCGTCGTTCCCTCTTGAGCCCTGGTTACTGTGAGAGTGTCCGTCGATCTGGCCGTACAGCGAACGATCTCTACGTTTGGATCGTCAGCGGGATCCCCGTAATCGGTGCTATTCCACCAAACGAGATTGAATGACCCATCAGTCGCAGGAGCAGGTAGCTTTGCGCCATTTCCGGAAGTAAGGACTATGGAGGTATCGGAAGTCCCATAGCCCGTACTGACCGTGACTTTCCCGAAATTTTTTACAGCATCAAGAGCCATAAATCACCCCGTTTATTAGGTTGGCGTCCCTTTCGACATTTGAAATTTAGGGGTTATAAGAAGCTGATCGCCGTTGTTCGCGGGAGTGAAAGCAGCCGCCAACTTTTCAGCCCAAACAAGGTTGCTGTCTGCATCGAGGACATAGTAACCATAGATCGTATCCCCGAAGTTCGCGGTAAAGGTCCACGTTTGTTGAGCATAAAGGACTTGAGAAATATTGCCCGTAATCGAAACGGTCCAGCTCCCGTTTGTCAGCGTCTTTGCCGATCCGCCCGTAACGGTCGTTTCCGTATAAGTACCCGCTGTATCCGTATCGGAAGGGCTGACGTTATTCGAATTGAGATGAATGGTCAGGTTCTTCCCTGCACCGGGCCAAGTGTTGTTAAAATAGGCTCCAAGAACCATTTCACATCCGACGTCGGTTATAATTAATCCCATTTGAAATACCTCCTTTTATCGCCCTTGAGGGCATTATTTTTAAAGCCTTCCAGGGTTCGGTATAAAAACCGTGGGCCCCTGCCTGAGACGCTGAATTTCGTTATAAGCCTTGTCTTTTGCTTTCTGAAAATTTTTACCATGCTCTTCCGATTTATTGACATCGAGACATTGAGAATCTTGCTTTTGATAGGCTTCTCTCAGAATTCCCTCTATCAAATAAGGATGATAATCAAACCTGATTTCGGGAGACTGCGTATCCCAATTAGCGAGGGTAAGCTGATTTAAAGGGAGCCTCGAAACGCTGATATTGAGGTTATCGACGATCTTGCTGATCGCGGCGGCGGCCGCGCTTTCGTCAGCGATCGTTTCAATGACCGTCACGAAGTTTAATTGGGAAGTTACGATCGTAAAGGTTGAAGGAGCAGCCGTTGTTCCATTGAGAACCGTACCCGACACGACGATTTTATCTCCAGGGACTAAAACGGTGAAATTCGTTCCCGTCTGAGTAATCGAATTTGAAGCTGCCGCAAAGGTGAAGGCTCCCGAGAAATAGCCGCGTTCAGGTTTCGGAAATCTCGCCACCTTCATATATCCGGACGAATAATCTGGAAGAATGAATCGCTGATCCCCGCCCTGTTTTCGCCACATATAAACGTGTCGATCGAGCCAGATTTCATCCTTCACATCGATATGAGCCCATCCTGAATCGAGCCATCCATTGTGAATCTGAATAATCCTATTATCCATTGGATAGGTCAGGACGTTGGCCAGAAGAGGGATCTGACAAATGGCGGTTGTTTTATCGTCCCGAAGGCATCCGGTCTCTCGACACCATTCATTAAGAACTGTGTTCGCGCATCCAATGAGCTCGCTATCGGACCAAAGGAGCTCTTGAACCTTATCGTCCAGTTTGTCCCGGGCCCCCTGGACGCCGGCATCGTTACCCCAAATAAGCTCTCTCGCTGTCATGTTCTTTCTCCAATTTTCTTAGCGGGATTTCCCGCCCAAATTTCGTAAGGGCCAGGATTTTCGGTAAGAACCGAAGCGCAGCCGACAACAACTCCATCCGGAATTTCAGTAACCTGATAGAGAATCGTACAGCCGTGAAGCCATACATCATTTCCAATGCGCTTATTTTGCCATTTGACACCTTTCTCCTCCTGGACAAGCAAAAGGGGCTTTCGCCCCTCATGGTAATGATCGTGGGTGAGGATTGTCGTTCCCTCACCGATCATTGACCAATCCCCGATCGTGACGGATCCCGTCAGATCGATTCGGCATTTTGGAGAAATAAAAAGCTGCCCATCTCCTATAACAAGCTCGCCCGTATGAACTTCCGGGTGAGGATAATATAAAACGGACATCATGTTCAAAACGTCTTCAGTCTTCATCCCAATGCCCCGCATAGCAAATGTCAGCGAACCAATTTCCATCTTTGTCTCTTCGCGGTCGCTGAGAAACGTGTTCGATGTGACCGATCACGTTGTCGAGATCGATATAGACCTTGAAGCCGGACTGTTGAGCGTACCAGCAAAAGAAAAGATCGGAGCTGGAATATCTGAGGTCGAGCTGACCCTGACGAAACCAGGGAGGATCCATCGCCTCAAAAACATTTCTTCGGATCAGCATCCCTGCATTGCCTACCGTCCCGGTCCATTCCATAATACCGGACTTCCCGCGGAGAACTTCCCAACGATCCGGATGAGGAACGAAGCCCCCTTCAACTCCGCAGTTTAAAACGGGAGCGTGATCGGATTTTCTTAAACAAAGAGGGACGATGATATCAACATTGCGCTCATACAATTTGTAAAAAAGATTTTTCGGGAAATCGTGATCGTCTCCCAAAATCCATAGCCAGCGCATTTCCGGATTTTCCATCATCTTCGTTACGAGCTCATTAAAGTTAAATCCGATATCGCAGCCCATGGCGAAAAGTTTTTGGGAGTTTGGAGGAAGGAGAACTTCATTTAGGGATGAATCGAATTCTCGATATCTCCCTAAAAAAGAAGTGGGGATCCCTACGATGCCGGCAGGGATCCCCTTCAATTTTTGTTTAATCGTAGAATTTTTCATGGGCCCTTTATGCCGCTTTCAGGGTCATAACGGACAGAACAATTCCACTCGCATGAGTAAAGGCCTTATTCAGAGACGCCTTTGCGGTGGTCGCCCCCGATTTATAGACCTTTGCAACCTGAACCCCCGAAGAGATCGCGGCAGCGGAAGGGGGAGAGGTTGGAATGACGCCGATGATAACAGCGCCGGATGAGGTCGCTCCGGAAATGGAAGATGCTCCGGAAGCAACGGTAAGAGTGATCGCGGCGTATTTCACTTTGCTGGCAATCACCGAATTCGCGCCGAGCTTGGCAGCAACAACCGAACTGGAGCCCAACCCCGCGGAAGTAACCGCGCCTGTCCCGATAGCGGCAGCGACAACAGCGCCCGAAGCCAAGGCCGCCGATGTAACCGCTCCCGTTCCGAGTTTTGCGGCAACAACGGAACCGGCAGCGATGTTTGCTGAAGTGATCGAATTCGCGCCGATCGCGCTGGCGGGAGTCACGAAGGAGGCACTCGACAGCGATCCATTGTTATAATAAAGCACTCCGTTTGTCTTCATAAAGATACAACCCGGAGCATAACCGGTGTCGCCATTCGTGGGGACCGTCGCCCCCTGACAGAGAATAACGTCGCCGTGAGAATTGCACATTTGGATTTTTACGGAAGGCGTTCCAATCTTCCGAGTAAAACCCACTACGCGAAGCATCCCAACAAGAAAATCCTCGAACTGAGCCATGGTTTTTCCTCCATTTTCACCCTGTTGCTGAGGGGGAGAAACGGGGGGGGATGAACCCCCCCTCGACAAAGGTTATTGTCCGGTCGTACCCGCAGGAGTGCCCGCATTATAGGGCTGATCCGCATGGAGGGTATCGAGACAAACATCAAAAATCGCCGTTGTGACATTCGCCGTCCCGATAAGAATGGAAGCGTAGTCGGTCCCCGCCCCGGTGTTATAGGCGAGGATGTTGGCGATCGTCCAGCCGGCCCCGGAAGAGTCGATAATCGTCCCCAGGCCCGAAAGAGCAAGCGTGGTGCAGAGCGTCTTGCTCCCCGAAGTGTTGACGGTAATCGTGCCCCCGCCCGTATCGACGGTTCGGACGAAAATATACGCCCCGAGAACGATGCAGTATTGAGGGATATTGATCAACGTGTAGGTGTTCGTGTTGATCAATCCCGAAGCCGTCAAAGTCCCCGCAGCGATCAGCGCGGGAACGTCGATCTTTCTTGAAATGACGCACCTTTTGAAAATTCCTTCGCTCGGATAAGCAGCGATGGAAGTGGAAATCCTGATGTCCACAGTAGATCCCATAAGTTACCTCCTTCAATCGATCTGAAAAGGGTAAAGGTTAAAAATCGTTATTTGTGAGCGTAAAGAACGCCACAGGCTTCCGTCTTCAGGATCTTGATCCCGTAAACGATCAGTCCGCGGACCTTATCCGCGAAGGCTCTCTGAGCTCTCAGGGTTTCCGTTTCCGTCAGTTGAGCCGCGAAAGAAGGACCGAAGGGATGCCCGAAGGGGATACAGGTTGTATTTGTTCCGCCATCGTTGACGACCGGGAGAAGGTTCGACACATAAAGCCCGAACATATCGATTTCTCCGATTCGGCCGTTTCTCAGGATGGAAACGCTGTCTCCGGTGATGGAGGCATTCTTGAGATCGGACTTTTTGATTAGACCGGCCATCCAAACAGGGATAATCATCCACATCCGATCGTTGGGAACATTCTGCTCGGCAAGGACGTTCTCGCAATCGACGATATAATCGAGGACGTTTCCCTTGTCGAGAGTGACGGTTGATCCATAGGCGCCGATGTTGTAGCTGGCGCTTTTGTATCCCGCCGTCTGCCCGGTATTATAGGCGCTGACCTGTCCCATGACTCCGGAAGTGGTCCCGCCATAACCGAACCATTGATTGAAAACATCTGTCTCGATCGTGATCTTCTGCTGCCGGCCGGCTTCGTCCGTCCACCGATCCAAGAGGTTAAGGTCACTCTGGACATCCATTACGTCGTCCAGGAGAACAGACCAGTAATACCCCTGATCGATCGACAGGGAGGTCGGAGTGGAAACCGGGCGTTCGTCGACGAGATCCTGACCAACCACGTATTTTCTCATGGTGATCGGAGCGACGGTTCGGATGATCACGGTATCACCGTATTTCTTGATCTCACCTTCATAATCGGTGTTGCAGATATCCGTCATGCAGGTGGCATCGTAGAACTTGATCAAAATCTTCCCGGACCAAATTTCCGGGATAAAACGAGATCCGGCCCTGGTATAGTCCGGTTGTTCTGTTACGCGAGGGTAAGCCATAGTATACCTCCTTATCCGTCAATAATAAGGCCTTTTGCGGCTTTCTCATCGATTTCGGCCTTTAATTGAGCCTCTTTTTTTGGATCCTTTTTATACTTCCCTACGGCGATATCGGTGAGAGTTTTTTTCACATAAGACCTTGTGATAGGTTTTTTCTTGTCTTCCGCTGTCTTGTCTTTCGGAGGTGTTCCCCCTCCAGAATTCGGCTTCGGAAGTCCGAGATTTCCTTCATCGTCAGGGATCTCTTGAGCGGTCCCTGGATTTTTAACCTTGATGAATTCATTGAAATGTTCAGCGACGGCTTTAAAATCGCCTTTCGCATAAGAAGACATCATCAAATCGTAGCGGGAGTGGCCGGCAATCATATTGACGTTTGCCCATCGGAGAAATTCAGAGCCTTGCGTGTTCATCTCACGCCAGCTCCCGCGCTTATCGACGAGACGATCCATTTCTTTGCTGAATCCATCAACTTCCGTTTTTTGAACCCTTCTTTCTACGGAAGTGAAACCGCTTTCTATTTTGTTTAACCTCTCTTCAAGGCTGGCGATTTTCTTGTCTCTCTCTTTGAGGACACGCCGGAGCTGAATTTCGCTCATCTTGGCGACTTCCGGATATTGTTCGCGGAGGCTTTCAAGCTCTCCCTCATCTGGATCCGGAACGGCGGGCTCAGGGACTTTTCCCTTTTCGGCCTTGAGTGAGGAAATTTCCACTTTGATCGTTGTGAGATCGTCTGCAAGGGCCTTGTTTTGTCGAATGAGCTCAGGGACTTCGCTGTTATACTTTCCTTCAAGCGTCAAGCGTCTCTGTTTCTCTTCTTCATATAAGGCCTTGTAATCCAATCCCTCATTCGCAGGCGGTTCAGGATCGGGATCAGGAGTCTCTATGGGAGGAGTTTCCCTGGAAGGATCTTCCGGGGGCTGATTCTCATAGGCTTCTTTTCTGATTTTTTCCGCTAATTCCGCCTGTCTCAATACTGCCGCTGGCATTCCCATCTTTCCCTACTTTCCGGCGCCGTCTCTACGGTCTGCCTTTTTATTTCCATCGGGCCGTCTTTACGGTCTCCGTTGGATGCAATAAAAAAGCCCCGCCTAAAGGTTTCCCTTCAGACGGGGCTTAGTGAAGCTGCGCGGCTCAAAAAGCCCGCTTCCATTTAGGCCTACAGGCCATTAGGATCAGCGGTAAGCGAACCGTTTTATGTTTTACAGAATTACACGGCTTTTAATCCAATGTCAAGACGATTTTTGTCAGGGGCCCTCTGCTTCATTCTCCGGATCAACCCGGTTTCATGTCTTTCGGCGTCGGAGATCGAGGGCCCTTGCCCGATATGGAGAACGAGCTGCCCCATAAATCCCGGGGGAATCAGGTCCATTTCCATTAAGGCTTCGATAAGTTTTTTTTCTGCCGTCATGATTCTTTGATCGGTTCTGGATTTTTCCTTGCTTCGGCTATTTTCGCCCTGGACGCCATCTCTTCCCTTGCATTTTCGATCCAGGAGCATAAATTAAAAAGAAAAACCGAGACCCCCTGATATCGTCTCACTTCTTTTTCTTCAAGCTGCACCCCGAAGGCGGTGTAATTCTCATAATGGATCAGTTGTTCGGCGATCCATTTCTTCAGGGTGATCCAATTCGGATCGTTGTTCGAGTTCAGGTTCGCCACACTCCTCAACACTTCGTCCGACATTACGAAAAAGTTCTCCATCTTTTTTCTCCTCCTCTATTTTTTCTGTAGCCCAAAGGCATTTTAAGCCATCTCTCTTTTCCTCGAGACGGCCGTCGAACATCACGCAGACCAGGGGCCTTTCGTTGTAAATATCGCAGGTAAAAGAGAGATCTCCGTTTCCCTCTTCTTTTGCCTCGATCTTCTTCACCAGGTGAGGACATTGATAGGGAATTTTCAATCGCCAGCTATTCGAATGCTCTTTGACGATCGATATTTTCCTTGCCTGGAGCCAGCCTCTCCAAAGGAGCTCATTGGATTTAGGCTCTGGCTTGTGCAATTCAAGAACGAAAAATTTACAGCACTCCCCGCATCGCTGGCATAATTCGGATTTCGTCGGCATCAGTTTTTCTCGCTCTTATAATCCGCGGAGACCAGGGCGGATCCGTTCGTGGTTAAGGTGGTAATCTCAACCATCACATCGTCGACCGGTTGATTCTGAAAAAATCGATATGCGGCTTTCGCGGTGATTTCAGGCGCGGAGAATGTCGCTTCGGTGTTTGCGTCGGTTGCCGTCAAAATAGCCCATGGCCCACCGGCGATCCGACCCCAAAGTTTGAATTTTAATACGGTTACTGTCCCGCTGACATTTGAAAAAGAAACCAGAAGCCCATGATTCATTGCAGAAGCCCTGAAAGCCTGGCCTTGTGCTGGCGCTGATACGCCGCTTAAAATTCTTGCTCCCATCGTTTTCTCCTTTCGTTATGCTGGAGGAGCTCCTCCCCCCTGGACAAGTTGAAAATCTTTTCCCTGAGTCTTATCTCCAGCCTCGTTTATTGCGGTTTCTTTGGGCAGATCTGCCCCGGTTGGTCCCTCAACCTTCGGAATATAATTGAGGTCCATAACTTCTTTTGGATCCATTTCGTGAGTCTTCATAACCAGAGAGAGGAATTTTCTCAGCTCTTCCGGAGTGAGGACTTTCGAAGCGACGGCGATATTATAAAGCTCCGTCTGCCTGTTCGCCTGTTGTTCTTTTGCGATCAGAGATCTTACGCCCTTTGGTATGATCCTCATGCTTCCGACCAGGCCGACGAATTTTTTCCGGTCCATATTGTAATCAAACTGCCGATGGATCGAATCCTCGATAATGTACCGATCCATATTCTTGAGAACAAGCTTCATCCCTTTTGAAGAGGCTGTTTGAAACATAGAGAATCCGGAGGCCGTCGTACCGGCTCCGCCGACCTGAGCGTTGCCGTGAGAATAAGCGGGGATCGTCATTTCATCGCAGAGAGCCATTAAAAATTTTATCGTCTCGACGAGCTGAGAAGCGATCAACGTTGGCTGATAGAATTCGATCGCCTTGATCGTTCCCCTCGAGACATTCTCTCCATACTTGACCCACCATCTTTTCCAGGGAGTCATTTCTCCCTTTTCAAATTCCGAAAGAACGCTTTCGTCGACGGTGACCTGCGGACCGCTGGCCATGCCCACATTATTGCAAAGGGCCCGGAGGCAGGAATTGATCGCGCCCTGCAAATCCTGAATCACTTCGGGAAGACCGATCCCGAAAAAGGAATCAGGCAGATTGATAAAAGAACATTTGGAATAATTTCTTTCTCCGAGAGGGTTTTGATTAAGGACGGCCTTGATCACATGGCCGCCGATCAGATAACCCTCGACATCGTAAAAGTGATCCTCATCCGGGGCTTTCTCTTTTAATTTCGGAGACCATTCTTGAAGCATCCTTCCCTGGACCGGGCCATGGTACTCGAGACAATCGATTTCGTCCCAATCCCAAATCATCGTAGGATCGTTTTTCTCCGCTTCGGCCCGATCGACATCAATCATGGTCCACTCGCGGAGCTTACTTCCCGGCTGGCGAGCTTCCTCCAGGACCGCGCGGATTTCATTATCGTCAAATCCTGGAAGGCCCAAAAATCCTTGAATATCGACGGGAGTATAGCGGAGACGATCGAAGAAATAGCCTTTTTGGAATGAGGTCACGCCCGGCCCCGGATAGATATCGAGAGCCGATCGGCGTTCGTATTGAGGGATGATCTCTTTCTCGTAATAGATTTCGGGGATCCCGTCTTCCCGGAATTTTACTTTCCTTCTTGGCTCTTTCCGTCTTATGGGCCCCTTGAGAATTCCGCATTTTAAGAAAACATCGGGTGTGATCTTCTCGATCACATCGTACCAATCTCCCTCGACCAGTTGTTCGTGGATCTGTTCTTTCATGTCCTGCGCCTTTTCTTTGGCGTAGTCCATGATCACTTTTTTTGCTCCCGCCTTGACATCGGGCATCGCCTTTTCGATCATCGAAAGAATATAATCGGAATTTGGCTCTTCCCCGCCTTGCTGCGCCTGCTGTGTGATCTGTTCTATCGCATTCTGGACGAAGTTTTCAATGAGCTGATTCTCGAGCTTTTCCCCGAGTTCAGGTTTTGGCGTCGGTTCGATATCGAAAGGAATTTCGTCGAGGAATTCAGAAATTTGAGCGTGAGCGTTTCTCCATTTCGTTTGAGTGTAATTGGCATAGGACTCAGAGCCACCGAATTCCCGAATGCTTGTGAGCTTATTAGGATCATATTCACCGGAGACCATTCTGAGGTTGCTTAAAATCTGTTGTTCGATATCGATTTTATTTCTCTTGGCGGCTTCCCATGCTTTGCGGAGATGTCCGGCCAAACTCATTTTGACTATTTCAACTTGCTGCCCAATGGCGAGGAGATTCTCTTCTTCCTTTTGCCTCTCTTCGATCTGTTTGTTTGTTTTAAACTCGACCAAAGCCATATCGTCCTCCTACAAATGAGCTCCTAAAGAGATCTTTGACGAATGATCCCTTGCGATGTGATGATAATAATCTTCTTCTTCTCTCGAAGGGCCCATGGCGGCGTATTGAAGGGCATCATGGACATCGGAGGCCTTGTTCTTAACCGGCTGATCTTTATAAATATCTTTCCCGGAAATTTGTTTTCTCTCCATCCGGTACTCTCCGAGAAAACCCTTATGGAGAATTTTGCATCGCTGATTCATTTGATACATCCCGGTCCCTTCAATCTGAGAAATCAGCATCCGATTGACCGCACCATACCGGGCATCCCAACTATTTGAATAGGCCTTTGCAACATTATCGATCTCCTGGAGCTTGGCTTCGGCCTTTGCGTTGCTTGGATTTGTGTCGCTTTTTTTTGCGGCGGGATCGAGAATCACAAAAATTCTCGACCATGGAAAACCGGTATAATGGCTCCACATAAAGGGTTTTACCGTCTCTCTCAGGAAGGTTCTCGCGTCCGTCGATTCTTCATAGAGCTCATCGTAGGTGCAGAATTTTCCATTCGGAAGACGCTGATTGATTGTCATGGCCTGATGATTTCCGGTACAGTCCCAACCGAGAATCAGCGGATAGGAGGGATGGGCGTCAAGCTCTTTCGGCGTTTTCTCATTCGGCACAAGATGAAAATGATCCGCGTAATTTGGATAGACCGGCTTTCCATCCCTCACGTAGCCGTATTTCCCATGGATATAAACCGTGATATATCCTTGATCTTTCCCGACCATGAGGTTCGAATAATATCCAGGGGGAAGATTTTTCAGGTTTTCGGCTTGCGGGGAAAGGCCTGAAGGCTGTTTAAAGATCGCGGTCATGGGGACAGCCTGATCTTCCCCTTTCCCGCAGGAGGGACATATCGGGATCGCCGGCCGTCCATCGATCGTTCTGGGAGTATAAAGAACGTGCCCTCCATCGGAATTTAAACAAACCGGGCACATTAAAGGTCTCTCGTCTTCGAAGAGATTATAAAACCAGGAATCGGTATCCGGAGGGTTTGTGTCTCCAAACATCCCGTACCAGGTGCAGCCGCCATCGTCGATCGGAGGATATCTGCCGACACGCCCAAGCATTCCGTCGAAAATGACCTTAGCTATTTCGCGCAGCTCATTAAACCAGCAGGCTGTCAGGTCCAGGGAGAGAAGGTTTCGAACATCATCCGGCATATCGAGCGGCCGAAACATAATTTCGCTTTCGACGTCCGTCCCATCCGGGGCTTTCATTCTGAGCTGAAAATTTTTGGCTGTCTTTTCATAGATGCCAAAATTATTCATCCAATGCTCCCAGGTCTTATAGGTCGTATCGCGGAGCTGAGGAGCGGTGTTTCTGATAACTGCAAACCTCGTTCTCCGGACTCCATCCCGGGGAGAAGGCCTTTGTTCGAAGGCCCGCTTCACGATCTCCATCACCCCGCCACCGGAAGACTTTCCGGAACCGAATGGGCCCATTAACGATCGAATAAGGGTGTTGCATTGAGAATATCGCCAAATGGTAGGAACGTCTGAATAGTCAAATCTGACCTGAGTGCTCTCCAAAAGTGATCCCTCAAAAACACCTAAAGAAAAGGCCCCGTCTCTCCCGGCCGGAAAGAGGAGCCTTTTCTTTAAAGTGGGATTCAGCGCCGGCAGGACCGGCCCCTATCCTCTTACTTATTTACAGCCTGATCGAGTCCGGAATCGTTCTTGTAGGTTCTTTCCCGGCCGACCGTTCCAGTTTCAGCGATCCCTGCGGCTTCTTCCATCTTACTGACCGTGGGATCAGCGCCAGATTTACGCTGACTAAAATATTTGCCAGCACTTGCGAGAGCGCCACCGAAGGTATCTCCAAGTCTTTTGCTTTCATCAGGCATGAGGGCCCCCTTTCTTAATAGCCGCTTCCCCCCGGTGTCGCGGAGGAGAGAGAAGTTTTTTAGCTACAACATACCATCTCCCTGCGGAGTAGCGGCTAATGTTTGTGATGTTTGTGAGCGGCTTTCACGTTGTGGGGATGATCCGAACCATGAGGATGTCCCTCGCTATGCTGAATCGCTCTCATTTGTGATTCGTTACGGACAATCTTTCCGGATCCGGAATGGAGCGTTCCCCGTTCATATTCAGCGCGAATGACGGCTGCTCTCTCTTCCGGTGGAAGTTTCCTTCTCTTCTCTGCACCAGCCCCAAGCTTATCCTCATGCTTGAGCGCGTCAAGCTGCCTTTTATTCATCGCTATCCTCCGGTGGATCATTTTTTGTAATGACAGGGTTTTTTAACAGGTCTTCTTCGGCTCTTGAATAAACGGGATGATCGTCTGTGTGAGGGAAAGGCATGATATCCGTTCCTTAGTGCCGGCAGAGATGTTCTCCGCTGTGATGGGTCGATATTTTTGATTTCCCGATCGCGGATGTTTTGATATCATGGTCAAGATCACCCTTGCTTCCCGTCTTTCTCTTCTTCGCAAAATCGTGAAGCTGGCTCTTGCTCATTTTCAACATCCCCCGGTTTCGCTTGTAAAGCTTTTCCGGTTCGTGCTCCGCGATCGCCGCCGCCTTTCGTTGTGCTTCGCTTTCTGATGGCATCGAAGTCTCCTTTGATGATTTCTAACCCTTTTGGACTTGGAATTAATTCCCATCTTAATTCGCCATTTCGTAAAATGTCAATACAATTATTGCAAGTAAAGAAAAAACCGACGATATGACCGTCCCGGTGATGGCCGATAAGCTGAAGGCTTTTCGTCTCCCCGCAGATCATACAATGGCCCATTTCATAGAGGTTGTTTAGGAGCTTCTCCACCATTTTTCTCTTCAACCTTACCTACGATATTTTTTGAAAGGTCGCTTCCGGGCGGGGCAACAAGCATGAGGGTCGGACCATAATTATTGATATTTGCCTTTTCCCCGACCTGGCTCTCACCGTCCGGAGGAATGAGTTTACCAAGCTGCTTAGGAGGATAGAACATCACATTTTGTTTAATATCGTCCGTCACGTCTCGAGCGATTTTTGTGTTGGAGTCCTCGATCGCAGCGCGGAATCGTTCCATCTCTTTTTTTTCTTCCGGGCTTGCGTCTCTTTTTTCAGAGATTAAGCGCTGATGAATTTCATCGAGCCCTTTTTGCCACATCCTAACCAGGTGACCATGGCGAATTGACTCTTTGCGGCTTTCTGAAACGTTGATATCAAATTGACCGGTAAGGGAGTTATCGTCTTTGGAAAGGAGCTCCATTCTCTTTTTTTGCCAGCCATAGAATGTCGACCACTTTTGGATCGTCGAGATGGACTTTCCAAACTGTTTCGCCACCGCCTTATAATTCGGGAATTTGACGAAATAATTAAAGGCGTCTATGTGCCAATCGGCTTTTACGAGGTTTCCCATCAACTATCTCCCGGCTTCATGATTTCGGGAATAATAATCAATGGGACTTCTTTCGTGAGCTTCATCATGAGCTCCCTGGTCATTCGATTTATTCCCGCGCAATGAACCATGATCATCTCCCCCTCTTCTTTGCCGCCATCTCTCACGATTCTCTTAGCAAGCTCAAAAATGCTTGACGTAAGAAGCCTAATAGCAAGGGGTTCGCTTAATCCGGCATAGTGAGCGGAAGACTTCATGTCTTTAAAAAGAACGATCGTGATTTCACCGACTTTTGTGTAATCCCTGTGCGGCGGCTTTAATTCTTCAGCCATTTCCCTTAAACCTCCTTCTTCACGCCCGGGACATATTTCATCGCCTCGAGCTCTTCCTTGCTTGGAGCTGTATCCCCGAGAACCTGTCCCGTAACACGGATCGTTTTCTGTTCGGATTCGATTTTCTCAAGCTCCGCCTCCTGGACTTCGATCAGGGAGATCAGATCCTCTTTGATCTCCGGAAATTTATTGATATGGACAAGAATCTTCCGCTGGACCAGCTCCATTTCGATATTTTGAATATACTGGCCTTTCTCGTTTTTGTCGAGAAAAGTGGGTTTCCACGATTCGGCATCGAACCCCAAAGTCTTTATGACCTTCAGACGGCGCTCCCGGCCGAGTTTCCAAAAACGATGTCGGAGATTCTTAAACTCTTCTTCCGGATTTTCTATTTGATTCTCTTCCATTTTTTATCTCCTCTCCTTTCCCTCTCAAATAGTCAAAAGCGTGAGTTTTACCAGGATGCGCGTGCCGGCGACGAATGGAGGTGATTTTTAAACCGCCCCGACCATCCCCCTGGGATCTCGAAACACCGGACACCCCGAGTCTAATTGTTGGAGACTCATCCTTTTCTCCCTTGCGAATAAATCCTCTTGTAAAAGGGCACTTTGTCAGAAGACATACTGACGCCCTGGAGGATCGACACGATAGCCCCTAAAGTTCCGCGGCCGAAACTTTTTCCACCGCCGCCGCTGCCGCCACCCCAACTTTCAAAACGGAAAGAACGATTCTTTCCGCTTTTCCCACGAACCCGGATCCCAAAAAGCGCGTGAGGCATCATGTTTTTTCACCTTTGGAATAATTTTTGGAAAAAAATCTCACTCTTTTTTCTGCCCATTCCCGGGAAGGATATTTTTGGGGGGAATGAACCCCGGAACAATGATCTTAGATCGAGCATTCAGCTCTTGCCCGATTAAAGAAGCTGCCAACTGACACAAAATCATTGCCAGGGCTTCCGGATTGATTGTATCGGAATGGATCCCGAATTGATTTTCCGATACCTTAAAAACTTCGGCCACGACTTCATGTTTCTTTTCGATTGGAATCAAATTTTCAGGCATGGGTTCTCCCCTCCTCAAAGCTCTCAGTAATTTTCTTCTCTGCCCCATCGACAGATACCCCCTTCTCTTTTGGCCGTGGCCAAAGCTCCATTTCTTCTTTGACCCGCATTTCCATAAAAGCGATCACGTTCAAAAGATGGTTCATAACTTCTTCCTTGTCGATCGACGCCCAATCTGATCTGACCACGCAGGAGAAATCTCGATATCTTTTGAGGATACGAAGCCGTCGCTGATTCGGGCTCATTCTGAGTTTCTTCGCCTCGAGGGAAAATTCTCCTGCGTGATCGATCCATTCTATTTCCGACTTCGTTCCCCAAGAGTTACCGTGTGTGATTGGATTTGTCAAAATAATTTCCCTCCTCAGATATTAAAAACGTACATCAAAAAATCGATTACCCAGGCGGTCAGGCCAGTTTCGCCCCTGTTACTGGAGGAGGGGCGACCGTATCGAAAGGGGCAGTCACGATATCCATATCTGATTCGTTCCCGACTGCATCGACGGTCGAAATCCCGATATTGATATTTCCGTTGAAAGCGGGCGTGTTCGGGAGGGGGAGAGCAACCGACGTAACCAGACCGACCTCAGCATAAGGAAGAGCATAATCCGCGGCTGTGCCGGTGAAAGGGGTTTCCGAGAACCGGACTCTGATATTTTTGACGTCCGACATATCGGCCGGGTTTGTCCAAGATAGCATCCAGGGTTTCAAAAATGACATGATTTTCTCCTTTCTAAAAATTCGTTAAGGGTTTACTTAATGCCGAACAGCGCCTTTTCCTGAGCGGTAATCTCCCTGTTGGCCAGTTCAAACTCTTCTTTCGGACACCAGGAAGTATATCCGTCCCGGTAACGGACCTTATAGCCCTGCCGGTTGACCGGTGTCGCTGGCCCAGTCCCGATCCCCGCATGGAATTGAGACGCGAAGGTCTCTTCGTCCATCGGCTCCGCAGCCACGATCTTCGTCCCGATATAAACTTTTTCCACCTTTCCCTCCTTTCTTTTAGTGGGTTAATGTCCCGCCACTTGGCGCAGGCGGCTTCCAAAAAACTTTCCACGCTCCATGTGTCACCCCGTCTTTCAATAAAGCACAATTTGGATCCGTCGATTGACACCAATCCGAAGTTATAGAAGTTTTCCCAACTGCCCTGACCTCGACCATGAAGACTCCAGAAGAGGGCCGCGGAATAGAGATCGTTAAATTAGTAGAAGTAGTCTTATAAACGTGAACCGTGTTTGAGACATCTTCAACAAGGTAGACTTCGTAATGATCCACTGTCCCGGGAGGATTTCCGGGATCATCCCAGGCAAGATTGACCGGGGAATTCCCCTGCATCGTGTAGATCGTCGCCGCGAGCATGAGCATAACAAGAAATTTTTTCATGGCTACATCTCCATTCCTTCTTCGCCGGCGCTATCGCTTTCTCTTTCAAAGGGGTCCCCCGCGCAAGGGCCCCTGCAATCCTCTTCGTCGCAATCATCTTCGGGATAGAAATCGTCTTCGTCATTCATCGGATTTCGGTCTCCACTCACCGAGTTTATTCCCAAAGTAAGCATTGGAAATAAACACCATGACGCCTCCAGAGGCCATTCCCCCGGATGAACGTCTTTCCGGATCCCCGGGGCCGTCCAGTAGAAGAATGCCCCTCACAAATTGAGGATCTTTTACGCTCGTTACAATCAGAGGGCGATCTCCGTGCTCAGTTTGCAAAAGAACGATATCCCCCACTTCTACTTTTTTAGGCATATTTTTTTACCTCCTCTTTTTAATTTCCCAGGCTCTCCCCGTTCCGACATTTGTACCCGCACCAAGGCTATTTCCGTCTCGATCGATCATAAGATCTCGATCTCTGACTCGAATACCGATCGAGGATCCCGTTCCCTCTTCGACGACAAAAAATCCTTTAGGGAGAAAAGGTGGTCCGAAATTATCATTAAGGATTTTCATTAATTTCTTTGTGCTTATCATGAAATTTTCTCCTTTCAAACTCCCTCGATATATGCCCCGTACTGAGGGCAGGCATCATCGATTTCGACGGTCATTCCCATGAGCTCGAATATTCGAACGTGCTTTTTCCCTTCAGTAAGATTCAGCTCGTCGACGAGAGCATCGTGGGCCCCCGGAGAAAGCTTGATCTTCTTCGGGACCACTCCGCGGCCTTCCAATTCGTGTCTTGCCATTTTGATCAGATGAACGTTTCGGCTAAGAGCCATCACCACACCCGGAATTTTATCATCGGCCGCCGATAAATCCCGATCGGAATATTGAAATACGTCCCCCACGCCCGGAAATGAATTTGAAGCGTCCTCCAAAGCAGCCGAGGACCAACCGTGTTGATGCTGAGAGCCAACCCGCGATGATGTTTTCTTTGGATCGATTCTCCAATTTCTGGGAAGGCCTTAAATTTTATAAGTCCAATCCCGACCCTTTTCCCCTCAGCCCATTCAAAATTCGGCTCGAAAGAAAAAAAGAACTGCCATTGTTCCCGGGTCTGCTTTGGAAAGTGGCTGAAGATCATCTCCCGGTTCCTATTTTCTCTTCCTTTTCCGTCCCTCGAAGAAGAGGATTTGCTAAAATGATTCTCTCCATCTCGTCGACCGCGCCGGTGATTTTCTTGTCCAGCTCTCCAATCCGCTCCCTGAGATAATCGTTCTCCCGCTGCAAATGAGAAAGCCGATCGTTCCGATTCCGCGCCTGGCCCTCAGAGTCAATAACCATTTTTTTGAAATGCTCACACTTCGCGTTTACCTTTTCCAACGTCCTCTGAAGAGTGGCAATCGTCTTCTCCTGCGTCAACATCGTCTCATGGCAGATCGAGCCGAACTTCTGAGCGTCCTCGAGATCCTTTTTGAGCGCCCGTATCCTCGTCGCGGCATCCTTCTCCGGCCACTTCCCTTCTTCAGAAGGCTTATGAAAATTCGATTTCTCCGCCGAACCCCCATTTTTAATCGCCCCCTCCAAAATCAACCGGCCGGTCTCCGTCTCCCCCAAACGCTTCTCAGGATCGTCCTTCCCCTTATCCGCGAAAATCTTTACCTCATCCGACTTAAGGAGGCTCCCGCGATTAAGAGCATCCATACGAACCCATTTGTCCTGCGGCCGATCGTTCGCGTGATAAATCCGGTCCTGAAGCAAATACCCCTCCAGCTCCCAAACCCGATCCTTGAGACGCCCCATACAAATCGATTTCCCAACCTCAAGACTGTAATTCTCAGGATCGACGCAGGACGACGATTCGACTAGCACGAACCCATTTGCCAGCGTCAGGACCACAACCGTCGTTTTTTGCCCAAAGGTTTCAACCTGAATGTTCCCCGCTTCAAATACCCGATTCACTTGCTCCAAAGTTACGTTATTATTTTGATTCATCTCCTCTTCTCCTCTCCGAAAAAAGTTTCACGTGAAACCTCACCCTTATCAGGGCTCCATCTTCCCCTCGACTCCCCGCTTCTCCCGATTCGCCGTCCGCCTCTCAAGCCACATCAGCGCCTCCTCAAGTTTAGTTATAGCTAAACTGTTCTCCCGACATCGGAATTTTCCTTCCATCCACTTCTCGTTTAAAAAATTAAGCCGGTGAATCAGCACCCCGATAACCTCCTCGTTCGTCACCCCGTCAATCTTCGTCCCGTCCGGCCTCATCTCGTAAAAGTGCATCACCGCCCGAAAAGGGGTAAGATATTCTCCAGGCTTCCAACCCTTCCCCTCATTTAAAACCGTGTCAAGCTCATATGTGTGACAATCATCCAAACATTTCGGCATATTACTCAACCCCCATTTCCTAAAAACCTACCAAAAATTTTTTTGGAATTCGAAAATGCCCAAAATACGGAACTTTGAGAGCGAGGGAGAGGCAAGGAGTCCCAGGAGGAGCGCCCCTATGCAATGGGTGTCTTTGACTGTGGGGGGTGGCCGGTGGCATTGTTTTACAGCATAAATCGGGCTTTTTAACAAAGTCAAGAAAAAAGATTTTTTATTTTTAAAGCACAATAAAAACAATAACTTATCTTAATTAAACGTCCGATAATAAATATTATGTAAACTTCGACCGGAAAAGGCTTACCCTGCCCATGAATCCGCGCCCGCCCAGGAAACCTTTTCTTAATTGACCTTGAATTTTTGAACGCGAGCTATCCCGCCAGCCCTCCTCTATCTCAATATTCAGCTTGAAATCATTAAAGATTTCTCTTTAAGGAGATTATTCTGCTCTCCGATGAAATCCTATTTTCCTTATTGATTGACCGACGCCCGCGAGAACCTCCTGGAATCCTTCCATCCTGAAGACCTTGATACCCATGTTCCTTTTTTTGATTTTCCGCGCCCGGTCCCCTGCGTACCCTCCTCTTAGAAATCTGTATAGAGTAGTAACCATAGTAGCCAAGGAAAGGAAATCTTGTATCCCCCTCCTTATTCCCCCCTCTTTATCTCCCCCCCTTTTCCTCCCCCTTCTTTCTTAGAGGTATGCTTAAATATTTTTTCACAATGGTGACGATAGTTATCACCAGAGGGTTACGTTTTTGAACATCGGATAATTATCGACCAGACAAGTGCAGGATTGAACAATTCAAAAAAGCTAATCAATTCCTTTATTTATATGGTTTTCTTTTTGACTGCGTACAAATTTGTATAGACAAGGGGTTTTTGACCAAAACTAAGGGCTTGAAATCATTACCTTTTTATTTGGTATGGGGTTTGCAGGCTAAAAAGACTGAGTATTTTAAAACCATAGAAGAAAGGAGAGTAAAAAAATGACAACAGTACAGGGTAGTAAAAATCGAAAGTATGAAGTGAGATCAGAGTTATACGGGACGAGAAATCTGGTGCACAGGTTGTATTATGGAGGCATATTCCTCGCAAGTACCTCCGAGCTTAGTCCCACGGGGGGATCCAGCTCCAGCATGGAGGATACCATTGCACGCGCAAACGAGCGAGCGGATCAAATGGGTATCGAAATTACAGAGTAATAATGGAGGTAAAACCGATGATTAACCGCGACGTGAGAAACTTTTGCTTTTTTGTCTTAGGGGTTTGCATAGCTTTTTGGATTCTCACAGGTTTCTAAAACCCCGAAATACTACTGACCGCCCGACAGAACACCGGGCAGAATGGAGAGAAAAGACTATGGCTCATAACATCATAGTACCTTTAACGAAGTGGCTTTTCACGGTTGCCCAATTTGGCTTGAAGTCTACCAGGGAAAATTAAGAGTCCATATTTGGGCAGACGTTAATAAAGAAGACCCAACGCACAGCATCGATCTTGAAGTAGCGAGAGAAACAGCCAGAAAGGAAGAAGGGCAAGACCGAAAAAGCTATTCGGACACCCAGGATAGAAAAAACTATACATAGGAGATGCCATGAAAGTTATCTGCTGTTCGACCTTCCACCAGGGAGACCGTCTGATTGGAGAGAAGCCCCCTTTTTCCGATCCTCAAGAATCGCATGGACTCTGCCCGGATTGTTTGAAAAAAGAAGAAGAAAAATTTGACCGAGAGATGGCAGAATATGAAATAAAAGAAGGAGGGGGAAAAATCAAAAGGAAAACGATGAAAGTAAAAGAGACCGAAAGAAGACAATGCGGAGGGTGTGGGTTAATTGGAGATTGGAAAATATTTGAAGATGGCAGAATCCAATCAAGATGCCCGCATTGTTTGGAAAGTTATGGCTCAAAGAAAATAACGTGATCACCGGAGGCCCGGAATGATTGAAAAAAAGGTTGACGAGAGAGACCGCCTGAAAGTCTGTTTAGATTTAATGCTTAGGCTTTACCAGATGGAAACCGAAAACCCGGACAAAATCTCTCAATTCCTGATGATTAAAGAGGAAGCGCACCAGGTTATCAGCAAAATGGCGAGCGCACCAGAAGTCGTTTTCGTGTTTCCTTTCCGCTTTTCGAAGAACTGACAGCCCATTGCCTCATTTATACCCGTTTTTGATGCCCTGCTGCCCCTGGAAGGCACTTTCTCCCCCTTCCGGGGGGGGTTATGGCGGGTCAGCTATGTAAACATGGTAGTGACTCAAATTGATTTTTCTTGATTTTAATTCCGCTTGACATCAAAGGCAATCTCTGAAATAATGTATGCATGAGGCGTTCAAGCAAGAAGCTCCCAAAAGACCCAAATGAGTTGGCTTATCAGATTGTGCAAATGTCAACGGAAGAACCGGAACAACCAAAAGAGAGATCGGCAATTTCAGAATACCTTGCGTCGATTGGGAAAAAGGGCGGATTGAAGGGAGGCCCTGCAAGAGCGAAAAAGTTATCGGCCAAAAAAAGGAAAGAAATTGCTGAAAAAGCGGCTAAATCAAGATGGAGTAAAAAATAAATTACTTCGGTTTAACCATTTCTTTATAAGCATTTAATTGTTGTTGTAAAACCTCTAAACCCTTTTCTAATACTTCAGGTGTGACGTATATACTTGAAATACAATTGGCTGGGAATTCGGTAAGAAGTGGATCTCCTTCCAGCCGGATTCCTGGTTGAATCTCAAAAAAAGATATCTTGAACGCACCCTCAATTGTCTGGATAATCAAATGAGTTGCGAAACGGGTAATTATGTCATTAGGCACGAGCCATTTTATACGGATAGGCGAAATGCTCTCTTCCTGTTTCGATTGTTCTTTGCTTATCTCTGATTTCTTCGTCTCCATGCGATAACCTCCCAATTATAGTCACGGTCTTTTTGAATGCTTCGTCCAAAGGTATACTCCCGGCAGCCATTAAAGGACTACCAACTGCCGAAGCAACTGCCACAGAAATTTGTATTTTCCCAATTTCAAGGTTAGTCCAGGTTGTGGCTTCATAATTCATTTCAGATTTTCTAATACTTTCCGCATCTTGTATTTCATATCTGGCAATAACATTTTCCGCTGGCTCAAATGTAATTCGTAACCTCGCATCCAACGCTTCTCCAACACGAAGAAGAGTATTGAAGGTCCACCCTGAGTAATCAGCTTGCTCAATTCGAGAAATAGCAGACTGTTTCATTTGAGACTTTTTGGCCAAATCAATTTGCCGCATTTCTCTTTTTTCTCGTAAGGACCTAATGCTCATTGCGACTTCATCCTGAGCTTGACCACGAAAAAATCTCTTTCTAAATTCTTTATTTTCCTTCAACTTTTTAGTTAGATTTAGTTTGAATGGGGAAATCAATCCCATGTAACTTCTCCTTTCCTTCTTTTATTAAATTTCTGTTCCTTTTTGCTATATCAATATCTTCTCGGCTAATTTTCCTGGTAGCTTTATAGAAAGCATGAACAAAAATTATTTGTTTATTTTCCCCAAAATAATATAAAAGCCGTGCTCTTATTCTTCCCGATCTTGCATGCAAGGAAAAAAGCCCGTCTCCGATAGGTTCAGAGACTGGCATTTTACATTCAACACCTTTATCTACTAATAATCCAAGCCTTCGGACAACTTCTTCCTGCATTTCGTTGTCACATCCCGATAGAAAGGAGTCGGCAATAGTTTTAAATTGTCCCAATGTCCAACCGCTCATATAATATCACAAATTTGTATTATTGTCAAATAGTGTTTTAATATTTAAGATTCTTGACAATATCACAATATTGTTATATTATTTTATCTGTAAAAATAAAAGCCCCGACATAAATGCGGGGCCTCTTACTTAACTGGCCCCCGTAGTTCAACTGGACAGAACACCTGGTTCGGTAGTGTATCAGTTTGCCGATTTTCAGTATAGACAGAAAAAACAGATTGTGCAATAATAAGGTATGCCTAAAGGACCGCAAGGACAGAAAAGACCTGCCGATGTCATTGGAAACGCTATCACGATAGCCAAAATAGCCACTGGCGAATTAAAGGAAGAGATCGACGGTAAGGAGTATGCGAGAAAAGGGGGCCTCAAAGGAGGACCGGCAAGGGCCAAAAAGTTATCGGCCAAAAAACGGAAAGAGATAGCGAGGAAAGCGGCAAAGACAAGATGGATTAAAGAAAAAATGGTAATTACAAATGAAGACTCATCCACAAACGTGGGTAAAAGTTAATGCGCCCGTAGATAAATCAATTAAAGATTTAGTTACAGCCTTGAATAGGTTTCCTAAATTACAGACGATAGAAAGTTGCCAAGGGAATTCTACTAAATGGCCCTGGGTTTGTTTTTATTATGGTGAATATTGGAAACATCAATGGAAAGAAATTTCCAATTTTGTTTTAGGGTTCCTTGGCCCAGGAATAGTTAAGAAAGTTGGAGATGTGTGTGATGTGTCTATCAAGGTTGCGGAAAACGGTCAGATACTTGGTGAATTGTTTGTTAACCCGGATGCCATTCCAATCGTAACAAAAGCAATCACAAAGCTCTACCGAGAGTACGCTCCTTGATTAACCTCGGCCATATGTCCGAGTGTTTTTATGACACGTTACACACATCGCAGTAAGATTACCCAGGTTATCTGGTCCTCCTGCTGTTCTGTGGTTGGCTTCCCATCCCGACCCCAGCCTATGTTGGCATCTTCCGGTATGGTGCGTGCATACTGTCATTCTACATTCACATTGACCTCCAGCTCTTTCGTAAAGACTTCTTCTGGTTTCTTCTGAAATAGCCATTTTTACCTCCTGTGGTTTTAGTATCCCTGAGCCAAGGAATACATTCAATTGATTTATATATCTAGTCAGAGACAGTATCTATATCAATCTTTCTAAAATTCAATAAAGGCGCATTTTGACTTCGGGTATTATTGTGTGCATTCTTAACGGTATGTGCTTCGATCATTTCTTGTACCATTTGGATAGATAAATTCATATCAAATGAAAGAGTTTTATAATCTACGGGAAGTCCGTAAATTTTTTCTGCCATTTGACTTATTAATCTAGGTTTCTCTATGGGAATATCGACCGGTTCCTTTAATTTCCATCCTCTAGATGAAATTTGTTGCATCAAGTATTTGTATTGTCGCAACGTAATAATATCAAGTTTGTATGCATGCCGAACGAGGGCTTGAATAGATACTTTCCATCGTTGTTTTAAGGGTATTAGGGTTGTCAGAGTAACTGGTATACTAATTTCTGTCACCATAGTTTCCCTGGGCATTAGAAATTCGGCTGCAAATTCGTTCGCTTCTTCCTCTAACCTTTTTGCATCTCCAACCATTGCTCGATGCATCACCAAATGTCCGATTTCGTGAGCTACATTAAACCGCAGTCTATCGCCAGATTCAGAAGCACCAGAGAGAATAATTACAGGCCGACGTGCCACCCATACTGAAAAAGCATCTTGGTTACTTAATCTAACTGGCAAAGCAATTACCATTATCCCATTCTGTTCTACAGTATTGACAAGATTAATAATTGGGGAATCCGGCGACAGGCCTAAAGAAGATCTTGTTTTTATTGCGGCGTCAATTGCACCATCATCCACAGATGGTAAATGAACCGGAATTGTATCAAAATTCTTTTCCATCTTTTCTGCTACTTCAAAGATGGTTCTAGCATATTGACGAGCGATGTTTCGTCCGTGTAGCGTTACGGAAGTGCGTGCTCTAAAAATTAGGGAACCTATCGGGAAATCAATAGATGTGGGTTGTTTAAAAAAAGATAAAGGGAATCCAGTGCTCAAAACGATGCGATGTAAAATGGCATCGTTCGGCGATATAATAAAACCTCTTTCAATTTGCGCAATCGTAGACTGAGTTGAATTAGTCCTGTCTGCGAGTTCTTTTTGTGTAAATCCCCGTAACTCACGGGCTTGTTTTACTCTTTCTCCATTAATCATTTCTATCCTCTCCTCCTTCTGCTTGTTTTGTGAAGGGTTTAAAAGACATTTGAAGATCAGCCTGAATCTCTTGAGCTTCGAAGGCGATTTTTGGTTGAATTCCAAACATATAATTTTCAGGAATTTTATCGCTCCAAAAACAATCAAGAGATTCTTTAGTTCTTCCTCCATGTTTAGGGTAGACAAGATATAAATTGTTAAGACTATATCTTGGTTTAGTATCCCAAAGAACCAGTAAATTTATCCCTTCCTTTTCATTGTCTTCCGACATAGAAGGGAATAGCCAGGGTTGTTGGCTATAAAACTCTGAGAGTCAGTCCGGCAATGGCCGCAGGCATCACCGATCATCTTTGGTCCGTTGAAGAGATTGCGGGGCTTTTAGATTGAAAATGAGTCACTACCGTAAACATCGTCGTTTTTCACCCCAAATCCATTCTTGAGACCCTAAAACCGAGGGATCTCCAAAATTCCATCATATCAAGCTGGAGCTTCGTGTATCCGTAATTCGGACCAGCGTCCACCGGGCGGGTTTTTTTCCTCTTCCTGCGAGCAAAATAAACGATAAACACGTTTTCGATGGTCACCGGAGCGCCGCGCTTTACAACAATCGCGGGACCACCAAGCCGCTTTTTTATTTCGTAGCCGTTCCGCCGCACTTCCCGGACGTAATCGATCCATCGAGGATTTCTCGGAGTCTTAAGCATATCAAATACGCAAACCTTTGATCTTTTTGTAGTCGAATTATTACTAATTTTATCGGCACAAAAACGCAAACATCCTTAGAGCTTTTTCCTGTGCCTCAAAGGAGTGAGGCCAAGCTTCGCCATTTCGGTGATCAGTTTTAGAGAATTCCACCGGCATCCGTATTCAAGGCGCGATGAATGTTTGTGAGCTGTTGGATAAGGGAGATCTTCCATTTCAAAAAATTCGTTCACTTCGTGGAGTATGAAATAATTCCATTCTCGTTGAGGGCTTGTGTCATCTATCCACACATGATGGTCAGGAACGTAAGCAGGGTAAACCCTTGAATGCCCGCCCGAACAGAACCGCGGATCCGTTACGCGAACAAGCTTTCCGTCGACCAGAAATATTTTAAGCTCGCCGGCAGCCTCAATCAACTTTCTTTCGGCTTTTAGATCGAGCTGTTTCTTCGCTTCGAAGAACGGTCCCGATCCGCGGGCCCTCTCCCGCTGTTCGATCCGGATAGCTTCGGCTTCGGCCGTTTTATAGCTCCATCCCCGCTTCATCAGCTCGTATTCAACCATCATGTGATCGATGAACAGATCTATTTCCATAGGATCGACGCCCTGCGCGATCCAGAATTCTCGCGGCGGGATTTTTCCCTTGAATCGCGGATTGAGCGGCTGCGCGAAATTCGTAAATTCGCGCTCGATAAATCTGCATATCCAGGTTGGATCCACAAGCCAGACTTCAAACGGCCCGATCGTCTCGATCTTCTCAATATAGGGCTTTTCGTCAAAGTGATTCATAGAGACCTCCATTCACATATTTTTCCGTTTCGCAAACTCCGCGATCAAAAGAGCTTCGGCCCGGCCATGATCCTTTTTCCGTTTGAGCTCATCGGCCGCTTGAGGAAAGAGCTCTTTCGCTTTGGCGATCGACGCATCTTTCTTCTTCCCGAGCAAATTGAACTCCTTTTTCCAGGTCATAGGATGAACCTGATCAAATTTAATTTTATGAGATTCAAGCATTCCAAGATATTTACCATATCCGATCCCGTAATTCAGCATTCCTACTGCACCCTGGCCAGATCTCTCCTCGACCTCGATCCCGTCTGGTCCCTTTTTTATCCTGGTCCTGGGCATGACTTGAGCTTTTTCCAGAAGGACGAAGACCTCTTCCGTTGCGAGAATTGCTTCCGCGAGAGATGCCAGATTAACATATTCTGCATCGTAGAAAACGACTTGATCATCCCTAAAGGCGGCGATGGCGCCGGTCTTCCCGGGATCGATCCCAATGTAAGTTTTCATCCGTGAATAACCTCCTTTCGCGTGTAGGTTTTTCGTCGGTAGCCGGCATATTCAAAATGCGGATCGGGTTCGGGGATGATTGCCCCGCAGGTCAGACAATGAAGCTGCCGATACCAACCCTCTTGCCCATAAATTCTTTCTCCAATAAGAGGGCCCTCACATTTGGCACACTTAGGCCTATCGGTCGCCATATTCATCCTCCTTTCTTAAATAGCGTATGGTTTTTTTTACTATACTTTCCAATGGCTTATCTTTATTTTCTTTATTTTTACGACGGTATTCCGTTGATTTTTTAACGTTTTCTAAAAAGAACTTAGGCTGTTGTTGCGTTGCTTTATTTCTCTCCCACTTGACATAAACCTTTCTTTTCATTACTCTTCCGCCTTCCAAATAATACTCTATATCGAAAATCATCATGGATTCTACGCGCCCATGCTTCTTCCCATCCGCTTCCCGGACCTCGATCCTTTCAACCGGCAGACGACATTGCTCCCTCATATCACAAAGCCAGTTATGAAATTTAATAATTTCTGGTCGAAGGTCATTCTTTTTTTTATAGAAATCATGTTGAGCCATAGCCAGCTCCGGGCCGGAAAGCCCATAAACGTAACAACGGTAATCAATATAGCTTTGAGGAGGGTCAAATACTTTAAAATCAAACATTTACCTTCTCCTTTTCCTTCTTTTTTCTAAGCTGTTCTATTTCCCACATTCGGCGTTCCATCGGATCAGTAGGTGGATTTAAGTTAAACAGCAATACTCTTTTAGGATTATCCTTTCTATCCCAAGATAGTATCGTTGCGTAGTGACTTTTATATTTATCCCCTTTTGAGCCAATGTACTCTGAAAGTGTATCAATCTTTTCGTGGGCGAGCTCATCGCCAAATCTCTTGCAAATTGCAAGATATTCCGCTAAGGAGAGTTTCACATTCTTCAGGATTCCATATAATTGATTTTCTTGATCTTTTAACTCTAACGGTTTATTAACGGTGTTAGAACCGTTGTTTAACTCCGAAGGAGGTTCTTCACATTTCTCTTTCTCTTTATCTTTATCTTTCTCTTTAAGAGGGGGGTTATAGGGGGGAGGGGTCGGGAAGACGGATTCTTTTTCGGTATGATGAGGGCTCTGATGGTCGGTCCACGAAACGATCGATATGTACTTTCTGCCCTCTACTTCATATCGCTGAATAAATGGTTTTAGCGGATTACTCTTTTTTCCTTTTGAGAGGAGGTCTAACTCTTTCTCAATATCGATCTTGTCATAAGGGAAGATCATCGCCTTTAAATATTTTGGGCGATCCTCCAGACGGCCCTCTTTGTCTGCATAGCACCAAAGGCCCTGAAAAGTTAGTCGGGTTTGAAATGGTAATTCAGCAAGGTCTTCGTCGCTAAAAAATTCGGGTTTAAGATATCTTATCCGCGGCAAGCCAGCACCATTTAATTTAGCCCAAAAAAAAGGACCGTCCGGAAATGGAGGGGGTGTCGAAGCCCCTTGGAGTCCGTTCGGTCCTTTTTAGTGGGCGATATTTTTTCGTTCGACACAATTCCATATTTTCTCTCCAGAAGCGCAAACGTGAACCATCATAAATTATTTTTTTTTCGAATGTCAAGAAAAATCGACGGTGCAATCTTAGTGCCAAACGGGTTACGATTTTTAAAATATATTTCTTGACAATTCGATATCGAAAAGGCTACGCTGACAATATTAGTTATTTTGCTTGTAAAGAAAGGAGTGCAGCAATGGCAAGCTTCACATTGCGAGGAATCGACGATCATTTTTGGTATCGGGTGAAAGTGGATGCCTTGAGACGAAGAAAAACCATAAAGAAATTAATTTTGGATCTTTTAGAAGGATCCGTTAGCGCCGATATCGACGGCGATCAAAAAAAGAGAGGAGGGAAAAAGTAATGTTACAGGTTTTTAAATACGGTCTTCGTCCAGGGAAAAATGCTGTCGTGATGCCGGAGGACGCTGAAATCTTAACAGCTCAACTTCAATTTAATGAGCTTCAGGTGTGGGCCCTGGTCAATGCGGAAAAGAAAGTGACAGAGAGATATTTTTTGGTTACTGGAACAGGTCACTTTATCGACGAGTCGAAATTAAAGTATATCAGCACCTTTCAAACGGATGGTGGAAAATATATATTCCACGTTTTTGAAATTCTCAATTAAATCCAAAAAGAAGAGAAGGAGGAAAAAAGAATGGGTAAATTGAAGACCGCTTTAGATTTGATCCCGGAGAAGATCGGCGGCTTGATCAGCGATCACCGAGAGGATCTCGAGAACGCCTGGCTGAAGAGGGAAGACGACGAGGCCCTCGATGTTGGGTTCAAGGTGAAATTCGGATTGGACAAAGGGAATCAAGTTTGTACGGTCACCATGTCCTTTACGCCGGAGAAGGTTTCTGCAAGCTGCCGGTTCGCCTGGGATGAAAAGCAGACCGTTTTCCCGTTCAAGAAAAAGCCCGGGGACGCAGAGACATCGGAAGCACCGAAGCCGGACAAAAAGAAAACGAAATAATCCTTCATTGGAGGGGAGCGGAATTTAAAATCTTTGCCTTGGGGAGGGCAGGATGGGGGAATTACGCTCCCCCCTCCTTTCCATTCAACAGAGGAGACGATGGAAGAGCCCACTCTAAAAACAGATATAGTTACAATCGCAAGAAATTACTGGTCCTGCTTAGACCCCGATCATCGTCACACAACCAAAGAAATAGCTGCCCGCTGTATAGCCCTTCAATCAAAACCGCGGTTTGTAAAAAAGTGGACTCGAGAGCGAATTTTCGAAGTGGGAAAAAGATGGGATTCTGGAGAGTCTTTTTCCAAGATCGGTATAGATTTTGGGGTTAGCGGATGCAGAATTTCACAAATCTATAGGAAATATTGCGACATGAAAGAATACCCATTTTATCAATCGATTTGTACGAACCGAGCTCTTTGGTTAATTAAAGAGAGGTTCGCCGGAGATTACGACAAGGCAAGGCAAGCTCTATCGTCTGGCGAAATTGGAATTCGTAAAGATGGAGGCGGTGGAACGTTAAAAAATATAGGTAAAAAGACTATCGCGGCTTTGAGGAGGATTTTAGAATGATCAAATGGGCTGTAAATTTGATTCTGCGTATATTTGGATATCATATCGCCCACTATCCAAAAAAATATAAGAAGAAACGACGCCAGCCGGGGCTGCCTTTCCCGGAAGGAGAAAAGAATGAGAAAATGGAATAATCAAAAGCGGTGTATCTCCGCCGCGATTAGTTGGATCGTGACAGCGGCGATCCTCGTTTTGATTTGCCATTACGCAATCCACCATTTTTAAAATGAAAGGAAGAATATGAAGGCAACAGAAAAAAAAGAGTTTAACCAAACGTTCGAATTAACGAAAGAAGAGTTTACGGATGTATTTAGAAAATTTCTCACGAACGCCGGTTATGTGATCCCGGAAAAATCAACCTTCAAATTTGTTCCCAAAATCCATACCACCGAAAGAACCATAGAACATTTCACCGTGATCGTAACCTCCTCTTCAGAAGGCCTGACGATGCCGGCAGCGCCCGCGACGAATGGGAATACCGAGAAGAAGGCGGATGATCCACAATGCGCGGCAAAACCTACGGCTTAGGCCCGGATGAAGAATGGAGAAAAATAGATATCCGGGAAATTTTCGATACACAAATGAAGCTCTCGCTGGAGGATCCCGATGAAAAAAGAATTGGACGAAATGTGGGCAGAGGCCGAAAAAACAGGAAAACCAATCGCCATCGGAAAAATCGTTGTTTGTGATGTTTGCGATGGAGATTTCACAGATTCAAAAGAGTCCGGAGGCTTTATTTTTTGCAGTTCGGCCTATTGTCCTAAGTGTGCAGAAGAATGGTTACCGCGCATTAAGATAATACACGAAGTAGGTCATATTAGAGCGTATTGTCCGGAAGGAAAATCTTTCGCTGATTTTGTGAGAGAGTACCGGGGCCCGGACGCAGTTATTCAATACAAAGATTTATAAGGAGAACGATGCCTGAATCAACCCCTCGTCAATCCGATATTCTCTCCCCGTATGTAAACAAAGAATACTTCGACGAAGTATCACGGCTCAGGGGAAACGATGTTCATTTTGCCTGCAAAAAAATAGCCCGAGGAGTTTGGATCCCAAGTCTCCCGCTTCACCAGGGGTATGTCGATTCTTTCAAAAATTGGTTCAAGCGACACGTTAAGGAATGCCTGTATTGCGACGGTTGGCAGAAAATCGAAGGGAAATGGATAGAGGTTGGTCCACTCGAATCTCCCATCTATCGATTTCACGGAACGCCGGATTTTATAGGATGGCTGATAGGAGAGCCCAAACTCTCGATCGCGGATTGGAAAACCTCGATCGCCAAGCAAAAGGTTTGGCAGCTCCAGGTCAGCGGAGCGTATCGAATACTTGCCGAAGAAAATGGTTTCCCGGATATCGGCCAATGTTTTTCTGTTCGACTCGATAAAGATGGAGATCAGGCCCACTTCGACGCGATCGGAGATTTATTTGATACGGCGTATTTTTTGAGGGCCCGGGACTTGTATGCTTTTTTTAATGAATGAATTTCAATATAAAAAGGAGAACCCAAATGCCACTAATTTTCAAGAGAGATGAATCAAAGAAAGCTCCAAAAGAAGAGGAAAAGCCGCCGATTGTAGAAGCGGAGATCATTGAGCCGGAAAAGAAGGAGGAACCAAAATCTACACTTCCGGCAATAGTTTTGGATAAGGAAGTAGCGAAAGCCAAACTTGCCGACTTCCTTAAACAAGTGGACGAGATGTTTGTCAAAGCAAAGGATATGACGATCAACAACGATCAGGATAACGAAGACGCGACAGCTTTGGGTACAAGGGCAAAAAAGCTTTTTAAAGCGATTCAGGAAATGAAGGTCACCATCCCGTCTTATGTGGAGGCAAGGGATTATATAGAAACGATCGACGAGATCATTAAAATGGCCTGTGAGAAATTGGACTCAACGAGCAAGAACGCCGGCGATACGGTTGTCTCTCTAACGAAAAAGAAAATTTCTCAATGGAATGCCGTGAAGGAATCCGAGCGCAGGAAAGCCGAGGCCCTTGCGAAACAGAGTACGGAGGAGCTGAATAAAAAGTTACAGGAACAAGCGGTAGTGAGCGGGACGAAGCCGGTTGAAGCCGTTGCTCCGATCATTCCAAAGGGACAGAAAACCGTCAGGACGGAATCGGGCAGCTCCCACGTTGTTAAGAGATGGACGTTCGAGATTGAAAGGCCAGAGATGCCCTTTAGTATTTTGAAGCAAATGGTCGACGTCATGTCGAAAGGAGAAAACGCTCTCCAGCATCTTGAAGAACTTAAAAAGATTCTCCCCTATTGCAGCTTTATGTTCGAAGATACGCGGATCCGCCGGGCCGTGAAAGAAGATAACGTTAGAGAAATTCCTGGCATCAAAATCTACGAAGACATAAGTACAGCGTTCAGAACGAGGTAAAAAGATGTTTAATAAATGAGAGAGTCATGGGAACTTTATTACAATCTTTTTGAAATGTTTGCGATTGTAACAGCCAGGGGAACCGATACAACGCCGCTCTCCTCGCTAGATAATTTTATGTTGAATATGGAAAAACTTTTTGAAAAAAATAAGTGGGGAGACTTTAAGGTCATTATAGATGATTCGATGGCCGTAGATGCCCTTTTTGCGTATCTTGAAGCCTGTAAAATTGATGGATGCAACGATTATCAGAAAAACGGCGTCAGAAAAACCATAGATGAATTCAGAGCGTTTGCGGTGAACCATCCGGGGCGCATGAAACAGCCCGGTATTACAAGAGGGAAATAACTATGAAAGAATATTGGGTAGGGTTTTGTCAAGGAATGATCGCGGGAGTTATTCTTTGCGTCATGGTTGAAGTCGCTCTTGTTTTCATCAGAAGGTGGACTCTGTGATCCGATGGAAGAGATTAAACTGTTTTTAGAAAAAGTGAAAAGGAAGAAAGAGGAGATCGATACTTATTATTATACTTGTTGGGATCATACCCCATTTGACGATGCCAAAGAAGAATATGCCAAAGATGTGGGAAGATTACTCTTCCACATCGACTCTCTCGCCTCCGAGCTTGCTGTCACGAAGAGGAGGCGCGATGAAGCAAGGCTCTCCGATGAATGCCACGAGAAACAGCTTCGCGTGACTGAAGCGGAGTTAGATAGGTGCATCGACGAGCGCGACGCCCTCCGACAAGAGCTTGAGCATGCGAAGAAGGAGAGGGATGATAGAACGGTCGCTCAATTACAGTTACAAGATGCCCTCCACGTAGTTTCTCGGGAGCGCAACGCCCTCCTCCGCCGGAAGGTGGAGGAATTGGAGAAGACGCTGAATAAAAAATCTGATTTCCCCAAAATAATCTGTCTTTGCGGATCAACCCGGTTCACGTCCGAAATGATGGTGATTCAATGGGAGCTTACCAAAAAGGGGAATGTCGTACTTTTAGGCGATCAAGAAGGAGTTAAAGAAATTGTGGATGAAGTCCATAAGCGAAAAATTGACCTTTGTGACGAGGTTTTTGTTATCAATATTAACGGATACATCGGGAATTCGACTCGAAGCGAAATTGACTATGCTATTAAAAATAAAAAGCCGGTACGATATTTAGAGGGCAAGCCGGACTCCCCCTAAACCTTGAATCTCTGGAATTTAGGGAGCCAGGATCCGAATCCATAACTCGAAAAGAGAAAGGAGAAAAACGATGGCAGTAAAAGAACAGGAGAGGCAGCTACCAAAGACGTTTGAAAGCAAACAGCTACCGGCAGAGCGGATCGATCCCGCAGCCGTAGCAGCCGCAGAAGCGGCAAAGGCGAGGATCCAAAGCGCCTATCTCATGGCTCTACACAATCCGCGGAATTTCGACATGGCCAGGATCAAAATTCTCGACGCCTGCAAGCGGCCGGCATTTGCCGATAAGGTGGAATACAGCAAGCCGGTTGGAGGAAAAAAGATTAAGGGGCCCTCGATCCGTTTTGCGGAATTAGCTATCAGGGAGTGGGGTAACCTCCTCACGGAAACTTCGATCGTTTATGAAGACGATAAGGTCCGACGTCTTCATATCCTTGTGATCGATCTCGAGACCAACGCGCAGCATGGCCAGGAGATAGCGATCTCTAAAACCGTCGAGAGAAAGAAACCCGCTGCCGATCGGGAAATTCTTGGCCAAAGATTAAACACGCAGGGAGAGACCGTTTATATTCTATCCGCGACAGAGGATGAGCTCTTCAACAAACAGAATGCCATGATCTCGAAGATCAAGCGTAATGAAGGGCTCCGGCTGATCCCCACGGATATCATCGACGACGCGATCGAGCAGGCTCAAAAAACTCTCAAGGATCAGGATAAAAAGGATCCGGGCGCAGCGAAGAAAAAAATTCTTGACGCCTTTTCCGATTTGGGCATTAAGCCGAACGCCATAGCGCAATACCTAAAACACACCCTGGACACCATTACGCTCAACGAGATCGAAGATCTCAGGGCCATGTACCGGGCGATCAAAGAGGGCGAGGCCTCTTTTCAGGAATATCTCGACAAGGGATCCGGCGAAGAGAAAGACGAGAAAGAAGAGAAAGCAGAAGAAGAACCTATAAGCGCCGCCGCGACGGAGATTATTAAAAAATTTGATGCGATCGTCGAGGAAAGAAAGATCGATCATAAAATCTTCGATCCCTGGTTGAAGGAATTGGCAGAGGCAAATGAATTGACGCTGGATAAGTTAAAGATAAGCGTCATGTCAGAGACGGACGAAAATAAGGTCGCCTTTTGGCTTGAATATGAAACGCACGTTGGAATGGTCTCTTCTTTAAACAAGCCAAAGGAAGAAAGCAAGGGGCTCTTCGCCAACAAGAAAAAATAGGAGCTACCATGGATTTTAAACAGATCGACATCCTCCTCCAAATGGAGGAGCTGATTTGCGAGCGAGAAGGGATGATCGCGGAGAATAAGTTCAGGGAGCATTGTGGAAATTCGATTGCATATGGAGAAGATAACTTCCAAATTCTCGCTCAAAAATTTGAGAGCCTACGGGCAGAATTGAGAAAATAAATATGATCCAGCTTGTGAAAATACCTTTCCCAAATCTGAGAGATTTTATCCTTTATCTCCCGGTTGAATCAAGGATACTCTCTGTTCAGATCGAGCATGACGCACCCCATCTTTGGATAATGGAAGATTTATCAGAAATAAAGAATTCTGAGTATCGCTATTTTATCGTTTACCACATCGGAGATGATATTTTTCCGGAACCCTTAAATTTCATCGCGGCGTTTCAAATCCCGGGATCGTGGTACTGTCACTTTTTTGAAAGGGTTTCTCAGAAGAAGGCCTATTTATGAGTCCGTGGAGGGATTACGTGCATTGTGACCAAACGATAAAAATAGGCGATAGGGTTTTCCTTTGCAGCTATCCTTTAGGACATGGGGGGAAAACACGGCCATAAGGGTTTTCTCGAGGAGGCACAGCTCCAAATCTATATCTCATGGGGCCCAGGCTATCGGCCACCGCCAAGACAGAGATGTTCCGAGTGTGGAAGAGAAATAAGGAGAAGAGGATAAAATGAGACCCACAAAGATTGAGTACCTTAGTCATACCTGGAATCCTATCGCTATGCGCTGTACCCCGGTCTCGGAGGGCTGCAAAAGATGTTGGCATATAGCCATGGCAAAGAGGTTGGCGGGAGTTTCATTGAAAGAGTATAACCCCGACAAATTTCTTCGGAAGCAGGCGTATTCTGGTGGACCGCCGTGGCTTGATCCCAATGAAATTGAAGCTCCTCTTCATGTCAGAAAGCCCGCTCGGATTGGCGTTCAGTTTATGGGAGATCTGTTTCACGGAAAAATATCTCCCGATATTATCCGAGAGGTATATCATATGATCGTCAACAACCCCATTCATCAATTCTTCCTTTTAACGAAGAGACCAGATCAGGTAAGGAGATTTTATAATTGGGTAGGGAAAAACTGGCAACCTTGGCCCATCCCGAATCTTTGGCTTGGCGTCTCCGTAGAAGACGAACAAACATATGAAGAAAGAGCCTCTATTCTCTCGAGGATTGAATCCGCTCATCGTTGGATATCGTTCGAACCATTATTGGGCCAGATTTGTTTAGAGCTCTTGGATTGGCGATGTGATTGGATCGTGATCGGCGGTTTATCGATCAGAGGGAAGGATTATCCCCCGAAGCCGGAATGGATCAAATATATACTTGAACAATGCGACTCCGCCCGAAAGCCTGTTTTCATCAAAGACAACGCTCACTATCCAATTAAAAGGAGGCATCTCCCATGAAAGCTCTTACCCTTTATCAGCCATGGGCCACCCTCATAGCGATCGGAGCGAAAAAGGTTGAAACGAGATGGTGGTCAACGAAATATCGTGGCCCCCTGGCTATTCACGCGGGTAAACTTTTGAATTTTATTAATATGCGTCATCCAGATTGTGTATTAGAGGGAGAAATTGCCGACAGACTTAATCAATATTATAACGACAGAAATCGAAAGGGAGAACCTGATTACAAAATATTTCGGTTTCAAAATTATTTTCCATTAGGGGAGATAGTAGCTACTTGTGAGCTCGTAGATATAGTTTGTCAGGAATTAAAATTTCCACATGGTTATACTCCGATTATCCATTCAAACGGTAAACAATGGGTTTTATCACCAGAGGAATTAGCTTTTGGATGCTATGAGCCATTTAGAATGTTATGGCTTCTTTCAAATATAAAAAAATTGGAAGTACCTATTCCAGCAAAAGGGCATCAAGGTCTTTGGGAGTGGGATGAAAAATGATCATCACGGATGGCACACACTTAGTCTCGACGGAAAGCGAGGAAGAGCTGCATAAATTCGCTGAATCGATCGGCCCAAAAAGACATTGGTATCAGGATTTAAAAAATCATGGCCACTATGATTTGACGACCTTAAACGCTTCAGGCCGCGCCGTGAGAGCAGGAGCTAAGTTGGTTCATGCGTTTGATCTCGTTCAACAAGCATGGTGGTCAAAATTAAAAAGGCAGGAGGTTAAGAATGGATAGGATCGGAGGCCTTTGGCTCAAAACGTCGAAGAAGGGAACAAAGTTTTTTTCCGGATCTATCACGCTCGACGATGTTAAAACAAGCATTCTCGTTTTTAAGAATAACAAGAAGGAAAAGGAAAATTCACCGGATTATCAAATCTTTCTGCCGGACAAACGAGAGAAACCGCAGAGGGATGAGGAGAATATTCCCGACGACGATGTACCATTCTAAAAATCCAAAAAGAGAGGAGAAAAGCAATGAAGTACAGAGTAACAGATGTAAGGATCAAATTGTTGGAGCATCTACTTGGAACGGTCCCGAAGGACAAAGAAATATTTAAAACCTATATCGGAACCCTGAAGCCATCGGTCGAGGGAGAGGAGGAAAACGAGGAAGACAATATCAAAGGGATCGAAGAGCGCGGGTGGACCGGTTTTATGAAAGACGACGAGAAAGGTTTGTTTATTTACAACTATCTCGTTAAAGGATTTTTAAAGGAGGCCGGCAACGTCCTGAAGGATCAGCTCAAGCTAAAGGCGCTGCGATCGAAAATTGACAAAGTGGTTTTCATCAATCCCCGCAAGATTTTCTTCGGGAAGATGGATCCCGATGGAGTCCTCGAAAGATCGCTAAGAGTAATGACGCCCCAGGGCCCCAGGGTGACCCTTGTCAGATCGGACTATATCAAGGAAGGGACAGAAATCTCTTTTGACATTTCTATCCTGGACAATAAGGTCGTAAACAAGAAGGAAGAGATAGACGAGGAGTTAATTTCCGACCTTTTTGAATACGGCCACTTTTGCGGGCTTGGTCAATTCCGAAACGGGAGCTATGGATCGTTTCAATTAATGGAATTTAAGCCTCGTACAAAGTAAAGGCACCGTTAAGCAAAGTTGAGCAATGGCAAAGTGAAGCAATGCGGGGTAAGGGTAAAGTTGGGTACTGTAAGGTGGAGCTTTGGCAAAGCACAGTCGGGTGACGCCCTGGTAGAGTATAGTTTCGTAGAGTCGTGCGGGGGTGTTGTACAGCGATGCGAAGCAGGGCAGAGGCAATGTGATGTGAAGCAAAGTCGGGCTTAGGTAGGGTAGTGCAGCGTACGGTTATGCTTTGGTAAGGCGACGCCGCGTTTCGTGACGGTATTGTGTGGTAGGGCTCTGCAAGGCAGAGGCACCGTGAAGTGTTGCGCCGTGAGGCATCGGTTTTGTATCGCCCAGTTGTGTAACGGTAAAGTCAAGCGAAGTCCTGTTTCGGTAAAGTTTAGTCCTGTTATGGCACCGCAAGGTCTGGTGGCGCTCCGGCAAAGCGTAGTAGCGCAAAGTGAGGCATGGCTCAGGTATAGCAAGGTGGAGCAATGTGAAATAATGCAAAGGTAAGGTAGAGTTAGGAAACGTAAAGCAGGGTGAAGGCATTGTGGAGCGGTGCAAAGCTCTGGTATAGTGCAGTTGGGCAAAGCAAAGGTAGGGTGGCGTTCAGTTCAGCGGTGGTAATGCGTGGCAGGGTTTGGCGAAGAGGGTAAGGGTGCAGCGCAGCGACGTTTAGCAGAGGTAAAGAATGGCGGAGCGAAGTTCGGCAAGGTATGGGTGATGTTAGGTGACGCGGTGCTGAGGTTTGGTATAGTTTTGCACCGCTCCGGTAAAGTGTAGTTTCGTGATGTAAGAAAACTATCTTGCGAGTGCAATCCCCGTAAAGATCACCGCGATCAGCTCTGCGGCGTATTTTTCGATATCGCCGTAGAGCTTTTCTTTTTCCGCGTATTGCCTCTTCAGATCGATCGTAATAATGAGCTGATCCTTTTGCTGAATGATTTGAGTCTGAAGACCTACGAGCTGTTTCAGCATATCAACCTGAAGCCAGGCGGTTTTCTCAGAGATCACTTCAGCGGTCAATTCATCTTGCCCGGAAATAGTGTACGTCACCGTTCCGGCAGCCTTATCGATCACATAATCCTTTCCCTCGATCGGGACCGGGATATCCGGACGTTTGAGCGCGGATAGATCGGGAGGATTATAGGGAGGGAGGACCATCGGTTTTATTTCGGCAGCGCAACCGACGAGGCAGAGGAGAAAAAAGCAAACACCGATTATCTTTATCTTTTCCATGCGTCTTTCATCCTTTCAACCGATTTGTCGATATCGGTCTCTTTCAAAGCTTGAGGAATCTCTGTTTGAACCGTCGTCGTCTGTTGCTGTTTGATCGCCGCCTCGAGATCCGTCAGTTTTTTGGTGGTATCCGCCTGCTTCTGGAGGAGCTGGTCAACGGACTTCTTAAATGCGGAGGTATCGACGTTTATGGGCCCGAAAGAAGTGGGAATGATCGGGGAGGATGGTTTAAAAACAAAATGATAGAGAAGAAATCCGACGATGAAAATCACGGCGGCCAGTTCCAACCATCGCCTTATTGAATGAGCCCAGGCAAGCATAAGATCACCTATCTCCCTTCCTAATAAGATATTAGCTGTTGAGATGTTAGCTACTAAGATATTATCTCGTAATGCCCATCGGTGAATTTAAGCACTTGGCGCCGGCATTGTTTTCTCGAATAGGAAAGATGAACCCATTCAAGATTCTTTTCGTCGATCATTTGATCGAAAGGCAGCTTCAGCTCGAGTACGGCGTGAATGATCGCCATGTTGTCAAAGCCATCTTCGACCGGATGTTTGCAATCCGCGGCCTCTCCTAAAACGTGCCAGCTATTTCCGACTCCGCCGATCGCCGCATTCAATCGCGGGCAGCGCCAGCCGCTATCGATATCGATCACCCCAAGATGATCACGAAGAGGTTGAAGAAGATTGATGCAGAGATCTCTCAATGCGAGGATCACTTCAGCGGAAGGATTAAATTGCTCAGAAATCTTCAGCTCGATCGCTTTTTCGGATCGAACCATCTCTTGAAGCGTAAAATCTTTTGTGAGACTTAAAATTGCATCGGCCATAAGATCTCCAATGACCCGGGCGGGCAGGGTAAGAAGTATTTGGCTATACCCTGTTGACCCCCCGCCCGAAGCCTGCCCTATCAGATTTTGACGTTGCTGACTTTCTGCGCGGCCTTTTGCACATCAGCCGCGATCTGTTTCCGGATTTTATCTCGATGGAAATAAAGATAGGTGAATCCCCATCCGGCGAACAATCCGACGATCAATCCTGGAATTGCCCAAGCCATATTCTCTCCTCCTTTCTCCTACGATGTAGGAAGTGGTTCATTCTGCCGGGTGCACATCAGGACAATATTCCCTCCACCAAGATGAGTGCCGTCTGTCTCGTTGTGAATCTTGTTGACGGCTTCTTGAAGCTTGTCTATGTCGGTGCATCCAGAGACGTATTTGTAGTCCTTGATCTTCCGCCTTGAACAATTCCAACATGGTGAATTTAACGAATAACTCATTAGATGATCTCCTCCTTTCTTGAAAAAAATAAGAGCCGGCCGGTTGACCAGACCGACCAGGCTCTTTCGAAATGGATTTATCAGCTCCAGCACATCACGACTCTAATCTATTCCCTTAAAGAAAGAATTGTCAAGGGAAATTATTGTTTGCCGGAAAAGCGCGAAATAAGCGTATTGAAGACTTCGGAAGGGATCTCTTTTACGCCGAGAGTGGCGAGGCAGCCGACGATCCCTACGGTATCGCCAATTTTATTAAACCACAAAGCCACGCAGAGAAAAGCGAGGAAAAGAGTTTTTAGGGAAGTGAGCTCAGTTATCACCTTTTTCGTTCCCCTCAGAATTATCTTCGGAAGGGAAGTGCAGTTCAGGTAAGTCTCCTGGTCCACCGGTTTCTGATCCGGACAATTTGTTTGCTGATCGGCCATCTTCGTTCTCCTCATGTATCGCTTTAAGATACTTAATAAGGGTTTCGGTGTAATCGATTGTCCTGGCGAGTTTTTGGATCGTCTCTCCATAATTTCTTTTAACCCAGGATTTCGTTGCATCCCTAAATAAATCTCTGAGATCCCTGAAGCAATCTATTTCACTCACCATAATTTTTCCCCGTCACCGTAAATCCAGCGTGTTGCTCTATATGAGCATTCAGCCGTT